>Ga0179593_1540269_pt1 | contig 15113 bp, 17 predicted proteins | sample CZODoug2_1_08_16_FD_185931 | JGI IMG/M metagenome (GOLD analysis project Ga0179593, IMG submission 185931) | Vadose zone soil fungal communities from Angelo Coast Range Reserve, California, USA - CZODoug2_1_08_16fungal (PacBio error correction) | ecosystem: Environmental > Terrestrial > Soil >... | reverse complement strand
CCTCCGGCTTGGTTGATAATCTTCACTCAGTAGGACTGTACTCGATTCGTGTTCAGAAATCCTGTTTCTCCCCCCCCCCATATTTTCCGCGTTTTGGAGTAAGAGTCCTCCCAAGCTTTGCCCCAACTTCATCGTCTACTTCCTGCCCACTCAACTCCGACCGGGCATTTTTTTTTTCGCTTCTTCTGCCGCCGCTGAGCAGGTGATCGACTTCAATTCTTTCTTTCTCAGGTTTTTGCTTGCAGGAATTTCGGGGTTTGTTCGAGAACTTTTTTGGCGACCCTTTAATGCCCTCCTGCCCAACTTTTTCTCGAGTCCCGACATAATTCATACCCCCTGTCATTTCATCGGTTGTTGGAGACGTCGCTCGAATACGGCACAGATTATGAAATGTGGTTCCTTTCTTGGGAGGCGGTTTTTTGTGATAAGATCCTTAACCCCCTGCCGAGATTTTTCCTACAATTTTTTATCGCCTTCACGGAAACAAAAGAATTTTCTTCCCCCCCCCGCTCTTTTGAGGCGCAAGTTTCAATTTTGTTCCTCTCTCGATTGCTGGTCCTCGCGTTGTTTTTCTCCTGAGGATTTTGTGGCCACGGAAGATTTGAAATGTTCCTCTCTCCTTCTAATGACAACCATTTTTCCTTTTTCACAGGAAGGCTGGTTCACTTTTTTTCGTTCTATTTCCCAGCCTTTGAAAGGCTTGCGCTAATTTAGAATATTGAAGAGCGCTTCCTTTCCCTCCCTCCTTGTAGAAGCTTCTTTTCCATTTAAAGAATTTTTTTCAGTAAGCGTTGCTTAACTCGTCGGAAGATGGAATTCGCGGCAGTCAGACTGTTTCCTTTTTTTGTTGAAACGTGCTTGAGCTGTTTCTTGGCTGAAGGTTGGCGCAGTTCTTTTTCCCCTGTCGGTTGCTGTTTTCTACTCGTGAATTGAGGATAGTTCTGCTAATTTCTCTTTCCAGTGGTGCGCGTCCCACCCAGGCAGGCTCAGGCGCTTTTTCAAACCGCAGCCCTCGGCACCTGCTAAAGAAGTCCCTCTCCGCCAAGCTGCCCCCCCCTTTCTTTCGCAATTTTTGGCGGCGCTCCTCAGGTCAAGCCGCCCGCAGGTCGAACGATGTCTCTCTAACCCAGACCCTTTCTCCTAGCGCCAGTCTTTTAGATTGGGGCGCTTTTTGCACTCCATTCGCGAGTCACCTTTTTTTTTAAGGAAGACGAAAAAACGGGCTTTCTTCCCTTTCTGACCACTTGATGAAGCCGGACCCCCCCCTCGCTCGGCATATCTCGGGCTCATGTAAGCATGTTTCCCTTTCATTCGTTCCGAATTTTGCGGTGATCATGGAGTGAGTTTTCTCCTTCTACGAAAACCCCTTCTCCTCCTCGATTCCAGAGAGCCGTACACACTGTTTTCCCTATCGATTTTAATCTGGTTGCAAATCACTTTTTTTGTGCGCATCGTGCTCTCATTCCGGCCTCTGGCGATTGGCTGCGGTTTTCTTTCCCTCTCTTCGAACGTTTCCCTTTTTCTGGTCGGCCCGACTTTACCTTCTCCGATGTCAGGCTTTCCTTCTGGGCCGGGCAATCGAACAAATTTTCTAATTGAAATATTGATGGTTCCAACAGTAGGGACTCTCCCCCCCCTTGTTTTTGCAGACCGTCTGCCAAGTGTACAAGTCAGGTCTCAATCCCTAGCAGCGGCCTCAACCGCTGCCGTTTTCAGGGAAGACACCTCTATATAAGGCGGGCCTTTCCCCTTCTCCCTAGGATGATCGTCCTCAGCCTGGGCAGAAATTTTACCTTTCTCGGCTCCAGAGGCCATGTGCTTTTATCGCGTTAGACGTGGTCCTATTTGCATAATAAGAAGTTGTTGGTGTTTTTTTCTCTTTCCTTCCCCCAAAGTCCACGAGATAACCCTGCCGTCAAACTTTTCTCGCCCAAGTTCCTTGGTTAGGCGGCGACACGTTTAATCATGATCATCCGCAAGGTATCTTCTTTTTTTCCCCCGCCCTTATCTTTTGCTTACCTTTTGCCCATTAGCGGTTCTTTCTGTATTGATCCGGCCTTTTTTCTGGATGTTAAGCGCCGGTTCATGCAAAACCGTTTTTTCTCTTCCCCTCCTGTGGACCTCTTTTCACACCTTGTTCCGATCGAAGTTCTCCCAACGAGTTCTTGTGAGAAATCGGCCTGACCTTCCTCGACGGGACAATCCCGCACGTGTTTTTGGTCAAGTTCATGATAAGATTTCCCTCTTTCCTCGCAAGCGCTTCCTCCTCAATAGAGAGTCCGCTAGGACTTTTCTTTCAACCAGATTCCCCCATGAACACGAATTCGATTTAGGGTCAGGGAGCGGAAATGCTGTCGCCACCCCCTTTTCTTATCGTCCTGCGCTGTCCCTTTCCGTTGTTACTTTTTTTTTTCTAAGGCTGCCAGACGTATCACCTTTTCCTCAATCACTTTCTTTTGCTGACGCAAGACGGATTTCCTTGAGCTCCCCCCTGCAGGCTCCCCTCGGTTTATCGATCATCCCTTTCATTTTGGTCGAATTTTTGATTTTTTTTTTTTTCCAGGTGAAGGATCTATTGTGAAGTGCACACTTCCCCGGGCGGCGTCCCTTTTTTAAAGTTTAAGATATCCGTTGACTTTCCCTTTTTTTCGGAGACTTCTGCCGGCTTTACTGAGGGAGCCTGGCTCAGCAGCAAGGTTGACTCTCCCTGCCGTTCTTTTTCCCGTCGATTGCTTTTCTTCTTTGTTGCTGGAGACCGTTGCGGACTTTTTCCTGGCGAATGAGCATTCCCGGTTAGCCTTCTCTCCCGGAGCACCCTCTCCCCCCTTGTCGTTTTTGACCAAGCAAAGCCTATCCGCATTCGCGTTTTCGGCAAGCCAATCAAGAAACTCCTTTCCTCTCCCGAGTCCATGCAAGCACGTCAGCCCCTACCTTTTTTTCAAACGCTTTCTGGCCTTCGCTTTTATGATTCGACACCTCACCGACGAGTTAAAGCCAGCTTTTGTCAATTCTGTAACCCCCTCGAGGCTGTTGGGTCCCATCCCCCTGCTAGAAACGTTTTCCCTTCCAGCTTTCCCCCCTATGGGGCGAATGGTACAGAGAACCGTCGCTTATCCCTTCCCCCCTCTTCTTCGTACAGCCTTACCGATTCTTTCTGTTGGTCATTATTCCAAAGATTCCGGCTTCAACACAAAATCCTTTTTTCCTTCGCAAACCGCCGTCCCCCTCGATTTTCTTACTTTCCTTCCCCACGTTACATGCTTCGACAAAAGTCTTTTTTTTTGAAGCGATCGCCTCACCCTGTATTCGATCAGAGCTTCCTTTTCTTTTTGGTTACTCCCCAGAACTAGCGGTTCACAAATTTTCTCGAACCCATTTCAATAAAAATTCTGCCGTACCTCCTGAGGTTACAGCGAAGTCGCCTCTCCACCCCCCCTGAGGAAATACCCATGCCTTTCCTCGAAAGAGCAGCCTTTTGGTTATTTTTCCCCCCTGGATCGGCGTTCTTTAAAAACCCCCCGAGAGTCTTGCACAGCCCGACGTCCTCTGCGCAGGCGTTTCCCTCCCCGTAATGGGAGTTCTCTTTGACGTGCAGAAGTTTCTTTCGTTTCCCTTTTGAGTTGGCACGGCTCGCGCTCTTCCTTGGCAAAACGCTGAGAGACTTTTCCCCCCCCTTTGATCGATTCTTTTCTTGATTCCCAAGCTAACCTCCATGCCTTCCCCAAGGGCGAAACGCCTTTCTGAGTATAACAAAGTTGGGATTGAAAGCGACCCCCTCTTTCCTCTTTTTCCCTCGAACTGGAAAGGTCTGTGAAACAGTTTTGCCCAAGACTTTGCTTTCCTCCTGGTGCCGTCCGAGGCCTCTTCCAGACTGATTACAACTCTTTCCCTCCTCCCTACCCTCTCCTTTACCGCTACATCGCTATTGTTCCTTCTTCTTTCCTTTTTCTCCTCCTCCGTTCTTTCAAGACCAATGAGTCGATTTAGCGGTGTAATTTTTTCCGGCACGGAGTTAGGCTTCTTCCTTTTTTTCATCCCCCCTTTCTGAGCCTCCGGAAGGCAACTTCCCGCAGTCTTTCCCTCTTTCCATCGTGTGCACGGTTTCTTCCCCATCGAATACGGCTCTTTCCCCAGACCCGGAGGCGTGTCTCGGCTTGCGAACAGATCGTTTTTCTTCCCTATCAGCGTATCTTTCTTCGAAAGTCGCCTTTTTTCCCCCCACCATCTTTTTTTTTTTCAAGCGTTTTCCATCTTCTTCAGTGACCAATCCTCCCAGAATAAAGAAAGGCAGGTTTTTTTTTCCTTTCTGCGACCCCCTTTTCTCTCCTTAACATTCGGGCTTAGCCAGTCTTCTTCTGATAGACCAGGCCCTTGGGTGTTGCGGCGAACGACACGAGCCTTCGCTCCCCCAATCGAAATCTCCTCCCAAAAGCCAGCCTAAGGTTCTCGTCCGGTAAAATACCTCCTTATTTATAGGGTTTCTGGAGTAGTTGCTTCTTTCCGCTGGTTCATACGGAAATTTTTTCCATGTTTCTTCCCCATTATTTTACCTTTTCCGGGGATAAGACATTTCCCCCAAAGGTGCCGCATCCCCTCTTATCAGATCCTCGATCGCTCCATATGTTAACCCTTTCCCCTTTTTTGCGATGAGAGCGCCATTTAATTCGATCGAGTGCTTTTACGGGAGAAAGGAGTTTTTTTTCCCTCAGAGGGCTTTTTTTCCTTTTGAACTTCTCGATCTCTCCGCCTTCCCACCGAAGACTCCTTGGGTACGCGGTCCTCTTATAGCGAGGTCTACATTTCGCCCAAAGGTGCCTCCTTTTCTGCTGACCCCTTCTCTTTTTTTTTTTTTTTTTTTTTTTTTTTTTTTTCTTTCGAGCTGTCTCTGTACTCCTCAAGAATAGCGGTTTCCCTTTCCTCCTGCGCAGCTCCCCCTGGTCGGCGCTGTTTTGATTCCTCCAGTCGGCCTTCGGTTGTCCTTTGACGTGCTTGGCTGCTTGCGCTCGAAGATCCCCCCTCTTGTTTGTGGAGTGTTCTCCCTTAGGATATGATTGATTTCTCTCTCTCCGATCTTCCTTTTTGTGCGCGCCTCCACCGCTTTCCTTCCCCCGTCCTGAAAAACCGAAGCCATCGGCAAACCTCCGCCGATGATCCCAGATTCGATAAGTCCTTTTCCCCCTTTCGTTTCCCCTGGCGCGTTCTCTGCTTTCAGCCGAACGACGCTTGCCGATGCGGCGCAGAAAACTTTTCTTTCCTCTTCGGCCCTCGAGGTCTTGCTCCCCCCTGGACTTTGCACTCTTAGCTCACGTCCCTGCTCTTGAAGGCAGAAGCAATTCTTTTTCTCATGAATTCCTTCCCATGATCGTCCGAGCCCCCCCCTGCCCGGCCCCTATTCGGGCTCCCCTATTCCGGCTTGCCTTTTGAGAAAAGTGTCTCCTGGGACTTGTTGGCTGTGATTTGCAGTCGCCCTTTTTTCCCAAACAGACTCCCTCCCTCCCCCCCCGATCCAGCGAAGCATTGCCCCTTGACAGACATCGTAGCCGTTTCCCTCCCTTCCAATTCGTCTCTTTTTCATCTGGTTGACCCACCCATGATCGCTTCTATTCGTGCTCTTTGAGTCTTTGTGCCTTACCGCTAGCGGAATTCCCCGTGACAAACCCCCCACCGGGCGTTCCCCTTCAGTCCGATTCTCCCAGCCTTTTGCCTTGGAGCTTATATCCTCCTCCATATAAGTCATTGAAAATATAGGGAGTTTTCGGGACTCGGAACGGAGTACCTTTCTTTTCCTCCCCGTAACCACTTCCCCCCCTTTTGGATCAATACCGTTCCGTGCCATTCCCCCTCTTTTTCCGTGTCCCAAGTTCCCTCGGGCTGCCAACACCCCCTTGATACCGTGCGGCTGATAGAAGTATTTCCTTCTCCTCCCTGGATTTTCCCCTGGCTCCGGTTTTAACCCTCCTCAGACGTTCGAGCTGAGTCTTTGTCCGTGACTGTCTTGTACTAATATAAGGTTTTTTTTTTTTCTCGAGATTCTTACGAGATAAAACAGACCCCCTCCATTCTTTGACGGCTCTGCCCGTTACACCTTGGAGTTAAGCCAGGAGGCGACCCCCTCCTCCCTCCACTCCCGCACGTTCCCTCCCGTATCAGAGAAGTTTTTTCTTACCCTGCTTCCGTTTTTCTGTACTCTGCCTGTTGAGGAGTGGTTACGCGCCCTTTCCCTGACAAAAAACCGTTTAATCGTTTTCTTCTCCGTGGCCTCACTCCTCCCTTCTCGATCGATAGAGTTCCCTTCCGCCTTTCCCAACCCCCTTCTAAATACTTTCCTCTTTCCTGAAAAGGGAACAATCCCGAAAGGGTTTGCTCCTTCGCGGTACCGCTCTCTTCCTGCGCAGCCTGATCTAACTCTGATCCCCCCCCCCCCCCCCCAAAAAAGATTCCTTTAAACTTCTTCCCTCCACGAATCGATTCGGTTTCCCTGGGCGAAGGAAATGCTGTCGCCCCTTTTTTCCTCTTTTTCATTCGAGGCTTCCCCTTCTGGGTTTTTCGTAGAAGGATCCGAAACCCCTCCCCCCATTATCATCCTGACTCTTGTGCTTCCTATTGAGCAAGAATATTCTCCGGGTTCCCTGATCCTTGGTTCGCATTTCTGCCTCCCCCTTTTTTTTGTTATTCTTTTTTCCCAGGTGCCTTCGCTACTTGAACAACGGGATCTTCAACGGGAGCTCCCTCCCCCCCCCGCTTGCGTAAATTTCTCATGCTGCACATTGCTTTGGTTTCCCTCTTTTTTTCCCTGCAGCTCTTTCGTCTCAGATCCTTCCTGCCTCCGCGACAGCGTCTTCTAAAAACGAAAGGGTCGTAGCTTCTTTTTCCACTCGGTACTTGCTTCCTTCCCCTGCAGGGCTGCGGTTTTGATGGTGTCCGGGAGGCAGCCTCCCTTTTTTGCAAAGGCTCCCCTCGCACAAATCAATCTTCTCCCCTCGATCAACTCTCAGTGCGTTGCTCTTCCCCAATACAGCAAACGACATTTCTTCGTCGAGAGAAAAACCCCCTCCCCCTCCCCCCCTTCCAGCTTCCCTCACGTCAGGAACTTCCCCATAATCGGCCTTTTCTCTTCGATGCTCCCCCAGTACCTCCCCCCGCAGATGCTGGGCGGAGCCCTCTGCCCTGTCAGAAACGGGAGGCCCCTCTCTCCTTCTCACAGCCGTTCCTTTTTGCGCATGGGTTCCATTCGAACTTTTTCGTCTCCTCCCCCCTCTCCTCCCCTTCGGTTCAGTTACCAGCCTGCCCTTTTTAATAAAGCCCCAGGCGTTCTGTTGTCATTAGCGGAGAGCCCCTTCCCTTTCATTTCAAACTCTGAAGGTAACCCCCCTCTACTGCGGGACAGGCGCAAAACCCTCCCCTTCTATTCCATCCACCCCCCCCCCCCTTCACCCCTTGCGCCCCCCCATTTACCTTTTTTTCGTAGCCTTTTTTTTTCAAGATATCGCTCCAAGCCTCTAGAGAGATCGCCTGCCTTGGTTACTGATGGTCTTATCCCCATCCCCCTCCTCTCGTTTTCCCTGTGAGAAACCATCACTATCTTTGCCTCTTCCTTTTAAGCGACGTCGCAAAGCCCCGAGGGAGCAGACCCATGATGAGTAAGTTTCCTCTGACTAGCCTCCGTCATCTGGCGTTGGTCTTCTTTTTGCTGTTTTTTTTTTTTTTTTTCTGTTCAGTAAACTTCCTCTCAACCTTTCTCCCCCCCCTTTTTTCCTTACTGCACGCCAGAAGGGCCCTTCTCTGCGCCGGCGAAATCCTTCCCTTTCCTCACAGCTTTCTCAAAGCCACCCCCCTCAGACTTGAAGTTCCCCTCCCCTGCAGTGAGGTTCTTTCAGACTGCTGAAACCGCTGCGAGACGCTGTGTCCTCCAAAACGCTGAGCAATCTTTTTGCTACCCGGGCTCTTCCTCCATTCGCTTAACAGTCTCCTTCTACCTGATCCCTGACGTCCCTTCTTAATGAGTTTCCCCCCCGGGGCTTGAAAAGGAACAAATCTTGTTGATTTTCGATGGATAGACTCCCTTCCTGGCCCATTTTCTTGAATCTGCGTTTCTGGTTTACATTTGACTTTTGGTCAGGTGCTCAAAGGCCCCCCCCCCCTTACTCAGCCTTCAGGCACGCGACGAGAATTTTAAACGACTCATTGGTAAAGGACCCTCCTAATCCTTTTTGACCCATGAGTATCTTTAGGTCCCATCCTTTCTCCGGTCGTTCCAGTTTCCTTTCCCTCTATTCTTTTTCTTTACGGAAGCGCAAAGCCCTTCCGCGATTCCCCCTTTAAATTTTGTGGAACCTTCCCTCTCAAGATTTGATATTTCCTTTCCTTTTATATTCCCCTTCGAACTCTTTTTTCTATTCCTCGGGAGTAAGCGGTTTTCATTCGACTGTAATCGAATGCAGTTCCCCCTCTTTTCAGCCCGGTCCCCCCCGATCAGCGTTTTTCTCAGTTAGATTCTTTCCCTTTCATTTTTTCCCTCTCACACTCATTTCCCCCCGCCGCAGGCTTAGCTTCTTTTTTTTCTGCCGCGCAGGAAATCTTTTTCCCTCTTCATTTTTTCGGCCTCAGATCGAGGTCGTTAGTGCTTTTTTCGGGTTTTTTTCGAGCCGGTTGCGAACCATCCCTCCAACAGAAGAACAAAACGTCCATCTTGCGCGGTTAGCGAGTACAGAAACCCCCCCACTAATTCATTTTTTGGCGACGTTGGACCCCGTCTTGCGTTCAATCCTTTTTTTTGAAATTTTCCCTAACATTTATGGGCTTCTTTTCCCTCTAGTTTGGTCCCTTTCCCTCAGTTCCGATCGCTTCCCCCCATCGACACAACTTCCTGCAACCCCTCCTTTTTTTCCCCTCTGTCCCCTGTCTCAATGGTGAAGGTGGACTTTCTCTTCTGGATGAAGTGCTCCTTTTTTTCTGTCCCGCAGGAGGATTTTCCCTCATTTTGAAATTGCAGCCGCCTCGCCTTTGAAACAAGTTTTCTTCGTTTCTGAAGGCTTTCTTTCGCTTTAGAGACGGTTATATCCTCAACCAGAAGTGAAATCGCTGAACGGATTGAGATTTTTTTTCGTTCGATCGGGTCCCCCTCAGATAGCGTTTACATCTTTTCTCCCAAGATGGCCTCCCCCTTCGTCCGTCCCTGAATTCCCAATACGGTGAAGGTGGCTTGAGTTGCCTTTTTGCGCTGGACCTGATTGGTTTTTTTGCGCTTTACTACTTTTGCGGAGGGTGCCGGTAAGTCCCTTCCTCGTAATAGGGTTTCCCCTTGATATTCGAAGTGTTTTCTTTGGAGAACGTGAAAAAGCAGGCTCAGGCGCCCGAGAACCCCTGCCGGCCTCGCAGCGACAAGAGCCTCTCCTTGATTTACCTTTCGTTTTCTCCCTTTCTCTGGCTTTCGGCTTCCCGGTCAGCCGAACGTCATCTTCGATGCGCGCAGACCCCCCCGCCTTGGGTTAATCTCGGAGATTTGTCCGCTCCCCGTGTGTGAACTCCGATCGTCCAACTTGAGCTTTTTTTGCCAGCCGCCAAGGTCTTTCTTCCTGAACAAGTCTCCCCACTTCTGGATTCTTCCTTCCCCACCACCATTCTCCTCGGCAAGATAGTTTTTTCCCTATTCTTTTTTTTTTTCCAGTTAATTAGTTAAGATGCCCCTGGAGTGGATGTTGATCTCCTCCTCCCGACCACAACAGAATTTTTCCTCTCGCGATCTTTTCCAAACGTTTTTTGCGACCATCTTTTTCGGGTCTTGTAAGTTCCATCAGGCCTTTTGGTTGCAAATAACCATGCCTTTTTTTTTGCTGCGCATAGTGCCCTTGATTCTGGTTTCTGGGCAGCTCCTCCGTCTTCAACCCCTCCATTTCTTTGTCCTTTCTTCAGGCCGATTGATAACGCTTTTCCTTCGTTGGGCCGGGTGCGCGACTTTTTCCCTATCGAACCCTCCATATGATTTCTTCTGGTTCCCCCGAGTACCCTTTTTTCGCGTAACCACTCCTCCCCCCAAGGCCGGGATCACTCCTTTTCTCTGGCCAGTTAGGCATCGGGTAACCGCGGGGCTGCACCAGTCATTTTTCTTCGGCCTTTTCTTCCCCTTTTTACACGTGCCTGGCTGAAACTAGAACTTTTCACTGGGCCTAGAATAATCAGAGGGGAGCCTCTTGGGACCTGCTGGCATGCTCTTCTTGTTTGGTTTGAGCTCTTCTCAGGATAAAGCCAGAGCAACCTTTTCCCATGGCATCCTTTGACCCCCCCCTCTTCCCAGTTCCAATTTTCTCCATTCCCTTCGAACCCCTTTTCAAGCATATAAGACAAGGGTTACCTTGAGTGGTTTTCAAACTTTTTTCTTACTGAACGCCCATTGCAGGTTTTCAAATGGACGAGGATATGTCTTTTTCCTGGGGACACGTTGCTTAGTTGTTTACAGCGCCCTTTTTAGACATTTCACTTCCTCAAATTTTCCCTAGTAGCTCCTTCCCTCCCCGGCAAAACGAGTTTGGGAGCAAGGCTTTAAGTTTTTCCCTACAGGTTTGCGGTTGTTTCCTTTAGTCCTCAAGCTCCCCCCCCGGAGCAAGCCTTGATCCCGATGCGCAAGACAAAATATCAGGGTGATTTGCAACCAGTTTTCCCACGAATTTTCTTTGGCGAAGGCAATGCTGTCGCCCGGTTAGACGTCCTTTTTGAGCAATCGTTTTTTTTTTTTTCGGCGATTACAACTCATTAGGATCACAGTCACCCTGAACTAATGAAATTTACTCAAGCCGTTCTGACTCCGCGATTGGTTCTATTCGCTTCCCAGATTTTTCCATGGCGACAATCCGGTTTTCTGACTTAATAAAGATCACCGTCGAGATTATTGGTTGCACCCCTGTAGTTTTCTTCCCTAGATGAATTCGTGTCGCTCCCGGGCTTTTCTTCCTTCTCCCCTCCCCTTAGTTCGTTTACAATGTATTTGCTAGAGAAAGGTTGACGAGGCCCTTCTGCTAAAAAAGAAATTGTCTATTTTCTCGGACTGCCGTCATCTTCCCGTTGTCCCGAGCCCTCCCTCCAGGAGGCAGCCATGCCCTTCAAAGGGATTAAATAAACTTAGATCAATAAAGCTCCGAATTCTTTTCCACTCCAGATACACCCCGCGCCCCCCCCTTCCCTCCCCTAGCAAGCAAGTTTCCCCACCCCTTCAAAGTATGCTGTCTCTTCTTCGAAAATCACCGCCCAAGCTCTCTTCTTTCAATGGTTCCCCGATGTTCCTTGATACACGGCGTCCTCTCCTCCAAGCCGTTAAGGCACACCCTCAACGTCTGGGGCGAATGGCTTACTCCCTTCGCGATAAGAGATCCTTCTCCCTTCGCAAACTTTCTGGTTGTTTCTTCTCCTTTCTGGCTGCCTATTTTACCCGCGAGGTAACAAAACCTCCTTCTTTACATCTGCAACCGTTTCCTCCCTCAACTCTCTATTAACCCCTTCCCCCCAAGTTCCTCTCTCTCAAAGTCTTTTGTTTCAGATTTTTCCCCCTCTCGCTCAAATTGTATCGATTCTCTCGCTCGCTCTTTCCTCCCAGACTCTCTCCCTCCAACCCCTTCACATTTCCCTTATGAAGTATTCGCCGGTACAGAGGGACAGTAGCCCCGAACCCACATTTATACCACTTCCCACTTATTTTTCTAACCGCGAGCCCCGTGGTATTCGGTTTTTTCTTCTTTTTTTCCCTCCAAGGCTCAGAGTTCCCCTCCCCACCTCTTTCTAAGCGAGTCTCTCCCCCCGTCGAAATCCCTCCTTTCACAGAAGGGACTGCGGCGGCCAGACCCCACCTCTCGAAGAATGCAGGTCTTGAGGTTGCTTTTCCCTTTGCCCCCTCTTCGACTATTACCTACCACTGATGGTTTTTTTTCTCCCTTCCTCAACCAGCGAAAATTAGATTAACACCCGTCTCCTGCTCTAAAGCTGATTTTTCGACTCTATGCTCAACCCGCCGGGCTTCGCCGGATTCCCCCTCCTATATAGGGCAGAAAGGGCATTCCAAGAGATTTAAAGAGGTTTTTGCTGGACTTTCCTTTCTCCATTTTTTCGAATCCTCCAATTCGAACTCCCCTCTCTTCCCGCGCCGCGAATTTTTAATAGAATCATTGTCCAGGCGTCTCCCTTCTTCTCTTCCTACGTTGTTGTTTACAAAATGATTTCTTTCTCCTCCTCTTGAGTTCCCCTTTTGAATTAATCGTTTTTTCAAGGATCACCTGGCGATCTTTTTCCCGCACCGTAAATTAAAGAGCTTCTCCCCAGAACCGCCCCCCATGCAAATTTTTTCCCTCTTAATTCCGGCTCTTTTTTTTCTAAAGTCCACGTAGGCCTCAGGTCCCTTCCCTGTTAATCACGTGTACTCGGTAGAGAATTCTTTTTTCCTCTCTCTCCTTTCGCTGAGTTACTCCCCCCTCCCCCCAACACCCTTCCCCTTTTTTTTTAGACCTCAGGCTTTACTAACATAACCTGTGAATAAAGACCGGCATCTTGTTTCCTTTCTGCCTCAAGTTCTCTCCGGGCTTTTCCTGTCCTTCTTTACTTCTTCCGCTCGGGTGTTGAGAGTTCGTGCACCTCTGAAGGTGGAGAAAACCCCCCTCCCCGCCCCCCCTCAGACCCCCCCTCCCTTTTTTTTGACCTCAGGTCAATACATGCATGGGTATTCCTCTTTTTGGGATGGCTTCGTTGGCGCCCTCCCCTGCTAACTTTCGGCAAGCCTTTTTTAACCTTCTGTATCCATTTTAGTGGTTCGCTAGTTCTGGTTCCTTTTTCAAGAAATCAGTCCCCAAAAGGGACTTCCCCCTTCCCCTCAGATACAATTTTTTCTCTCTGAAATTGAAACCCCCCCCGACTTTTTGAGACGCGGCGATTTTTTAGAGTTTTTTGAAAGTCCTCTTTTGGTTAGTTTTTTAGTATTTTGTGGGTTACTTTCTTCCTTTTGAAATTGAAGACGCGCGGCTCTCCCCCCCCCAGAAAGCATGGGGTTTTTTCTTTTTCTGTTTACGACCCCCTCCTCGGTTCGTTCCTCTCTACCTCTTTCTTCTTCCCGATAGAATTTTTCCGAGCGCCTCTTTCTCAGCACGAGTTGTCGCCCTCACAGCATCGAGGTGTGTTTTTCCTTTTAGCTTTAATTCGTTCTAGGACTTCTTCTCCTTTTTCACGGTTGACGTTTCTTCAAAGTGATTGACCTTCTTCTCTTGGCTGGGTTTTCGATAGAAGAGGTAAATTTTTTGAGTGGATTCTTCCGAGTACTCTGGATAGTTCTCCTGTGGTCTCCGTTCTTTCCTACAACGAAACGGCTTTAAGGCGAAAGAGACCCTCTCCCCTGAGTTCCGCTGTACGCTCCTCTTCGTCGACCGGTCCCTCCCCAGCCGGATTGTATTTCAACATGGGGAGCGGATCACCTGAGTTTTTTTCCACTAATTTCGGCGACGTCCCCCATCCCTTTTTTGGTTCATAGCCTTACCTTTCCTCTATTTCCTCTGAAAGGGGCCACTTTTGTGCAATCCAAGAAATCTTCCACCTTCTCGGGATGAAGGAAGCCCCCTTCTTTTCGGCATTCTTTTTTCTTCGGATCATGCTCGCACCCCGAAAGGTCCCGGGCTAAAGCTCTTTCCTGAGTCAGCATTTCTCACTTTCATTCGTTACTCTCCTGGAGTGGTTTTCTCTCAAAACCGAATTCTTTCGCTTTGAAACTTGGAGACCCCCCTCCTTTTCCACCGAACCTTCGTCTTGTCAGGGGAAATCCCGGCGTCTCCCTTTTTGCAACATAAAAATGTTCCGCAATCCTCTTCTGCGCTTGGCCCCTTCCTTCGTACAACCTCACCCTTTCGCTGTACATTCAGGCCGATTCTCATCGATTATCGTTGGTCCTTATCTTGCTTGAGCTAATTCCCACTCCACCCTCTTTTGGCCCTCTTCGTAAAAGGTTTTTTACCGGAGGCTTCCCCCCCGGGACCTATCAATCAGTCCAGTCCTTCAGTGATTTGGTAAGCCACAAGTTCTTCCCCCCTCCTCTTGATGATCTCCTTCTTTCCCCTTCAGTAATCCCCGTTGACCTTCTTCCTCTCGCGTAAAAGCAGCTTCCATGCGCCGCTGGTGATCGAGTTACCTGATCTCCTCCTTTCATAATCCGAGTATCAGGACTTTTTCCCCACGCGCACATGGCCTTTCGTATGCCCGCTGCCCCTCCGAGTTCAGCCCTTCCCGGCCTCCAATCCCGAAGAGATTATCAGAAATTTCTTTGTTTGCGACCGACCTTACCTTCCCCCTGAAAGCACTTCCCTTTTTTGCCGCGGCTGATTTCTCCCCCTACCATTGAGAAGTTTTTTTTCCAAAAAAACCGTTTACTCTTCCCCGATTCAAGACTTCTTTTTTCCTGCTCCCCCCGTGTTCGATAGATTAGCGTCTCCCCAACTCTGGATAGTGGAGCATCGGCCTTTCTTGTAAACGCTCCCGGACAATCCTGTTTTGCTTGTTTCTCACTTTTTTCTTTCCCGCTTTTTTCTTGAAGGGAAACTGCGTCTCTGAGAGCATCTCTCCCAGACGAAAAACCACTCTCCTTTTTCTTTTTGACAACCAGTTCCGCTGAGTTTACTTTTCTTCGGCCCCTTTTTGAATGCTGTCGCCCACTGGTCCCGCCTTGATGAGGGTGACCCAATTCGGTTTTTTGTCCCTTTCCTTCCAAAAAGCCACGCCAGGCCTTCCTTTCTTCCCGCAATTTATCTCCCACAGCCTTCCTCCTTCTTGTCCCCTCCTGGCTCTCTAGTATTAGATTCATCTCCCCCCTAATTTTATGTCCCCATCAATTTTTTTGCTTCCCCAGGATAGGTGAAGGAGCGACTTCCTTCCCCCCGGGAGTTTAAAGGGCCTCTCCCCCCCTATACCTTCGATTTCAGTGAGAAAGAACGCTTTTTCTGAGTCTCGGTCATCCTCTTTCTTTCCCCCCCATGAGGGGGAGTTCAAGAGAAAGCCCCCTTCCTGAGCTTTTTCGAAAACGAACCTCAAGTAGATTGCATCATTTCTAGGCCTAGAGGATGGAGAATCGGCAGTGGGGATGATTCTGGTTCTCT
>Ga0179593_1454421_pt1 | contig 15113 bp, 21 predicted proteins | sample CZODoug2_1_08_16_FD_185931 | JGI IMG/M metagenome (GOLD analysis project Ga0179593, IMG submission 185931) | Vadose zone soil fungal communities from Angelo Coast Range Reserve, California, USA - CZODoug2_1_08_16fungal (PacBio error correction) | ecosystem: Environmental > Terrestrial > Soil >... | reverse complement strand
TTCTTTCCTGGCCGGCAGATATCCGGCACGTCTTCTGAACTGGCGTTCGGGGCTTTGTGCGTCATCCTGTGTCTTTGATCTTGTGTTCTCCCCTCCATCCTTGCAGCGGCACCTCTTCGAGGTGTGGTTTGAGAAAAAAGCTTTGTTTTGTGTCTTTTTTTCTTGCCATTGTCGTTTTTAATTAATTGGCTTATTCTTCCCCTTGAGCCCTTTCAGTGCCCCTTAATTCCCCTCGCGTTGACCGAAACCTAATCCTCTTTTCGCCATTTTTTCGGTTATTTCTTCCTTCCATCACTTTTTTCAGTCACAATTGTGCTACCTCGTTGTCCTTTTTTATGTCCGGATTTGTTCCCCGCGTTTCGAGTAACTTCCCCTCCTTTTTCTCCGTGTACGGGCTTGGCGGTTCTTTACTTTTGACATCGCCCCGAATTCTCCCGAGCATGGCGGCTTCCACTCTTCGTCGGAACGTCGTTTTTTTGTACGTCCTTTTTTTTTGCGGGACACGTATACTTTCGCCCGCCAAGACATTTTTCCCCTTCCCCCCGGAGCAGATCGCGCGGTATCTCCCTCTTTTTTTTTTCCCTTGGCGCCGACCGGCTACGATTCTGCCGATGGCGGGACTTGTGCGCTCGGTGAGTGTTCCTTTGTCCCGGCTTTAGATCAGTTCCTTGCCTTTGTCGGCATTATGTTTATTATTTCCCCCCATATCTTAATTAAATGTTTTCCCTTTCCGACTTTTTGGACCTCTCCTCTTACTTCCCTCAAACGCGGCCCCTGGCCCTTTTCCCCCCCAAAACCGCTGCGCCTTCACGGGTCCGGCTTTCTAGGTTCTTCCGTTCTTCCCCCTCTTCTCCAGCGTCTTTCTTCGCAAGGTGGCGTTTTCTTTTGCTGAAAAGGTTTTTCTATGACTCTCGGCTCGCTTCTGCGTCACTGAGATTGCGCCGCTCCTCCTCCTTTCGTTGGTCGCGTTCATGCCGCCTGCATCCCCTTTCCCCGCAGCCACTCTCTTCTCTCGAGACGTGACTCGAGGCCGAGTGAACGCCTTGTTATCGTTCCCGTTCGATGGAGCGGTTTGATACTCGTGTCCTCCGGCTTGTCAGACTTTTTTTATCGCCTAGATTGCTTTTCCTCCTGATGCCGAAATGCGTTTTACCTGGAGAAGGGCTTGTTCTTTTTCTGGTCGCACCCTCGAGCGGAATCTTCTTTTCCCACGGTCCTATTGGTTTCTGGGCAGGCCGTTTTGAACAGTTTAAGAAGGCTCAGTTGCTTTTGACACCTTTTTGCTGGTTTTTTTGTCCCCCAGTTTTTTTTTATTTTTCTGTTGGGTCCTTTTTCTTTCGATTTTTTTTTTTTCCCCTTTTTGTTGTCCCCGCAATTGCTCTTCAAAATGTTGAGTCGTACATTAAGGCCGCGCGTCCACCCCTCAACTTTTAATCCAGTTCGATATCTTGATAGCGCTCCTTTCCAGTAAGCTGGTTTTCTTGTTCGAGTCTTGGCCCTCGGCCTTATGGCCTCAAACTCGCCTTGGCTTGCTTTGAGTACCCTTTGGACTCTCTTCTTTTGTGCACTCCTGTCTCTTTTTATTAGTCCCGTGGTCTCCGTTTTTTTTTTTTGCGGAACTTTTCCTCGTGGCCCTGGTTTTTTTGTGAGGGGGATAGGTTTACTTGTCCGGGTGCGACCCTTTGCCTTCCATTTGTGTTCCCTACTCTTTCTCCCCCCCGTGGAGCCCCCTTTGGTTTTTCGCTTGCAACCTAGTTTTGTCTTGAGTTACCCTTCCTTCGGGCGCCCTTTTTTTCCCTCCTTTCATCGCATAAGTCGCCTGTAAGCCGACCGTTTTCTTTTTAGTTTCCTCTGGTTTCGTCCCACGTTTTTTTTGTTTTTTTTTTTTTGTCGATGCGCTCTTTCTTTTTGGGCCGCAGTTCCTTCACATCTGATGATTCTTGAGGTGGTTTTGTGGTGTTTTGTAATTCCTTTCCTGCGCTTGTGTGTCTGGTGAGTTTCTTTGCTTTTGTTTTTTTTTTTCCCTTGATGTTGATCTGGATGCCCCTTGTTCCTGGCAGGTTTTTTTTGTGAGACTTCTCTTTTGCGTTCGGCTATTTCGGTTGTTCTTTTGGGCTTTTTTCGTCTCGTTTTGGCAACGATTCTTTTTGTGCGAGCTTTTTTTTGAGTTGACCTCTCTTTTTCTTTCCCCCTTCGTCTTGGTCGTTATTTCTTCTTCCTCGGTGCCCCTTGGTTCCCCCCCTCCGTCCCCGTGGGTTCGTGCGGGTTTGGTGGGGCTTGAAATGGAACCTTTGCAGTGTGCCGTTCCCGGTTCCTCTTTTCTGCGGTTTTTTTTCACCACTTCCCGAGTTTTTGGGTTCCTTTTTTTGTTTGGTTAATCTACGGGGCCCCCCCTTCCGTCTTTTGCTGTTCAGGCCCGGCTTTTCATTTATTCCCTCCGTTTTTGTTGTTATAAGAGGATTCCTTTGCATGTTCTTTTTTTTGCGTCCAAGTAGTCGATTTTCCTTATGTTCCCCCCCCTGTATACCTTAGGTCTCGAAGCCCGATGCATTCCCTTGGCCGCTTTCCTTTTGTGGCCATTTTCCGTCCCGGTCTTGCAAGCCCTTGAATTCTTTTTTTTGATTGGCTGTTCCCTGTTCCGAGCGTTTTTTTTCCTCCCCTATTCTGCTTAAGTTTCAATTTCCTCTTTGGAATTCTTCCCTGCTCGTGTCTTCCCTGCTGAGTTCACGCCCACCGTGCTCTGTGAAACCCAAAACCATTGACAACCTCTTCCCCCGTCCCCTGCCTCCCTAATTCGGTTGTTGCGCCGTCTTTGCAGTTGACAATTACACTTTTTCCAGTCAGTTTGCCTCGCTCCTTGCCCTCCCTTTTTTTTTTTTTGCTAGTTCCAGACTCTTTCCCGTGCCCTCTATTAATAGCTGTGAGTTGTTGGAACATCTTATTGCGGATCACTTGGTGGCGTGCCATCCGTCCTTCGCTTTTTTTTCTCTGCTCCGGACAATCAACCGTGCGGCTTTTTTTTCCCTCGTTGACAGTCAGATGGATTTTGGTTTTGGCGAGTGCCACTTTACTCGCGTTTCGATGTTTACCTCAAAGTTTTTTCCTTTGGGTTTGGTTGTCTCCCCCCCCCCGCCCGGCTTTTTCTTTGATGGTTGTTTGTTCCCGCGTAAGATGGCACAGGTTGACATCCAACACCACCATTTTTTTTCACGGATCTTTTTTCCCTTGCTCCATAACCTTTCTTTCCATACAACACTCTTCTCGCCCAAAGGGGAGTTTTTTTCGTTAGAGGCGGGTTTTGAGTTTTTCCTGCCCCCTTTCTCTTTTTTGGACGGTTGCCTTTAGCGGGAGGTCTGCTTCGCGGTCCGTCTTCCCCTGCAAAGAAGGATGATGGTGTGCTTCCCCCTGGTTTTTTCTTCTTCTCGATCGCACGTTTTTTTTTAAAGACCCGGACCCCCCACATCGCTCTGCATTCCTCCCTCCCTTTCCTTGCCTTCCCACCATTATCTTTCTGGAGTTTCAATTTTTGCATCTTTGCAAATTCGTATGTTTTTGAGGGGCACATTCTGACTGTTTACTTATCCCTGGTGTTGTTTTGCCGCATTGGGTAAGTTTTGCCGCTCGATCTTTTCCCGGCAGCCCCACATCTTTTCCCGTTTTGGGCACTTTTTCTCCGTCGTTCAACAGACCACCAGGTGTGGTGCTAACCGAGCCTTCCGAGTTTTCCCCCTCTGACCTCTTTTGGACCTCCGACTTGCTACCCCCCGATGGTCTTGCTGTGTTTTTTTTTTTTTTCAACTGGGCCATGGCGGTTTTTTTGATTTTCCTGGTTCCTCCCCAAGCCCTTGATATCACGCCCCCCAGGAGGCCGTTGCTCCGATTTGGAAGTTCCGGCTTTTTTTTTCTCCCCGAGGCCTTTTTTTTTTCACCCATGACAAATTCTTGGAGATTCCCCGAGGACCCTAACGCCCCCTTGCCCTCCTGTTGATGCCCGCGTCCCCCCAATTTCCCGTTACCAAAATGCGCGTTTTCTTTTTTTTCCAGGGCGGATTCACTGATTTCGCCTCGTGTCACCCGTTCGTCTCCCGCTGGGGGAGTTTTTGTTCCTTTGTTTTATTGCTTTTCCCAGTTTGGTTGGGGGCCCCTGGCATGTAAAGCATCCACCCCCACCCCCCCCGTTTCGATGAAGGTTCTTCTCCCCTGCAATTTTCTTCCTTGCCTGTCTTTGCGACGTTTTCCCCCTCCGGATCCGTTCTTTAACCCCATGGTTCGCTGCTTCCCCATTTTCTGCCCCTTTTCGTTTTCACCCTGGACTTTGTTGGTGAAGCTTTCCCTTTAGCAATGTAAAAGCCATCACCTGACGGCCATAGGGCCCGTCTTTCCTTTTCCTTTTACCCGGCGCAATATATTCCTTTTTTGGGTTTTTTTTTCTTTTGTTTTTCCTTTTTTTTTTCCTTCACTGATTAGATTTGCACGGAAGTAACTCCGTTCCCGTGTTTCCCTTTTCCTGTGTAATGTTTTTTTGGTTTTTCTTCCTCAATCCGGCCCCCATACCCTTTGCTCAGCCTCCCCCTTTCCTGTTGTCAAGTCTTCCCCCCCCTCACAAATCCTGTTTTAGGCGTCCCACCCGTCATTTTTGCCACATTTCACGCAGCTGTCTTCCTTTTTCAGTAGGAGCGCCACCTCTTGTAACCCAAAAAGAACGTTTTCCGCGGTCTGTTGCCTCTTTTTTGTAACGGGCTTTGGTTTTTTTTTTTTTCTTTCCTTTGTCTGCAGACCCTTGTTGTTTGCTGCTCTTTACTTGTCGTTTCAACGGTTTGACTATGGCCAAGCCGCCTCTGTCGACTCGCTTTTTTTTTTTTTTTCCCCAGTTGACGCCCAAATCTGAGGTTTTTCCTGTTTTGGTTTACCATTTATCCTCCCGGTTTTCTTGAGCAGATTCGCGGGACCCCCTTTTTGCCTTTGTTGGCTTGAAGCGTTGCACTTTTTTTGCGCCCACTTTCCCCTTGTTTTGTCTATTTTTTCTTGTTTGGTGTTCCCGGTATTTTTCCGCACTTGGATCATTTTTTTTTCCGTCGGGGCAATCCTGCTTGAGGGCCTTCTTTCCGAAGGGTTCTTTGCCTTTTTTCTTTTTGTGTCCAACGCATCATGCTTACAACCTTTTTTTTTGCATCGTTGACATTTTGCTTAACAAGACGCACTGGTGTGACCCCCCCCCCCCTACAGTTTTTTTTAGTGGAACATGCCTGTTTGCCGTCGTCTCCAGCGCCGTATTTTAGTTTTTTTAATTGGGCCAATGCCATCCGAGGGTCTACCATCAGCTTTCCCCTGACCTCCAGTAGGACCTGAGGGCCTGTTTTTTTTTTTGTTTACATTACTGGGAAGTGCAAGGAATTCTCTCTTTTTCATACCTCCTTTGTGTTGCTCTTTTTTCCTTTTTTTTTTTTTCTACGCCCCGGAGCCGGCAACCTCTTCGACTCCCTGTTTAGTTGAGTAAGGCTTATTTCTTCCTCTTTCCTTTGTCACTGACAGTTTTCGGTCCTCCCTGTGGTTAGGGTTGTTCTTCCTTTTAGTCTTTTGCTTTCTCATTTGGTATTTCATTTCTCCTTTTCCCCCCCTGCCGCACAAGGGCGACCCTCTGTGCATTGCCTGCCCCTTTTTTCATGCCGCGAACGAGAACTTTCTTTTCTGTCTCCATGTCTTTGCGGACCAGTTGATGTTCGGCTTTTTCATCCCACCACTCAAATTCGTTGTCCCAGTCCTTTTTTTTAATCATGTTCTTCTTCCCACTGTCCCCTCTTGATTGGAACGCGATTTCGGCGCTCCCGGATCCTTTTTTCATGGGTGCCCCTGGCGATCGTTTTTTTTCCCTTTTCGAGGAACTTACGTCCCCCCTCCTTTTTGGGAGGGCCCCTTCCTTGACCCGGAGTCCTTACTTTTTTTTTTTCGCTCGACTTTTTTGTCTTTCCTTTCTTCCGCAAGTGGCAAACCTCTTCCCCCCCCGAGCGGAAAGCCTCCTGATTGTGCTTTTTTGTCGACTTTTTCTTGTTCATTCACTGATCCAGTTTCCTTTTCCTTCTTCCGGAATTTCGTAATTTTTTCACTTTTTTTTCGCGTGGTCGGGGTTTTCCCCCTTTGGAGCTCCCTTTCTTTTTTCGCCTTGTCCTGCTTTCTTAATTTCGTTGATTCCCTACTCCCCCAAAAACATTGCAAATTAATTTACCCCCTTCTATTTTCCGTTACCTCTACTTCTAAAACCGGGATTACCAAACACTTTTTCTCCCCCCCCCCCCCCCCCACAGCTATCCTGCGCCCGTCTTCTTTTTTTGCCGCAGGTTTTTTTTTTCTTTTAGTTCTCCAGGATAGTTCGCCCTGCGTCAGGGCAACCCCTCTCCGTTTTTCCTTTTTTTTCGTCTTTGCCTTTATTTTTTCCTGCCTGAGTGCTGAGTCCTTTTCCTCATTGCTTTGCCGGCCCTAGCTGTGTTTTTTTGGTTTGGCGTTGATGGCCTTGGACTCCCACTCACTCCCCAGCACCTCGCCCTTTTCCCTTTTCTCCCGTTTGAGGGGGCGAAACCTTTCCCGCCTTTCATTCGTATTACGCCGCAATTTTCGAATTTTCTCTTGTTATCGATCGCATTTCTTTTTTTTTTTTCCCTTGTCCTATTTTCCTCCTCCGTAGATTTTTCTTTTTTTCCCTTCCCCTGAAACTTGCCCGCTTTTTCCATTTGATTTTGCCTCCCTGTGCACTGGCGATCCCACATTTTTCTTTTTTGTGGCGCCTTCTACGCTTTTCCCCTTCTGAGTACGGGCCACTTTTTTTTTTGGCTTCCTCTGCCGCTTTCTTTTTTTTTACCACCAAAGATTTTTGCTTCGTTTTGCGCCCCCCCCCCAACTTGTTTCGGGCATCTTTTCTATGACAACGGCTGGTTTTTTTTCTATCCGTTGCTTTTTTTCCTTTCCCGATCTGTGCTGGAAACGCCTCTTTTCTCTTCCCCACAGGTCGTATGTTTGTCGCCAAATTGACGTTTCCTTCACCTAGTGACAATCCCCCGTCAATTGACATTATCAGGTCCCTTCTTTACTTTTCTTCTTAACAGGGTCCCTGATGAACAGGTTTTTTTTTCTTATTTTCATGATCCATCTGTCGTGGAAGCGGTGTCTTCTCTGTTCCATCACACAATTCTCTTTTTTTTCCCCCCCATTTGGAGAGCCTCGCGCTTAGGCCTTCCCCCAAGTATTTCCACCTTCTTGGCTGAACCCGACCTCTACCCCTTTTTGAGGGGCCCCCCCTTGTGTATTTTCTTTTTTATCCTCTTGTGATTTCTCGGCCTTTTATTCGTTTTTTGATCCTTTCCAGTTTGTTTGGCGACCCCTGTTTTAGGCCTTTGGCTCTATCTTAGACACCCTTTTTTTTCTCCCAGTCTTGTTTTCTGGGTATCTTTTCACTCAACCCCCAGTATTTTTTTTTTTTTTTCTGTCCATTATAGTCTTTCTCCCCTGTAGTTTTCTTCCTTTCCATAATTTCCTTAATGATTAATTAAGCCCCTACCCTACGCTTGTTCTCGTTCTGTAGTCTTGCTCTACCCTTTGAGGTCGATGGCGCGGCTCTTGTTTACAGCCGCTCTTTTACCACTCGATGAATTAGCCTTTATTCCTTACACTGATTGGGTTTCCGTTGGGTTTTTGTTTCTCTGTGCCTTGTTCTTTTTGAGTCTTTATGTCACTGGCTCCCTGAATTTTCGGTTTAGACGATTTCCTACGTCAGACCTTTCTTTCGGTACTGGTTTGATACTTTTTTTTTCCTTCGAGCACAACCCTGATCTCCCCTTCCTCATCGAGACAGACTCCCTTCTCTCGTTCTTTCTTTCCTACGTCTTCTCTCTTTTTCCCTTCCCGGTCTTTACCTTTTTAGTTTTTTTGCCAGAGGCTTTGGTAATTTCCCCCCCCTCGTGTCACGTGTGTACTGCGGCTGTCTTTTTCGGCGCACCCAATCACTCTTGTTTCTGTGTGGTCCTGCTTTCCCCAATGTTTGACCCCCTCTCTCTTTGTCCCCGGTGCCCGGCATGGACTATCTTTTTTCTTTTTTTTTTCCCCTCCCCCCCCTTCATCGTTGTTGTTGTTTTGCTCATCGTCCTCTTCCCGTCTTTCTTCGAATCCCCCCCCCCGTGATCGCGATCTGGTCCCCCCCCCCGTGATCGTCCACCCCCCCTTCCGGCGGCCCCCCCCCCCCCCCCCCCCCCCCCCTTTTTCTGCGTGGTGCACTGGCGCGAATCCCGTTTCCCCTTAGGCCTCTTCTTCCGACGGCCCCCCCTTTTTTTTTTCAATGCAATTCAGTTTTCCTGCCCGAATTTTTTGGTCTTTTTTTCTTGCTCGGCCGGTTTGCTTTTTTTTCCGAGGTGTCTTCTTCTTTTACGATACGCTGTTCCTTTTTCCTTTCGTCCTATTTTCTCGCCGTCTATTCGGGACGAGCTTTCCAGGGCCCCCCACGTGCTTTTTTCAAACCCCCTTCTTTCCAACGCCACCGGCCGTAGCAATACCCCCTACAAGGCGGCTGCTCTTGCCTTTCCCCCGGCTGAAGGGACATCAGATCCCTCTTTTACCCGTCAGTTCCTCGCTTTTTTCCCCCCAGCCGCGTTGGTTCTCCATTTCCCCCCCCAAAGAAGCAAGGGAACTAAGGACTCCTTTCATCTTTTTTTTCGGTTTTTTTTCGTTTGACCCCACCGGCTTCTTTTTTTTCACCTTCATGTGCTGAGGACCCCCCCATCGATTGTCGAGCCTCTCTACTCCCTACAAAAAGGGTGGATTTGTTCTGCTCCCGTGAATGGGGCCCCCCCCCCCTTTCTCTTCTGGCTGGTTTTTCCCCGTAGGAAGCACGGTAGCCGTCTGGGGCTGTCGAGGATTTCCCCCCAGAACCCCCTTTGTTTTGGCGGAGCGGTCCCTGTTCAACCTTGCTCACGCGTGTTTGGTCTATGCTTCGCGGCCCATTGCTTTTGAGACACCCCCCAACATTTGGGTCTCCCAAACCTTGACCCCCGGACAGGAAAGAAAAAATCCTATAGACTCCAGAAAACTCAAACTCGGCCGCCTGCGCCGATTCCGTTCCCTTTCTGCAATCGGTGTTTTTAGATTTCCTGCAGGTTGTGTCCTGGTCAGAAGTGCATGAAGGTTCGGTTTCGGAGGAACTTGTTCGCTTCAAGTACCACAGATGTTTGTTGAGTCATCTTTTTGGGGCCCATTTGCCTTTTTCTTGGTCTAGCATTGAAATCACCAAAAACATCCGCGGCCTGCCATAAAGCTTCTCCCAGGAAAGGGGTGACCTCCCTTACAGGCCTCTGATTTCTGAGTGATTCCTGTCCAGTTCCACCGGTTTTTTTTTGTAGCCCACCGCCACTTTTCACCCCTCACGCTTCTTTTGGGGGTGCTTCAGCGGCGGGTCAGGGGGTTGAGACCGATTTCCACCACCGCGCAATTCCGTTTGTGGTTGTTTTTCTTTTATGTTGACCTATTTCCCTAAAAATTTTGCCAACGATTGCAGCTTCACCCCCCCGTCATTATGCTTTTTTTTGCCCGACCCCCGCGGCTGTCTGTTCCCTTTCAAACTCGGGGTCCTGCCTGAGTAGCTTTTTAGTAAAAGGTGTGTGAAAGACATTGGCGATTTCTTCCAACCCAAGGGAGGCCGCTCTCCCGTTACGTCTCCGTTGGCGCGATTTGGATGTCCCTCCCCCATTTCCTTAGAATTTTTCATTAGTAAAACCGTTTTTTTGGCACCGCTCTGTGCCGATCTGGCTTTGACCTTGCTCCCACTTGCCCCCCAAACTACATCACTTTTTCGACGGATGACGTGTGCTACTGCCCGCTCTTTCTCGCGTTGAAGAGCTTTTTCTTGAGGCTTGCGTTTCCGGGGCCCCTCGGACAATATGTCCACGCCGGTCAACCCCCCATTCTTCGAGGGGTCGGCCAGCCCCCTTCTCCGTTGCCCTTCGTCTTTGACCCGGCAGATCGAGTTCCCAAGGGTTTTTGGATACAATTTTTTTTTTTTTGTACGCACCCTTCGCGTTTTTCTTTTCCCGCTTCGCATGCCTTCTCTGGTGTTTATGAACTGACCCTGCACCCCAGCCACCGACCCTTTGGGCACCTAAGAAGGTTCCTCCCTTTCGTGTTTTTGCTTTAATCTTTTGTTGAAGGGCTGTTGTTTGTTCTTGTATTTTTTCCGCGTTTTGATGTGAATTCGAGGGACTGCTTTTCTTTCTCGTTTTTTCCATTTAATTCCTGTTTTATATATTTTTTCCAGGGTGAATCCCCTCCCCCCAGGCAGTTGCCTTCCAAGGTCAGTGCTTTCTTTCTACAAGGACTCCCTTTGACCCCCCCCTTCCCGGTTGCTTCTGCCTCGATTCCAACTTGCAGAACCGTCCGGGGCATTTTTCCCTCTCCCCCCCCACTTGGATTAATTCCTTTTATAGTGCGTTTTTTCTGTCCTGTGGGCTACCGGGTTTTTCTTTTTGCCGATCTTTTTCTAAGTTTTTTGCTTGTGATTATACTTTTTAGAAAACCGGAGCTCTTTTCACACACGGTGACGTCGGACCTCTTCTTGTCCCCTTGTGCCCGCCCCCCACTCTTTATTGGTCCGGGGCTGCCCCTTCGCTGTTCGGCGATCCTCACATTGCCCTCTTCGGGATATGATTTTTCTTTCTCGCCCCTGGCTGCTTTTTTTTTGTCAGAGCTTTTCCCCTCTCCCTTTTTGATTTTAATTTTGGTCGAAACGTATTTTTTTTTGCTTGGGACTGTTTCCGTTGCGTTCTTTGTCATACCCTTTCTTTTACCTACTTTCTCCTGCACTTCCTTCTCGTGTCGGGGAAACCGGGACGCACACAGCCCTTCTCCTTTTTCCTGCATTTGTGCGGCTCTGGAGAACTCCCCTCCTTTTTCCCCCACTTAGGGAATCACCCAATGGTCTCCTCCCCCAAATTCCGATGAACATACTTCTTTTGCTTCCCCCCCCCGGTGGCCGGGGCTCGTACTCCCCTCAGGTCCTTTCTCCGGATTGTCGTTTTTTCGTTTGCTCAAAGATCCCCTTCTCATTCATGTTTTTACGCAACCGACGGCTTAGTTCCGCCTTCGCCTTTTTTTCGGAATCTCGGCACGGCCGAGACCTCCCTCCATTTCTTATATTCTTCCCTCCGTGTTTTTGTTGATCTGATCTCTTTCCGCGCAGATTCCACTGGTTTTGCCCACCGTCTCTTTCGACTCCTTTTTCTTTTTTTTCAAGGAGGTCGCTTTTTCGAGTCCCCAACGGCTTCCTTTTCCCAGGCGGCTCTTTTCGACGGCCTGGTCGTTCTCCCCCTGATTCGTATTGTTGCTTTTGCGGTCTCTCCTCTTTGTTCTCTCTTCTACTTCGCCAAAGGCGTTGACCCCCTTTTTTTTGGTTCCCATGCGGATTTTTACGCTCCCCCCCCCCCCCTAGTCTATCCTGTCATGCCATTGGGCTGAAACCTTCCCTTCTTTTCCGCCAGTCCCACCCTGTCCCTCCCCTTCCTTGCCATGTTCTTTTTTCAATATGACTCCTCTTTTCCCCTCTTTGGCCGGCGTTGCGAACTTTTAATCGGTGCCTCATCTGATCGGGCACTGATTTTCTCGCCCCTTGGACACATGTGGCCGAATTCTTTTTTTTGCCCCCTCTTCAGATTTTTTCCCGCCCTCACTGAACTGACCCTTCCCTTTCGCGTGAGGGGCTCGCTCTTCTCCTGTCCCCCTTTCTCTTCGGCTTCTCTTTCACACGTTTTTTTCTTCTTGTCTTTTTGACAGATCTCTGCTTCGAGTGGTTCGTCACTTCCTCCTGCGGACGAATTCTGGGCCGGATTTCTGCGGATTTTTCATCCTTTTTCTCTTGGTTGTCCTTGGTTTTCCTTGCCTCCCCTCTGATGGCATTGTTTTTTGTTTCCTTTGGTCCTTATTTCTCCAAATTATAAACCCCCCCTGCCTTGACCCTGTTGACCACGAGAGGCCTCCCTCGTCAATTTATTGACCTAATTTTCTGAACCCCCCCACCACCCCACAGGCCCTTCACCCACCTCTTTTTTCTTCGTGCCGATGGCCGGTTAATTTTTATGCCGTTTCGTGTTGCTTTTCATTTTCCCCGCTACGATTCTGAACCCTTTGGCGTCCTTTGTACCCTCAGACGGTTGGCTTTACAAGCTTTTCTCACTCGCACTTTGCCTCGCTCTGCCGTTATTTTTATTTGACGGTCCCATGAAGTAATTTTTCTTTTTTTCTTTTCCCCCTCCCCTACGAGCGCGCGTTATTTTTGACCGTCTCTACACCACTTCTTACAGTTCATCCTCCCTGGCCCCGAGTTGACTCTGAGGGCAGGAGACCTTGTGACCCCCTCTTCATCGGCTACTGCTGCAATTTGTTCGTTTTCATTTTCTCTGGAATCGATCTGGTTTCATTTCTTTTTCCTTCCCCCCTCGGAATAGAAGTTATATGTTGACCTTTCATCTTTTTCTTCTCCGCAGGCGTTCTTTCTGTTTCTCGTTCTTTGTGCGCTTTTTAAGGTCTTGTTTTGGCGCCCCCCCTTTTTATTGTTTTTTTAGGAGACTTGGCATTAGTTTGGGTCCCTTTCGATTGTTTCAACTTCCTTCCTCGGTGGTCCTCTTTTTTCGAGGGGAGACTTTTCTTTTGTCACAGCTGAAGGTTTCTATTTCTTTTTTTCTCACCCCTTGGGTGATGGTCTAGGTATTACGGGTGTACTGGGATGGTTGGGGGCCCTTTTCTTCTTTTTTTTTGAAGTGAGCTTGTCTGGTACCCGCATGTACTGGGAGCCAAACAATGGTTCCGCGTAGGTTTCTCCTTGACTTCTTTTTTTCCTTGTCCCTCTTCCCTTCGACCGACCTTTCTCAGCCGTCTTTGTGCCTTTACTTCTCTGGTCGCGGTCATTGCAGTCTGGCGATTTTGGTGTTATTTTTCTTGGTGAATATTCAGATGACCGATTTCCTCTTGGCCTCAACATCTTCTTCTTGTTTGTTCCCTTCGGCCGCCTTCGTGGCTCGCTCTCACGTCTATCGTCGGAATTCGGGCCGTCATCTTCCTTTCCTTTTCTCGCCGGTGCGAGCGTTTGATTCCTTTTTTTCCTGTGTGTTTGGTCATTTTTTTTGCTTTTCTTGGCGGCAAGTTTTTTTTTTCCCCTGCCTTTTTGGTCCGGTCCCCCCACTTCTTTCTGAAAGTTGAGTTTTTGTTTCTCGCACCCATTCGTTTTTATGTACATCCTCTGTCTCCTTTAGACAGTTTTGACTGGCTTTTTCTCTTCGTCTGCATAAGTACCGCAACCCCAACCCCCTTCCCGTCGCCTCCAGCCGCTTGGTTGATTTCTCTAGCTGTTTTCAACTCTGATCTTCCCGGCTCATTCATTTTTCCCCCTGTTCCCCAGACACCCCTCGACCTATGATTCTCCTTGAATCCTTGGCCTAATGGTAGGTTTCCCCCCGTTTGCGCGAGCCGCTTTTTCTCTTTATCTGGATTTTTAACTCCTGCAGTTCGTCCCAGTTCCGTCTCTAGTCGTCCGTTTCTGTAGTTAGAGCACCTTGGGTGGTTGAGTGGTTTTTCTGTCCTCCTCTTTCAGATGACTCTTCAGAGGTCTCATTAATATTATTCTGTTCGGCGCGGGCCCCAGGTTTTCCTCTTCTTCCTCTCTCGGCGTTTTTTCCCCTGATGTTTTTTTGAAATTTCCCGCGCTTGAAGGTAGCTGCCAGTTGCAATCTTCCGTCGCAACACGACGCTTTTTGTCGCTTTCCGTTTGGTGTGATCCATGGTCACCTTCCGTCGATCTTTTTGAGTTTTCCAGGCCACGTTGGTCTTTTTCTCTCTTTTCCTATAACTTACCCCTTTTGGTTTGTTTTCTGTCGGTAGAGCGTTTTTTCCCTGCCGGGTTTAGGCTCTGATCCCCAAGACTCTTCCGCGTGAATTCAGTCCCCTTTGCTATTTCCAAACGTATCGTACCAACTCGGCGTTCGTTCTCGCGCCAATTTGATTTTTCCGCCGGTTTTCCTTCACCTCGCCCCTTTTCTCTGGGCCACCATCCCACACGTTCACTCCCGCCCTCTTATCACGGCCCCGCCTCCCTGGTAGGAAGACTGACCGGCCGTCCGGATTTTGAGCTTTTTGCGCTCTATCGACTTCCTACGTTTTCTTTGAGGAATTGCTCTCGCTTTCGCCGCGATCGAGGTTTTTTCTTGTCCGAAAGCTCACTGTTGCCCAAGTTGCTCCCCCCCACCCTTCGACAACGGTTCAGTTTTCCTTTAAACATTACTACCTTAAGGCGGGCTTTTTTCCATTGGAGTGTTCGGGCAGGACATCCCGCCAAGCTCCAACCAGCGTTTCCCTCCTTCACTGCCCCATTCCGGAGGCTTGCCTCAATTTAAAAAGGCTCTTTTCAGTTTCTCGCTATTTTCATTGGATTTTTCACGGCTTTGTCGTTCCCTTTCAGGGTCGGCGCACGTTTTTTCCCCTCTTTGTTCCTGAGCCGTGAACCCTCCAGGCCAAACCCCACACCACCCTTGGCGTTATTTTGGTTAGTTGTGCTATGGGTCCGTTTTCTGATTCCTTTTCTTTTCACTAAGATCACGTGCACCCTTTTTTTTCGTGGCGGCCTAGGTTATCCCTCCAAACCTCCTTTTTTGGTTTGCTCTCTTTCTAACCTCCCTTGTTTCCCACCTAGGTGCGGTCTTCGTATTGACTCTCTTCCCACCTTTGGAAAAAAAAATTTTCCTCCCACCTGGACCCACCCCAGTTTCCCTTAGTAGTCTCCCCCCCCCATGTTACCGCCTTTTTTTTTTTCCATTCAGTTACTTCTCCAGGCGGCGTTACCGAGTTTTCTTTTCCTGCTTCGTCGCGTTTGCTCTGTCCAGTCTTCTCTTTCTCCCGGTGCAGGAATTTTAGTTCCGCGTTTTCGTCTCCCCGGCCATTTCTCTGGAATTATGTTTGGGTCCCCCCCTTGCTTTTTTTTGCCTTCGTCACTTTCTTTGCTACAAAGGAAATACCAACCCCCTCGTGTTGGAGCAAATTCCTTTTCGCCAGTCTGAAGGGGACACTTCATGATCCGGGTGACTTTTGATTTTGAG
>Ga0179593_1356878_pt1 | contig 15113 bp, 27 predicted proteins | sample CZODoug2_1_08_16_FD_185931 | JGI IMG/M metagenome (GOLD analysis project Ga0179593, IMG submission 185931) | Vadose zone soil fungal communities from Angelo Coast Range Reserve, California, USA - CZODoug2_1_08_16fungal (PacBio error correction) | ecosystem: Environmental > Terrestrial > Soil >... | reverse complement strand
GATACTCAAGACCACCCTCATCCTAAACCGTCGCCGTCCAGAGATGAATTTTATAAGCTACCGCGGATATGAAGGGGTTAACAGTCGTTCCGCTTTTCCCCTTTTTTTTGCCCCCCTCCCTCAACCTTCCACATGGACTTATGGCTGCCCTGCTCGACCCCTTTTTCGCAATTCTTCTCGTTTAAGCTTTCCTCCTTTCCCCCCCCAAGATCAACGTTGGCACCCTCCTAGTCCCGCAATGTAAGCAGAGGCCCCCTTTTTTGAATTTCCATCTTGCCCCCCCCCTTTATCACTGCTTTCTTTCTCTCGTTTTCCTTTAGGCTCTACTCTTCTTTTAAAAGGGATGTACGGCGTGGTCTCCCCAACTCTCAGACTTTTCAGGTGCCATCCCCAACGGTTACACTTCTTGAACTCCCTCCCTCTGTTTTCACGTTTTTTTTTCCCTTTTGCTTTTCCCCTCCAGAATCCCCTTTTTTTCTCCTTGATTTTCTTGCGCTACTATGAATTACGATGTTGTTCCCAATGGCAGTCCCAACGTCAGGGGGGGGCACCTCACCTTCCCTTCGGGCATTTACTCTCCTCCAACCTCCCCTCCCTTGAAAGACCTCCGGAAACTCCCCACAGTGACCCAGGTTCTTTCTGGCTCGGCGAAGCACCCACCCCCCCCTTTTCCCCCAAGTTTTTTTTTTTTCTCCTTTCCGCCCTTCTCCCCCCCCCCTCCGTATTTCCTTATTCCTTCCAGGTCCGACCCAAAATTAGAACAGATTGAGACCCATTCTACCAGACGGAAAGATGGAGTGCGTCATGCAAGAAGTTTTTTTCATGGTTGAAACCTCTTTTCCAAGGTCACGTACCCACCCTTTTTTCGTTCTTCACCTCACCCGGCCATTTCCTTGAAGGAGGCTTGGACTCACCAACGGTGCCTGTTTTCGGTTCCACAGTCGACCCCCCGTCTTCCCTCCTTCCGTTCTTCCGGACGCAATTCAGCTGACGACCTCCACTTCCAGTCAAAAACCGCTGCCTCCTTACCCCGTGGGAGGCAAGGAACGCTTGAAGGCCAACCAACGTTCACGCCTGCCTTTTCCCATCCTTCACCCCCCTCTTCTTCAATATGGGCAACCCCCTTCTTTTTCTCCCTTTCCCGCCAACTTTTTCCCCCCCTTTTTCCCCTTTCCTTTTCGTCTGGATCCTCCAAGTTTCTCCCAAGTTAGGAGGGAGATTCTGTACGCCACATTGCAAGAAGGAAAACCGTACGCTTTCTTTCCTGTCCCCTTCCCCCCTCATTCCTCCCCCCGTCACGGCAAACCATTTCACCTGAGTCTTTTTAGCTCTTTTGCGCGTGGACACGTGAAACCAGTGCCGGAGCAGTCCCTTGACTGTCTCTCCAACTTTAACTGACCCCCCCCCCCTCCTAATGGAGAATATCTCTTCCCTCCCCCTTTTGTTGTTGTTTCTCTTCCTCCCTGCTTTTTCTTTTTCATTTTATTCGCACTTCCCCTTCATTGATCAGTCCAAACTCACGTTTTTCCCGCGCCCCCCGACAGCTTCCCCAATAACGGTTTTATGGTTAGTTGACGGTGGTTTGTGCATGATGGTGAAGGCCACTAGAGATTACTAGTTGTTGGCGTCCGCCTTTTTCTTTTTTCCATCCCTCCGTCCGTTGAGCCCCCTTTTTTGTCGGTCATCCGAAACTCTCAAGTTTGTCGTCCGGTTTTGAACCCGTTTGATTTCCGCCTTTGATGGATCAAATCAGTGTTGTCCCTGAGCTGATCTCTCTTTTCTTTATGTTCCTCCCTTGCCCACTTCTGTTGAACGTTTTTTTTTCCTGGTCCCCTCCTCTTTTTCCTGCATGGGCCGTGGCCCTTTCGGGAATCACTTGGGGTTCCTGGAAACGTCTGGGTCAAAGCCCTTGTCGTTCGTGACGCGTATGTGTTCCTCTTTTTTTCTTCTGGTACCCCCCCTCCCCCCCCCCCCCCCAACACAAAAAACAACCCACAAAAAAACCAATAAAAAAACCCCAATAAAACCCCCCCTCCCAACCCCCCTCCAAACACCAACAAAAAACAACACCCACACCCCCCAAAAACAACCAAAAAAACCCCATTCAAAACCCAACACAAAAAAAAGTCCCCCCCCCCCAACCACCCCCCCCCACCAAAACAACACAAAAACACACCAAACCCCCCCCCCACTCCTAAAAACTCCACGCCCCACCCCAACCCACACTCCCCAAACACAAAACCCACCCACAACCACCCCAAAAAACCAAAAGAAAAACCCCCCCCCACCCCCCCCCACCAACCACAAACCCCCCCCCCCCCCCCCCCCCCCCCCCCAAACACCCCTCCCCCCACCCCCAACCAACCCCCCAACGACCCCACAAAAAACAAACAACCCACAACCCCCCCCCCCCCCCCAACCCCCCCCCCTCCCCCCCCCCCAAAAACACACCCACCCACCACAAAAAAAAAAAACAAAACCACAACAACACCCAAACCTTCCACCGTTTTTCCCGCCAAACTCCCCTTCCGGCCTTTCGGCTTTTTCCCGTCAATGCACCAAGGGTTGAACCGTAACCCACGATGTATATGTTTTCGATCAAAATCCCACCGCTCCTGCTCACCCTCCAGAGTTCCTGCTTTCTGAGGTCGATTCTTTGGGTCCTGAATTGTTGCTTTCTTTTCGCTTATCCTCCGTTCCTGTAGGGCCCAGAGGAGATTCGGACAACCCAAACCTTGGGTGCCCGGGAGTTGTGCTTCGCATCTCCCCTAGAGCGACCCGGCCCTTTTTTTAGTTTGTCCTCGGCGTTCCTGTCTTCTGTGAGGTTTGCCCTGGCGCCTTTGCCTTAAGGCAGGAATTTCCTCTTCTTCTTCCAGATGGCTTCCACCCGTTTCTCTCATTACCTCCTTCGTCATAGTCTCCTTCCCTCACTCATGGATCCCCTTTTTTTTTGCTAAACTTTTATGTACCCCCTTTCTTTCCCCCCTTTATAATTTCCCCTGGATTTGTTTCCAAGAAGTTGCCCTTTTGAGGGCACCTTTAAATCTGATAGATTTGATTCCCCTCTGGACACTTCCCAGTTTCCCCTGGAGTCCTGATCTCCGACGACTTCCCTCCTACCTTCCCCAGTTCTCCCTTTTCCTCTTCCTTGCAACACCGTCATTGGGAGGCGGATTCGTAGCTTGATCGTACCTGACTTTGTCCAGCGTCTTTTTGATCGCCTTCTTTGCCCCCTCTCCGAACCTCTCCCAGATGTTAGAGTCCTTCTTTGATCTCCCGTCCCTTTTCCTTTTCTTTGTTCCCGTTGTTGACTTAAACGTACGCCACAGTCTCGATTGCTGCCCCCAATATATCCTTTTTCTCGTATCCCTGCGGGCCCTCGCTGTCCGCGCTTTTGTTTCTCTCTCGCCAGAGAGGAGGTCTGTACCTTTGCTATGGGGGGTTTTTTCTCCCCTTCCTTTTTGACCGTCGTATCGGGCCCTTTCCATTCCTCCGAGAGCCTCCAGCTGTAAATCTTCAATCATTTTGAGCGCCATGCCGCGCAGACTCTGCGTCTCGTTTTATCTTTTCGCCGTGTCCCAACCTTTTTCGTCGTCGTTTTTTCCCCTCCTGACGACGTCTGGTTTTTTCACTGCTGGAAGCCATTCGAGTCGTTTGAAGAGGAGGTCCACGCGTCGGTTGCTTTCGGTTCTCGGATTCTCGTCGTTAGGTTGCAATCTCGAGTTTCGACTTTTTTTTAATCCCTCCCTTGCGATGATACCCACGGCCATTGCGATCCTCGTCCGAATATTCTTTTCTCGCGTCGTGACCGCGTATGAAGTATACCGGAAGACGATTGTACACCGCTAGGTTCCCCCATCACATCTACCCATATTCCCTTTTTTAAGATCCCTTTTCCAATGGACCCCCACGATTTAAATGAGCAATATTTACCCCCGATCAAAAATAGCAGAAGAAGGCCCGATTTTCCCAGGTTGGCTGAATGCTAAAAGCCTTACGATTCAGTTTTCCCTTTGTTCAGTGCCTCTGGTGATCTTTGACGCAGTCGCACCTTTTTTGCCATTTCTTCGAAGGGAAAAGAAGAAGTCTTTTCCTATTTAGTGGAAGACAGCCGAAGGTGTTGTTTGCTCGAGATCAGTGCCGAATGTCGTCGTTCCTCCCCCTTCATCCTTTCACCCCTGTATTTTCAATCAACCAGAACGCCCCGATTTCCCCTGATCTTCGGCTGTTCCCTGACTCTTCCCCCCCTTGCAAAATCGGTGACAGTTTTTCGGGCGATTTTGTGTTTACAATATCATCCTGGAACTCCCCGTTCTCCTCGTTTTTCCTTCTAAGTTCAGAAACTGGCGCTCAGATTGGCAAGTTTTATTGCACTTATGGAGTTTTGCGGCCCCGCTTCTTCCGGTTCCTTCCCTCCCTTTTTTCCAGCTAGACCCAAGGGGTCCATTCCTTCTCCTTTACTGAAATGTGGACTGGTTGATTCAGCAGACTGCGGATACTTCTACAGATCTTGCCGCCGGTATCTCATCGCCCTTCAGCCAGCCTGGGGACAACCGGCCTTCTTAGAATCCCCTCCTTTGGATACCCTTTCTTCTTTGGACACGTCGTACCACGTCTTACACCTGAACCCTTTTTTCCGGAGCCCCGCGCCTCAACAATCCCTTCGTTTCCTTCCCCTTTCTTGGTCCCATCGCGATCCACCCCTAGTGAAGGTCCCGCTCGGCTTTTTCTTCGCGCGTACGGCAGGTCCCGATCTTCCTTCCCTGCAAGAAATCTACCCCCCCATCTTCCCCCGTGAGAGACTCATCCCCTTGAGATCGAAAAGCTCGCCAGGCTTGCACATCTTGCTCACCTCTTCTCTTGCCGGACAATTCGCCCTGGCGTCTATTCCCGCTTTTTCACCCCACTAGGGAAAAAACCCATGCGTTGGCGCCATAGTCTGAACAGCTTAGGCCTTCTTCCCCCTTTTTTCCCTCCCTTCTCTCCTTCCCCCGTTCCACCCCTCGTCGTGAAAATCTCGCCACTAGAAGACCCTCCCCCTCATTGAGTTGTCACTTCCGAGGGCCACTAGAAATTTTTCTTTTTCGTTCGCCGTCGCAAGTCCTCCCTTCTGGCCAATGTGAACTTTGCCGGCGTGTGTTGCCGCACCTCTCTCCTCTTTACCCGTCTTCCACTCAAAACGGTCCACCTGAGTTGAAAACACCAGGACATCTGCCGAACGTTTAAGTTTCGTGATACATATAACCCCTTGGTTTTATCCATCTGTCTGGTAAGTTTCTCTTGCCTCTGAACCTCTCTGTCTTTACAGCTGTTTGCCTCCTCTGCCCACCCCTTTTTGAGTGCCATTTAAACGGAGTCTCCTGCCCACCTCCCAAGAAGCTCAGTCACTCCTGCACCCAATATTCCCCCCCGGTCCTGATCCCCCTCTCTCGGTGGAAGCCAAAATAAAAGGGGCCTGGTCCCCGTGGGGTTTTCCCGCCTATCATCGCTCCATACTTCTATCCTTTACGCCAAGCGCCAGGTCATCCCTCGAAAAGAACGCCAGCCTATTCCCTTTACACTTAGTTGCTCTGCAATCCTCCGTGGTAGTGTTCCTCTGTCAAATGAATTCCATCTTTTCCCACCGTTCAAAACTGGTTCGAGGAAGTGTACTCAAAGGAATTGCCGGAGTTTGTTCACACCCCCCTTTGGTTTTGTGCGCTCCCGCTTCTTCCCTCCTCTTTCTTTAGTTCACGATCCCCCCTCCCATTTCCGACCGAAAATTTCCCTTCCACCACCCCACCAGTGTCACTCCGGACGGTCACGGCATGATTTCCACTAAGTCTAAAACGGTCACCCCAGACTATGTTCCTTGTTACCAGACCGGAACCATGCTTCCGGAAATTCCCTTGGACAACCCGGAATTCCCTCCCCCTTCTTCCCATCCCCCCCCCCCTTGTTTCACCATTCCCCCCGTGGCCAACTGATCGTTTCTCGTCTTCAGCATTTTTGCTTAACATGGATTAGGGCTTGACCCCCGCAAATTCTCATCGTCCCTGCCACCACCGTAAGATATTTTTTTTATGTTCCCTACCCAGTCCTGGCCATCACCACTTCCCTCCCCCCCCAATCACCCGTCTTTTAGCCGTCTTTCGCGGGGAAAAACGTTCTTCCTGAGCAGCGTGACCGTGTTCTGAAACCCCCCTTTACACCCTTCCCCCCCCCTTCCTCACCTTTGGTCTCCTTACTTTTTTTCTTTTCCTACTGTTGTTGTGGTGAGAGATTTCCCCTTGCTTTTGTTAAGGTAAAGTTACGCCGTCACGGCCGATATCTTTAATTTACCGCGCAAAGATAGCTCCCAAGACTCGGTTCTTTTTTTTTTTTTCCGGTTTGATGGCCCCCTTGAGTTAGGTGGCATTCCCCCTTCCCCTTCTCTCCCGGTTGTTTTCTCTTCCTCCTTTGGTTCCTTTTCCCAGACAGCAAGACCATCCGTTGAGCAAAACTGTGTTTGATCCGACTAACCCAGTCATAAGTTTTGCGCCTTTGACCCCCCTTTGCTTCCTCTTTCTTATGGGACCACTCCGGGTTTTTTTCCCATTATTTGCATTATTGTTCCCTTTTTCTTTTCCGCCCTTCACTTCAGTTGTTTGCAAAGTTTTTTTTGACCGGTTCCTGTTTTGAAAGTCTTCCCGTGCCAGTTCCGCTCTCGCGGGTTTTTTGTCTTTTTAACGTTGCGTTCCGTTCCCCAATGCAAGTTCGTCGTTTTTCTCCCTTTGATAGTAGTCAGCAGCGGGTTAATTCTGTGCGAACCCAGCAAAATCCACCGGGTCCTCACATCCTCCGGCATTTCATTGGATGTTCCCCCCCTTTGAAGCTCCCCCCCAGGGTGCACTTCTCCCCCCCATTGTCCCCTTTGTTTCACCTCCTCCAAAAATACACAGATTCGTGTGATCCCCTACCCTATTTTCTCTTTGTTCTCGGCGGAGGGCGAATGGGATTCCTTCCCCCTTGATACTCCTTCTCTTTATCCTTAGATTCGGAAAAACCCTGGGTTGCCCCGGGTTTAGTTTGCTTTTTGAGCCGTCGAGCGACCGCGGTCCTTATTGGCTTATTTTTTCTTCTTTGACGCTTCCTTCCGTCTGCCGTTGGCCACTTGCCCTCCCCTTCCCTTCCTTCCCGTCTGGCGGTTCACAGCTGTCGATCCCACAGAGGATGACATAGTGAGCGTCCAAGATCCCAACTGGTCCTTAATTATGTCCGCCACTTGTCACCCTTAGAATGTTCCTTTTTTCCAATTATTTGCCCCGTTTTTGATTATCCGAAATTTCTCCCTTTCCTTCACCGACTTACGTCCAGTTCCCCTCCCCCCCGGAGGATGCGAAGGCCTCGCGAAAGCCAAAGATCTATGGGCCCTCTCCTCTCCAATCAGAGGGCTTTCGGTACTGCTGCTCACCTTCCCTCCTCATAGGAGCCATCTTTTTCTTTTTTTTTCTCTAATGCTTTCCACGCTAAGAATTGCTAAAGCTTTTTGAGTCTGTTTCCCAATACATATTTTTTTCTTATTTTCTCTGCGGGTTTCACCTCCTCAACGGACTCCCTCTTTCATGCATATCTCCCTTTTTCTTCGACGTTTGGGCAGCTTTGTTTGATGGTCTTTTTTTTCGTATATCAAGATTTATTCCCCCTTGTCTTTCTTCTCTTCTAGGATTGGGGGCTCCTATCGGTCAGATGGATAGGTTAAATAGCATGATTAAGAGTCCAAGAAAAGCGGTTCCAGAATGACTATGTGGATACTCGTTACCCCGAGTTTGCATGATGACTTTTGTCTCGTTTCTGGTTCTTCTCCTTTTTTCTTCCGAATTTTTTTCTCGTTTTGACATACCGTGTGGAATAAGGAGGTCACAGCATAATCCCCTTCGTGTAGTTACGGTGTTCCCCGCTTTTTTGATTGCCGGTTTCAGGATCTGCCTTAGCTCCTTCCCACGCCGATTTCAGAAGTTTGTTCCCAGCTATCCATGCCATGCCTCCTTACTATTGCAGAAGCCTTTCTCAGCGTCCTCTTCCTAATGTCTTCCTCTTCCATTTTTCCCTCCCCCTCTTAAATTTCCTTAATACCCTGGCCCATCTTTCCAAGATTGTAAGACTGTCATTTTAAATAACTCTTTCCATCCCTCTCTTTACAAGTTCTCACCCGTTCTACGTTTTCCCCCTCTTTTCACGGTTTCTCCCCTTCCCTCACAACTACTGGCCCGGTGTAAAATCTGTTGAGTGCTTTTTACCCGCAGTCCTAACGTTTGCCGTTCGCACCTACGACCTTCCCGACCCTCTCCTTATTCCCCCCTTCCTTGGTTGTTGTCTCTCTATAGTGAACGACCTGTTTCGGTTTGCCCTTGGAAGAATGAAACACCACGTTCTCTGCTTCCTCAGTACGTGATTTTCCCCCCCTCCTCGTTAGGCTTATGACCTGCCCCAACCTTTTTTTCCCCAATCTTGGTTGCCTTCGTCGCCTATTTGTCTGGTATTGGAAATATGCGTCATGGAAACGTCACGTTCCAGTTTTCCGTCTCAGAAGCGTTTCAGCAGATTTTTCCGTTTCTTTCTTGGCACAGCGTGCGGAAACTTCGTATTCCGGGCTCACGGCGACTATGACGCCGCGCCCAAAGTTCTTGAAATCGCTTGTCGGGAAATTTTCCTATTTGTCCTTCCGCGTCCTGCTCTTTTTTTTCCCACACACGAAATAGATACTTGAAGCCGCTACGGGATCATAGAACCTGCTCCAAGAAAGACGTGACCTCCCCCCTCCACTACTTCGCATTGACTTACTGCTGTTAAACCCGTCTCACATTCTTCCCTACGTATTTAACATGTTGGTAAGGAGACGAGCCCCCTCTCCGCCTAGTACCTCAATCACCCTGTTTGGAGGGGGCGTAGGTGAAAAACCACTTCCCTCAACACCAGATAACAAATTTGGGGTTGTAAGGTGGGTCCCTGGGTTGGAAAAGGGGGGGTACGTTCGCCCAACAACGATGGGCGTTTTTGCTCCGGCCATTCCTGCTTTTTCCCCTTCTTCCGAACTTTCCCCCCCCTAGCCGTGACTGACTCAAGAAATAAATGTTATCCGAACCCCACCTCACGACCCCAGAGCTGACCCGCTCGCACGCGAACCGAGGATAGGAGTGACAGCGCGTGACCGTCCGTTTCCTTTCCCCCGTGGACCCCTTCCCCCCCTTCCCGAATGATGTTCTCATCTCCTCGAAAACATTTCTCACTTCATTTCTTTGGTGTATTCTCTCCATCTACACCGTGTCGAAAATGTCGCCTCCCCTCTCGACCGCCCTCTGTTTCACTTCCTCTTTCCCCCTCTCTCCTGCTTTCCCCTCTCGTCGTGCGCGGCGCAGCCGCCGGCTGGACCCTTCCCTTGATGGGTTTGCCGCACCCTCACGTCGTGACCTCCCCAAAGGTCAACTTCTTTGTCCCCCCCCATTTCTGCTCCGTTTCCTAGTTTGATTAATATAACTTAAGCCTTGGGGATAAGGATTGACTTAGCACTCCGCTTATAATAGACAGAAGGTTTTCCTGCAATACGCCGTAAAACTCTTGGAGGTCTTTTCCTTTCGTATTTCCTCCCCCTCTCCCCAACCCCACCCTCAGCGCCCGCCCCCGGTCGCAAAAGAAAAGAGTGCTTTTTAGCTCTCTGACTCGGCCGCCAAAGATACAAGCCAAGTGGTTTTTTCCTTCCCCGACCCCGCTCATCCCCCATTTTCCAGACCTTTTTCTGCAGCGCAGTCCCCTCCACCCCCCCCCCATTTTCGCCCCTATCCCCTGCCTCCAGACTTTTCAGCTGAGATTGGCATGAAATACTCGGGGAGTTGGGCGGAAACACAGAATGTCCTTGAGTTTCCAAACTTCCAAACCTCTTAAGTTCTGCCTGAAAGTGAAAATACCAGGAAAGGTTTGATTGCGTGTTCCCCCCCCACCCTTTGCCTCCGGGTCCACTCAAACCTCTCTGAAAAGATCGTCACGACGACCTTCCCCTCATTGACCGACAGTCCCTTTCCCCCTTTTTTAACACCCCCGCGGTCCCTCTTCAGAGGCCCGGGCTGTTTGAAATAACAGAGATTTACATGACACCACCCCCTTTCTTGCAATATGGTCAGTCACGACCGGAAAACCATCTTCCCCTTAAATGCATGGAACCCCCCCTTATTGTCCTCCCCCTTCGTGAGCCACCTTTTTCAACCCTCCGTTTAAAAGTTAGCTTGGCTTAGGGGATTCCCCTCCCACAGTTGCTCAACGATTCCTTGAGGTTATGTAAACGGAGCCCACAAATTATCGCCAAGAACAACCGTCTGAAGCTTTGTCCTTTTCACCCAATCTTCCTCCCCACCGTCCTCCAAACCCACCTCCCCCGCTTATGGGGCTTGCATTTTCCTCTGGTTAAAACTTGAAGTGCATTTGCATTCAGGTCCAGTGCTAGAAAAGAATCCCCCCATGGAGAATCTTCCTCCTCCAGTTTTTTTTTTTTTCTTCTCTCTATCCATGCTTTCTTTTCTTCACCGGGGAGGACAGACACCCCCTTCTGCCCTCCCCCCAGCCCCCCACTACGTCCCCCATCCCCCCCCCAGCCATCCGCCCCCCGACTCCCTCCCCTTCCCCCGTACCTCTCCCTACCAACTTTCTCCCCCCCCGACCCCTCCCGCGCCCATCCTGTCCCCACCCCCCCTCTCCTCCCTACCCTCCCCCCGTCCTTAATCCCCCCCCCCCCCTCTCCGGCTAATCCCCAACACGCTTTCACTCCCCACGCCCCCCTCCCCCCCAACCCCCCTCCACCCCTTCTCTCTTTACTTCCTCCCTCCCCCCCACCTCCCCCCTCCCCTTCCCCCTTTCCTCCTCTCTTCCCACCACTCTAGTTCCTTCCCCCACCTCCGCAGCACCACTTATGGTCGCCCCGCTCCCCCCCCTCAATCTTTCCTCCCCCTCCACCACCCCCTCACCCACCCCACCTCTCTCCCTCCCCCCCACCTTCCGTCTCTCCCACCGGACACACCCCCCCCTTCCTCCCGCCCACCCCCAACCCCCTCCCAAATTCCACCGTTCTTTCATCCCCACACTTCATCTTTCCCCACCTCCTCTATCCCGCTCTATCACTCCTCCGACCCTTCCCCCCCCTCCCATCTATTCGCCCCCCGTTATTCCGCTCCCCACCCTTTCCCTCCCTACCACCACCCCCCCACCTTCATTCCCACCTCCCCCCTTCCCTCTCCCCCCCCTTCCCCCCCTCTTTGCCCTATCTCCCTCCTATCCCCAACTTACCCCCGCAAACCCACCCCCCCGATAACTCGCACTTTCCCTTCCCCCCCCCTTCAACCCCCCCCCCTACACCTTCCAAATCCCGCCAAAAACCCCCCATTTCCCCCCTCCAACTCCCCGTCCATGCTCCCTGTCCCCCCCCCACTTCCTTTCCCATCCTCCTTCCCCTCCCCTTGACCCCTACCTCACCCTCCCCCCCCTTCTCTTTCCTCCCTACTCGCCCTACTCTCTGCCCCTCCCTTCCTCTCGCCACGCCCTTCTCCCTCTCCGTCTACTCCCCCCCTTCTTACCCGCTCCCACCCACCCCACTTTGCCTTCCCCCTCTCTCTTCCCCCCCCTTCCCCTGCCATCTCCAGCACCCATTCTCCCACCACCCACCGCATTCCAACCCCCACCCACATCCCCCCCGTTTCCCCCTCTCCTCACCCTACCCCTCCACTTCCCTTTACCACTACCCCACCCCCCCACTTCACCTCTCCCCACACCCCCTGTCCCCACACCCCCCCCAACCACCTCCCTTGACCCCCCCTCCCCCCACCTCCCTCCTCCTCCCCGTACCTCCCCCCTACGCCCCTCCTCATCACCGCATCGTTTCTCCACCGCATCCCCCCCACCACTCCCCCCCTCTCCCCATTTACCACCACACCCCCCTCCTCCCTTCTCCCCCCTTCTCCCCCTTCCCCCAACCCCCTTCCTTCTCCCCCCCCCCCCCTCCCACCCCCCCCCCCCTCCCTCCCTCTTCCCCCTCCCGCCCCCCCTCCACTTCCTCCTCCCCCCCCCCCCCACCACCCCCTCCCCCCTCTTCCCCCTCGCATTCCCCCCCAACCTCACCCCCCAACTTCTACGAACTCTTCCTCTTCCCTCCCCCTATACCCCAGCTGCCCTTCCGCCCCCTCTACCCCCCCCCCACCCGCTCCATCTCCCTCCCTTCTCCCCCTCTCACCTACCCCATCACCTCTACACCCCCCCCCCCCTCCCCCCGACTCCTCCCCTTTCCCCCCTCCCCCCACCCCAAACCCTCCCGCTCTATCCTTTCCCCCCTTTCTCCCCTCCCCTACTCTCTCCACCTCCCGCTCCCCCTCTATTCCCCCCTCTCCATTCCCCCCCCCACCCCCCCCGTTTGAGTTCCCCCCGTCCCCCCCCCCCCCCTCCCTACCTCTCCCCCCACCCTCCCTCACCCCCCCCCCCTCCCCCTCCCACCCCCCCCCCCTGCACCCCACCCTCCCTCCCTCCCCACCCCCCCCCACTCTCTTCCCTTCCTTCCCCACCCTAACCCCCCCCTCTCTACCCCACCCACCCCGCCCTGCCCCATCCTCACCCTATCCCCCCCTCCCCTCCCCTCCCCCCCTAAACCCACCTCCACCCCCTCACTCGCCCCTACCCCCCTCTCCACGCCCCCCCCCCCCTCACCCCGCCTCACCCCCCCGACCCCCCCCCCCTAACCCCCCCTCTACACTCCGCCCCAACTCATCCCCCCCCTCAATACCCCACTCTCTCTCCCTTGCCATCTAACATAATCCCCATCCCCCCCCCTTTCTCGCCTCCTTCCTTCCCTTACTTCTCCCCCCCCTCCCCTTTCCTTCCACTCTCCCCTCCCTCCCCCCCCCCACCCCTTCCCCCTCTTAGCGACTACCCATCCCCTATCCCAACCCCACTTTTCCACACCCACTCCCCCCCTTCTCCCCTCTTCTCCTCCCCATCCCCCCGCCTTGCCCCACTACCCCCCTCCCCCGCCCCAAACCCCCCCCCCCCTCCGTCCTTCGCACCCACACCCCTTTTCCCCCCCCATCCCCTCGCTCCCCTCACCCTCCTCACCCTTATGCCTCACGCCACGTCCCCCCCAACCCCTCCCACCCCCTTCTGCCCCCTCTGTTCTACCCCTACTCCCCCCCTCACTTCTCCTCCCCTCCGCCCCCCCATCCGTTACACCCTCACTCCAATCCCCCCCTGCCCTCACCCTTGCCTTCCCACCCATTCTTCTCCCCCCTCTCCACTCCCCTCCGGCAAACTTCCTCTCCCCCCCTCCTCTCCCAAATAAGCGTGTTTGTTCGACGGTGGTTCGCCGTGTTGCCCTTTTAACTTACGGATTTTTTTGCGATTGTGTGACTCCCAAGCCGAATTTTGAGCGGGTGCTGTCACGAGCTTCCAGTTGATTTTGACCATTTGGCAGTTCTGCCTCCTTTTGTTTTCACCTAGTGAGTCTGTCAGCCATATTTGCCCTTTGGTGCACCATCAGTTAAACCAGCCCTTTCCCTTTCTTCAAGTAAGCGGGTGTTGATTTCAGTTCAATGATCGTTTTTTTCGACGAGTAGCAGTCCAGCTGTGTGAACCCGCAACAAAGTGCACGGTTTTGTCCAGCCAAATGAACCTGGCACTAGGTACAGGACCCCACCTTTTTTACTTTTCACCACGATGTCCCTTTTCTTGCACCCAAATTCTTATTGCCCCTACCGCATGGATCTCGGGGGCGCCTTTGGGAGGTATTTGCTGGATCCTGATCGGATGCGGGTTTCGATCTTAAACACTGTTCCACGGTATGTTATTGCCGAGCCGAGCGCGAAAGGCCGTCCTGGCGTGGCCGTTGCGTGCCTTTTTTTTTTATTTTGACTTGCTGAAGGATTTTGAAATGGGCCCTCCCCCGAGCGTTGTCGTTCTTTCGGCCCCCGCTGCGAGACTTTGTCCGTTCTACAACGTCGGATCCCCGGGCATTTCTGTACTTCAACCTCCTCAAAAAGTTAGCAGCATGGTTTGTTTCCTACTTCTGACGTTTGCCTTGTCATTCCCCAAAGAGGATTGTGCCAAGATCAAGGTCTAAAGGTTGAACTCCGGGCTTGATATGATATTTACACTTTTCCCATAGAAGTCTCTCATTGGGTACCTATTCCTCTTCCCAGACTCTTACCCTGCGGAGAGAACCTTCGCCTTATCAAGACGAGAGCCCCTGGGAAAGAGAAGAATGGATCACTGATTCCCCAGCTGACGGCGGCGCCATAAGGGCATGTGCATTGTGCGTGGAAAGCGGGTTAACTTTCAGGAACGCGAGGGATGCAACTCCTCCTTTTACTCTTCTCTTTTTCACTCTTTTCGTGATTTTTTTCGGCCGCCAGCCTTTTTATCGTCGGTGCTAAGTATAGGGAAGGAAGTCGCTAGTTGCCTGCCGGAGCCCATGACCGCCCCCTCGTTGACGAAAAACCCTTTTGGTTATTTTGCAATTCCTCGAGCATGATGAAGCTTTTGCGTCCGTGGGGGGTGTTTGTTTGTGGTAGGTGGGGCAGGTTATCGTCTTTTAATCCGGCCCCCACACCTTTAGCCTTCTTTAATCCGTGTTTCATAGGGCGGGTCACCATCATTCAGCCAATTCTCTTCTTGGTAATTTGTTGGGAGTTTTCTTTTGATTTTGTGCGATTCTTGAAAGGTAGTCTTCCGGCAAGAGCGGCATACGTTGACCGAGCAGAAACCCCCCCCTCTTATCCCAACTGCCATGCCAGGGTTTGGTGTTTTTGGTTCTCCATCATATCTTGCCCTTTGTTCGCTTCGGTCAGCGTCGGCTTTTGCCTCCCGGCGCGCTTTTCCGCCACCTCCCATCGTTCCCCATTCATATTGATCTTTCCCCCGCTTCCGAAGCCAGGACTCACTTGCAAACCTAGAACTTGACTTTCCATCGTCTATTTAAGTCTCCCCTTTTCTACGACTTTCACCTCTTTTCCCTTTGGCAGTATTGCCTAACACTCGACGCTGTTGGGAAAGTGCGGCGTTTGCTTGTTCCCTTAGTGATGCAACCGTCGGTCTCCTTATGCCGGGCGCACCGACCGCCTGATTCACGC
>Ga0179593_1614674_pt1 | contig 15114 bp, 15 predicted proteins | sample CZODoug2_1_08_16_FD_185931 | JGI IMG/M metagenome (GOLD analysis project Ga0179593, IMG submission 185931) | Vadose zone soil fungal communities from Angelo Coast Range Reserve, California, USA - CZODoug2_1_08_16fungal (PacBio error correction) | ecosystem: Environmental > Terrestrial > Soil >... | reverse complement strand
GTGCGTTAATTTTTTTTTTTTTTTCCGCTTGGTACGGTTTCAGGAAGTTTTGATAAGCCAGGACGTCTTTTCCCTTGGTTTGAGGGTTCGGGATTCCCTCCGGACCAGCTTTTTACACTAGTCAAACATTTTCCCTCTGTTTAATTCGTTGGTTGTATGTTTTTTTTGTCGGTTGTGATCCGCCTTGATCGTTTGGTGATTTGGGGCCTTAATTGGACACATTCTTTGTTCGATGCCGGTTCGTTCTTTTTTTATTTTGGGCGGTCCCCCTTATTTCCCCAGAAGGCGTCCCTCCCGGTCGCGTTTTCCCTGATTGCTTCCCATTGAGGGTGGCGCACCCAGGGCTTTGCCCCCCTCTTCAGTATACGTATTTTTCCCCGTTCTCTTGAATTTCGCAGCTGGCTCTCTTTCCCCCTCTTCCCCCCTCCGTTGTTTTCTCCGTAGACCTCTTTGAATTCCCTCAGTCCCCTTCCGGAACCGTTTCACGCGCACAGGTTTTTATGCCCTCTCCCCGTTCACGTCCCTTTTCCGTGACGTGCGCACGATGGCTGGCCCTTCCCGTCTTGCCTGCCCACCTTCCCCTCCGACCCAACGAATGTTTGCCTGCATTAGCCCCCCCATTTTTTGTCCCCCCACGCCTGCCCCATCCCTCGTCCCCCGACAACGTCCCCCCCCCACTAAAAATATAACAGCGATTGTCAAGTTTTTTCCCTAGGTTCCCCCTCTATTTTCGGGAATTCCCGACCTCCGCAAGAATCCCCTTTTTTTTTCCACATTCGTACTAAATATAGCCCAAGACATCCATCCTGAGTCCTCACCTCGAGAGGCTGGCTCCGAAGTCGAACTTTTCCCTTTGGGGCAGGCAACGCGAACCCCATGTCATAACATTTTTTTTCATATTGGTTTCTTCCTTTGTTTCCCCGATTGGTGAGGTATGGCTCCGCACCCTTACGAAGAGGGGCAAGTTCCTCGGCTTAATACCTTCCCTATATAATCGGTCGCGTATGCTCTTTTTCCATAGATCTCCCACCACTTCCCTGTTAGAAGAGCCCCCGTTCCCCCAAATTTTTTTTTTTTTCCTTTAAGCCAGGAGGCAGGTAGGCAGCGGCGCACCTTTTTTTTGTAGTACTAAAGGTACTCGCTCAAACCCCCTCTGATGGAGACACGGACTAAGAAGAGCAGTTTTTCATCCTCCCCGCCAGAGAGTTTCTCTTCTTCGTTACCCCACAGAGCAGGACCAATTGCATAAGAATTGCCTTCTCACTTCAGCCCCCAGTGATTTTTTTGATGACGCTGAAAATTCTGCCCAGAAAGTCCTTTTCCCTCTTTTTATGATCCTTATGCTCCGATATAATCCTCTCCAGGGATGCCGTATAGGCAAGGCCTGACCTGTTGAGGCCGTCCTTACGAATTTTCCGTCGGCATTAGTCAGAGTTTTGGTCCCTCGGTCAGGTTCCACTTGAAGACCCCCCTTCACCGTTCATAGGAAGAGATTCCCCTGTTATCCTGAGGCAGAGTAGAGGCTCCCATCAACCCCCCTACTAAAACTTTCAAGCAAACAGGTTCCCGAGGGCCGAGGAGAAGAGAGTACGCCCCCTGAGGAAAAGCCCTTCTCTTTACGATCCTATTTCTTTTTTTTTGACAGCGGTTTTAGGGACCTCGAGTTCAGCCCCCGCGAGCTGTTCTCCCCCATCATTTCTGCATTAGTTACTAGGCTCCCCCCCGGAAAAGGCCTCTCCTACCGAGATCGCGCTTTGGCCGAGACGTGTTCAAAGGGAGTGCCGTTTACGGTCTCGAGTCCCGTTCCAGAAGACCCCTTCCCCCCGCCACGTCTCATGAAAACCCATTGAGTATCCCACGTCTCCTATAGTACGAGAGCTTCACGCTACTGCCCGTGCTTGAGATAGAGGTCACTGCTTTTCTCTCACCCTTTATTCCTTTCCTCACCCCCCATCCTTTTTCACGGTCACCTATGGTCGATTGCAATTTGCCTTTTCTACTCCGCAAGCTTCCTCAAGAAAGCTTCCCCGGACACGCCCGTTCCCGACTCTTTGTTCGTAATTGCTCCTGCCTCGTTTCCGACCGATTTTATCAAGCTTCGTTCCCCCCCCATCAGCCGCTGCTATCTAAAGTACGCGCCCTTTTCCCTCCCTTTTACATATTTTGGTGTGACCCCTCTGATCGAGATCTTCCGAACGTTAGTACACTCACTCCCGGACTTTTTTTTTTTTTTTCAAGCCCGAACTCGCAATTCGTTTTTATGCGTTTTACTGTAGAAGTGGGGCGGATGGTGACTGATGCGTTCCTTTCCCCCCCTCATCTTGCTCCTGTTCGTCAACTATCCTTTTTTTTTCCGCGGGCTGCGTTTGGCAGCCTGGTCCCTAGTGAAGTTGCATTTTTCTGATAGAAACCGCGGGGCCCTTAGGGAGGGGGGAGAGAGCGCGCAAGAGATTGTCACCCCCGCTAAAACCAGAGCATAGCGGTATTCCCTTCCGGGGGGGGTGATGTAGGGCTCCGGGGTTGTCGGGACATCAGCGACCTAGCACTATAAACACTTTAAGTCCGCCCGGTGTCCGCGCTTTTTTCCGTCCCCACTGTTTCCTATTTCGCCCTTCGAAACCCCAACAAAACATTAGCGACAGCCGACCACCCCCATCCCCCCCCCCTCGGTGCTTTTTTTTTACCCCGGCCCGTCCCTTGCACGCTCAGGGGGTCAACCTACCCCCATCTTCTTCTTTGCCGTCCTTCCATCACAAGAGCCCTCGAGTTTTCTTCGGTGAAACCGTCCGTTGAATTCTCCGTTCGAACGGGTGAACCTCGCCTTCAGTTCCCTTTCCACCCCCCTGGTTTGTTTGGGCACGGGTCCTGCGGAATCTTATACATGGCGTTCTTTTCATAGAAATGCCCTACCGAACCGAGGACCTTGAGTCCGGCGGAGGAAACATTATCCGAGGTGTTCCCTGCTTTCCGTCTGGAGTTTGCACGGAACTTTTTAGACGTTTCTTTTCGTCCGACCATAGGTTACTCTCCTGCACTCCGTGGCTTCCCCCCCAAGTCAGCACAGTTATGCGCCTCGTGATTGCCTTCCGCAGGTATGTAAGTTTCTTACCAGGGTGCTTTTCACTCTCTGACAAGTCTTTGACCTCCCCATTGTCCCGTGTTTTTAATTTGTATGAGATGGGAGTGTAATTTAAGCGGGCCCCTTAACCGTGCCCTCATTTCCCCGACCTTCCCCGCCGTCATGGGGAGAGGGAGCCTTGGCAACAATCGTTAAGCCATGCCGTCACTGACTGTTTTGCTTCGACTGGTTGTCCGTCAGCTGCCTCCCCCCGATTCCCTTCTGCTCCGCCTTCCCGTTTTTTTTTTTTTCGTCTGGTCTTGTTCCGGAGCGTAGGACGCGTCCCCCCTTCGGCTACCTTTCTTCTGGGGTCTCCGTCCGGCGTTCCTTTCTACTTCTCCGTTCTTTTTCTCCTCTTCCGGAACAATGGCCGTTTCTCGGCCCTCCACCCTGCTGAGAAAGTGCCGGAACTCTGTTCTGACACCGCTTCAGCCCGAAGGTCAAGCTCCCCACATCCGCCGTTCCCTCCCCCGTCAACCCACCTTTTTTCTGGCACTTACGTGATCCCAGGCGCAACCCGTTCCCTCTAAGATCGTAGCCAATCCAAGAGAATCCCCTTTTTTTTTTTTTTCTGTGCGCCATTTGAATCTCATCCGCACTTTGGGCCCCTTTTCCTGATTCCTCCCGTCCTGCTTGTCCTGGTTTTTCCCCCCTTGCGGGTTCGGCCCGCTGCCTCCCTGCCGCTCGTTGGGAGGTCACAACCCGTTTTCTCTTCTCGCCTACTTTTTCCTTCTATGTTTTTTGTTTTCTTGGTGATAAGGCCGAGGGCGCCCTTTTTACCAACCCGCTGTTCCTAGGAAGAATTCCCCCTTTATCTTTTATTCTTCTAATGTTTTAGTCGGAGATTTCCAATATTCCATACTCACCACATGTTGGTCCCCCCCGAGTTTTTAAAGACCCGTGCTTGGAGAGGTTTTCTACCCCCCTTTGCTTGATCAGAAACAGGGTACACCCCCTATACAGATATGTCTATCTTCACTTTTTTGGTCGCTTAGCCTAAACATACCCATCCCCGTATTTCGACTTCGGACGCCCTGCTTTGAAATATCGTTCCCCCTATGCGTGATGTTTCTTCAGCGGGCCGTCGAGCTTTTGACGCGGACCCTTTTTCGGCGGGCGTTTGACTGCCGAAGGTTTTTTTTTTTCCTTTTGAACCAACACAACCACGTGCCAATCTCTTTTTTTTTGGGGTTGTTGTTTTGTGGGGGTTGGGGTTGCCGAAGTGTTGCTTTTTTGTGTTTTCTTGTTGGACTGTTACTCCCCTTTCCATTAGTTGGCTTTGTATAGGGGGTGTCGTGGACCTTTTCCAGATGGCGCCCCCTTTTCTTTTTCGAGTCCAGCGCGATCGTGCCCTGAAGGGTTCGGAGGAGCCCCCCAGGTGAGGTCTGTGTGATTTTCCACTGACGGCCTTTAGCGCTTTGGCCCTCGCAGCTGATCTGCCTTCCTCCTACTGCTTGAGAGTTAGCTCTTTCATCGAAGTCAGGCGTACCTGATCCCTTTTTTATAAGAACCAGGTGTTTTCCCCCCCCCCCCTTCCCGCCTTCCCTGTCCGCACCGGAATACGCGAAAGTAGTCCTTTTTCGGGACTGAACAGGCACTTGCGCCAACCCTAGAAATTCAAGCTCCTTTCCTTTAATCCAAGCAACCCCCTTCCCACACTCTTACCAGTAAAACACAAACACCCAAACAAACCCCCCACCACCCCCATGATAAACATCCTGGCCCCCTTTTTTTATTCCCATTTTCCCCCAACCTTCTGGCAGTCAGAAGACCGCGTGGCCACCCTTGCCCGAGTACTCTTATCTTTTCCCAGATCTTACGCCCAGGATGAAACCGCCCCCCCGATAGTATTCGGCTGTTTAAGAATTTTTTCAGAAGTCGCTTGACTGCCTTTGTAGCTTGCCCACCATTGCATCTAAACAACCATTGAAGATACTTTTTCTTACGGTGTGAGTTCTGATTATGAGCACGCCTTGACCGCTAATCTTTGGCCCTTGATACAGGACTCTGCTTTGACCGCTCTTTCCTGCGGAATACACCCCCCTGTCCATGGTGTAGAGAGACCTGCAAAGGAACCATGTTTCTCTTCCCGAGGGTTGCACGCGGCGCCCTACATCGCTCTTTCTAAGCACTATTTGATTGACCCCCCCCGCTGTGGCCCTTGGGTCCTCTTGCTCTCCTGTTTTTAGCCAAGCAAACCTTCCTTCTTTGCGGCCCGACGTTGAAGATCCGCCGCCGGTTTGCCGAGGGCCGCTTTCAGACAGTCCCCGTCGCCGCGTGCTTTTTTCAAAAGTGTTTGAGGAGGCCGGTCATTCCAATCGCCAGCCCGCTTGGCGTGTGGTGAGACGATACTATGCCCTTTTGACGCCGTATGTCCCCTGGCCTTGAATTGTGCATTTGAGTAGGTCGGCCAGTAGGCCCTTTCTTGGCTGCCCCTTTGGTGTCCGCCCTCTCGCTTGCTCCTTGCATGCCGTTTTGCGTCTGGCCGATTCTATCAAGCCTTTTCCTTGCCGCGGACAGAGGTCTTGTTACGCACGGACGGACAAAGGACATGACATCGTAGGCACGGACGGCCGCGCTAGCCCTCCGGCTTAATAAGACCAATTTACAAGGACGAGGGGAAGTAAGCTCCTTTTTCTTTGTGGTTGACAGCCCGCGTTACCTTTTCCTCCGGTCGCAATCAGAATCCTGCCATGATCGTCAGGCGGTCTGGGACCCTTTTTCCCTCCTAAAAAGATTTCCGTGTCGTGGATTTTTCCCTTTTGACAAGTTTTCCGGGGCAAGCGGGAAACTTCGACCCATCTCCGAAGAGCGCCCCCCCAGCATGATTTCTTTTCGATTCGCTTTTGATGCGTCGGAAATGTGAGTATGGCCTGTCGTAGCATCTCTTCCCTTTCCGAGTCATACCGGGTATGCCGTGGGATCCACAAACCCCGCCCTTTACAACGCGTTCTATTCACTGATGTCGTCAGGGCCCCTTTCCCGCGGCTATCTTTTAAGTGAAGCAAAGCCCGTGACCACTACATGGTTTCCCGGTCCTCTTTGGGTTTCCTCCGCCTATTGCCCAACCCTTTTTTGAGGAACCTGTCTTTAGTTTTTTGAGTTTTTAATCCCAGAAGTCTGTTATAAGCTCATTGTACCATATTCCCTCCCCCCCCCTCTTTGGTCCCCGATCTCCGCGTTTTTTCGTTCAGGCCCCTTTTTCCAATGAAGGACTTTTCCCCCCCGGAGACCCTTTTTTCCTGTCTCCTTTGCGGGTATGACAGTGCTTTTATTTTTAGCCGCGAGGGGGGCGCGAGGGTGGTTACCACGGCGGGCCCTTGGCCGAAAGGAGGACTCCTGACGCAACATTCGTTTTTTTTTCTATTTCTCGCCGTGATTTTTGTTAGGCACTATTTTTTTCCTCTGAAATTAAGACCTCTAGACCAAGGTGAAACGCTCCCTTGTTGGCCCTTGCGTTCTTGGGCGCCCCCTCCAGACGTAAAGCAACACCCTATGAGACTCCATTCTCCCTCCCCCACGTGGGTGGGGTTCGATATATCGGCTGGGTTGGCATCCCTCTGCGAGAACGCACCATTTTCGCCTTTGAACCCCCTATCGGACGCCCTTTTTTGCCGCTTTTTAGTTCCTTTCATCTGACCATGCTTTCAGCCAAAAGAAAGGGACCCCAGCTAACCCCCTCCTCTATCTCACCCGGGCGTCAGCTCTCTTCCTTCGCTAATGCGGTCCCAAGAGACCCCATAGTATACCCTTTCCAGCAGTTCTTAGAAATCCGCGCTTGGCGACGGTCCCGTACGTTATGTCCCTGATCTTTTTTATGAAAGGTGGAATACAACTCGATATACTTCTCTTCCTGTGTTTCATTGCGGAATTTGATTATACCCTCTCTTCCCGGTTTCGGGAGGCCACGGAGAATTTAGAACCCTAGTGAGACAAGTAGCCGGGGTTCAACCCTTGATTTTTTTCACCGCGCCTTACCCCCTAGTATGGTTAAGCTTCTGTTTGAGGCTAAGGCTTACTAGTGTCCAGCTTCCCCTAGACCCTTCGGGTCCCTCCCCTGGTTTGCACTGCCGTTCTTTGTCCAACAATTGCAGTTGATAGTGACATCCCGTTTCCCTTTTTTTTATTGCGTAAAGAGCCGGTCTTATAAATTCTCGGACATATTTTCCCCCTTTTTTCCCTAGTCACGGATCATGCTTTTCTTTAAGTTGCTGCGTGGTTGATGGTAGGCATGCTGACGTTCCCCCCCGGAAGGCCACCCCTCCTGGTCCCCCCTTTTCCGGTACCCCCCTCAGCTCGGGTGAGGGGACTTTTCCCTCCAGAATATTAAACTCACCGATAATCTTTTCGTCTCCCCTGATTAGGGATGACCGAGTCCCCACCTCGGACTATTTTTCTTGACCAGGTTGTGCTGGTAGCAAGGTCGCGTAGACCCTCTTAGGCTGGCACGGTTTGTCTTAGCTCTCCCCCCCCCTTTAGAATTTTAAGGGCAACCTCCCCCTCTCCGAGCCGAAAATGCTGCTTCTTGACGGCCCACTTTCATGGCCCAGGAAAGTTTGTAGTTTCCTGGCCTGGGATTACCAAATCCCGCCAGTTTGAAGAAACCGCCCTTTTTTTGTCCCCCCCCCCCCCAGATGTCGAGCCTTCAGAGCCATGCCGCACGTGGCATTCTTTTTTTCCCCTACAATAAGCCCAGGAGGGATATCCAAGGTTATGATCTTCCAATCAGCCTTGAACCCGTGGGCTGGTCTGAGTTTCCAATTAAGGGATTTGAATTCTCAAGGGGCGCCTAGGCTAGGAGCCCCTTCTGCCTGAGGCCGGAGTCTGTGGAAAAGCTCCTTCTTCAAGCTAGGGATTGGCTGTGACACCCCGGTAGATGTCCTCTCCTTTTCCCTCCGGGGGGGGTCTAAGCCTGGTTTTTTTTCTTAGGCGGGATTCCTTTCCCTTTCCAGGCCGCACTTTTTTGTTCTATTGATGAATGGCTCCGTGAAACATCTTGATTACAAAATAAAAGGTGGATGGCACATTCTTCAGCACTCCCGTCAAGACTTCTTCTTCTGGGTCATCATCTTTAAGTTTTCTGCTGTCGGTCCGGTCAAAGCTTTGTACGTCAACCCCTCAGGGCACCCCTTCCCGCTCGCGTTTTCTGGTTTTTTTTTGCTCCAACTAAACTCCCGTGCATTCCTCTTATGACCCCGCCCCCCTTTCCCCCACGAGCTGTTTTCACGGCCTCCTTTTTTGAGTTGTGACCCCTTAGGGCGTACTTCTTTTGGCAGGACATGCGCTGTGACATGCAGGTGTCTTTCTTGCCCCTTCCCTCCCGTCGCTGTTGTCAACTCGAAACCCAAAAGATGAGGGTGCCCCACTGGGGTGGTTGGGAGTGGCGGGGCTTCTTCGAAGAAGGGAGGAATAGGGGTGGGCTGGGGGGTGTAGATGTATCTTACATGTAAACCTTACTGGTTCTCCTCTGATGGATTTTCTTCGGTTGTGTTCGGGCATTCAAGTTCCCCTTTTTCCATCATTTGCCAGAATCGAAGGCAGAGCCCCCCTTTTCCCTTCCCCGTTCCAAGGATTCGGAGGGTGCACACCCACTTTGGGAGGAGTAATGCTTCTGCCCTTCCCCCCTTTTCATTAGGAGAGGACCCCTCAGCTGATCTATATGATTTCCCCTCGTTGTGTTGTTGTATCATCTCCATCTGAGAAGGTTCCTATTTCCAGTTGCCTCTTGGCAAAAGCCCACGCCCTGTGTGCTGCCCCCCCCCACTACTCCCTGTCATTCACTTATAGAGGATTTCCCCCTTAGGGAATTTTGACCCATTACGGCGCCGCCCCCCCAAAGTCCGACCTCTGGACACTCCTCCCTGAACCCCCAAAAAAAGCAGCAACCCCACCCTGCCCCCCAATCCCGCTCGACCCGTCCCCCCCCACCAAGGATCAACCGAGATGGGGAACCCTTTTTTCCTTTACAAACTGCTCCTTCCTCTTTTCCTCCGAAGAAAGAAGCCTTGCCAGAGTCGCAGGTCCTTCCCTTTTACGAGATGAAGCAAATACAAGCCCTGGAAATTAATTGGTTCCGCCCTTTTCCCCCTCCCCTCAGTTTACTGGAAGACTGGGAGTTGAAGACCGTGTCCACGGTTCCAAACAAGCCCGATTTAAAGATATAAGGTCTTTTTTTCCCTAGGTTGATGAACGTTCCGAGCCTCCTTTTCAAGGGAGGACTAGAAAGTCCTGCCTTTTCTGACTCGACTGGGATGGGTCGATCGAGAAGAGGGAATAGGCCCTTTTCTTAAAGAAAACGTTTGCCCAATTCCCTTTCGTTCATTTCCCTTCCGTGGATGAACACCTAGCCTTCAGATAAGGGCATCTGTCAGATGACCCCCCCCGAGGAACCCTTCCCCCTTTTTTTGGAGTCGGAGATTTCTGTTTCGAGCCCCGCCATTCTGTATGAGGAACAGTGACGACTCAAAGTCCCCATTTCCACCTGCACGGACACAGTTCTATACCCGGTCCCCTTTTGGCTTGTTCGAATACTTTCAGGCCCCTTTCGACAACGAAAGATCGATGCTCCGCGGACTTATACCGTTATTCACCTGAAGTTCTTATGAGCCATTTTTTTGTCTTAGGCTCTGCTAGGCTTGGCCCTGGTGCTATGTCCCCTTGTCCCGTTTCACCGCCATTTCCGCTTTAAGTCAGCCCCTGTCCTGCCTGTGCAGTCTTAGCTCTTCTTTTGCGCATCCTTTTTCGGCCGCGGCGGTTTTTTCTTCTTTTTATCAGTCCTCGTCAGTCCGTCCCAAGCGAACTACACCGTCTATCCCTCCTCTCCGTCCGCGCGCGTTCCGACCGCGCCTTCCCCTGGGACCGATCAGCTTCCCCCCCCCCCGGACTAGGCCTTTTTTTCTTGCATTCCCCCTTTAGACGGTCCGCAACCTGCATTTTGTCTTTTTTCCATCTGTGACCTTCTTTTTTGCAGGAAACCCCGCCAGTCCCCCCTTTTCTCGAGCGCGGCGGTGTTGGCCTTTTCTAGTCCCAGTGAGGGTTGTGCCGGGAAGAGTCTGTGCCTCACCCCACGTTTGGACCGCAAGCATACATCACGTCACCGCTAATAAGTCCGGCCTTTCTTTTCTTATTGTCCGCCGAGGATGCAGCCTTTTTCAGAAGACCTTGCGCGGGAATTCCGCCTGAAGCTGCCCAAACAGTTGCTTTTACAGCCACAGCTTACCCTGCCCCCCGCGTAGACTAGTACGGATGTTTCTCTTCCAACTGTTTCTTAGGTTTTCCTGCCACCGCGCCCGGCCCCTTTGACCCCCGACTCTTTTGCCCTCTCTTTGCCCCTCCTCCCCTCACCCGTGATACCCCCTTTAGTTTACCTCACACGCCGACAGCACAGAGATCTCACCTGGGGTTTTGTTGAGTGTTTCTACTTCTCTACGTTTCACAGGGCCAATGCTTACCCCTGTTGCTCCCCCCCGCCTTCTGTCCGCTATTCCCTGTTCCCTTCAAACGGCGACATTACGTTCGGTGTCCCGGCGAACTAGCTAATTCTCCTTGTCTCCCTGAAAGGAGTCACTTTTAGGAGAAGAGATTTTTTTTTTCGAGGGGTGTACAGAATGAATCCTTGCAGGAACTTTGCCGGTGGAATGTTTCCTTGCCCCACGGCTTTACCAGAGGTCTTTTTTTTTTTGAGTATTGTCTAGTTTCAGAAGGGTCACTCCTATGCTGGAAGACTTGCAGAGACTCCCTTATAAGGTAACGGAGTGGCAGGTCTAGATGCCCATACCCTAAACCGCCATATTCTTCCTTCACCCCCCTCTTTTTGTGTGAGTAGTCGGGTCTTGTTCTAGGGACCTCCACGATTCCCCCCCAGTAAACCGCCCAGGCTCCTGACGTTCCCTTCGTGCTTCTCAGGAAGATTTACACTGCGTGCCAACCCTGAAAACCACCCCCCATCGCCAGACAGCCCTGACTCCCCTCCGATTATGCCGGAGTATTTTTTGCCCTTTGTAAAGATTGTACTTCCCTCCCCCCCCTTCCGCCCCCCCCAGTCTTTCTCCTTTTTAACCCTTAACCGGCTGTACAACAGCGCCCTTTTCGTTCGGGCCGTTTTTCCCCCTGTACCTTTATGAATTCCCGCTTCCGTTTATTGAACCCTCTTTTCTCCCTGAACAACTCGATCGATCTGCGTTCCAGCAAACGCGGTTTTGAATCTTTTCTTTCTTCCCCAACTTACGGGATTATTCCTTGTTGGATGGCTACCCCTGAACTGCTCGAACCCGCGGCTGGTCCCAGTTTTTTTGGTGAGCACGGCATTCGACCTCCTCCCTAAACGGTGCGACCCGTTTATTGCGCTTGGGGTGAGAGATTGATAGAAGTCCCTTCCCTTTTATTATAGAAAATCTGTTTGCCAATCTGAAGCACTCTTTGCATGGGTTTTGTCAACCAACCCCCACCATGCCCCCCTGGAGGCTTCCACCTATGACTCGGCACTGCAGACGTCCCCAGAGCACTTGTCCCCCCAGTATACTTCGGGAGGAATCGGACACGCGAACTAGAAAGCTAATGCTTTTTTTTATTCTTCGTGTGTCATCTCTTGCTGAGTTGATGGGTAGGCATGGAGAAGTTATAGTTTTTCCTTACAATGTTGCCTGGGTAAGGAAAAGACCCCTAGATACTAATTTGTTTCTAGGGACTGTTCCTGCTCCTTTTAACATCTTCTGCCCACGGTCACTGTGTCTTCCGGAGCGGTGGCAAGAGCTAATCCGCATGGCCGTCGCTCTTCCATCTTTTCGGGTGCTGGTGGCGAATTCCAGTTACCTTTCTGATTGGATCTTTGGTGTCCTAGCTTTGGTTTTCCCCCCTTAGCCTATTACCGCTGTCCGTTTTTTCTTTCTGCACCAATTTTATGAGATCTCCGCTTTATCGGCAAACGGCATTTCCTTGTTGCGGCAGGCCTGGCCCATTTTTAGACAAACCCCTCCCCGTAAAGAAAAGCACCACACGGGACAGACGGGCGCTACCCCTGCAATAAATTGGCTAAGCTACACCAGTTCAGCCCTTTCCCGCTTCCCAAGTTCTCAATCGTAGCCCCGGGCAGCTTTCCCCCCTTTCCAGGTTCGGGGTTTCGACATTAACCTTACTTGCATTTTCCAAGAGAACTCTTGAGAGGTTAGCGCCAGTAAAATCTCATCCTTTCCCGGTGATACTAATCTGATCCTCCGTTCTTTGGGAGAGAACCGAGATGTAGAATAGGTCCCTTAACATTTCTTTTTGGGTCTAAGCTCCCCGACCTGTAGGATAGCGTGATATGTAGTGGTATCCTCTTTTCCAAGAACTGCTCCCGGGGCGAAGTTTCAATTTTCTTTTCCCCCAGGGATTTCTCAAACCCGACCTATTTAGTCGCTTCCATCGGCCCCAATAGTCCTTGTGAATCCATGGTGATCATGAGGCTGATAAGACGTTTTCCCTTTCTATATCGGTCAAAAGGTTTCTCGGGCTAATACGCCTTAAAAACCCCTTATACAGATAATTGAATCTTCCCCTTGTTATTCCTTTGTGTTTCAATGGCTCATACAATTTTGCATGAGGAATTAGCACGCAAGGTTTTTCACGCGCGAGTTTTTCCCCCAGTTAGCTTAGCGTATGTGGCGGTTCCCCTCGTGCAGTTCTTTGATCAGGTGGACCGAAGCAGCGGTGACGCATGGAGGGATGCCGCCATCCTGGCGTTTTTTTACTTTCGAAAACACTGTTGACCAATATTCCACTTGGGTGGTTAGTGGGGGGGTGGTTGTGTTAATTTTGTGATAGTCGCGGTATTGTCAGGGGAGTGTGGGTGTGCTTGGTGTGTTGGGTATAAAGTCAAAAATGCGTCTTCTCGTAGCTGTGGGATTTTCGTTTTCTTAATTAAAGACATGTTCGACCCTTCCGGGTGGCACGAAGAGACTGCCGTGCACGTGCCGGGGTGGAGGCTGGTTTCCCCGGTGCGTCCTTTTCCGTATCGACGGGATATCGATAACAGTTTATTTATATTGTAATCTATTTTTGTGTTAGAACAAGTCGAATTCCTCGGCGCCTTCCGGAAAAGGCCCGCCCGTCACCTGGTTCAACAAACCGACCCTTTCCCCTGTTCCGTCACCCCGCTCGTCGGTACAGCGATTTTTTTTTTGAACTCTTTCCCGGGGGGTTTCCACTCTACCCTTTAATCCAAGAATGTTCAACTCGCATACATCCCCCCACCCACAGCGCACCTCCTAATACCCCCCTACATTGCCCCACCACCACCACTTCCAAAAAACACAATAACAGATGTTGCTTTCTTGGTTTTGTACTGCCGGAGGAAGACCCGACGCCCGCTAGGCCACTAGAGAGGTACCACCTTCAAGAAGGATGACTCCCCCCCCCCCCCCCCTCCCATGATACTGGCCAGCGCTGGGATCTTCCAGAGGGCCCCCCTCGCGGGAGTTTGCGAACCTTCGCGTTACCCAGGCTATTCCCGCCTTAGAAGGGTGTGCCTTGGGCGTTTTCGGCCAGGTTGACCGAGAAATCTCGGGAAACGGTCAGGCTTTTATTGCACCCGCCGTAGAATGATTATCCTACTGGGCGCGATGTCGCTTGAAGACGTCTTTCCATTTGTAGCCCCTATCGTTTACAAGGCCATTTGCGCAGGTGTACCAGGTCCCCTTTTTTTTACCCTAGCCGCCTTATTTCTGAACCTATAGACCCTTGGGGAAGGCCCCGGGTACTGTAACCAGTGCACGCTCTCCGGTGATTTCATGGTGCCCCCTAGATTCACCAGGATAACTCCATTGAGAAGCTCCCCTCCTCTCAACAATCGTTGCGAGGATTTTCCAATTTTCACAGATCTGAAATGTTCCCCTTTTTCTCTTTCAGAGATAATGAAACTGTAGAGTGTATGCCTTTCTAGGAAAGCTCCCTGGGGATTTGTTTTCGAGGTTTTCTTTCTCTTTCAAGGTGGAGTTGATTGGTTGTCCAGACCAGGGACTTCATGGCCTTTCCTACTGTAAGAAATGAAGTTTTGGTCTCGGCGAGAAGCCTCCCTTCCGGAAAGTTCTTTTCGCCTCTGTTGCCAGGCCCCCTACACCTCCTGACCAGACCACCCTTTCTCTCCCCTCCCAGGCCGCTGGTCTCTCTCGGGTAATTTACCAGCGGCAAAGCACCTTTTATCGACTCCTGGTCTTGAAAGAGGGGCGGCATCGCTTACACGAGTTTCTCAAGAGTGCCGGCATTTTACGTTCTAGGTTTACTGGAAAGCGATTCCCGTGAGCTGTTGTTTCCTTTTGTGACCAGTGAGCAGTTTCGGTCGGCTAACGTCCTTACTCAGAACAGTCAACGCATTCCAGAGCTTGCTTTTCAGCGTACACAGAATTAGGGCGCCTTCGAGTTGTCCGCGATGATATCATCAACGGGATAAGGGAAAGTGGTTTTACCTTCAAGGAGAACCTTCTTTCCAACTTTTGCTTGGTTTGTACCAATCCTGAAGTGACCAGTAGCCCCCGTTTCAAAATGGTCGTTTTCTTTAGAATTCCCCTAATGGATAGCCCGACTGCCACCATTCTAAATCCCTTCCACGCCGTCCTTGAAGCTTTTTGTCGCCAGCGTTCTCAGTCCCGGGTTTCCACTTCCGGTAAATGGTCATCGGCGCTGCCTCCTACTATGGAAGAAGGACCATGCTTACCCGGTTCGGGAGGCCCTTTTTTTCACCGTTACTTAACCATGCAAATAAGAACGGACTGTTGGTTCCCTGAGAAATAACGGATATCCTGAGGAGACGGAGACGGGTAAAGAGAGTTTTCGAGAGGGGACCGTTCAATTATTGAATGCAACTTGTCAGCTTTAAGAAGGTCCGGGCACTCGGAGGGGGCTGTAATCCCTTTTTTTTTTGAGATGGTTTTGCGGAAGCGGCCCAGCGCCATTGCCCCTCCCAGAGCGCACCTTCTTACTTTCACATTCTCTCTTGTCTGTCCTGGGCGGCCGATGCCACC
>Ga0179593_1308510_pt1 | contig 15114 bp, 12 predicted proteins | sample CZODoug2_1_08_16_FD_185931 | JGI IMG/M metagenome (GOLD analysis project Ga0179593, IMG submission 185931) | Vadose zone soil fungal communities from Angelo Coast Range Reserve, California, USA - CZODoug2_1_08_16fungal (PacBio error correction) | ecosystem: Environmental > Terrestrial > Soil >... | reverse complement strand
CTATTTTTCCAATATCCGTTTTGTTTTGTTTAGAGTCTGATGCCTCCGGGTCCTTTTCCGCGCGTTATCCAAAGACGCCGGCCGACTGCGGCTTTTTTTATTTCCTCTTTTTTTCCTTTGTCCCTGTTGCTAGGAAGGTCACGCTCCAGGAAGGGAAATTGGTAAGACTAGATCTTCTTGCTGGCCTCCCCTCGACTGCGACCTCCCGTCAGTTTTAGGACTTGAGAGAAGTTCTCTGTCCCCACCCGTGGGTCTCGGGCGATTCTTTTTGGTTAAGACTGGCCTTCGTAGGGGATAAAGAGTCCCAGACGCCTTCCCCTCCCCCCAAAATATTCCAGTTAAGTACAGGCCGACGATAGCCTGCTCTTCCCCCTTGTGCGGGTCTTCTTGCGTCGATCCTCCCCTCCTTCCCACACCAAACAATCCTCGTAGGGCTCCCCTTCTCAACACCTGTTGCTTGGTCAGCTGAGCCCATCCCCCCTCTTTCTTTTTCCCTGAGAAGAAAATTCCAATAAACTGACCGTGCGTCTCCTGGTCTTGTCTCGTTCTTCCTCCGGCTGCTTTTTCGCATGGGGACCTCCCTGAAACCCTCACCTTGGCCCGCGTGGCAGTTCCATCGTGCTCAGAGGTTTTTTTTTCGTGCTGTCGTTCCTTCCACCGCGGCCCCCTTCCCAGGTAGCCTAAATCCAGACTTCCCTCGGCTCCGGCTCTTTTTTTGGGAATCCATCCTTTCTTCTTTGCAAACCTCATCTTCCCATTCGAGTTTGTTATAACCCGCCACACATCCGCCCCGCGTCCCCCGCCACCCCCCATTCGCTCTTCCCCCCCTGGGTACCGCTCTCTGTTTGCCAGACATAGCGAACCTTCTTGCCCCATCGACCCGTTCTTTTCCCCTGCGATCGTGGAAAAAAGACTCGGGACACCTCAAGACCCCAGATTATTTCTACGCTCCTCTTCTTCCGCCCGCAAACGATCGCCACGGATGTCCCTCGCCGTCGCGGTGTTCCCCTTTCCTTTTTTTGACCAGACAGCGACCGGAAACCGATGACCCGTTCTCTTCCGTACACCCTCAATTTCTTTTTAATACTTATTCAAAACTCGCCATCGAAGACGCCCTTCCTATGAGCACTGTTCAAGGTGTTGTACTTGTCCCACTATCCCTGTTCCCCATGTGACGCAGTCGGCTCATCTCTTTCTCCTTCCTGGGGCAAGTCTCTTCAACAGAGAAGGATGCGCTGATCGAAAGGGTATGCTCTTTTCACTCTCACCGCTATTAGTCGGCGGCTCCCAGCACGGGCCCCTCCCCCCCATCGACACCGTGCACCCTCTGACTTAACCCTTCCGAGATCCCGACTTGATTCGTTTGAACGCTTAGGTCTCGAACCTCACGCTTCCCCCGGACTCTCCAAGCCATCTCCGGTCAAGGTTTATTGAGTCTGAGCCCCGGATTCCCCCACTGGAGGTGAGTGGAACGTGTTCGCGCGACCTCCGCCCTCTTCCTAAGTTCTGCAACGAGGTATTTCCGAGTTCATTTAAGACCACTCTCTCGTGCACGACATCACCTGGGTATTCCGCGCACCTGCAAGCTTCTTTACCCTTCTTTTTTCCGCTTCTCTCGCATGTCTCACAGATAAGTTTAAACTCAGGTGACTTTCTGTCCTGCCCTGAGTTGTGCTCTCTCTTCTTTTTCCCCTACTCCTCAGGTTTTTTTTCTTCCTTCTACATGTTTCCTCCTCATTTCTTCCATTCTTTCACCGGAATACTCTCTTTTGCTATTCCCCTGCTTTTCCCTTCTCGTAAGTGTATGGCGATCTAATGTTCTTATGCCGCGGTGATTTTTCGTCGTTGTCCCCCTAGGTTTAGTCACCCTCCTGGAAGTATTTTTTGTGCGCTTATCTGGTTCCCTATTGGTCGGTTCGATTCCGGCACCCCACCTCGCGCGGGGTTCCGATTTCTCCTTGTTATTCCATCATGGGGTCGCTTTCCCGGTCCTATTTGGAGAGTAGAGGGATTCCCTGTCCCGAATCCACTCGGTTTTCTTACGATTCTTCTCTCGTTGCTATTTCGTTTAGGGAAGTCGTTTTCCTTGCCCTCTTCGGATCAGGTGTTCTTTGTGCTGGAGCCGCTCTCCGCCGTCGCTTCGAGGACGTTGCCTTTCCCCCCTTGCTCTTCTCTCAACGGTTTTTGTATGTGCACAGATAATTCTTTCAAAGGAAGCTTGTCGGCGGCTCTTGGAGCCTTTTAGTCATCTTTTTTTTTTTGTCGCCTTCGTTCACGAGTCGGTATTTTGTCCCAGTAGTCCCCCCCCCTTTTGTGACGTTCTTCCCTTCAGGTTTTATGATGTGCGATGGGACCCTAGACGTCGCTGAACAAGGCTTGGACGGATCTCCTTCACGTTCAGTACGCGCTGTCGACCCCCGAGTTTTCTTAGTGGCTGATGCGATTCGATCTCATTTTGCTTCCCTTCCCGGCCGCGGACTGTCGGCCCCTCTCTTCCTTTTTTTTTCTTTTTTTGCGCGCTCTGGGTGGCGTTTCCCTGATCGCATGTGGCCACGCTTCTTTTCCTCTTTTCCTCCCTTGGGTTCTTGTCCCCCACGTCAATCGACACGTTCATTTCGCTCTCTGCCTTGAGTGGGTGGCTTTGATCTGAGATGTTGGGATTGTAAACTTGAGGAAACACAGGTCTTCCTCTCCGTTCCAGTGCTTACTTGTGCCTTTTGAGTTCCTTTTTATCCCCTCCCCCCCGTCCGAAGGTCGTTCGGTTCTTTATGTGGTGCGGACCGGGCCGTGGTCTCCTCGAAGATTTTCTTCCAACGCGCCCAGCCACCCATCCGGCTGTCCGACGTGACCGTATCTCCTTAGGGCATTTTCTTTTCTTTTTTTTTAGAACGCAGCCCGTGAGAGGCATTTCAGAACTCCCGAACAACCGACCCCAGGAGAAGCCGGCGCTTGCTGTAGTTTTTTCTTCATCTTTCGTCATCACCGAATGGGAAGAACGCCTTTCCGACCTTTCTCGGGGCCCTACGGTGTGATCTTTTGTAATTGATCGGTCCTAAATAAGAGAAGGCCTTATCCCAGGCCCTCTAGTAGCTCCTGCTGTGGAACCTTGGAAAGTTCACTTGGGTAGAGAGACTTGTACGGTCTTTCCTCCCCCCCTTCGTCCCCAGTTTAAAATTTGCTCATTCTTGCGTTCGAAGTTTTTTCCCCTTTTTTTGTACCGACGAATTTTCAGAAGCACCGTTTACATCTCCCTCCCCCCATTCTGTCGTTCAGTGAATCAGGGAAGACCGGCAAGCAGGGACGATTTTCCCTACGCTTTTTTTTAATTTTAGTCGTCCGCAAAGATGAACAGTCCGCCCCGTATTACCCCCCTTCCTCCCCTCGCCTCTCCTCTGTTATAGGCATTTGGAGAGGAGAATGTTTTGGCGATCTTCTCTTTTCTTTCGTTTTATTTTTGAGACTCTAGCCTGAGGGATCAAGTCCACGACTTTTCCTTCTCCCCAATCCCTCGGCCGGTGGTGGACTCCCCCCCCTTGGCTGTATTTTTTGGTTTGTCCCGTGGCCGGTGCCAAGTTACTTTTCTCTTTTCTCTTCTACTCATTACCAGAAGTCACCCCTGGTCCTCGACCGACAGACGGTTTCAGTTTTTTTTGTTTTAGGAAGTCCCCCTTTTCCCCCTTGGGCTGGGCGACGCGGCTTTCGTATGTTTCTGTTTTTTCAACTCTCTCCCGGATCAGTGCTTTTTGCCGCCCTCAACCTGTCCTCTTACGTTACTTGGCTACGACGATCGCTGTCTTCCCTGGTTAAGGAAGTCTTTGCTTTCGTGATCCCTCTAAAGGTGTACAAAGCCCTGCTCTTTGGTCAGCTTGAGCCCCTAAGTTTTTCGTAGCTTCTCTTCCCCATAACATTTTTTCAGCTGGCCTGGATGTCCTGGTATTTTTTTTAGAGTTAGGATGCTACCTCCCCTTCTCAGCACTGGGTAGATACACCCCTCCTCGGCCAAGTTTTTTTTTTTTTTGGTAACTAGTGCTCCATTTCTTGTCTTCGTGGGGCTGGGTCACGCCCTTATTGACATCGAGACACTCCTTTTTTCACCTGCCGTCCGCAACCCAAACACGATGATTCCTCCCTCCGCGCGTTTTATGTCTGCAATATTTTTGGCCGAAGACCTATTGTCCGCTTTCCCCTAAAGTGTTCCTCCTTTCCCCCTCCACCGCCGGCAATAAGCAGTCTCTATCGATGGACCGTGTCGGCTATTGCTCTGTTTTCACGCCCTACTTCCCCCGTTGCCTGACATCGCAAACGAGCCCCGGTACTTTTTGAGATCGTTTTTGACCAACAACCAAGATCCGTCTCCTCAGAAGATCTCTAGTTGAAACGAGGACTGCTCTATCTGAACCTACAGTTTTTTCTGACTCGCCTTTGATTCCAATCGGGCCGCTTTTTAGTTACCCCTCTGGGTCGACCCATCGGATGCGTTTCCTCTTTAGTCGATCGTCCGTCTTCCTGGTTCTTGTCTTCGGCCAATCCCTAGATGAACGCTGATTTTCCCGTGAAAATTTTGGGGAGACTGGTCCCCATCCCCATCTATATAGTGCCACTGTCGTCCTTCGACCCCGGCCCCCGAGTTGTTCTCCCATAGCTCTCCTTGGGCAGAAGTATCTGTTCACATACTTTCTCCTATTTAGCGTGACTCCCCGTTTGTACTTCTGCCTTCCTCGCAACTTGATTCTTGCGTAGGTTCGGTCAAGACGTTCCCCCCCCGAGATTCATCCCGACTCTGCCCTTTTCCTCATCCAGAGATTACGAGAAGATTCCCCGGCCCCTTCCCTTCTTAGACCTCCCGACACTCCCCTTTTACTCTACTACCTCCTTCTTCTCCCCAATAATCGATTTACCCCCTTCTTCCCATCCCAGCTTGGGTTTTTTTTGAAAGCGCCCTAAAATACGGGCCCAAGGATCTTAACGACGTTTGACTCAGGCAGTGCGGTCCCTTTTCCTGCCCCCCCTCGTTGCTCATGCCCGTTAGAAGCTTATCCTTTTCGCGCAATTAGCTTCCCTCCCCTGATGTTGCCCACCGAGACCTTCCTCATGCCACCTTTTCCATGAACGAGGTTATCCTTCCTTTCCTATATTTCCTACCTCCTCCGTTGTGGTTGTTTGCTTAACCCCTAAGCTCATGTTTCAGTCACACATGTTTCATCCTTTTCTCGTTTTTTTCCCTTCTTTTCCTTTTTCCTTTCCCGCTGATAAGTTGTCTGAGCGAGCCTATCAGTCCTCGGCTGCCATCGGTGATTTCTTCAGGAGCTCTTGTGGTCGTAAAGTCTCGGAATATTACCTTTCTTTTTCCCTAGTTTCGCTTGGTTGGTGGTCGCGGGAGATTTTTTTCACATCCTCTTTTTTTTCCTCTTACTTTGCATATGGTGCTTGCTCGGAGATTAGATTCCTTTGATCGGTCTTTTCCTTTTCCCTTCTGGCTGGGCCTCGTCCCCCTTTTCTAGTCTCGGGTGTGATGCCAGTGAGGTTCCTTCGCTTTTCCCCCTTCTCTCTTATGTTCGTTTTTCCCCGTCTTCTCCTTTCGTTTTACGCCGTTTACTTAATCCCCCTCTTTTTTTCCCAGATAATTCTTGCCAAGTTTCCTATGTCGAGTTGTGGAGCGGCTCCCCCTTTTCTTTTCTTTTCCCGAAGCTAGGAACACGAGATAGATGTCCAGTCGTCACTTTTAGTCTTCTTTAAGGGTTCAGATGTCCCCCTATTTTGGGTACAGAACGAAGACGTAGCGGCCACAAGTTTATTTTCCTTCCTCTTCTCCTCTTTTAGATGTCTCCAATAGTTAAAACCCCCTTTTCCTTGATTTTGCCCTCCTGGATGCCCGATACTTTCCGTCGTGTCGTCGTTTTTTTTCCCTTTTATGCGCTTTTTGTCTAATGGGTGGGTACGCTTTCATTTTTTCCAGCTCCCGTCTTTTTTTTTCCGGGTCGTTTTCTTGTCCGAGGACCTCTCTTCTTCATTAAATTCCCTTCCCTCCCATGCATGATGGTGTTTCGGGACGTTCAGTTTTGATGGTGCTGACTTGCCAGGTCCTGGGAGCGCAGTAGTACTTTTTCCCGTTTTCTTTCATTCATTCAACTGCAGTCATCGAACTTTCTTAAGTATTGATGGGTGCTCAGAATTTCGTGAAAGATTGTTTTTTCATCGACAACATCCCCCCCGAGACAGGTTTTTGGTCCTCGGTCCCTTCTCCCCCTCGATTGGCATGTGCAGGTCGTTCCGCCCAAAGCTTAGTATTGTGAAGCGACAAAGCCCCTTACCAGGAGACTTTTGTTTTTAGGTCTTCCTTCTTCTCCTTCCCTTTTTTGGATCAAGTGTGACACGCGGTAGAACCCTACGCCCGATGTGGGTCTGCTTCGGTATCGTCCTCCCATCTTTTTCTTTATTGAAGGTTTTTTGTACTCCTTTCTTTACACCTTGCTATGCCTTGGAGAGTGGTTCCCCGAGATCGTCTGGATCCGGCTGGCTCCCCTTCCCTTCCCCTTTTCTCAGCTCGCCGCGTCGGCGCCACGGAGCCTTTCGCGAACGCAGATCCGGCCAATTCTGTCTTTTTGTAAGCAACGTTCCCCCTTACGTGGCAATTGGACTCGGTTGCTCTTTTCCCTTTCCCCTGACTGCGCGGGGGTCCGAGCCAATGCCCACAGTCAGCCCGTTTTTTTATTACCGGCCTACCCCGCCTCGCTGGATAACGTTCCCTCTTTGCCGGGCGCGGAGCCCATACCTCCTTTTCTTTCTATCATCCTCCGCCGTTGTTGGTGCGCTCGATAGCGAGGGTCCCAGTCCTACGGTAGTGAAAAACCCGACTTCCGGCCTTGGCGTCCTGTTTCTTGGATAATGTTCTGTGGTATAGTGTTTCGGCGAGTCCCGCGCCTAATTCGGAATCTTACTTGTCAGACGGGTCCCTTTCTTCCTCTCCAGTTCGGGGGGGGATTCTTGAGACAGTTTCTCGGCCCACCCGTGTTCATTTTTCCTTTGGGAGGCTTCCGGCCCTGTCGAGGTAGAAGGATCCAGCCGTCTAGCAGCCTCCACCTTTCCCTTTTTCTTTTTCCCCCCTGGGCCCATGCTACAGATGTCGCGACGGTCTTTTGTCTTGCGCTCGAATCCGCCCCCCCCTTCTAAGTCGTTGCTTCCTTCCCTTTAGAACCTGAGTTGTCCGTTTCTTTTTTAAGTCTTATTATCAGAGAGAGACCCACCCACCCCACGCCACCCCATCCCAATTTTCTGTCTCTGTTACTTTTTCGTCAGCCGACGGATGTCCCCTCGCTAACGCCCTAGGACCAGCTTTTTGAAGTATGTTTTCCACCAAAAAACTGTCGTGGCTCCTTGGTCTTATTTTTGTTTTTATACCAGGCTTCCGATCGGTTGCGTAATGTCCCCAATCGACGGAATTCTGACGTTCGCCGCGCGTGGGGTGCGCATATGAACTCCTTTCCTTCTTTTTCACGAAGCCCCCTGCGTCCCTCTGTCCAGCAGTTCACCAGCCCCACCCCCTCCCCCGGACCCCCCCCGGAACCCCCCCCACCTCAGTTGTAGGACCTGGGGAAATGTTTTGATCATCTGAGCCGCTGTACTCCCTATTCCCTCCCAGGCCACCTGAGACCCCCATTCGATCGTGAAAAACCCACCTCTTCTTAGACTCGAAGAGACCCCCGATCGGATCGATGTCCAGTTGCTGCCGCTTTTATCCTCCACCACCCTGTCCTGCGCTCCCCCTCGCTATCCTGTTATAGCGACGCGTTGCCCCACCATCTGGGTCGACATCTCTATTCACAAGAGACCAGGTTAGACTTGCCCTTCTCCCCCTGTTTTTCCCTGCGACGCTTCGTCAACACATCGCTCCTCCCTCCGGAGACGCACGTTTTCCACGTGGACGCCATGGTCCCAATAAATCTATAGATTTACCCTTCTTCCTTATCACAGCACCCTTCTTTCTCCGTCAATTTTTCCAGAATTACTTTCCACATCCCGCGAGCCGTTGCTCTTTTTTTGCTGAAAGTTTCCTTTGTTCGAACCCTTTCCGCTTATTCTGAGCGTCCTCCCGAAAGGGCCCGCCCCATATCTATCACTCTTCGACCTCTTCCCCCCCCTCCCTCCTCCTCACGGAACGACCGGTCATCTCGAGCTTGCCCATTGGCCGAGGTTTGTAGACTTTTTTTCCACGATCTCCAAGCCCTTCTTATCAAGCGAGAGACCCTGATTATGCCAGGACGAAAACAGTTGGTTGAACCGGCTGCCCGCGTTCCTCCCGCGTTACACCGGTGCCTACTTCCTGATTACGCTAGTGTTCCCTGCAAGAAATAACATGATGGCCCCCAGCTTCTTTTTTTTTCCTTCTTCCTGCTTCGCACTTATTCCCCTCTTTTTTATCGGACCAACGATCTCCTGCTGAAGTTTTCCTTCACTTCCCCGGCCCTCTTCGGCTCCCTCTCTTTTTCCCTCCTCTTGTGGTGGTGTTTTTGATGGTGGGATCCGAAGTCTTTCTTTTCCCTCTTTTCCTCTTCTTTGTGTATGTTCTTTCTTCTCTTTTTTTCCGAATCGCCAAGATTTTTCTTTATGCCGCGGTCGCTTTTCCTTTTCTCGTGGCAGTCTCACGCGGTTTCTTAAAAGTCCGGTCAGTAGCCCTTTCGTTCTTTCTGCTTTCTTTTTCGTATTTTCGTGACTCAGGTTCACAACTTCGTCTCTGGTGTTCTATGCTCCGGCATCCCCAGGACTCTCTCTATACGTTTGATGGCTTTTCTCGTTTGTCGGGATGTCGATCCCGGGGGGCCTCTTGAGATTTTTTACGCTCTTCTCCTCTTGTCTTTGAGTTTCCTCGGTGACGATGTAGATTGTTCTTCTCTGCCGTTTGTCGACGTGCTTGAGTCTTTTTTCAAGCGTCTCGGTCGAGTTTTTGACTCTAGGAACCTTGAGCCACGACTCCATTTTCCTTGGGTATTTTGACTTTTAACCCTCTTCTTGCCTTGAAGCTTCGGTATTGCCGGATCCTCGGTGTCTTTCTCATCGGCACTTGAACACCCTGAGATCTTATTGGGGGGACCCCCCGTTCCCCCTTGGGAACTGGTATTAAGGCGTATTAGCTGGCGAGGGGGACTCCTCCTCGTCGTTTCTTGGCTGGAGAAGTAATCGTTCTGCTCGCCCTTTCGACAAAGATTTTCCAATTAGAGGAATTCTCGCTCTGATTCGTTTCGTGTCGATCGGAGGACTGAAGATCGTCTCCGATCCAGGATTTTTTTTCTGTGTAGTATTTTTTTTTTTCAAATCCCATGGGGCATAGTTTCGTGTTCCCTCCTTTAGGGATTCTTTTCTGGTTTAAATTTTTTTCTACATTTAAGGCGCCCCCGCTTCTAGTGGTGGATTTTTGGCGGTCCGGATTTTGCTTGTTAATTTTTCCCCCTTTCGTTGTACCTCGATTTCCGGTTCAGAGCGGGCCCTCATTCCCAGCCCCACGGTCGTCTCTCCCTTTCAGTATTGATGGGTGCTTTGAGTGTCCGATAGTTTTCCTTACTTGGCAGTTCCACTCCCCCCTACCCCCCCCTCCTCCAGGGTGGAGCCGCTTTGACCCGTCCATTCCCACGCGGGCCCGGTCATTTTCTCGGGCTGCCCCAGGCCCGCATTGGAGGAAGCCGTCCCTTTGGACCCCAAAGCCCAAAGGTCATCTTAGTTTGATTTCGGTTCCTATGCTGGGATGCTCCCGGGATGGCTTTCCCCTTCTTTCTGGTTATCACTAAGACCGATTTTTTTTTTGCTAGGGATCGACGCCAATATCGCCCCCCTTTCTTCCGACTATCGTCGCCAGGAAGGCAAATGCTTTTTTTCGATCTAGTCTGGATCCGGCCGGGAGTCCAACATTTATAGGTCAGAAGAACTCCTTCCCCTTTTCCCTCAGCTACCCGGGGTGGGGAAAGCGTCGACGCACTTTTGAAGATCGGCCCTTTTTTCCCTCTTCCCTGGGTCATCCTGATAGTTACGCGTGCCATGGGCATGCCTGCTGGCCGTCCTTCCACCGCACAGTTCCTCCCTTTTCATACCTGTCCGCATCGCCGGGATTTGGCTCAAGACGCTGACGGAGCGACCCCTCTTCTCCTTTTTCTTTTCTCTTTTTTTGGTAGGATTCACTGCGTTTTGCGCCGTTGGACTGATAATCGATTTTGCTATGCGGCGGGTATGGCTCCCTTTGCTGGGCCCTGAATTTTTTTTCTTTTCCTTTCCCTTCCCTCTGCAGGGAAGCCTGAGACTCGTCTTTTTCTGGCCGTGTCGGCGCCTGTCTTTTTTGGCTATTTTCCGTCTATTAGTTTCGGCGGAAGTATATTCCCACCACCTGGGGAGGTTCTCCTCTTCTTGCTTCCAAGTTTCGTCCGGATTCCAGGAGATCCGTCGCCTAAAATTTTATCAAGTGTTTGCCGTCCATTTTTCCCCCCGCCGATCCCCTTTAAGCTAAGGTAAGGTTTGAGGGATCTTCGATTCCCCCCCGTCCCCCCCCCTCTTCTTAGTGGCTTCGCGCTGGTCAGCTTGAGTCCATCTTTATTCCCATATTTGAACGAACCTCCTTCTTTTGGTCTTTTGTCTTTGGTCGAGTTTTTTCTGTCTTAGGTCTTCTCTTTTTCTCCTAGGACTGCCAACGGCCGAGTGGTACGGGTACACGTCGTATCATCCGTAGTCGGGTGCTTTTTTTCACCCATCGGCGGTCGATCGGGAAATCTTGTAGCACCCCATACCTCCCCTCACGGGCTGCGCGTGGGCGTGGCATGCCTGCAGTTACGAAGCAATGACCTTTTGTTTGAACTTTTTTTTCCAGCGTTAAAATTCCCCCGTTCCGCCTCGCCCCCCCCCCCACCCCCCCTTTCCTTCGTTGATTCGACCTGCGGGTCTTGACGCATACTCCGTCTTTCTTACCCCCCTTTGATTCTTGCCCGAATGTATCCCCACCACCCCGAGCGCGACCCTCCAAGCCCAGCTCAAGGCTCGCCCCCCCTTTCCCTTCCTGGTATATCGACCCCTATCGATCGATTCTTAAGGCCTCGCCCGTTGACGCGGTGGTTTACAATCGGGTCTCCCTTTCTCTACCCTTACTGAAAGACTTCCGTTGTTACGTCTCCTTTTCTTTCTCCTTTCTTAGGCATAGTCAGATTCCGCACTCCTTTTGGACGACTGGTCAATATACTATCTCGTTTCAACATCCGTCTACTTAGTCCTACCCTCCTTCTCTTCCTCCCCCGTCTCGACATCTTCTGGCAAGCGATTTATCTGGTCACACACTTCCTAGCCTTAGCTTGATGCACCTAGGTCGTCCTCGAAAGCGACGTCCGGTTGACGGCTCCAGCATTGTCCCTCCCCCCCTTCTTTCTTTCCCATCTAACACGAACCCCCTTCACGGCAATCTCTACCTCGCTCTCCTAAGAGTTCGGGAATGCTCCCGCCTTGCACGATCCCCCCGGCCTTTCCCAATCAAGTTTCCGAGCCCAGAGTCTCCCCCTATCTCGGTCCGAAACCTCGCGAGGGTTTGTGACACCTGCTTCGCCCCCCGCCCCTTGACTTCTACCGGAGTTAGCCCTTCTCCGTTTAGTCCAACTAGTTTCTCCCCCTCCTCCCTCGGTCTTTCTTCGGCGTGACATTCTCTCTACCGCCTCCTCGGACCAACGGCTCATGAAAGCTCCCCTTTTTTTTTCAAGATATGGACTTCCCCCTCTGTTGTTTTTTTGAGAGAGATCTCTCTTTGGTGTTTTTTTTTTTTTTTTTTTGTTGTTGTTTTTTTTTTTTTTTTTTTCTTTCTGGGTGGGGGTTGGGTTGTTGTTGCTTTTTTTTTTGACGTTCACGATCTTTAGCTTCTCGTTGAGATTCGAGTCCTATCGAGAGGTCTCCTTTTCGCGCAGCTGACCGGTAGATAAGTGCGGTATGCCCCCGGTTGCTTCGTTCCAGTTCCATTTTCGCCCGGAAGTAGACCGTGCGCTCTCTGGGCGATTTTGTTTTTTTTTCCTTACCGTTACCACCTCTTTTTGGGGGCCGTCTGGCTCGGTGCCTACCTTTTCCCAGCTCGCTGAGGTATATGTTTTGGATTTTCTTCTTCTCGAAGCCCGTCACTGGCCTATCTTTCTCCTTCGGGTGCTTCTATGGCCGTGTGACTTTTTTTTTCGACTGTGTATGTGACCTTTGCATTGTTTTGCACGTGCGAGCATCCTGACCGTCGCGGTGAGGGGCTCCTTCCCCTCCCCCCTCCCCCGCATACCAGTTTCCAGCCCTTGTATGTGACACCCCTTCCTTGTGAAGATGTTTCTGTTTTCTCTTTTATTCCCTGACTTCGCCGCCTGAACACGCATAGAGGGATTTTTTTTTGAACAGTCGTCCCCCGGTCCCCCCTCTTTTTCCATGAAGGTCCGGGCTTGTTTGAAGCGAGATGCTGTCACCATCTGGGCCGACGATACGTCCATGTCCCCCCTTCGTATTTGTAGAAAATGAGGGTGTCCCACTGATCTCGGTTTTCTTCCTACTCGTCCTCGAGCGGCCTCTTCGCGTACTGATTGATCTGTTTTCGGTTTCTTTCGGGTTGCCCCTCTCTCTCCCCTCTTTTGAAAGATCTTTTACGATGGGTCATCGGTTTTTCTGTTCTGACGTCTGCGGCTAGTTTATAGCTCTTTTCATTCTCATCTTCGAATGATGGGGGGGGTTTCCTCTTTGGGGTTTGGGGCTGGTAATGCTGGTGTCAATTTAGCTTTTTTCTTCTGAGTGCCAAGAGACGGATCCTTCCTTGCCACGCCCACGTTCCTACGTAGACCCGCCTTTCCGTGGATGATGGGTGCTGTTCCGGGTTCCACCGATCGACCTTTTCGGGGCAGGCCATGACCCCTCCCCCCCCCCCCGTTCCCGGCTTTGCTCCGACTTGGTTCACAGTTGCCCCGCTTGTCCTAGTGTCGAGGATCCAGCGGCGCTATGTCAGAAGAACTAGACCCCTAAAAGGCTCCCTCCCGGTATTTTATGTTAGTGTTCTTTTTTTTTACTCTCTGGATCCAACTACTTTTTGGACCCTCTTCCCTTCTTTTTTTTGAGATTTTTGTTAGGATTTGGGATCGACGCTTACGGGCTCTGGGCATTCGATCGTCTATCTTATCCTTGTTTGGGGCGGTCCTGAGTCTCGGCTGGACACGGATCTCGATTTGACCCCTCTGCTCTTTTTTTCGTCGTACCGTTTCCGCGGCTTTCTCGAGCGACTGAGCGCCCGTTCCGTCCCCCCGTAGTTCTTTGAGAGCGTCGGCATTTTTTTTTTGACTAGGTCGCCGTTCTCTGCCTGTCTTTTTTTTTGGAAGGCATTGCCAACAGATGAAACTTTCCTCCCGTATATACCTTACCTCTATGTGAGCATTCCCGGCTCACAGACGATTTGCCCTGTGTACGCTTTGCCTAGGGTATCTTTCCCTCCTCCTAGTGTTTGTGTTGAGTGATCACGCCTTGTGGCTCCCCCCCCTTCCGGCCGCGTAGTGAGTCCCTCCCTAGGCCGCTGATAGGCCCTGTTCTGGTACGTTTTTTTTCATGTGTATCGGTTTTCGTCCTTCTTGCAGGTCCGTCCCCTTTTTCAACCTCGCCTGTTTTCCGTCTTAGGCCACTAACTTGGCGGCCCGCCCAGATGGGGTCCCTCTCTTTCTCTTTCTCTGAACTTTCCCAACCACCGGGGTTTCGGCGTTGAAGTTTCTCTTATCCTTAATTCTGAGGTCCTCCTCAGTGCCCTATCGGCCCGCCTCCACCAATAGGAAAATGTTCCTCCTCTTCTCTCCGATATGTAATTCTCTCGTTTTATTGATTGATAAGAAGCCGCCCCCCCAACCGGTAGTTTTCCTCAGGCTAACTTGGTGGTTGATCAAGTTTTCGGTTATTCTCAAGATGTCTCCTCCTGAACATACAGGGCACTGCTGGTTTATACTTGTTCTTTCTTTCGTTGATGATCCCGCTATTCCTTATGGATCGCAATGGGCGCCCCTTTCAACAATAGGAACCCCCCCACCTGCTTTTTTCTTTCGGGTTAACCATTTAGGCTAAACTCCCGGGTTTTGGTTCAGAATGACATCGACGTATCCTTTTTCACTTCTGGTCCGCCCCCCATCAACCCACGCTTATTCCCTCCTATTTGTGTCGGCGCGGACCACTTTTACCCCTGAAGTTTTTGCGTACGACTTTTTCCTCCTGTCGCCCCCACATTTTTCAGAACCCTCACCCCTTCCCTCCGAGTTTTCCGTGACCCCTTGATTCTGAGAGATGTTCGTTCACTCCCTCCCGCCACCCAGTCCCATCGCCAAGTAGAGTGCAACTTCAATTCCAAAATGAGGCCCCTTCCCCCCGACAGAACCCCCAACGACCTGAGTCGGTTCCCTGCTCCGCGGACGGCGAGATCCCCTACCCTACTCCGTATTACGGAGGCTCGACTTTTCGTTGTCTTTGGCGCCAACCCTTGAATCGCGGACTTGAACTATGCACCGTTTGTCCGTCCGCTGGTTCCGAATTTTTCGGCTTCCCCCCATCGAACCGCCCTCTTCCGTTTACGTCCCCCCCCAGGTGGCCTACGGTCCCAATGTTGTTTTCTTTTACTTTTTCCCCCCGCCTCCGTTTTTACCTGTCCACGAGCTCGACATCTAGGTTTTCGAATTTGCAACCACTGCTATGCATTCCAGCTTTTTCTTTCCTCAAGGGGGTCAGTTGACTCGACAGACCGGTGGAATTTTTCCCGTACAAGCTCACATCTCACCATCTCCCCGAACCTTCAACGCTCTTGACCTCAGCGAAGATCGTCCCCTCTTCCCGGGGGGCGGAGTTATTCTCCCGCAAGCCTCGTTTACTCTCCCTCCCCCCATCATACAGGACCCTGATGATGCCTCATCTCCCCCAGCTCCGAGTTTGTTCCTTCTTAGACCGACACCTTATCCGATCGCGCGACCCTCCTGTGAGACCTATTTCGTCCCGTGTCGTCACGACCTTTTCATCGCGACCTTATTTTGAGCTTCCTATCTCTCTTCTTCCCGCCTGAGATAATGAAAGTTCCAAGCTCCCCGATCGTAACGTTCCTGTTCCTTCCCCTTCGCT
>Ga0179593_1260308_pt1 | contig 15114 bp, 29 predicted proteins | sample CZODoug2_1_08_16_FD_185931 | JGI IMG/M metagenome (GOLD analysis project Ga0179593, IMG submission 185931) | Vadose zone soil fungal communities from Angelo Coast Range Reserve, California, USA - CZODoug2_1_08_16fungal (PacBio error correction) | ecosystem: Environmental > Terrestrial > Soil >... | reverse complement strand
TTTTTGACTTTACGAGAGTCACGGGAGGAAAATCAGACCCGGGACCTGGAGTTATGCTTTTACATGTTCACATACAGCCTTTCTTTCGAGTGCTACGCCCCACCTTCTTTTCACTCTTTTCGCCGTTTTTAAGAAGTGGTATGCCAGCAACGGATCCCCTTATGTACTCTTCCCGTCGACGACCCCTCACTCTATGATTTCCCCTCTTTTCTAGGACATTTCCCCCCCCTTTTTCTTGCTTTCAGAAGTGCTCGTTCCACTTTTACATGGCCCCCTTTCCATTTCTTCTCAGAGGTAGAAAGCATCATATCGCCCTTCCTTATTACCGTCCTACCCCTGGATCTTCCCCCCTCTCTCTCTTTTTTCACCTCAACCCTCATCTTATGTAGACTTTGCCCGTCTTCCTCTCTGGCCCCATGCGTTTTTGAGAAGTCCTTTTTGACTTATTCAGTGCTGGAGCAGGTCCTATGCTTCTCCCTTTCTCCTCTGCGAACCTACCCTTTTCTGCTTGGGGAGGTCCTTCTTTTCTATTTTCATCTTTCTTGGAGATCATCTAAAGCTGGTGACGGAGTCTTGTTTTTACTCTTCGATGGGATATCTCGTCCTGGGCTTCCTTTCGAAGATTACGCTCTCCTGACGTCTCAGCCTCTTTTCTCTCTCGGTGAGGGATAGTCTCACATGAGTTTTGCCTGCGCGATCCTTTTCTTTGTGAAGAGCTTTGTTGGTAACTTCTTTGCCCCTGCTTTGAATGCGCTCCCTTCCCTCTCTTAGGAATTTTCCCTTTTGGCATTTGGACGGGGAGTGTGTTCTTCCCGGTTTTAGGTCTTTTAGAAGCTGTAATCCCCTTAACCCTCAGGAGAATACTCCCTTCTTTACTCGATGATCGCGGTCAAAACCCCCTTTGTTTTTTGCTTTCTTGGTGGTTCCCATTCGTGGGTTTCTCGTTCACACCAGCTTCGGGTTGGTTTCTCCACTCGTTTGGTATGAACTTTCCGATACAAAGGTGCTGTCCATTTATGTGGTGATTCATTTCCTTGACCTGGGAATAGCGACCGGGTAGACCTTATTTATTCGCTACTGCTCTCTCCTTATATCCTTCCCCCCCCTTTCAGTTTCCTCCAGTCTGCCCTCTTCGGCGACTTACCCTGCCGTCCTCTTCGTGATCACATGGCACTATCCCCCGGCATTGTCGTCATTCCGCCATGGAGTTATCGTTCTCCTTCCTTTGTTCGCCGTTCTTTTTTCTTCTGATTTCAGGGACAAGCACGGGCCACCTCCTCTTGCCCCAATTGTATCTCCCCATTCCCCGGCTTCGTCTAAACCGCAACCTCCTAAGGATCGTTTCCTCGTTCCCCTCCCATAACGATTCTCGTCCTTAATGCCTTTCCCTCTTTCTACTGAGGCACAACCACTGTCTACTCTGTTTTTCCTTCTTTTTAGTTTGAAACACTTTTCTTTCTCGTACAATGATCCTCCGGCCCGTCCATTTCTGTTGATGTCCCCTAAGGCTTCCCCCCCCCTCCCTTAACCTCAGAAACCTTCGCTTTCGCCCAATTTCCCCATCCAAACCATTGGCAACCTCCCCCACCAGGATATTTTTTGGAAACGTGTCCCCCCCCAACCTACCAGCTTTAAGTTCTTCACCCCGCACTCGTTCGAATGCCTTCCTGCTCCTACATAAGTAGCACCGTTGTAGGTCCCGTTCCACAAATAAGTCGTCTCTTTCCCGACTTTGTGGTGCGCCTCCTCCTCAATGTCGCCCCCGGGAAGAGAGGACATCAGGGCAGATTCGATCCATCTCCTGTCCGAACCCTTGCAATAACCTGACCTTAAAAATTGGCAGGTCCTATTAGCGCTCTGCCCTCCGTTACCCATCTATGAGTAAGTCCCCCCTTTTCCTCTCCTCTTCGATCCCCCTTTCCCTTTTTCCACACAATTTAGGCGTTTCTTCGCAACAAAACCCTTCTTGGTCCTTCCTTTCCTAAGACCGTTGATCCCCCCCTCCCTTTCTACGACTTGCTGCAACCCTAAACAGTCCCGTTGCGGTTATTTTCCCCTTCTCTTAGACTCCTTTTCCTTACTTTATACCAAAAATGAGCATAGGATGGTTTTGCAGCCCTTCGGATCTATATTTCCTTTCGGTGTGGTTGATATATCTCCTCCTCTTTCTGCCCCTCCCCCTTCTCTCATTTTTCTCAGTGCCCATCTGCAGGTAGATCTCTGCGCCGCCTCCAAGCAGCCACGTCATGGTAAGCTTTTTAGGAGTTCTTCCTTCTGAGCCTTTTTCCATTTCACCTTTCTTCTACCTTTCTCGTTCCTAATTTCGTTGCGGAGACTCTCGACGATTCCCTCGGGATCGCATAGTGCAGCAACGGTTTATACCCTCATAGTTTTGCATACTTGCCTCTCAGTTTCTGAACTTTTTTTTCTTCATTTCTTTATGCTTCGATTTTTTTCCCTCTGTTCCTCCTATCCTTCCTAAGATCTTCTAGCCTGATTGTCCCTTCCCCCCCCCATTGAATTTGCAGCGTTTTGTTCCGTCGTCTCCGTACGAACTTTTGACCTACCCTGGGTCCCTTTCTCTCTTTTCTTAGACAGAGTTTCTGTTCTCATCTAACTTGTCCGCCCCCCCTTGGCCACAAATTGACCGAACTCTATACCTTTGGATAAAGTGCCATCTTGGATCTTTTCTACACCTTTTCCGTCTGAGAATTTTTCCCTTTTCCCTCCCTTTCCTTTACTGGACTGTATCTGCCTCATTTAACCGTTCCCCACTTGAAGCGAGCCAAAACTCGCCTCTGAGATCGGTTATCCCCTGGATGGGACGCCCTGCATCGTCGACTCTACTCCTTTCCATTTCTCTGTCTTCCTCCACCCAGTGGAATTCCCCCGTTCATGCTCGAGTGCTGTTGATTCCGTTATAACGACCTGTTCTTTTGGCATCCAATAGTTGTTGTTGTTCCATAACCCCTTCCCTATTTACAGTTTCCTTTCTTCTACTCCTCCATAGCATGAAAGGGTCCTCGACCACTGCGCGATTGAAAGTCTTCCCGTCTCCGCGTTCTTTCATGATACGTGTCCTAATCGAAGACTGGTACCCCTTTGTAATTCATATCCATCGGAGCTTTTGCTCCCCCCCCTCCCCTCAATCCAGCCAAGCTAACTCCCCTTTCATACCACAGTTCCGTCCCCCCCCTCCTTCACCATCAGACCATTTTGCTCCTTCTTTCTTGCCCTACCTTTTCTTTCTCCCCCCCCCAAGAAGATTTTTTGTATTCTCCCCGCCCTTCCTTCGAACAGTCGCAGTATTCTCCCAGAGATTCCCTCTTCCAAAAGTACTTTTTTAGTCACACGGTATTCTCCCTTCCTCGTCCCCCCTTTCTTTTTCTTCATTCCCCCCAGCAAAATCCCTTTCCGTCATCGTCCCGCCCAACGCCAAAACGATCGCGCCCTCTAGTACAGACCCTTCACTTAGGATAAGACTTTTCCCCCCGCATCTTTCACTCCCGCCCAATTTCTCCCCCCCTTCTCTCCAAACGCTCTAGTGTCCCTCGCTTCCACCTTTTTTTTTTTACCACGTCCACCTCGGCCCGTTAGGATCGCTTCCTTCTCTTTTCTTCTCATCAAAGGAAGCCACGCGGGAGAGACCAGCATCCCCGCCGCCTCCAATTCTTCCAAATCCCTCCACCAACCCAAAGCGTGAAAATACAGATTCCCATATACCCCGTCACCGACAAAATTGTTTTAGTTTCCCAGACATACTTCCAGGCTACGTTCCAAACAAAATAATCCGAAACTATCTCTTACAAAACGCAGGTCTTTGGAACAAATATTATCGTCCAAGTCCCCCCACCACAACCCCTTTTTTTTTTTCCCCCCACCCGATGTTTCCCCCCCTTTTTTTTTTCCTTAAGCAGATAGATTCCCTTGACCTTTGATTCCCTACCTTAGGTGTCCGTTCCCGATGTTCAAAATACCGTTCCGTATACTTACGATTAGACTTTCCTCTTATCAATAATGCCAACTGTGACGTTAAACCGTGGATGGTCCCACTTACATGTGCCAGTATCGTCCGATAGGACACTTCCTTCCTTTTCTGCCTCTTGCGTAGGCGCCGTCCCTCTTAGTAATACTTCTGTCGGGTTCTGATACTTGAAACGAATAAATCATCTTTTTCTAATTTCCATCCCATTTTCCGTTTCACGTCTATTATTTTTCCAATACTTTCATGTTCAGAAGGCCTGTTTTGTGCCTCCCCTAATTCAGCTCCCCCACCATCTCTATATTTTTACTAATAATACAGTTTGGTGAGCTTGCTGAATTTCCTATCTTTATTTCCTTCCTCCCCCCCTCCTTTAACCCGGAGTATTGGAGGCATGGTCGCTAAATTTTAAGGTAGGCACGAGGTAGACCCGCTTATGTTACCCCCTTAGTTTTTCATACTTGGCTCTCCCCTCCCTCCTTTATGCTTATAACCCTCTTGTCTCGGCCTACCCCCTTGAGAAGCAGTCGATGTTTACTTTGCCTATCCTTCCTATGCACTCTTCTTTGCCCGCCTTGCTCCCCCCCTTTTACACTGCATTTTCTCTTCTGCTGCAGAGAAGCGAATAATTATTTATCGGACGCCTTAACGCGGGGCTTTTTAGACAAAATTTAGTGTTCGGATCCATGAAGCGAGCGTGGGAACATACCCCCCGGTTTGTACCGATTTTCCTCTCAGTTAGGCCCATCCTGCCTTTTCCTCCCTAGATTTTGCCGTATTAAGTGATGTGTTTGTAGTGAATGGGATTTTCCCTTTATCCCTTTTTTTCCTCAAAAGTGGCTGCTTTTCTCCGAAGGGGAATTCTGGGGGATATTTTTAATGGAACTTTCAATACATTCGTCTTCAGGATGGCGTTGTTTACTATCCGCGATCTTTTCGTTTCGGCGGCTTGAACTAGGCTTGATGACAGATAATGATATCGTCCCGGTTTTATTTCTCTTGAGCTATTACTCTTCGACGTTTGAGCTTTTTGTTAAGGGTCGTGATGTTGACGGTGTTCTGTCCCTCTTTCCCTCTGATAAGGGAGGTTCTCCGGATGCCCCCCGGTGTGTTCCTTTCCCCCCCTGATGGGGCTTCAATTTTTCGATCGAGAAGCTTGTAGTCAGAAAGCCTTCTCCTCACGAGTTTTCCCCTTCCTTTCCTTTTTCTTTTTTCTCGACGGATTAGAGGGCGTGGAATTCAGGGTTTCTGGTGTTTTTTCCCTTGACTTCTTTTTGAGGCGATTCCCACAGAGTGGGGTTCCCCGTGCAGGTCTGTCCTCCTTATACTTCTACTACTTTCTTCTTTTGCATTTTTCTTATTCGCTCTCTGTTTGAACTGCCGCGTGTGACTGAGGCTTACCTTTTTTATTGCAAGTTTAGTGGGCGTTATTTAGTCTCAGGTGCTCCTTCCCACAGGTTCATTTATTCATTCAATTTTCGAGCTCCTCTTCCTTCCCTTAAGAAGATTAGTTCCCCATCAAAATGAGCCATCGCGGCTTTTCGCCATGATGACCCTGGCGGGGTTGGTTCTTAAATGAATTGTCCCCTGCTTTCCATGTGGAGCCCCCGCCCGTAGATTTGTTTTTCCCCCCCCCCCCCCCCTCTTATCGACACCCTCTCGTGTCAACCCCCCTCGTCTCTTTCCTTCTGATATTCCACTTTGGCCCCATCCCGCCCTGATGAAAGTTCGATTCCAATCCGTTTAACTTTCCCCCCCCCCCTCAAACGCCTTTCCCCCTCATTCGGGTATGGCGATCTTTCGATGTTTGTGCCCATATCTTATCTCCTTGGTCCTGTGTCATCGCAGACCGTCCAGGCGCGTAAACGGACACTTTTGACGAATTCCTCATACAACCCTATTTTTACCCCCCCCCCCTCCAAATTCGAGAAAAAGTATTTGCCCTTTCATTTTCCATTAAACGCTGTCACCAATCTGGTTCTGGGCGCCCTTCCATTCTCCCTCCCTCCCTTCTTTTACAGGGTAGGTCGGCAACCAAATAGTATTGTCCTTTGGAAATCCATTGTTCGGGAGGACTACACGACTTGAAAATTTCGTCGCATTGATGGACACTTTTCCCCGGTCTTTGCCGTCGGTCGATCATGTTTTTTCTCATCTACCTTGCCCCAAAATTCGCTAAAGAACTAATTTTCCCGTCCCTTCATTTTGAGCGCTCTTTTCCCCCCAGCCCGCTTGCATGCAACCAATCCTTTCGGTTAAGGAAAGAGGCATTTCCTTCCGATGTCTAGGGCCCCCCCACCTCAGTAGAGTTGAGTCTCGCAGTACACAATGACTACCACCTTTTCCTTCCCCCCTCTTCCGTTCTTAAGCCCCCTCCCCTAAAGACTTACCCTCCGTTCGGCTCAGGATTTCTTTCTGACGATTTCGGGCCCGGGCTCGGACCAGAAGGGTTTGCCTCCCAGTTCTTATTATTTCCTTTTTTTCCTCCTTCTTTTGTTCGAGAATCCGCCCCCCTTTTCCCCCTCCCCCTCGCATTATCATGCAGCTCCTGCCGCACCTTGGTTCCTAGCCTGTAATCCCGCCCTGGTTCCCCTTCTTTTTAGGGCTTCAGCCCCCCTTCCTCTCGAATAATTCAACGGGTCGTTAGCCCCCTCCTGAACCTCTTTTGCTTGGTCCCCTCTCAGAGTAGTCCCGAGACCGGTTAGTCATAGCGCCCTGTCCCCTCATATTTGGTATCCCCTCGTTACTGCCCTTCCCCCCCCTTCGGTCCTAGCAATTTGTTATTTCCTTTCGGTTATTCCTATTCCCTCTTCCCCAACTGAACGACGAGTTGCGAATACAATTACCTTCGCCTGAGTCTTTTCTCCCGGTTGCTTCGTGCCCCGATCGAGCAAATCCCTGCTCTTTCTTTTGACCCCCCGGGCCGACTTGCCGTTCTTCTCGAAGGTTTTAGGGTATCTCACACACTGTCCATCCGTTTTGGCCAAGTTACTCCCCCCTTCCGTTTCTCCCAGTGGAAAAAGGTGTATGGTAGTCTTGCAAATATACGTTTGGTCCCTTTCCCTGCCGTTCCCGTTTCCCTCACTCCGTGACCCTTTTTTAACCTACCTTCCTTCTGTTTTAAAACTCCCCGAGTCTCCCGACCCTCCATAGAGATCCCCCCGGTTTTGCCACTTTACCGCACGTCTCCTTTTTATTCGTCTTAATAGACGTTTTCAATGGAGGGATTATCCCATCAGCGGACGCCTTCTGCTCCCTTTGATTTTTCTCCTCTTTCCCCCCCTCGATTTCCCCCGATCCCCTAGTTAACCAATTCGTCTTCTGGGCATCAGCACCTTTGCAAGTACCGTGTTCTGGAATCCATAGGATCCCTTTTCCCGCCTGAACTGGCTTCACACTTCCCCCCCCCTCTTTCCCCGTCTGTTTGAAAGAGCTGTCCCCGCATCAAGTCCCTCTTCCTGTCCTTTCCTCCTGAACCTTTAACGATAGAATAGTCTAGCTTTCCGACTCCGAAATCCCTCCCCGCTCTTTTCTATTTCCCCCTTTTTCTTTTTCCCCAAAGTCCCCCATAGCGCACCGAATCCTCATCCATGAACTCACTCCCCTTCGGTCTTTACCGTCTCCCCTCGCCAAACGCGATGTCTTCTCAGCAAACGCCCCCTAATTTCAAGCCTCTGCCCCCCATCGCACCCGCTTCCGAGCAGCTTCCCCGAGACCCTACCCAACACTAGACCCCCCACGGATTCTCTGTCGCTCTGGAAAAATTCTATTTCTCGCAAACACTTTCCCGACAGCATACGTTCCCTCCCCAACAGAGAGCATTCTTGAACGTACGAAATCCATTCCCTGATTTCCCCTCATATTTCCCTCCCCCTTTTCCGCCTTTCAAAGCCCCCCCTTCTCCTACGCTTCCTCCAGAAAACGTTGTCCCCATCCTTTTACGACAGATTTTTCCCCCCCCGGGAATGCGACTTCTTCCCTCGTATCGGTCCGCCCCAAAGGGCCCTTTATTCCAGCTTACCAAAACACGCATACGCTCGCCCAGCTTCTTTCATTCCACATACCCCCTCTCCCAGTCTCAAAAGCGTTTCCACTTGTCTTTCGCCTTCTACGGTCCTCCCTCCTTTACTTCCCTTCTCCGTCAAAAATAAAGTAATACGCCAAATATTTCCCCCAAAAGCCTCGCCCTCTTCTCGTATTCCCCCTACTTCCCAATTTTTTCAATACGCTCGCTCCTTTTTGAACGTTGTCAGCCATCTTTTTACTCTTCAAACATTCCACGTACACCACCTCTCCTACAGTCATTACGATTTTCCAGCTTCCTCTGCATGTCCCGCTTGTAAAAGGGAACTTCCGGTGCCCCCGTCATATGTTTCTCTGGTCACTGCCTTTCCTGGTCGTCCTCACTTTAGAATCTTTTTAGTGCACCGTGCTGCTCCCTCCTTAAAACAGAAGGATTCCCCATCAGTTGGACTTTCTTCGATTTTCCCCTTTTCTGACCCCATAATCTTTTCAATTTTCATTTTACTTTTGTCTTACCATGTACAACACACCTATCTTTTACTCTTTTTTTGTGAGATTTCGGACATTTTTCCGAGCGTCCTGCAAGGGCCCCCCTTCCCCCGACCTTGGGAAAAAAGGAGTCTTGCGCAGACCGGCGAGGGACGTCAGAGAAGCAAAGGGAAGTGCTTCTCCATTTTTTCACTTATTGCTCTCAGCGTTTTTCATCTGTGGCCCCGTCTGCGTCGATTTTTTCTTCTCCCCCGCGCAATTCTCTCCTGCGCAGCCGTCGCGTTCCCAGGCTTGAATGTTCTCCTCCCTCTCCCCCTTGGCCAAGACTTTGACCACTCCCGGGTTTGTCCCACTTTACCCGTTTGCCATGCCCTTATGGAGTGAGCTGGAAAGTACTGATCGTGGTCACCGGCGGTCTCTTGACGTCCGAAAAGGTGCGGACCCCCCGTCAATGAAGCGAGCTTTTGGACTGAACCCGCTTTTGTCGTACAAGAATGTTTTCCAATTTTTTCGCGGGGCCAAGCCGGGCGTTTGAGTTTTCTGTTTACTTCTGGGTGCGGAGGTGGTGTATTTAGCTTCCTGGCTCCGCTGACCCTTCTCTTCTTGGAGGAATGGGAATGCGGGATATTTTTTCCCTGGAGTTTGTTTTTTTCAAGCTGGTTGCGCTTTTGTGGGCCAGATCCGTGGTACGCCTGGGAGGCTGGAGGAACCCTACGATGGACTTGAATGATCCATGTGAGAGCCCTTGGTTCCGCCATAGTCCTGTGATCGATCCCCAGCGCCTTGCCTCGTCTGACGTGATCTCTCGGGTCTTTGAAGGGTGTTGTTCCATGAGTGTGATAGGAAATGAGTTTTCTTCCGAGCCTATGTTTTTCCCCCTTGGCGTTCCTTTGTTGAGCACGCTTAGTAGGTTTTACCTTGGACTTCTTCGAGAAGAGCTTTGGTGTTTCGTCCTCCGGTTTTCTCTTTTTCTATTTACGTTTTCTACGGAGGATCGCGGCGGGACCTCCTGTGGCGGTGCATAGCTTTCATCGGTTTTCGGACCTCCCCCCCACAGGCGGCTGGTTTGTTTGCGACTGAGACGGGAAGATGACGAGTCGATCTTTCCATGTGATGTAGTCTCTTTCGTCTAACTCTTTAATGCGCGTCTCAAAGGGTAGAACTTCCTTTTTCGCGTAGGCGTCCCTTCTTGCGGCTCCCTGACCGGCTCCCCTCTATTTACCTTTACCCAGTAAGGGATTTTAGTTGTGGCGACCTTCTTTTCCTGCCCTGTAACTCCCTTCCTTCCATGCCTTGTGAAATCGCCTGATTGTTTCCCCCAATTCCCCCCCCATTGGGAGTATAATGAATTGCTGTCGCCGTGTAATTGGGATCCGCCCGTTCCACTAGTTGTTTTCTGCCCCCCCCCCCTTCTTCCCTCCCCCAATTCGTGAGAGTCTTTCACCCTTCAATTTTTTTCTTTTCTCCTTGTTACCGCGTCATGGCTGCCCTCTCCCGTCCCTCTTAGGGCGAGAGACCCTGCAATCCCCCAGTCCCCCACATTAGAAACGTCTTTCTCTGGTCTTTCTTCCCTCGCTTTTGAACCAAATCTTCTGAGATCCTGGTACCTGATCCAGGGTTCAATTAACTGCGTTTTTTCCCCGGAAACCCGGACCTTTTTCTTTTTCCCCCTATACCAACTTGGTTTCCTTCCATTTTTGTTTTTCCTTTCCAATGCTTTCAACAGCTTGTACCTTGCATTAACCCCCCCACCCCGTTTTTTCAGAATAACGGATCATCGTCTAACTTTAGGTCCCAACTTTTTCCTCCGTATTGTTTGGTCTCCCCCTTCTTCCCCTTGCCTAAGAATCCCTCAACGCTGCCACTTTTCGAAGATTCCTCCTTAGACAACAATTTCAGTCTCGGCTTTCTTCATCGGTCGATTCATCATTTCTCTACCTCCCCTGCAACAAAATTTGTGTTGGCTTTCCTTTCCAACTTGCTGGAATGCCCAAATCTATGAGGTCCTGAAATTGTTACCCACCCTCCTCTCTACTAGGGTCACTCAACCCCACTCTTTTTGAGTTTCCGAAAAAAAACCAATTTTTCTTTGCTAGGATTTCAGATGAATTACCTTCCTTTCCGCCGGTTCCAGCAAGCCTCCATTCCTCAATTCCCCCTCTAAAATACCCCCTTTTAGCTTGCCCCGTAGCGAGATCGGTTGGGCGGAGCTTGGACCACCCCTGAGCCGAGGGTTATGTTTTTTGCGACCAAGGCTAGGATCTATCTTCCTCTCCTTTTGTCTCTGAAGTCTTCCTCGCCTTTTCTCCACTTAAGCTCCTTTTCCCCCCTCAGCAAGGCAGCCACCTGCGTTCTCTGAACCAGAACTTTTCCTTGGTATTTACTCTTTAGGTAGGCCTTTGATTTTTTTCCAGCAAAGCTAGTCCTCCCCAGGTCCCTTTCCTCCCTTGCAGAAATTGCGTCATTTGTTGTAGAAATCCCCCGCCAGATTTGTTGAGTGACCCGAGTATTTCTTTTTATCGTTCGAGACTTTTTCCCTAAACTTTCCGTAACAGTGATTGGGTCCCCTTCAAATTTGCCAGTTACTGGCATTGGCTAGGGGTTCGCCAACTTCTTTTATGTGCCTTCTCTTCTGAATTAGAACATCTCCCTCCTATCCCTCGAGACCCATGATTTTAATATATTCCCCCCCCTCTGTTTTTCCTTTTATTCTACCCGGGTTTGAATGTGCCTCAGCAGCAACCCTCTTCTCCCTTCCCCCCGGGGAGAGTCTCTTCCTCTTCGTTCAATTCTTTCAGCCCCCCGTTTTTGTAATCATCTTACACCTGTACGCCCGTTTTTTTGGCCAGCAATCCAGTGGACAAGGTTCTTGTTGTCCTTGGTTTCCTCCAATAGCGTTGTATGTCTCCCCTTCGTCCGCTGCCCTTTTGACATCACGCCTGGGTCCGTTTTTTACTGACAACCCGGTATTGTTTCTTTTTTTTTCAAACGTCAGCTGAGCAGACCCCAGCTTTTTCTGATTTTTTCCTCCTGTGTTGACTATTCTGTTATCTTTCCTTCGTCTCCCGAATCGTTCACAATGTGGGAGGCACAATTTGAAGCAGGAATCGTCCTGCTCGCTTTGATAGCCACGCGACATTTTTGGCCGCTTCCCCCCCTTTCCCAGCAACCCCCCCTTTCCTGAGTTGCAATTTCTTTCTATCATCGCTTATGCGTAAATCATTACTTCCTTGTCCGCCTTTGAATTTTCTAACCCCCCCCCTCCTGTTTGTACCTTCTTGCTTGCACTTCTTGAGATGCCGATATGTTCCCGTTCCCTTGACTTATTCCTTTTTACAACTGTTCATGTAACCCTTGGCTTTTTTCCCCTCCCCTCGAAGCCCTTCTCCTCCCCCCCTCTTATTGTTAAAATTCCGTCTTCACTTCCTTTGCACTCGTTTATTCAACACGTCTATATCCCTTTCTTTTTCCGGTACTCCCCCCCCCCCCCTCTTGATTTTTTTCCCCCCCCCTTCTTCACGATATGAACAAAAAGTGCCCTGCTTCATCTTTCTTCGCTCTTCCCCCCTTTTAAAATTATAAAGTATGTTTCCTCCCCTTGCCCCGCTTCTTCTTCGTCTCCGTACTCGTCTTTTGCCCTCACCCTCCACTTTGAGCCGCCATCGTTAGAATCTCTACACTTGAAACGGGCTTTTTCCACCGTAGCCACGACTTAATATCCGTTAGAGTTGAGCAACTGCTCGCTGTCGCTTTCCCCTCACGTATTGCGCCACGCGTTCCTGCGACGTTTCAGTTCGCTTAATCTAGGTTCCTCGTCCCCCCGTTCCCCTTTTATAAATTTCTAGACCTTTCCTCGCCTTCCTCTTTCTTCATTCTCACACAATACTGATCCCCCGCTACCAAGTACAGCGCAACTTGTCGTTCGCGTAGCATACTCCCCTCCCCTTCCACTGATCATTCACAAATCCCATTACCTTCAACCCCAAAACGCTTTGCTTGTTTCTTGTTCCACGGTCCACTCAGTATTTCACATTTTCCAGGCCCCATTTGCTCGCCCCTTCCCGTGCCACTTTCTTTTTTTGTCGAGTTTTTCCCCTCTGTTTTGTGTCCAAAGGCCCCCACCGATAATGATACCGTCCTTCCTTTTCCCACTGCAGGTTTTCCGTGTCCAATGAACCACCCCGGCTGGCCCACTATAGTTTCTGTACTTTCCTTCAATTAATCTGAATGTTCCCTTGTTGGGATTCCTGGTTTCCTTTTCAGCATGTATTACTGCCCCCGGTGTAGTGTGTTAATTACAAACCCTTCCCCTCAGGTCATTCCCTGAGTCTTCCTTCGTTGTGAAAGTGTTGTGTGAAGGGACCTTGCTGCCTTCTGCTGCCTTGTTGAATGTTCCCGTGCTGCTCGTCCAGTGCACCCCCATCTTCTCCCTCCGTTGTTGTTGGGGAGATTTTCCCTTCCCTTGATGCTTTTCCCCTTCAACGTGAGACCTTAGGGAAACACTTTTCTTCTTCTGCAGTCTCTCGTTGCGGGGCATTAACTTTGTCACCTGCCTTCCGCGGATTCCCCCTCTTAGAACCCCCGTCGCCTTTTTTTCGATGTCTCCCTCCCTCCGCTGTTCCCCCTATGATTTTCTAAGCTTGCCCCCCGGCGATGGCAGTTCCCATCCGGTCCGACTTTGAATGAATTGCATCCCCTTTACAGCCCCCTCCCCCTGCTGGCTAGAATTTCCCCCTTTTTCATCATCATTTCTCCTTGGGCAAGTTTTACCATGTTTTTTGAGGACGAAAAAGGAGTGGGGGTTTAATCCGTTCAATGATGAAGCGGTTGGAACGAACCAATTGTTTTGAGTGGTACGATCCGATAAGGGCCCAAGGCGGGTTTTGCAGTCCTGATCCTTTCGTGTTTTGTTTTTAGGGCAGTGGATCGCGGTCCCTGGATTTTTTTCCTTACCTCAGTTTACTTGGATCGATTGGACTGTTTATATTTTGCATTGGGCGACTTAGTTGGGCGGTGCGGATTTTTTGTTTTCCCATGCTGGATGCTTCTTTTTCGGCGGAGACCCCTCCCTCGAGTCCCGGCTGTTATTCTTACCTTTCGCGCTTGGCGAATGCTGGGGACTGAAATCCCTCCCTCCTTCTTTGTTGGGGACTTTTCTTTTTTTTTTCTTGCAAAGCTGAACTTTTTTTTGTGGACGAGTGCTCCTTTCCCATGGAGAGTTTCCTCCGAGATTCGCCGACACTGCCGGCTCTTTTGAGTTGACGGGGTCCGTCTGTCTTTCTTTTTCTTTAGAGAGAGAAGCTGGTTTTCCTTTCAAGGGAAGAGGACGAACTTGTCTTCCCCCCGTTTTCGCGGTATTTTAGTTCCTCGGTCGGGCAGGTGTGACTTGGTGCACGTGATTTCTTCGTTGGGCTTCTCAACACCCCCTTTCTTTTTTTTGGCGCCCCTCTCCCCGGGACTTCTTTTAAAGACGGTTTTTTTCATACCCTGCATTTAGGTTTTTGTGTTTGGAACTGGTTTCCAGTAGGGTTCCTTCGGTAGTCGTGGACTTTGCGGATACTTCGTTTCCCCCCCCCCCCCCCCCCGGATCGCGCTATCAGTGACCCCGGTTCATGTAGGACCCTTCTAGTGCGATATCTCCCAATTGATGCCCATCCACATTTGCAATCGCCTTTTTTTTTCGAGCCATATGCCCCCCTGGCGTCCTTCCCAATGTGTCCTTGCTTACAGCAGTTGTTGTACTTGCGGTTTTCGGCCTTTTTTCAAGTAGACTTGGCGTGCAACTAGGTATCGCCCTCAACGCACATCCCCCTCTCTGACGAGGGTTTTTCCCTCTCCCCCCTTCTTGCAATATACCCGAACTTTGCCCACGATTATCTTTTTCCAGCGATTGACCCTTTTTTTTCCTTAATTAAGCCACACACAGTTGAAACTCTTCAGGGGTTTTTTTCCTCCCTTGATTAACCCTTTCTTCTCTTCTCAGGGTTTCCTTCTCTCTGAAAGTGTTGTGTTTCCCTGGCCAGGCGGACTTTGCCGGCAACACACCGTGCGCCCCCATATGAGTACACCTTCCATTTTCAACCTTGTTATTGTTTGCCCAACCCTTTAACATGCTCGATTTAACATCCCCCCTCGTTTTTAAGCATGAACTTGCCCTCCCCTGAAATACTTGCCCCGTATTGTAAAAAATAAGTCCTATTGCTCGTCTGGCACTCCTTTCTCTTCCAATCTGACTCACGCTGCAAATCTTCTGTAGAGACAACAATGTCCTTTCGTAGTCCCCCTGACAATCATGTCAGTCATACTGGCACAGACAGCCCCTGGCTTAGCCCTTGCAGCTTGCCCTCCTGGCTTTTGAATCCCAAATTCCCTTTCTTCCTAACACCTTTTTCCCCCCTTCGATCCTTGTATACCCTTTCTTATTAGCTTGACTCCGTGAACAAATGTCCCACAAATTCTGCTTTCAGGGTTAAAGACCTTGTCAATGCATCTCCGGGGGGAAGCCCCCTTCATAAAGAAGTCGATACCCTTCCTTTCCCTTATTGGATTTTTACCTTTCTCTCGAAGCCTGGCGGGTCCGAGCTTTTTTTCTCCCAAATTCGATTTTATGGGGCTTGAAA
>Ga0179593_1659631_pt1 | contig 15115 bp, 22 predicted proteins | sample CZODoug2_1_08_16_FD_185931 | JGI IMG/M metagenome (GOLD analysis project Ga0179593, IMG submission 185931) | Vadose zone soil fungal communities from Angelo Coast Range Reserve, California, USA - CZODoug2_1_08_16fungal (PacBio error correction) | ecosystem: Environmental > Terrestrial > Soil >... | reverse complement strand
ACAGCCCCGGTGTTGGAGATTCTTCTCCCCCCCTGGAGCTTTTAAGGTCCTTTTCCCTTTCTTTTGGCATCTTTTTTTTCGAGAGGGAGCCCCCTCTGGTATTAGGCTTCCCCTTACAATTGGCCCCCCCCTTTTCTCCCCTTCTCCTTATCGGGATCCCCAAAGTGGTGGCCTAACACATGCAAACGGTCCCTTGGACCCCCCCCCCCCCCTTTGCCTTTTTCTTTTATGCTTTCCTCTTGCATTCGTGCCTTTCAAACACCGAGTCCCCCGCATATGAGTTTCGGTTTTTCTGTCCCCCTTTTCTAAGCTTTTTTTTTTTGAGACACAAAATTCCTTCCTTTTCACACCGCCTCTCTTTTTCCCCTACCGAAATTTTTGGTACGGTTTGTTACGATTTAAGTTTCTACTCGGGCGATGTCACTTTTTTCCCTCCCAGGTCTTCGATTCCCCTCTCCCCCCCCAATTTGTGAAAACCGCACCTCCCCTTTCGTGGTCTTTTTTTCGCCCGGTGAGCTCTTCCTTTTTGGGTTCCCTCCTTTCCCTCTATTGAACCTTTTTCGAGGCAAATTTTGGTTTTTCGTCGCTGCGACGCTTTTTCCTGGGGGTCACCCCGATTTTTTTTTTCTGAGAGTCCTTGTTTTTTTGTCCACCATCTCCTTTTAAATTGGCTTCGTTGGATTTCCCCCTTTTTTTTTTTTCCCCCACTTGGTTCTTTTCTAAATTAGACCGGTACCCCCTTCTCCCAACGTTTGCCCTTTGGTCCTCCCCTCCAGTAAACCACTTGTTCTTTTGTCCTGCTCGTTTACTCGGGAGGTATTCTTCGCGGGCTTTCCCCTTTTTGCAGCTAAGACTAACCTTCCGGTGTTTGCCTTTTTCCGAGTAGGCAACCCCCCTGGGCTTCCTTAGCTACCCCCCTTTTTTCTCCCTTTTTTCCCCATCCGTTTTTGGTCTTTTTTTTTTCCTTGATAGGCACCCTTTCCAACGAGGCTCGTGGCCATTGAGGGTCTCCTTTCTTTGATTGCTTCCTTTTTTCTCTGCGTGGATTTAGCCGCACCCCCCTGAAAAAGAGTGCCCCCTTTTTCTAACGTCCCGAAGGCTGTTTTTCCCCCTTCGCCCACAGTTTTGTTTTTCATAGTTTGTCCCCTTTTTATCAAGATTCTTTCCCTTTTTTCGTTTGCTCCCTTTTCTCCCTTTTGCCCTTTTTTTCCTTCTCTGTTTTCTTCCCCCATCCCAGCTTTTATCACCTCCCATTGAAGGTCGCGACTTTCCCTTTTTAAATTTTTCCGGTCACCCCCTTTTCTTTTTTTCCGTTTTTGCTGTCCAGCTTCTCCCCCTTTGGTTGAGAAACTCCCGCCCCGGGTTTTTTTTCCTCCCACAGTGCGGTTTTTTTTTTTTCCCCCTATTTTTTTTTTTGTTTCCCTGGTTCAAGCCGTTCTCATTTGAGTACTTTGTAGCTTTCCCTTTCGGGACTACCCCTTTTTAATGGCCACCCCTCTCAATCTTTTTGCTCTTTCTTTTCCCGGTCAAACCACCACCCCCCCGAGGCCCTTTTCCTTCTTCCTAACGGAGGGAATTTTTTTTCGGCAAGCTTTTTTTTTATTATTCCCTTTTCCTCCCCCCCTTTCCCTATGTGTTGTTCGTTTCTGATTTGGGCTTCTCCGGAGTCCCTTTTTTCGCCGCCTTGCACCCGGCCTTTTTTTTTTCCTTTTCCCCCCCTAGTTGCTTCCTTTCAAAGGAACATCTTTTCCAGCTGAATCTAGACCCCCCCCGCTGAAGGTCCTTTTTTTTTCCCTTTTGTGTGAATTTCCCCCGTGGCCTCCTCCTGGTCCCCCCGCACCCGACCCATGATGATTTTTCTGTTTGAAACTCGCGCAGATTCTTTCTCCCCCGAGTTTACGTTTTCCCTTGGGTTTGCTTACCTCTCCCTTCCCCAAGTAAGCTGCCGGCCTTGTTCCCAAAGATACAGAAAGCTCTTCTTCGATAGATTTTCCGCCTGGATTGCACACCCCCCCTTTTCCCCGCGCATTTGGTGATTGTGTCCAGCGGATTCTGTTTTGGAGGGATCCCGACGTTCCTTTTCCAGTATTCCCTTTCACGGCCATCCCTTTTTGAGAACTCACCTCTACCGGCTTTTCCGATTTTGAACACCCTCCCCTTTTTTTTTCCACGGCCAACATTTTTTTGTAATTTGTTGTTATTTGTCCATTTTTCTTGTTGAATTGTTCGCTCCATTCCCTCCGGTTCGGGCTGCCTTTTTCGATCTAGTCCAAGCCAGGTGTTTCCCCACCAGATAGTTTTTTTGACCCCTTATTCCGAAGCAACCTTTCTCCGGGAATAGAGATTTTTTTCCTTTTCCCTGTTGGCCTTTTAGGGGCTGTCCCCTTTTTTCCCAGGCCATCATAGCTGGTCCCGTTTCCTTTTTTCACCCCGGCTGCGTTTTTTCCCCTTCCGGCACGTTTGTCCCCTTTGGGAAGCCCGTTTCGCGACGCGAGTTTCCCCCCCGCCTTTTGATTTTGTCGTAAAGAGCTAGGTTTTTTTCCCTTGGAGCTTTGAGAGGGTTTCGTTTCCAAAGTCCCTTACTTTTTTGGCGTCCATTTCTTTTGCACCAGGTTAGTCTTGTTTTCCCCATGAAAATCTTTTATTTTACTTGATTCTTTGGCGGACCCCCCTCACCCCGCTTAGTCATCCCCCTCCAATAGGGGTTGACCCCTTTTTCAGAGTCCTGGCCCCCCCCCCCCCCCCTTTAAATGTCATTTCGTCTGGGTGCGCCTCGGCCAGACTCCGGCATCTTTCACAGCATTCTTTTTTTCAGCCCGCTCTTTTCCTTACGATCCGATCCCCCTGGCGAATGCCGTTGTTTTTCCCTCTGTCAGCCCCTTTCCCAATCTTTTCTTTTTCCTTTTCGGATGGGCGTTCCCTAGCTCTCTTCCGGCGTTGCTTCCGGCGCTGAGCCCCCGGGTTATGAACGAACACATTTTGGCTCTTTCGTTTTTAGGTTTGACCCAGTTTTCCCTGCAATGTATTTGCCCCCCGCCGGGCCATTGTTATATCTCTGTTCCTTTTTGCCTTTTTTTCTTGTTTTTTCCCTTCTTGACCACTTGGTTCCGATGAGTTTACGATCTCTATCCGGTTGGGACCTGGTCTTTCTTTTTTTTTAGCTACCCATGTTTCCGCATGCTCCTCGTCCGGCGTGCGACCGCCCAGTACGTTTCCTTTGGCGGCCTTTGTACTTCGAATCCTCCCCTTTTCCCCCATTGCAGATCGTAAAACCTCTTTTCTTTTTGAGGATTTTCGGGGCGTGTATTTTACCAGTTTTCCTTTTTGCAGAGGACCGCTTTTTTAGGTAGGCTCCCCCTTCTACATGTAGATTTTTTCCCCCCCCGTCGGTGCAGGCTTCTCTTCTGAACCACAAACCTTTTTCCCTTTTGCGCCCATGCCCCAATCAGCCTGTCTTTTTTTTTTCTTTTTTTCCCCTCCTCTGAGTCCCGTTTTTTTTTGAACAAGTGACGTTTTTTTTCTGACTCCTACCCGGTGGCTGCCCCTTTCCCCCCTCACCTTTTTTTTTCCGGTTATCGTCCTCTGCCTCTTGCCTTGGATTTTAGTTCATAGGACCTTTCCCCTCCCCCACAGTTTCGTCCCCCTGAAGCCTCTTTTGGGTATTTTTTTTTCTAACCCCCGCTTTACCTTTACCTAGTGCCCTCCCTTTCGGTGAAAAGGTAGTATTCCCAGTAGTTCACGCTCATAATATGCCCTCTTTTTTGGTACGCGTTTCGTCCTTCTCACCTGGATCATAACGACTTCTTGCGGTTCGCAGACCTGGTTCCCTTCGTCTTCCCCCCCACTTTATTCCGGCCCTGAGAGCTCAAGTCTTATAGCATATCTATTTTTCCCCCCTTTTTTCTTCCTACCGTGTTGTTTGTCTCGATTTTCCTCCTACACTTCTTTATCGAGCCAGATCCGCTGGTGTATTTCCAAGTTACGAGGTTCCCCCTCTCAGGCACAATTTTTCGCCTCCCCCCCCCTTTTTCCCCGATCCTAAACGGTTTATACTTCCTGAGTTCCCCGGTTCAACTTTTTTCCCCCTTTAAGGCATTATGGTCTCGGTGTTCCACTACGGACCTTTATAAAGACCTTCCCCGTTTTCCATTCAGGTACTGGCGACCCCCTCGAAACCCACCCGCTTTTTGGGCTGGGAGAACCACCATCTACCAGTGGTCTCCAGTCTGGATGACGCTAGAATGCCCCCCCCGGAACAATTCTCTTACCGATCCCTTTAGCCTTTCCAAAGCCCCCACCCTGAAAACCCAGGTTTTCGTAGAAACCAAGGGATTTTCGATATAAGTGTTCCATTAATTTTCTTAACTTCCCCTTTTTTATGCGACTTTTCTCGGACCCTTTATGTCTGATTAAGCCCGTATTTTCCTTTTCCTCCCTGGTGGCGACCACTGTGATCCCTTTTTGTGGAATTTTCTCCCCTCCCTGTTTTGGTTGATCTTTCGCCAAAACACGCTGTTTCCGTTGTGTCTTCTTTTTTTTTCCCATTTCCTTTTTTCCCCCCCTTTTCCCTTCCACTGGCCCAACCCCCCTCCCTTTTCCCAAACAAAAAATGATCCCCCTCGAGGCTCCTCCCTTTGTTTTTTCTGCACCTTTCTTCTTTTTTTTTTTTTCATTCTTTTGCTTCGTGACGACTGCGCGCCTTTTTTGATTGCAGTTCTCCCCTTTCCTTAACATTTCCCCCCCCGGTCAACCCGTTTGATCACTCGTGGCCTCTTCACCTTTTTGGCCCGTTTTTACAAGCTTCCCCCTCCCCCCTGGCTCTACCCCCCCCCCCCCCCCATGGCACATTTGCCTGGAATCCTTTCCGGCCGTTTCCAAGCCGGAGTCCCCTGGCGTCCCCCCATTTTCGTTCCATCACTGGTATCAGCCCCTCCCCCGCTTTTTTAAACTTTGAGACGGCGACAGACCCCCCCTTGGGAGATTTCCCCCTCTCTCCCCCAGCTCCCGTATTTTCTAGATTTTCCCTTTGGTGATCCCTATGGGTTCGCTGCCTCAGTTCGCCCATGGGTCTTTTTTATCTACTACTTTTTTTTTCCCCCCTTCTAGGGGGTTGAACTGGTTCACCCCACCGGAGATTTTAGGCGTGGCCGCCTTTTGCCCCTCAACATCCTCCTCAGACCGGCTGAACTTCTCAATTGTGGGTTTTTTTTTCCCCCGCTGGGCTTTCTGGCCCCTGCCCTTCAATTTGATGGGGCCACCGCTGGTTTGTCCGTGCGGCGTACTGGTCCCCCCCCCCCTGTCCCTTTTCCCGTAAAAACCTTTTCAAGTTCGTGGTCCTCCGAACTTCAACTTTTCTTTCCCTCTTTCAGTTTAGTTTGCCCCTCTGGCCAGTGGCCTCTCGATTAACCTGCGCTCAGTTAAACCCCCTTGAGCTTCCCTTTTCTTTTTTTTTCGAGTTTCCGGCGTTTTGACAACGTTCTCCCTAGGGATGGAACGACCCGTTCAAATCCTTTTCCATTCCCTCACCCCCCCTTTTTCCCACCCAGTAGTTTCTTTGCAGAGCAAAAAATTTTCCCTGGAGGTCTTCGGCGCATTGATTTTCTTTTTTTTTTTTCCCCAAGCTTTTTACTGAGGAACCCCCTTTCCGTCGTTCCTCTCCTTTTTTCTGCACCTCTGTATTCCCCCCCCCCTCAAAGAATTTGGGATTTTTTGTTGAGGAGCCCCTCCCCCCGTCCACTTGACCCAGTTAATCACTTTTTCTTCTTTTTGCCGGAAAGAACTACATGTGGATGTTGGTGGCCAAGCCTCGGAAATTAATCCAGTCTCGAGTTAGCGCCGGCTGGGTCCAGTTTCGTTTCGGCCTTTTTTGCTTGGCGCTTGACGTTCCCCCCCCTTTTATCAACACCGTGTTGCCGCTTTCATCAACCCCCCCCCAATTTCTTTCTGATGGTCTTCGGCTTTCCCTCGCTCGAGCGCCTTACTTTCTCGTGGGAGGTTCCCCCCAGCGCAGCGCCTTGAGTCGCTCAAATTCAGTTGGGTGTTTTCCCCCCTTACGGGGTACCTCGTCACCCAGCCTCTTTTTGGAGATGTTCTTCTTTTTGGGCACATCAGTTTTTTCTTTTTTTTTTTACCGGTGCCCTCCGGGGCCGCCTTAAGCGGGGCGGTTCCTTTCCTGGCCCCCCCCCAGGCCTTCCTTTTTTTTTTTTTTCTCTTCCAGGCTCCCTTTTCAACGGTGGCACAGCTCAGATTTCATGTACTACTCCCGAACATCCGAAGGCAAAACTTTTCTTTGTCTTTTTTTTATTTTCCTCTCCCCTCCCTTTTTTTTTTTTGACTCGACATCTTGATTTTAATTTCCTTCTCGCCGAAGATTTTTTTTTTTTTGATTGTTTCCTCCCCCCCCTTCCCCATGAAAATCTGCTCTGTTCCCCGTATCAAGAAGCCGGGTCTGTTTAGAGTACAGATGAATTTCTTTTCCCCCGGTGCAATGTTCTTTCGGAGTCGTCGCCCTTCTTTCCGGCAGTCCGCACCCCCCCTTGTTCCTTCCCGGATTGAAACTCCGTTCTTCTGGGATAGTAGACTTCCTGAAAGTTGTACCCTTTTTTCCCTTTTTGAGCGCCTTTTTTTTTCACAAAGTCGCTTGCTTTTTTTTTTTTAACTTTTGTTTACCAGTTTCGATCTCTTCATGTCGATGCCGAAGTCTGTTCTTCTCAGATTTTTTTTTTTTTGATTGGGTTGTGGGTTTTTTTTTGGGGGGTTTTGTCAGCGGATTTCTGGTTTTGAGCTTTTTTTACCTTTTGCCTCCTTCCCGACCCCCCAGGGCTCCGTTTCTGGGTCCCGTTTGCTCTCCCTAGATCTTCGTTTCACGTCCGACTTTTTTTTTTTGCTTGACCTTGTGCCCCCCTTTTTGCGAATGCGCTTAGAGGAAGCGTATTCGTCAATTTTGCAATCGTTTGCTTCCGCCCCGGTTCTGCTTTTCTCTGGCTTCCCCTATTTTTTTTGCACTGCGTGCCTCAACTTTTTGCACACGAGCTTTTTCCGATTTTCTCTCTTAGCCGCACCCGTGTTATTCCTCGCCCCACATTTTGGATACCCATCTTGGTTTTTTCCCCCATTTTTTTTTGGTATTCTTTCGGGCCCTTCTTTTGAACCTCCTTTTTAATGCCTCGATACCCCCTGTACCCCAGGGATCTCTTTTTTCCTAAGCTCCCCCTTTACCGATCGGGTAACCTATCTGGGATAAGTTGTTTTTATTTTCGGTAATCTCTTTCGCGGACCGGGCTCAGAGCCGTCCCTTTTCCCTGTTTTCTAATATCCAACGGGAAAGGGCTTTTTACCGGTGCGGCCTCCTTTACCAGCTCCCCTCGGGGTTCCCCTCCCCCGGAACTACCCTTTTCTCCTGGCCACACACATTTGTCGGAAGTTCCTTTGCCAGCCGCTTTCTGGGAGACTCTTGCCCCCTCTTTCCACGTTTTTCCCACTCGACCCTTTAGAGTTTTTTTGACGCAGTGTGTCCCCTAGTACGACTTTTCCGCTCCCCTGGCCAAGGTCCGACTCGTAGTCCCTTTTCCGGACCAGCGGCCTTTCCTGTTTCTGGCTTTTCTCTTTTCTTTCCGCCGATTGAGCGTTTTGTCGCCGGGTCTTTTGTATGTTTAGGGGAAAAAGGTCTCCTGAACACCCTTTACTGTCTGGCAAATTGAGTGTTTTTCTTCTCGTTTGTTTTTCCCTTGTTTGCCTACTGCCTTTTTTTCCTTTCCCTTCGGAAATGTGGGAGTCTCTGGTCGGTGGGCCCGTTCCCTTTTTGTTTGACTCGTTTCAAAGTTTTGCTTTTTTTCTTTTCCCCCCCATGAGCGACGGTGTTGACCAGACTATCGGGGTCTTTTTTCTTCTAATCCCCCGAGTCTTATTTCCTTTTCTTCTTTTGCGCGCAGTCTTCCCCCACGTCCGTCCCACTACCTTCTGCACATCTGTCCCCTGTCTTTACCCCGTGTTGATTTTTTGGAGCTCTGGCGAGTTTTTCCCCAAGATCGTGGCCTTAGACCGCGTTATTTCTTTCTCCCGGACGGATGTCGTCCCCCAAAAACGGACCGTTTGTCCTCAGTTCGTCGCAAAGCTCCACTTTTCTTCCCCCCCCTTTGTCCAAGCTCACCTTTCTTAACGGGCGCCCCCTCCCCAGGGAGACTTTGGGCCTTGCATGTCACCATTTTTCCAGGCCGAAGCTCCTTCAAACTTCCGACTGGCGTCCCCCCGTTTTGTGGTAGGCTTTCTCGGTATAAGTTCCCCCATTGCTCCCCCTTCCCCCCTGGGGTCCGGCGAATCCAAACCCCCCTCACCACCTTCCTCTTTTAGAAGTTCGACAAAGATACTTATAGTACGGATCGTGAGTCCTTTTTTGTATACTTTTTCGTCCGGTCCCCCTCTAATATTTGACCCCCCAACGTTGACGTGAGATTTTTCAGTTTATTCTCTTACCCCAATTTTTTTTGCTTTGCCCCCCTTTTTCGGTCGCGAAAGTACCCAGGCCGTCATTTTCCTTTTGCCCTTCAAAGGGCTGCCTTTTCAGCTACTTGAAATTATGCTATCATTTTAATTCCCCCTCCTAAGTGGTTGTTGTTGTCTCTCGATTTCTTTTGGCGGACCCCCCATCGATTTTCCATTAGATCAACAAGCTGGAGGACACTTCTTTTGTTGAATGACCTTTTTGTGGAACTGTTAAGGTCCCTCCTACCCTGACAAAGAAGTTTTCAGTTCGTTTTACTCCTTTGGGTTCATGAAACTTTCCCCAAGTTCCTAACGGCCCCTCGGCGTGGCTTGGAATAAGGTTGAACCCCAAGGAGTTTTTCACTTTTTTTTCCCTTATTCTGTTTCGGAAAATTGTCTCCCCACTTGGAGGGTTTTTGCCGTGGATTTTTTGGAGGCAAGGTTCGAGTTTTTTTCCCAGTTCCCCCCCGCGGAGGTCCGATTTGAGATGCCCACCAGGCCCCGGACAAGACCTCCCCCCGGCCTCTTTTCGTTGCCCGCGCCTTTCCCGGCACTTACCGGGTTTTACTTTTTTTCACCGGGTTTTTTTTGGGATGTTTTAATTTTCTTTCATGGGCGCCCCCTGTGATCACTTTGGAGCAAGTCCCTTTCTCCTTTTTTAGACAAACCGCTGTTTTTATTTTGGATGCCACAGTCGCCCCCCCTCCGCAGCGGCCTCCAATAAGTCTTTTGGAACCCGATTTTTTCCCCCCTTCCCCTTTTTCCCGCACAGCCCACTGCGAGAGGTTTTTTTCCCCCAGGAAAACTTTTTGTGCCTGACTGGTCCCCGAGTTGCCCTACGAGGGAAATTCCTTTTTTTACCTTAGAACTTCCCACCCCTCCCTGAGGTACCTCCTTTTTTTTTTTCATAGTTGGCAACTAATAACTCCCTTTAAGGGCCCCCCTTTTGCAGATTCCCCAGGACCCCCCCTCCCCGATGCACCCCCTTTTTCCATGGAATATGGCGTTTTCCTAAGGGCCCGTTGCCGAAAACCCCCTCCTCCGTAATTAAGTCTTTTTTACCCCCACGTCTTTTAGAAATGGTGTTCTTTTTTTTTGAAGCCTATAAACCATGAAGAGATTTCTCCATTTGGACGAGTTTGGTGGATTTGTTTTTCTTTTTTTTTCTCCATTTTTTCATCTAAGCTGAAAAAGAATCCTTGCGCCGTCCTTTCTAAGAGGCCCCCCCCTGGTGCATTCTTCCCCTTTTTTCAGGTGATAGTACTTCTTTCACAAATTTAGGTGGCACGGTTCTTCGTGCCCCCCCCCTTCCCTTGGTGGGGGCAGCGGGCTCGCCTTTTTTTTTTCACATCCGTGCCCCCCCCTTTTGACTCCTGTGGGTCTTTTTTGGTGCGGCAGTTTCGGCGATTTTGGGTCTAACCCCTCTAGGATTACCCGGAGCGGGTGAATTCCGCCACAACGCCCCTCCCACCCCTCTTTGCCCGACCTGTCCCCCCCCCGGGTTGCAGACCCTTCGACGGTACCTTAGGTTCTTCTATGCCAGGGTTCGTTAACCTTTCCTTTCCCCCCCCACGGTGTGATGCCCCTTCACTAGTTTCCTTTCGCGGCCTCCTTGTCCCCGTGCAGAGATCGGGATGACCTTTCCTTACCCTTTTTCCCTTTTCAGACTCATTTCGGCACACCCCCCTGGAAGCCTGCAGCATGTTTTCCACCAGGTTTTTTTTTTTTCCAATTTCTTCCTTCGCACTTTTTTCTTTTTCCTTGTCTCTTTTAACGGGAGCTTTCCCTTTCATTGCGGCACACGTCCCCTGGCGTGATTTTTTTTGCAGCATTGTGAGTCAGCCCCCACCCCCGGTCCGAGATCCCCCATGGCAAAGATTGTTGACCGGCATTCCTGCAGTAATAGGTTCAGTTTTCCAGCACTGAACCTGCCTGGTGAATGAGCGGACTTTGATCACGGATTTTTCCTGGAGGCCGTTTTTCGTTTCCGTGTTTCCTTTTCCCTTCGCCCTCTTCATGCTTACAAGCTCAACCCTTTGAATACGATTTTCCTTTCCACCTCAATACTTCCCTCTCGGCGACTCTCGGACTTTTTCTCCCCTATCCTGTCACCAGTGACTCTTTTTTTTTTTTTTTGAGTGGTCCCCGCAGACGTGACTTGGTTGTCGGAGTCCCCCCCCCCCCCCCCTACCCTGATCCTCCCCAACCCCTTTTTTTGTTTCCCAGCTGTCTTTTTGTTTCCCCCTCGACCTAATAAGGGGCTCTTCGGGGGTTACGGACCTTTTTTTGCCTACTCCGCATTTCCCCCCACGCCCCTTACTCCCCCCGATTTTTTTTTTTTTGGCTTCTGAACGGGGTTTCCCCCCAGAGGTCAGATTTTTCCTTCCACGGGCGCCGGGTCGATTCGGCAATTTCCTCCCTTTCATATATTTTTGTTTTTTTGCTGAGAGATGATCCCTGAGCGCAGCAGCTGGCCCCCGGGTGCTTGGATTTGTAAGCTCTCTTTTTCCGTTAAAGAAGCCCTGGTTTCGTTTTTTTAGAGGGCCAAGATGGACTTCCGTGGATTTTCGGTGCCCCCTCCCTGCGTAGTTTTTTTTCCTTAAACCCAGACACCGACGCTTGATGCCCCCTTCTTTTTTGCGCATCTGCTTCGTAGAAGAGCCTTCTTCCAGTTTTCACAACTTTGGAAGTTCCTCCCTCAACTTAGTGCTCTTTACCTAACTGTGCAAAAAGACCTTCCGGCTTGAGGCTGATGTCCCTTCGTTCCACCAGTAGTAGCGTTCAAATCAGATTTTTTTTTATGAACCCCTTTGTTTCCTCCGCCCTCGCCCTGCCATCCTTTTTCCAGGCGAAACGGGTTCCCCCTTTGCAAGGAGGTCGACTCCCTCTTTCTTTTTGATTTCCGTCCGCCTTCGGCCACAGGGTGTTTCTTCCTACAACCCTCTTTTTCGTCGTATTCCGGGCGTTGCATGTTCAAGGGCCTTTTTTTTTTTTTTTTTTTGCCTTTGCGCTTCCCCCCCCCTGTTCCGTTTTTCCCTCTTCTAGACTTCACGTACGTCTCTCAATGGCACGACTGCACTCTCTTGATACCGACTCCTCCTCACGCAGATTGTGTCCCTCGCCACAGCTGTGGATTCTTTTTCCCTTGTTTTCTGCGGCCCGGGGCCCTTTGAACTTCCTCACGATCTTCGTTTTCTCCTTCTGCGAAGCGAATACTTCCCTAGGGGGTACTGCTACCTTGCGTTGCCCAATCCCTAGCTCTGGTCCCAGGTAAGAACAGCTCTTCCGGTTCGAAGTTCTGCGCCTTTTTTCGATTTTCTTTCCAGTTTTACGGCTTGTTTTTCCCCCCTTCTATCCCTTCCCTTTTTTTGCCCATTCACCCTCCTCCGAAAGAGCTTGAGGCTAGTCCTTCACATTTGTCCCTTCTCTTTTTTCTTCTTTGACAGCCGTCTTTTCTTTGAAGGGTCTCCCCACACCCTTTTCCCAAGCGTCCCCTTGAGGTTTTTTATTTTACCAATTTAACCTCCCCTTTTCCACCTGGCGCAATTGCCCTGTTGTCTTGTACACTTTTTTTCCCCTCGGACGTCCGGCGCCTCCGTTAGTGTTTCTTTTATATCGGCCCCTACTACCTTTGATGTTCCTGCTGAGACCCTGGTGTTTTCAGAAACCCTGGTAAATGGCCTGTCACCTTCGGGGTTTTTGGTCGGTGCCTGGACCGTACTCTTTGGCCAGGTCATCCCTGTGGTTACTTCTAAGGTTTTTGGCCCTTTTTTTGTTTGTTTTTTCGACCCCTGCCCGCAATGTGTTTTCTTGCTTGCCCCTTGAGCCCCTGTCACCCCGCGTGCAATTCGGTATTCCGTCTAAAATTCTTCTGCGAACTCTTTCCTGGGGGTCCAGCGTGTTCTCCCGATTTGGGTGGTTAACTTCTCCTATACTTGCCTGTCCCCCCGTTCTTTTTCGGATCGAGTGTTATAACGCTTAGACTTTCCCTTCCCCTGAATCTGATGTTCTTTCTCTTCCTTACCGTACCCGTCCTTTTGCGCAGCTAGTCTGCCCTTCGGGCTTGCTAAACAACTTTTCTCCAACATCCCCGACCTTTTTTTTTTTTTTTTTCCGGCATACGGCCCTGCGTAAGTGTTTTTTTGGAAAGTCACCTTTTCCTCGTATAAGACTTTTGGTCTTTTTTAGAGGAAACCTTTACCAGTGGTTCATTCTTTTCGTTAATCCAACGTCCTTCCCGTCTTTGCTTGGCCTTTGGATTCCCCTTCCAAACAGTGGTCCACTTGCAGTCCTTCTTTTTGCAGGGTCCCGTGTTTCGAACCAGATCTTCTTGTACGTCACCCGTTACGGTTTATCCGTTAGAAAGCAACCTTTATGGGCAGGCTTGGAACGTTGTCGGATTCTTCTCTGGACTATCTCTTCTCCCACAGATGTATTGGCTCGAAAAATTTTTCTTTTGGGCTTTGTTGTCGTGACAGTTTTCTCTGCTACCACTCTTCCCCGAAGCTTAGCACCTGGGTAGAGCTCTTTTTCCGGTCTTCTCCCCTTTTACACATCCTCCTCCTGTTTTTCAGTGCTCCTGCCCTCCTTTTTGGACCTATTGCCTTTTCGCTCGAGATTCTGGTGTTCTTTGGACGGTTCCTTGACCCATGTCCTTGGCCAAAGCGTTTTTTTTGCGAGCGACGAGTTTTTTTTTCCCGGGCATGTGTCATCACGTCCTGCATAGGTTTTTCCCCACCGCAACTCTTCCAAGGAAGGTGATCGTAATATCAGTCTTCTTGGAAACCCCCCCCACTGATCCCCCTTTTGTTGCCCATGGAGTTTGCTTCAGCGCCAACTTCCCCCAAGTTCGGGCCTAGGAATTTTTCCCCAGCCCCCCTTTTGGAAGGGCTACCCCACCCAATAGGCAAGGTCCAGGGGAGAATTCTTTACCTTTCATTCCCTTCATTGCTGGCGTCACCTTTACTTGGCCTTTCTGCTGCTGCTGGGGCCTGGCGCAAACTGTGCTCAATTGGAGGGCCCCAATTTCTGCTGCGCAAACCTGCCTGTGGACCCTCCCCGTCGTTCCCGCAGCGGTTCTCTGAAACTACGTCCCACCCCTCTTTTGAATGCTTTTTCCCCCTACCGCCTTTTTTGCGATGCTCTTCACCGGAGATTTTTCATAAGGTTAGACGCTTTTTCTGTTTTTTTTCATTGACCATTATCTCGTCCTTACTTCTTCAACTTCAAAGCGGCACGGCCCTCTTGGGGTTTTATTTTCTTAAGGAAATGTCTGCCCCCACCGGTGGGAATCTCCCACATGACCCCCCACCTGCCCTTCATTTGTCTGGTCCTTCTCTTTTTTTTTCCGGGCCTCTGTGACCCTCCACACGACCACCCTCCTCTGAGTTTTACCTTTTTCCAGGGGTCTCTTGTGTTTTATCAGCGATCGACTTCGTCTCTTTTCTCTTGCCAAGCTTACCGACTCTCTTTACGTCGATTTTTCCCCGAGGCTCTTACAACTTTCCACGGGGTCCTTCCCCTTTTCCTCGTTTTTACTGGCGCTTCCCTTTGTCCGTCCTGGTTTCGCTTTCTGGATCGGCCCTCGTCCCGCAAATCACTGCCCCCCCCTGACTGGCTTTACTGCCCATTTTTGTGGCCGTCCTCCCTTTTTTTGGGAGTCGTGTTCCTTTCTTTGGCAAACCCCGCGTTCGGCTTGAAGAGGGCTTTTTTCAAGGCTTTGCCTCTTTTTTTTTCTGTTCGTGGCCTACCTGTGGTCCCCTTTTTTTCAGAAACTTCGGACCCTACGCGCTTTCTTCTTTCCTATGGCCCCCCTCGGATTTCTTCTAAAACAAAACTCTCCCTCTTTACCTTCTGTTCTTAGATTTTTTCCCCTTGTCTTTTTTCCCTTGGAAAAACCAACGTTTTATAGACCGAACTTTTTTTCCCCGGTGCCTCCTGCGCCACCACACTTTTCCTCCGAAGGGGCCCCAGCTTTGTTTTTTGCACACTCTCTGTTTCGATTTGTTCTTTTGCCAACGTGACCCTCTTGGCATGGATTCGGATTTTTTTTTCAGTTCCGCTCTTTTGACAAAGCCTCCCCTCGGTTTGAAGTCCCAAACCTGCCCTTTATTGCCCCTTTGCCCCTGTCCTTACCCTTCTTACCCGGCCCTGCTTTCCCACGTCCGTGCGCTTCTCCTCAAACGATCCCCTCGTTCGCGCCCTTGAGGGGGGTCCCCTGTTCGACCTGTCTTCTTTCCCGGCAGAGTTTCCCTTCCCAAGAATCCTCTTTTTCACCCCTACTCCATTGCGTGGTCCCCGGAACAGATGATTTTTTTTTCTGTCACCCACTTTTCCTTTGTGACGGTCCCTTTGGCGCCAGTTCCGAGGACCGTTTTTTTGGTCGTTCCCCAAGCAAAATGGGCGATAGAACCCCCCCCTCTTCGGAATTTTTCTGGCTCTGCTTTGTTCCCGTCGGTCCCCATGGAGTTAGGTGTAGGTCATACTTTTTTCCTACGGTTCTTCCCGTTTCCTTTTTTGGAACCTTCCACCTCAAACGCCTTGGGCTCTTCCCGGGCTTTTTTTGACGGTCCCCCCCCCTTTTTTTTTCTTTTAATGACTACGTGCCCCTGGGCCAATGTTGCTGGCTTCCCTA
>Ga0179593_1452977_pt1 | contig 15115 bp, 25 predicted proteins | sample CZODoug2_1_08_16_FD_185931 | JGI IMG/M metagenome (GOLD analysis project Ga0179593, IMG submission 185931) | Vadose zone soil fungal communities from Angelo Coast Range Reserve, California, USA - CZODoug2_1_08_16fungal (PacBio error correction) | ecosystem: Environmental > Terrestrial > Soil >... | reverse complement strand
CGGCCACCGACCTTTTTTCTCTACCCCAATCACTTTCCACTTTTTTCTTTCTCCGTGCAGTTTCTCCTCTAACGTCGGCGAAACTTAAGGGTGGAGCTTGCCAAGCAGAGCAGGAAGGTTAACCTGTCCCCCTATATGGACTATTCCTTCCCCCCCGCAGACCTTCGAGAGCGTCTGAGACTCCACCCTTTTTTTTCCTACGTTCGTCGGTTCGTCTTTTTTCCCCCATTCTAGCTCCCCCCCGGGCTTCCTCCAAAAGGTCGAACAAGAGACCCGTCTCACTTCGTTCCTCCTTCCCTTTTTTTCCCTTTCGCCACTTCCTTTTTCTTTTTTTTTCCAGATCGTCGCATAATAGCCCCTTGTGTACCTACCCTTTTTTCCGCCTTCGTTCTCTCGTGACAGGTCGTTGAAATGACTGACCTCGGGGGCCCCTTCAGTTGAGCCCCTCTTAGTTTGAACTACGTCCCTCCCGTGCCTCTTTATTCCTCACCACGCTTTTTTTATTTCCCCTTAGACGCTCCGACCCTGCCCCATCTTCCTCCCGAACCTTGGACTTTCACTTTTTCCCGGAAAGGTCTTTATACCCCTCTGAAAGTGAGTTTTAAACCCACCCCCCCCCCCCCCGTGGTGTTTTATCCTTCTTTTTTGTCCTAATTTTTTCACTTTTCACCCAATCGTGCTGATTTTTCCCTCCCACGTTCTTGTCCCTCCTCTCCCTCTTTACCCTTTTCTCCTCGCTTCTTGTCAGCTTGCCCTCAGATCGCAACGCGAGTTTCCCTCCTCCTCTCTTAGAACATCTAGGGACGACAGTCTTCTTAGGACACAAGCCTCTTTTCCCCTTCCCCTTTTTCCATTCTCTGTCCCAGTACGCCTGCCTACCTTTTCTTCCGTTGTTTTCAACTCGCGGTCGATTTGCAAATTATAAGCAGGCTAATCCACAGAGGAACCATTCGTCTTCCCTTTTTTCTCACCATTTCGATGAATTTTGGACTCTCCAGCGCCCTTTTCCTGCTGCCATGAGTGGCAGAATGTCATGGAAAAATTTTCCCCTTTCTCCCAACGACCTTTTTTTTCTTTTTAGAATCCAAGCCATTTTCCTTTTTTTAGGAGTACTAGCCCCAAGAAGTAAAATTCCCTTTCCTCCCCCTAGCATCCTTCACCAAGTTCATTTCCATTATGCATTTTTTTTTTTGTGAGTTTAAGATGCGCAAAGAACGCCAATCTGCTCCCTTTTTTCTTTTTGAGCTGTTCCTTGTCCGTGTTCAGTCGTAACCCAGATTAGATAAATGACAATGTAGAATTTCCTTTTTCGAGTTTAAACCGCCTTTCTCCCATCTTCTTACCCCCCCTTCCTTTTCTGCGTGGTTTAGCACGTTCTCCTTTAGCCAAGGGGCGTGAGTTCTATTTTTAATTTCTTTTTTTACCCCCCTGTCCGAGTAGCTTTTAATTCCTTCCAGAAATTATGTCGACAATCTCCCCCCCTTTTCTGTTAAGTTTCTTAGCAAGTGCGAAGTCATCGTTGAAAGTACTCCTCAGAACGCATACCCCTCAGAGCCATGAAGGAGAGATTGACCTTCTTCTGATAGCATCGGGTTTGCACTGCAAATCCCTAGTAACGGTAGCTTATTCTACACCATTTTCGATTCTTTCCTTTACTCCCCCCACCCCCCCCCCCCCCCCCCCCCCCCCCCACCCCCCCCCCCACCCCCCCCCCCCCCCCCCCCCCCCCCACCCCACCTTTTTCTACAGGTCTTTTTCCTCCCCCCCAGTAGAACGACTCCCCTCTTTTTTTTCGTTTTTTTTTCTCGTCGACCCCTTTCGGTCACAGTCGATTCTTGAAAGAGACTTTTTATTATACACTTTAGTCACTCCCTTCCTTATAGACCCCTAATTAAACTTGAGAAGAATTTCTTGAGTATCCGACGGTCGGACTACAGTCTCTTTTCTTCTTGCCTTATGCCATTACACTTTCCTCGTAACGGTTAAATGGGTTTTGGAGCCAAGTGACTTAATTCCCTCTTCCCACTAGCGATCCCTGAGTATTCTTCTTCCTACCCTCTCGGATGTCTAGTTCCCCAGTCCCCCCCTCCGCGATTCGGTCCATTTTTCCCTGTTTCGCACTCTGTACGAACCGTCTTTTCCCTGACCATCGATTTTTTTTTCCCTTCTTTTTCTTGCACGGTCAATTTTCTCTTAAATATCATACCCTGTTCCAAAGGGTTTCAAAACTCCTCCCCCTTCAGTCTGCTCTTCACCTCGTTCCCCCCTTCCCCCCCTTCGACCGCCCTCCGAGGAATAGTTTCTCCCACAACGTGCCACCTCGAGCTCTGATGGGCGTATGGTTTCGTTTGAGTCCCCACCCGGTTTCCCCCAGAGGTTATGCACCCCCTTTCCCTACTCTTAACTTTTTCCCTGTTTCTTACCTCAGTTAAATTCTCTGCCTCATCCTCCTTTTGTACTGTTTCTTCCCTCTCTAGGTCCAGGACGTTTTTCCACCTGTGCCCCTACTGATTTTCATCTTTTTCCTTTCCCGCTTTTCTTAAACCTAACCACCTTCCGTCCTTTTTTTTTGCGGGCCTTTATTGTCGAGACCGCCCCCCCTCTTGAATGGCGGATGTCTCATTTTAGTTGAATGGAAAACCTAATGTTTTGGACGATAACAGTCGCACTAAATTTTTTCTTCATCTTTCCCTTGCTTCTTCTGCTTTTTTTTCCTGGCCGGACCGTTTTTCCCCGTTTTGCCGACCCTATGAATGTCCGAGCCCTATCACTCTTTTCCTAGAAACACATACTTCCACTTTCCTGAACCTGTTCACTTTCGCCGAACCTTTTTTTTTGACGTTATCCACCCTCCCATCGCATGTTCACATTTCCTCCTTTCCAGATCAAGTGCCCTTTTCCCATTCCTCTAACCCACTTTTTTTTTCCTTTGTCCTCTGATCATTTTCCCTCCCCCCACGAACCTTCTCCTTAAGTTAATTAACTCCGCGTTTTGACCGGTAATCTCCGCCCCTGGGAGGCTCCGCCTTTACCCCCTTCCCCTTTCCCGGCGTTTGTTTTTCCTCAACTTCCCCTGTCCCAGCGGAGCAGAGCTTCCCCTCCCTTTTTCTAACTTCGCCCCTTTATTGCTCCTCCCCCAAATTTCCTTTCTTCCTTCTTTGCTGAATCGTGTCGTTTCTCCGAACACCTTGGTCTACTTGGTTTCGTTTTACCCGTGATCAGTTGACCCCCTTTGGTACCTTGTTTTGCTTGGTTCTCCTATCCCCCCCCTCTACTTTTTTTCTTTTTCCACGAGCTCTCTTTGAGCTTCATTTTTCCCTGAGTGAGTTTTTTTTGACTAGTGCAACTTTTTTCGGCGATATTTCTCCCCTTTTTTTTCTGCGTTTCTTCCCCGCCGTCTTTTTTTTTTAGCCCCTCTGATCGCCAATTAGTCCCTATCTCTTTCCCTTCGACCTCGCGTCTCTGATCTTTTCTATCGTGGAAGCTTCCAAGCCGACGGGCCTTTTTTTTTTGAGTAGCACCTCGACCTAGTAACTTCAGACTTCCCCCCTACCAATGTCGTCCGAACCCTTCCCTTTGCAACTTCAAACCCAACGTCATCCACAGATCTTCTCCTTTAACTTAAACCCTTTTACCCCCTAGAATATTTGGCCTTGCCCCCGGGTATTTTTTGAAGTCCTTCAGTCTCTGGTCCTCTCAAAACTGCCCCCTTCCGGCAGGATTAAGGACCCTCCCCCCCCCTAAACCTTCTCTGCGATTTTTCACTTTTCAGGCTTTTTTGCCACTACTGGCCATAAGATGACTGATGCATCTTTTTTCTGTAGTCTTCCCGTCACTCAACAGGTGGTGCCCGTCTTTTCCTCCCTCGAAGATGTCGGATCAGCCTATATTCTTTTTTCCTCTCCCCTCTTTTCTTTGCGTCCCCTTTTTGCACTGACCATTTCATTGATTTTCACAAGGCCACTTTTTGAGTTTTTTTTTTTCCCGTACACGCTACTCCCAAATTTCGAATAGACTCGTCGTTGCAACTTTGATCTGAAACCCTTACTACCCTAGTCCTCCTTTGATATTTCGCCTTCCCCAGCAGATCATGCACACCTCACTTTTTGCCTGACCATCCTTCACCCCTTCCCATCTTAGCCGTGAACATACCAGTACTCGTGTTTATTACACTCCCTTTTGAAGACCTTGATGTTATGAGTCGGGCAGTCGCGATATTTTCTTTTTCTGTTTCGTACTTCTGACGGGACAATCGTACACTCTTTTTTTTTAAAATGGAAGGCTCCCTTCTCTTTCCAAGTTTTTGAAGAATCCGAGTCTTTCACTGACCGACATTAACTTCCTCTTCTTAGTCTCCATTTTGTCTTTCCTTTTCCTTGAATAGCAGCGTACATCTCCTTTTTTTTGACGGTTCTTTTGCTCAGTCGAAGTTTCTCAGCTGTGTAGCTAGGTCGACTGATGCTGCCCCAACGTCTCCCCCTCTCCTCTCCCATACTACTTTGAAAGTTCAAGACAGTTCATGTCCTATCAGATACAATAATAATTCAAGGACTGTTCCTCCCTCTTTCGCTGCTGCCGTTCCCTTCAAACCCTTCCGGACTCTGGCTTTCTGTCTACGTGATTGCTCCAGGGCTTTCCCTTTTCTCCTAAAATCGTATTGAAGCGTATGTTTTTTTCAACAGGTACCCGTGTTCCTTCCTTTAAGAGGCCGTACCTCACCAAAGCCCGAATTTCCTTTTAATGCTTTTCCACCGTTATGAAGATAGTTTTTTTTCAGACTCTGCGTACGCCACCTTTACCTCTTCTCTCTTTTTTTTTTTCTTCATCGAGCTTGATTCTTCACTACCATTAATATTTTCCCTCTGCCACATCCTTTTCTAGTGTTTTTTCGTAGTAGACTAGTGATGTGCTGACTGACATTTCCCGATTTTCTTTTTCCCCTTACCGACTAATCTAAGCGCCCCTTCGCGCTTCCACTTTCCACTTTTTTTTTTTCCTCATCAAGACTCAGGTCTTTTCTAGCTTTTTGCCTTCAAAAGGCCTTTGTTTGGATTTTCGACTGCGGCATTTTTCATAGCCATTCTTGAATTGTGTAGATAATAAGAAGCCCAGATTTCCTCCGAGTATAGAGTACATGGACCCCCTCCCTTTCTTACAAAAGTCTTCCTTTGTCTTTTTTGAAACGGCAGCCCAACCGTCCCCAAAACCCCCCTTCCTCCCCTTTTTTTTATTGATCAGTTCTCCTTCTCTTTTTTATATAAAGCAGAATCTTAAGTTTATCATTCCCCCCCTTCTCCTGTTTTGCACCAAGATGACTTCACTGCCGTAGCTCCTTCCCCTTTAAGGCCTTCCTCGTTCCTTCCCATGTGTTTTTTCCTACTTCCGCCTTGTTCCCACCCCATTCGAGACGACGCTCGCTCCTCCCGTACTTACATCGATTCTCGAGATGGTTGTCAACGTAACTGAGACACCTCCCCGAGTATAGGTTGAGTTCTCACTTCTGGACTTTTTCTTTTTGCGATGGCCTCTCTCTCTTTACCTCCCTCGTTGTAATGTTTTTTCTTTCTCTTCCTTCCCTTCTCAGCGCCCTGTTCGCTTCAGCCCCCAACTACCCTAGGAAGTATATTTCTTGTTGACGCAAGTTTTTTTATCCTCCCCCGATCCTGGTTAATTCAAGCTACCCGCCTTTGCAGTCCTTTTTTTTTTCCGGACACTGATCCGGCTTTTTTTGTTTTCTGTTTGAGCGATAGTCCGTGCTTAGTCTAACCGGTGAGTAAAAGTAGGCTTGTGAGAGTTCAAGAGAGTTACAGGCTTTGATCCTTCTTTCAAAAATGCACTTTCTTTTCCTTGCCTTTGCAATACTTTTCCTCTTTTCCTCTCTACTCGCTATTTTCCCTTCCTTGAAAGCGATCACGTCCAGAGGTTCTCGCCGTTTTTTTCTGTGGGTCTTTTCTCAAACACTTTCCGCGGCTCATGTTGAGTCATTCGGCTCCCCATAGTTTTCTTGAAGTCTACCCCACCAGTCTTCTCCCTCTGGTTGAGAGATGTTTGAGAGAGACATTCCCCTTTTTTGGTACCACAAGAACTTGAAGATCTCTCTCTCCCTGATAACTTTTTCGTCAGAAACAGATACGGTAAGTAGGCTGTCTCTTTTTTCCAAGACGATCACCTTCTCCAGCAATCACGAAGTGCAAGCCCTCTGAGTAGATGGAAATATGAGAAGATGTTTTAGGCTTTTTTTATCTCTTCCTTTCCTAGCACCTCAGATCTTTTTAACTTTAAGAATGTAATAAGTCTTTTTTTTTTTTTTTGTGTTCTTTTTTTTTTTTCTTTTTTTTTTTTTTTTTTTTTTTTTTTTTTCTTTTTTGTTTTTTTTTTTTCTTTTTTTTATTTTTTTTTTTTTTTTTTTTTTTTTTTTTTTTTTTTTTTTTTTTTTTCTTTTTCTTTTTTTTTTTTTTTTTTTTTTTTTTTTTTCTTTTTTGAAAGCAGGTGAGGCCGACCTGACGCCCCCGCTTTCTCCCTTTAACATGCATGGCGTTGTTTTCAAGAGAAGATAGCCGCCCCGTCAAAATGGTGATGCAAAAGTACATAGACCCCCTTCCATCATTCTCTTCTCCCCCTATAGACTCCTTCTCCCCCTGGGCCATCAAGTTCCTTGCCTCCTTTTTCTGCGCTTGTTCCAGCTCGCCTTTTTTCACCTAGCAGTCTCTGGAAGAAGAACTCTTTTGATTCCCCCCATTCCGAGACGGCCCTCTTCTGAGCTTGCGCAACCCTAGACGTGTCGTCTTTTAGCGAAGATTTTCTGGCAGACATCCCCCGCTCCTTCCCCTCCCTTCGACAAGCGTACCCCTCGAATTATTTCGCTCCGCTTGTCCTTGCAAAAATAGATGAAGTGCCTTCGAAGACCTTAACGTCATTCCCCCCTTTTGCACATGTCGTCCCTTTTCTTTAGTACATGACCGCTGCACCATCCCCTAAGATGCATTTTTCTTGACATGCATGAACTCCTTTGCCCTCTGAAGTGGCACTGCGACTTTCCGCTTCTTTAAGCCCCTCCCCCCTCACCTTCTCCGCCTTCTGATCAGTATCAGACCCCCTCCTCCCGAACTGTTTCCCCCCCCTCCTTTTCGTTGCATCGCCCATTACTTTGGACAATCTGATATGTCCTATTTTTCGTGTGTTCCTCCATTTCTCCTGCCTAACTCTTGCATGATCGCTCCTCCTCTCGACTGACCCAATCGTTTTCTCTTGCAGATCTTTAGTGTCGCCACGTTTTTGACTCGTCATTTTTTTCCCTTTCCTCCCCCAGTTCCTTTTTTCTGAGAAAGAAGTTGCTTTTTTCCCCTTTACCCCGATACTACGCTGTCGTGTCCTTTTTTTTTTTTCTCGGTTTCTTGTCTGTCGCCGCGTTCCCCTTTAGTGAAAAGCCCGACGCCAGATATGGGTCGTGCAGCCCCTTATTAATCTCCTTTCTTAAACATCTTTTCTTTTTTTTTACCGGCAGCACCAGCTGCCCTTCCTCTCCTTTATGCAGCCGTCCGCGTTTCTTCCATTTTATTGGAAATCCTCCCCGCAACCTTAAGATTTTCACCCCCCCCCTCCCAGATTTTACGCAAGCCACTTCTTTTTGCTTTCGAGTCCCGAGCCTGTTCGTCCATCTCCCCCCTCACCCCCTACCATAGTAGGTCTGTTTCCCTTGTATTAAATCCCTCACCGTGCCCCTTTTTTTAAGAATTTGTAACTCCCTAATTTCCCTTTCTTTGCGCTTGGTAGAGTTTTAAGGTCAATCTTTTTCGCATCCTTTTTGAGTCTGGTAAGCTCCAAAGACCCCTTTTATACTCCTCCTCTATACGCTATTGGTCTCCGCCGTTCCAGATGATTCTACTGCCCCTCTCTTTCAACCTGTAAGAGTTTATCGTCCCCTCTCCCCCATTCTTTTTCCCCCTACCCCTGGCTTTTTTCTTTTTTTTGCAGCTGGCACCGACGGAAGACGTCGAATCTATGCTTCCCCTCCCTCTCTCCCTGCTCATTTTTTCATCGCTCTTGGATCCATGGTGCAGTTTTCGTCCCCCGCCGCGTACTGACACTCTTAGAAACATTTTTTCTGAGTCTCCTTTCAGTGCCACCGTTTTAAGACCACAATTCGAGACTCTAGCGACTAGCTTTTTTTTTTTTTACGTTGTTCGGCCGATTTGAGAGGCACTTTTTTCTTCCCCCTTCCGATCTGGTTTTTTTGTTTTTTTTTTTTTTTTTTTTTTTTTTTTTTTGGTTTTTTTTTGTGTTTGTTGGGGGAGGTGTGTTCACCTGGGATAGCCCTCGTTCTGTTTTGATGCGAAAACCCACTGCCCTTTATCTTGAAAGCTATTGGTCTGAGCCGACACTCCTGTTTTTTTCGGAAGCTTGTTTTCGGGAAGGCAAGAACGTTCGCAGCAATTCCCCCCGGCACATCTTGTGTGGGAGTTTCTCCTTTTTGATACATTACGCAGCCACTGCGACCGTATGTTATCCCCATTAGGCATTTTTCCCTTACCGCAGACGACGCGGGGACCCCCACCGAGGAACCGACTTTCTAACTATTTTTTCCCCATTTCTATTTCTATCCCCTCAACCAATAAGAGGGTCGTTTTTAGAATGTTCTGACACGCGAGTCGGGACTTTTTTTCCAAATCTAACAGTGAACTCTGTCTAAAACTTGCCCCGGTTAGAACTTTTTTTTTTCCCAACCTGAGATTCCCTCCCCCCCTTTTTAAGAGCCCTTTCAGCTGTTTTTTTTTCGCCCAATAAAGTGCCCCCCTTTCTCTTTCAGAAGGTTTATTCAATTGCTTAGTTGAGTCCCCATAACAACCCTCCCTTCCATTCTTTTCCCCCCCTGTTGGGTGTCCCCGGTTCCTTTTCTCTGGGATTTTCTAATACTCCACTTGTGTGTTTGAGGAATCTTTTTTTTCCAAGGTACTGACCTGCATTTTCCTACGATTTCTTTCCCTTTAAAGCCAAACCCTTCTTTCCCCCCCCCCCCCCCCCTCACCACGCCCCGTCTCCTCTTTGGAGAGTGTCAACTTAATTTTAAGTCTCCCCCTTCCCCCTTCAGGGATGATTGTCTGCTTTTCCTCTTTTCTTTCCCGAAGTTACGTCTTGCGCCTCTTTCCTCACTGCTCTTCTTTCCCTTCCTACTTTATTTCTTTCAGGATAAGGAACTGAAAAGTCTCTCCCTGTCCTCTTTGCCATAATACGCCTACTGGGCGGTCTAGCCCTCATTACTCCCCCATTTTCCTCCCCCCTCCCCTTTCAGCGCCACCCTAATGCTTTCGTTACAGTATAAGTACGTCTTTTTCCCCTCCCCCTCCCTCTGTGTTTTTCCTTTCCCCTTCGCATGACCTCCTTCCGTTCATGTCTTCCCCCATGCACGTCCCCCACCTTTTCTGCCTGACGTTCTAGTATGCACCCCTCAATGAATACCATCAGTTTATATACGACGTTTTTTTTTTTTTTTCTTCCCCGACCTTCTGGTCTAACCCATCGACTTTTTGGTTCTGTCGGTTCGACCCACGATATCTGCCATCGGGCGTCTGATCTTAGCCTATACGTTTTTTTCCGAAGAGCCCTCCCCTTCTGAGCTCAGTATCCTCAGAGGCTGAACCGTCGTTAAGGCCCTTTCCCAGACAACCTTCTAGAATCGTGTCCGTCCCTCTCTCCCCCCCCCCGCGTCGTGCCACATGTTCTCTAAGGCCAGCTCATTCTTTGCCCTTCAGCCCTCCTTTTTTTGAGATACCTTTTTTTATACGCTTTATGCATTTAAAACTTCCCGCGCCCAAAGGCCCCCTTCGACCCCTCTTCTTTGTCTTTTCGGCGACCTTTTTTTAGATTTTTTTCTGCCTAGCACTTTCCTTAAGGTCTATGCGTCTCGCTTTCTTCCCCTTCTTTTCCTTTACCTCCGAAGGGTTGCTGTGTTTTTCTCCTTTTTTTCACCTTCCAGCCGAGACACTTTTAAGCCCTTCCTCCCCTGCCGTCTGCAGGAGTCCCACCCTCCCCCACCCGATCCCCCCCACGTCCAGCCCTTCAGAGGTTCCTCCCCTTTTTCCCTTCTCTGTTATGTGGTAAGTCTTTTCCCTTTAAATGCGATCTGATCTAACCTACATTTTTCCTTGGCTTTTCTACGTTCTTCGCTCCTTCTTATGATCTTCGAAATTTTTTTTTGCATCACCTTATGGACCGACCATTCCTTCCTCTTTGGACGGCTCTTCTTTGATCGCATCTGCCCAGTGTTATAAGCGACGACTGCCTGCTATTCAGACCCTTCATTCCCTCGCCCCTTTCCCTATTGAACAGGAGACGCTTCCTTTTTTAATCCAGTCGGCGGACTGCCTTCTTCTTTCACATTTTAGCGGATAGGGGGCGTTCCCAATAGAGGACATTCCCTATGCCTTTTACTCCTCCCCGTACTTCTCATCTCTTTGCGTTCCGCCGACAACTACGGTCTTTCCCTCCCCTTCTTGGGGGTTACATCTTCCATTCGAAGCATTACGCTCCATGTACCACCTGCAAGAGGGTCCTTTTCACACTGCACTCTTCAATCCGGCTCATCTCCCCTTCAGCTTGGACGATCAGATGAAATGACCCCTTTATTGTACTTTTGCTAGTGTGTCGACTTTTCGACAAGTTTCTTATCCTTTTTTTTTCTTTTCAAGTGGACCTTTTTCCTGGCTTTCTGCACGTTCAGACAGCACAGCGAATTTCCCTGAATTTCCCTCAGCAATGTCACTTCCCTCCCCCCCCCCCCCCCGGTAATGCTCCTCCTTTTCTTCGTTTCTATACTATTCTTTTTTAGAGATTGAAGTCGTCCTTGAGTATTTTTTTCTTTTCGCCCTGTCCTGTGAGCGCTTTAGGAGAAAGTCTGTCTTTTTCATTGTGATTCCGCCACCTTCCCCCTTCTTTACGAACCCTTCCTTTCCTTCAAGACAGACGACTTTTTATACTGACGACTATCGCCTCGTCAATTTCCTTTCTTTTTTTTCTAGGCCTGAGACTTTGCAGGGTTTCCACCACGGTTTGAGACTGGCTATCGCCCATTTTCAGCCCGAACTTGAGCGCCAGGTTTTCCTTGCGCTTTTGTCGCTCCAAATACGGTTTTGTCATTTTTAAGGTTTAATAGCCGGCTTGTACCTTCTTTCTTTTTCTCATCCCCCCCCCGACTCTGCCTTCATTTTCTCCAGGAGAAATGGATAGTTGCGTCGGACTGGATCATGCGATGTGAGCCTGAGCTGCGTCTTCCCTCTCTCTGTCTTTAGAGCAATGGCATTAGGGCCTTCCCCCCCTTTAGGCTCTGTCCCCAGTGCCACTCTCGAGGGGTTTTTTTCTCTGTAGACTCTCGGCTGAAGCGATTGTCACGAGGTGGTTTAACTGAACTTCACCCCCCCGGTTTTTATGAAAACCCTGTGTCCTTTTCTTTCATTTACGTTTTTTCCTTATTGTGATGCTCCCCCCATATGTGAGGGATGTCTCCCCCCCCCCCACTTCCCTTTTTTCTCTCGAGTGTGCCTGGTGTTTCTCATCATGACGAGCCGTATATTTTTCATATCAGCCCGCAAGTTCTCAAGAGTCCCTTTTTATATTAGCACTCTCCCCCCTTTTTTTTCCCCCCACCTGTGCTTTATGATATTCTTTTCAGAGCTCGTCCGGTTTCTGAATCTCCCTTCTCTTCTCCCAGTCTCGTCATGCAGCGTTCAGCCCTTCATCGCCAGTTCCACATGACCGTCCTCTCTTTCCCTTCGAGCCCCATACTGGTTCTTTCATAGTTTCGAAGGTACGCCTTCAAGCCTTATCGAGGCGAGTTTTTCCGACGCCTTTACTTTCGAGTTGTTGTCGACCCCCAAACCGATACTGATAAAGCCCCCGAGTTTTTAACGAGTACCCTTTTTCTAGACCCGAAGGCGCATACGAGCCTCTTCTTGATTTTTCTCACCTTTTTAGTGAGAGATCCCCTTTGAAGCTCACCCCCGAGACGCTCTGTTTATTTTTTTTTTTTTTTTTTTTTTTTGGTTTGTTATCTTTTTTCAACAACCTTGGAATCTTTGACATAATTTTTTCGTCCCCCCTCCCCCTCTCCGACCGCTTCAAGTACATGAATTGTCGCCCGACTTTCGCCCTCTTATTTGGTGTTCTCCGGCAAGACGGAGCGTTCCTTCACCCTCTTTTGACCTCCCTTGGCAAACGAGGCCTAGGTTTAGTCTGAAAGAATTTCATGATCATCCTTTTCTACCTATTCGCTACCTGCCCTCTTCCTCCTTCTCTCTTCCTGACCCTCTCATATAACAGAATCAACGCGCCCGCACCTGATCCCTCAAGGTGTGCGCGTACGGCCCGCTGGAGTTGTTCCTTTGGCCCCCTTTGCGCCGGCTTTTGGTGCCACGTCCTTCTGAGAGGAAGCAGTAATCCTCCTTCCTCCCCCCCTCCCCGCTGCTCCCCCCCCCTTTTTTTAACCCCTGTGCGCCTGCTTTGCGCATCCCTTTTCAGCGTCACCCTTCTTTCCCCCTCAGATGAACTTAGAGGATTGACAACTCCGCTGGATTTTCAATTGGACTGAGTCCTCCGTTCCTCTTTGTTTCCCCCACACAGTGATTTAAGTCCTTTTCGACAAGCTCACCGAGAAGCACTGCGTCCTCACTACTCCCTTCTTGGTTCTCAGCCCTTGGTTCTTTTTAGTAGCTAAGTTTCGACCCCGGTTTCTTTTTTTGAGAGTAATACGTATTCGAGCCCCCCTTTTTTCTTTCACTTCTCCCCTAATAGACTGAAGCCTAAGTCCCCTTTTGCAAATCCTGAGCCAGCGACGCGTTTTGACGTCCTCCTTTTCCCCTTGCAACTATTTTTTTTTTGAACCTAACAAGATTATATTTTTACCGAGAGCGTTTCAAGTATTAAATATGACCTCATCTGTCTCCCCCTCTTGGCCGCTCTGTCCCCCCCCCCCCCTGACGCCATGGCGTTTTTCCCCTGTGAAAGATCATTCCGTATCAGAGATTTTCCCCCCCCTGACTCCACGGCGCAGAGCGTTTTTTCCTTTTGAACACTGAACGTTTCCCAGGTACCCAGGAGACCTTCGCTTACTTTCCACTACCTGTTCTCCTTTACACGTCCCCAACACTTTTTCCCCTAGCCAAAGCAGAGTAGAGTAAGAGCTTCATTTTTCCCCCGTGATCTTAGACATGTGACTTGATTTCCCCCTTGAGATCTCACCTCTTCTAGCGCCTCTTTATCCTGTGACGATTCGTCTTCCCCATGAAAGACGCCCTCTCAGGTGCTTCCCTCAGTTCCCCTTCCTGAACGTGCCTTTCCCTTCTCTTTTAGAAAGGTTGACAGCTCTATGCTTCCCTTGCGAGAAGAACTTGACCCTTCCCTCCTCAGACTCCCCCTGTTTTTCCCCACTTTTTCTTCCCCCAGTCCCTCCGCCCTTTCTTTTAACTTTTTCAAAAGCGAGTCGCCACTTTTTTTGATCGCCCCCTTCGGTTCCTTCACCCCTTCGGACTGCAGCAGTCGTTTTGTCAGCATTTTTCCTTTTTCTTTGTGACTCTTTTTTTTATTAGTCAGAAACCTTCGGCGTTTTGGCAGTTCTCGTGCGTCCCCTGTTGTAAACTGCCATTCTAGTCCCCTCAGCCTTTCTAAATCAAGAGGCTATTTCCCTTTTGCCCATCGCGTACGCGATTCACCCCCCCCTCTTTTCCGCGACCACTTTTTGCCCGAATTTCCGTACATTCAGCCCACGGACTGCTTAAAGGGAGAACAATTCCTTCCACTTTTTTTTTTTTTCGCGATCGAGTATATTTCCAATTGAGCACTTTTTTTTTCCCCAGGCCCCCTCCACTCCCCTCATGAATTTGAATCCACCTGCCTCTTTTCCTTCACCCGATAGTCATCCCGTTTCCTACTGGCCTGCCCTCCAGATGATACAAGCTTTTTCTATTCTGCCCCTTCCCCCAAGACCCCAGCCTGTATGTTTCTTGGGAGTACAGATTGTCCCGAGTCCCCTCTCCCATTCCCACTCCCAATAGAGGACTTTTCCCAAAGGTTTCTTCCCCCATTCTTTTCTCTTGTGGTCCAGTTTCCCCCTGAAGTCGAGAGTTGCCAGTCCTTCCCTCCTGATTTAAGGCTTTTGTGAGCGTTATCCACACCCCCCTTAGAGGACCAAGTCTTGTAGCTTCCCCAGCCTCTCAGTACGTCTCCCCCTTTCCCTTTTATGGACGGGGCGTGGCGGATGAGACTTCCTTTTTTCACATGTCGAGTAGCGTTCATTTCAGACCCCCTGATCTTTTTCCTCCTACCCCCCGTCCTTAATTGTCTTCCGCTTGGAATACCTTCTTTTCCGCGCTCAGAAGTTTTTTCCCCCTAGCCCTTTCTGTTCTTCATTGCATAGCGCTTGCAGGCTTTCGCGTTTTCCCGTCCCCCCCCCCATTCTCTCCTGTTTTCTCACGTCCCCCCTTTTTTCTAGACTAGGGCTTTTTCCCTCCAGACTCGACTTGGAATGATCCTGTCTTGTGTTCCCTTTCCTCTTTTCCACGGTTTTTATCTTGAGCTCTCGCATTGGAGCTGGCCTTCCCTTTTTTTCGGTACCTGACCAACCTATTGTAGACTTTTTTTTCCTACCGGCTGATCCCTCCTGGTTTTTTTCTTAAGGAATGCTGATGTGCTTCTTCTTGTTGATCTACCTCTGGCTTCACCGGGAATTTCGTGTTTTGGTCCTTTTTTCAAGATCCTCCTTCAATTTCATTTCTCTCTCGTCACGCCCTTTTTTTTCTTTTCTCTTTGTTTCCAACGCCACTGGGTTTTCCTTTTGACAGTTTAGAGGTCTGTTCAAGTCTCCGGTTTGACTCCCCCCTTAGTGCGTATTTTCCTCCTTTTCGCTTCTTTTTTGCCTTCTCCCCCCAAATCACCAAGTACAGTCTTTTTTTTTTTTTTTGCGTGCTGCAAAGGCGCCGGATCCCTCTTCCTCACTGACACGGCTTCACGAGGTGGATTCAACCCTAAAGGACTCTTTTCGAGTGCCAGCTCGCCTGGGTTGTTGTGGAAAAATTTTCTTCACCCCTTTTCTTTTTCCCCCCCCTTCGTGGCCCTAGCTTTGTTATAT
>Ga0179593_1411326_pt1 | contig 15115 bp, 14 predicted proteins | sample CZODoug2_1_08_16_FD_185931 | JGI IMG/M metagenome (GOLD analysis project Ga0179593, IMG submission 185931) | Vadose zone soil fungal communities from Angelo Coast Range Reserve, California, USA - CZODoug2_1_08_16fungal (PacBio error correction) | ecosystem: Environmental > Terrestrial > Soil >... | reverse complement strand
CAAGGCTGATAGCCCTACATAGCACTTTCGCGCTTGCGTTTTTTTCCCATCTATAAAGATCCACCCTTTATTTCACTTTATTGGACTTCACTTGATGAGAAGTACACCCCACACTGTGGGCCGTTTTACCGCGCCACTTCGACATTCAGGTAAGAAGCATTTTTCGACTTTCAAAACCCTTGGTAGCATTTTCAGGTCTACCTATGATCAGGATCCCGATGAAGGGTGGCTATTTTTCTTAGCTGATACCCTCTAAAGGGCTCTGGGGTTCATTTCGAGTTTTTTGCTTAGGACCCGCGTTTTTTAGCATTCCGTTTGTGCAGACTGATTGATTACTACTACCTATTCCCCTACCATCAACGTCCACAAGGTGACCTTTCCCAGGTAGCGATAGGCTTCACGGTATCCACCATGTTGTCCTTGTTCGGGCCAGGTGGTTCCCGCCCTAATCTTTACCACGGTTTTAGAGAATAGTAATCAACCCGTTACTTTACGTTCCCTGAATGGAGATGAAAGCCGCCAGAAGAACCTCTAAGAACCTAACAACCTCAACGGCTTTGTTGCCTAGTGTAGTCTCTCTTAAAAGAGACCCCGTGTCTCCTCTAAAAGGCAATGTTGGCTTTTTGGCTTTGATCCTACCCCCCTCAAATATCAAACAGACACGAAAGGCTTTTTCACCCTTTTGACTTCCGGTTAAAAGGTCCTGCCCATTTTGAGGAAAAGGGACGTCCATCTTCGTCTTTCCCGAGCAGCATTCGCAGTCATGTGATGTCTCAATGCTTGTTGATGTCTTTTATTATCCTTTCCCGCGTGACAAGGACCAACCGTATCTCTCAAACAATGGTCCCCTCTTTCTTTCAACCTTCATTCGGCTGATTTTGAATGTTTTTTCTCTGGGTTTCCTTATCCCTTTTGCCGTTCTACGAGCAGTAGCCCCACATTCTCGGTTCGGCCCCCCCAGCCGATGAAAGAAGTTTGATATCGCCCCCATTCTCCCAGCGCCGCCGTCAAGCACCAACCCCTCCCTGAGAAGGCCCCAAATTAAATCACATCGCCACCTTCCCCACATCCTCTTCATGGTCACCCTGTTGAAACTTGGTAATGGGAAGAAGATTGATCCGGATGATTGACTGCTTCGATTACCCGCCTCTTTACCTTGGGATGCTCATTTCTCCCGGTAACGGCTCTCTATTGGGATTATGAATCGCTGTCCCATTTACCTCGAAACACCTTCTGAATAAAATACCGTTCGTCGTGCATTTCTTGTGTTCCCTACTTCGATTGCCCCCACAGCTCCCCCCCATCCATTGCTTATAAAAAAAAGACCGTCCGCAGGTCGGCCGGTTTGGCTTCTATAAAAGTTTTCCCCCTTATTGGTAGGCTTGCATCCTCCTAGTTAGGAAAACATCGCCGCATTCGTTTCTTTGGTTTTTCGGTGGGGCCACTTGCGCCTCGAGTTTCATTGGAAATTGTCTTCTGGGGGTAGTTCGTTTAAAAATGCTGCTTCCAGGTTCTGGCAGAGATGACGCTTGTACATTCCCTCTGTCTGGCTTGTGCGATTTCCCCCCCTCCGCGAGATTTTTGTTTTACTTTTGACGTGTCTCATCAGTCACTGAAAATTTATTTCCATGGCGCTCCGGCACTTGGCCCTCTTTCCTTCTCCCTTTAGGCCCCCTAGTCCCCGCGCTTGACTTACCCTTATTCGGAACATGGGAATCCTGTTTTCTCTATTGCCACCGCACCTTCTCTTGTCCCCGGTAGTAATCGGTTCTAGTTCGGATTTTTTTCCGGTTCAATCTGGCATGGTGTTTTATGCTAATTCTTGGCAATGTCTTTTACGAGGTGGTTTCGCGAGCTTTGGATTCATCCAAAAGAACTCCCGATTCCTGAAGTCCTTAACTTCTCTGAATAAGGGTATCAACGGCGGTATGGGCATTTGTAGAGAAATTTCTCAGGTGAATGGTTTTTTCCTTAAGTCCTTTTTCCTGAGAAGAGAAGTAGGTCGCCACGAAGTGTGTTCACTTCGTTTTTTAAGCTGCTCAGTGGCTCCCTGTTGACGTTAGTTTCACAAGGGTGACTGTCCTCTCTTCGCATCGACCATGTGGACGCTTCGCTTTTTGCACCCCACGAAACCCCTCGTGTAGCAATGCTTCTTATATATCGAATGGCTTCCTGCAGCTGGATGGCTTTCTCTCGGGTTGATCGGGTTCTCGCCACAGCCCAGCTTTTTGCTCCATTCCGTACTGTCTCGTAGCCGGCAGGAACTCTGTAGACCTTCCGGACCGGTGACCGATACACGTCAAACAAGGTATATTATACTTGGCCTCAGTTACACACCAATTTCCCCCTCTCTCGGGAATGGTCGCGCGCAGACACAGCCCGCCCCCGGTCCCCTCTCTCAGCCCTGATGGTGTAATAGTAAGCTCTCTCGCCAAGAGACTCCTCGGCCCCTCCACCGAAAAGTTCCTGCAAGAGAAAGAAACCTTTTCGCGCTGCTGACTAGATAATGCCCCCCTAATCGTCTTTACAACCGACCTCCGTGCGTTCACGTCGACTAGGTGAAATTTCTTTCTAACCACACTGCATGGTAAAACCCGATAATGGTGCAATTGCAGCTCGCGAATCTTGCTCGGACCCAAATCACTTTCTCTTTTTCTTAAACTCCAGTGACAGGTTACGAAGAAAATGCCACCTTACGCCTATTTCCCCCCTTCCAACACAGCCATTTAGGCTACCCCCGCGAACGTACCTCGGTACCTTTCTGCCCACAGCACCGGACCCGCCCCCTCTTCGAGGCCGACATCCCCCCAGCCTACTTCCAAGTCCCGTATACAGCAAAATCTATTTTACCGCCCCCAACCAAAGTTGTGCCTGTGATCGAGATTTGTCTTAGGGATTTGACGAAGTAATCACTTCGCCGCGGAACGACCCCATTCGACAGGAGGCGTCCTCCCCGGAATGTTCAGCATTTCTTCGGACCATGTGCCCCCATCACTAGAAGTCTGCCAGCACTCCTCACGTAAAAATGAGAGCACACACTCTTCAAATTATGAGAAGACGCCCCTGCCGGAAGGCTTGCCCTTCACCCTTACTCTCTCACACGGCATAACATCAGTCCCCTACTTCACACCTCGCGCGAAACGCCCCCTTTGTCTTGCCTCTTCATGGAAACTTTCCGACATCGTCACGTGCCATCCCATTGCTGGAGGCTGGCACAACAATGCGAGGTTTCCCTATACTTCCTATGTGGAGGCCCTTACAATAAGACGCCCCAAACACCTCCCCAGAACCCCCTTATGTCCTTTGCATACGTGTATACCCCCCCTATAAACAGCCCCTCCCCTAGAGCGAAATATCCATTTGACAACCACCCTGATAGCCCCCCCACGGTCCTCCCCTATTCTCTTGAAAATGTAAGGACTCGCTCACATTACTTCCCCAATCCGCCCCCCCCCCCCCGGCCACTTCTCACCCCCACCCGAGCTCACGTTTATCAACGCCGTTGCCGCCTACTCCCAAAGAGAGATCAACCCCAACCCGAGGCCCCCCCCCCGCTTCATCCGCTAAACCTCCGACCCAAAGATATCCGCCGCCTTGCCGCCTTTGTGGCGTTTCTATCATTTGGACCTTTTTCGCACAGGGTTTCTCTCTCCTCGTTTTCATGTAACCTTCCGTGTGGAAGACTTTTACCCCCCCCTTCTCAGAAGTGCACCCTTTTCCACCACGTCCCTGACTGTGCAAACCTCTGAGGCATGAGAGTCACTCTCCATGATGCTTTCCCTAGTCCCCACGCCGCTTCGAGTGTGCCGCTCTTCCCCACCTGAAGAACCCTTAGCGTTGCTTCAGCTAAGAGCTGCCTACACCTGTCGTTTGTACTCCGTTTTATCAACCGCGTCTGTCTCTACCTAGGAACTGGGGGCGCCAATAACCTTCTGGAAAAAGGCACCCTCGAAATTCTTGCCCAAAATCACCCCCTTCTTCCCCCCCACCCCCACCTGGACAAGTTTTGGCCCTTCTAATTAGTACTCACAAGATAATTCCTTTTCGAGGAAGGCTGAACCATTTCATTAACTAATTGTACACTATCCTGATGAGAAGGTACGCCTCGCGTTTCCCGTCACACTCACGTATGCATTCATGACCGAATTGTCCATGTCCAAGAATTTCGGACTGGCTTACCTCCACACTGCCATTACGCCTCCGACTGCGTACTCCAGTCCTCTTTGAAACGGAAATTGGTTTTTTTCAACCCGTCCGAGTGCAAGCTGTCAAAGAAGAAAGGATTACTATCCATGTCCCCCTCCCCCACTTGAGTGACAATAAAGACATGCCGTACCCCCCTTCAGAACGGGTAGACCCCCCCAAAGAAGACGCTTCCTAGGTAGCCTCCGAAGCTCCCATATCCACCCGAAGGTGGTCCTTTGATAGAACCTACAATACAGAAGCAATGGGAACACTTCCTGGGGTGTTTAAATTTGATCGTGTGTGGTTGCGATCCTAGAATGCTTCTCACCCCTCTGTTAGAAGCTCGGTAGTGATTTAATTTCCTGTTATTTTTCTTAGAAAAATGGGACCCTCCTCCCTCTCATCCCCCTGGTGACCTCCCCCCCTTTCGTCCGAAACACTTACTATAAAGCGGTCATCGCGGTAATAGTTAACCTCCTTTTTCATCATAATGTTCTAATAGGCCCCTCGTTTCTTTCCCTTGTATAGGGCCGTTTGGGCCGTCTTGACCCTTTTTCTAATGAAGATTTCGCGTGTCCTTTGGATGGTTTTTGTTAGGGCAGGCATCTGAACCGGCATTTTTTTGTTTTCGCTTTTTCTGAGATCCCCGGCAGGGCTCCGGTGACTTACATGGTAATTAAAAAGTTATGGTCCTTTCCCTGGAGGCTACTCTTGAAACCCCCCTTTCCGCGAGTTCCCCCACCCCACCCTCGCTGAAGTCCTTCCTTCCCATTTTTTCGACGCGGCCCCCATGGTTTTCGAATGGTAAGTGCCTGTAACCGATGTCACTTTTTCACCTCCCACCCATCCTTCGCAAGGCTCCTCTCGAGCGTCACTCCAGAAAATTTACTGATACCATTACCCTCTTCCCAGGACTTCGGCCAGGGGCTTCCATCTTCCGTTCGTCGGGGGATTGTTTTGTTCAAATTCCCCCCCGCGCAACCAGCTCTTCCCCAGTTGCGGCCCCTTTTGCGCGGACCTCCTGGTCCCTCCTTCCTCGAAGGAAGTCACGCCACTTCCCAAACAAGACGGTTGAGCGGGTTTTCGGTAGATAGGTCGGCGTATTTCTTCTTTTCCCTCTCCGCCGTTCAAGAGGTCCTTCAGGGTTCTTCTCAGGATACGCAAATCTTCGCTTTTCACCAGTTTGCAGGCCGACAAACTCCCACCCAAGCCGGTTTTCCCCTCCTTTCCCTTCCCTGTCAGCCCTGTTTTTCTGATTATTTGCTTGTCATTCTTTTGTTCTCTGCTGAATGTTCGAACGACATTCTTACTCCAAGACCTAAAGGCTAAGCGCCCCAATCGCCGGCCAAAAAAAATACGTCCTTTACTCTTCTGCCCGCTACCATCTCAGTCACCCGGATTCTTTATCTCTTTTTCCACCCGTGGGACCTACCTGCGGTTACCATGTCTCTTTCGCAATTTAACTGAAAGGTCAATCGTCGGAATGACGTCACGGTCTGTCCCCTTCCCCTAGTATAAAATATGATCTCATTTTTTATCTGTGCGTTAGAATGGCTTCTCCCGATATTAAGTCTTGGATATCTCCAGCTTCTCCCTCTCTATTTCTTTTTTTTTTTTTGTTCTCTCGGTCCATTAGAGGATTTCAGCCAACCGACTAGTCTTTTCTCCGTGGCGTTGTCGATTCTACCAGATCCCCTCTCTCAATAGTTAGTTATAGGGACATCTGCATTGAAACTCTGAGAGTATTACCCTGCGAAAAATTGTCCTGTACACTGTCGCGGCAACCCGGGGAGACCTGCTTTCCTTTCTTTTTGATCCAGGGCGCAGGTTTGACGGTGATCCACAGACTCTTTGAAAGTGACACCTTCCTCTTTGGTTAGTGTTTCTTGTTTCCTTCGCTTTTTCTGCCCGCCTACAGTTTTTGCTCAGTAAGATGATTCTCTTCAGAGACTTTTACACATCAATTCCCTCCCCAAGGTCTACAAGGTCCCAGTTCGAGCCCCGTCGGAATTTAAGGCTCTCCTTTTTTCCAGTCCCTTAGGTGGATCTTTACTCAAATAACCAAATTTTGTCCCCCCGGATAGAACCTTCGACTTCCACAACACATTTTCCTGCTGCTCTTGCCGCGGCATCGCCGCCCCGACCGAACCCTCTCCCCCGTTGCTTGGAATAGTGTTCTGTGCCTTGAAATCCTCTTTCAACTTCCTCTGATAAAATGTTTGCCGACAGCTTCTCGTGGTTATGTTCTGAACCGCCCACTACCCCCCATAGCTACCCCCTGCTTGACCTGACCGCAAGGATACCCCCCCAGGTTGAAAAGATGAGGAGGAACTGCCTACCCCGCCGCATATAGGATGTATCAGAATTCGGCCCGTCGACCCGGAGCTGCTTTTTCCTGCCTATTAGGGTAGGTTAAGCGGCGCCGGCGCAGACCCTTCAGATACTCCCCAAAAAAATCGACTCCAAAAATTGAAGTAACTTCTTAGATTCGATTGTTGCAGTTTGATGTCTTCCTGGGATTAGTCGCTCGTGGTAACCGACAGTTAAAGTTTGAAACCCAGTTTTTCTTTACCCCTCGAAAAGATGGCCCTTCCTCTACCCCATGTATCAAACCCCCGCCATGAAGTTTCTGCCCCCACTGAACCAACCCAATGAAGCAGGCCCCGATGTATAGAAAATTCTCTTTTTTCAATCCGAGATCCCCTTTTTGGACATTTCCCCCTCACTGGTGGGCAGGGTCTATGACAGGATGATGCCTCTGCGACCCCCCTCTGATGCGCTGAACGAGTTAGACATGAAGTCGGTTACCAGCTGCTGTGCCCATTTGTCGAGAATTCAGACAAGTATTGTCTTCCCATAACTTACCTGCTGTCGCAATCGCATAACTCCTTTCTCTGTAGAGCGCCAAACTTGGATACAGCTTAAACCCCACTAAAGCCAGGGAGGCGTCTTTCGGTTCGTTCCCTAGAGTTCGCTTTGGCTCTTTAGTGACCCTCGACGCAGTTCGTCTTGGTGTTCTTCCTTGTTATCTTCTTGAGGAGGGCTTGCGAACTTTGTTGCTTGCGTCTCCAAACTTTGTTCTCATTAAGGATTTCTATGTGAGGAAGATAAGCGCTTTCCTTGTTCTCCCGCGCGCTTGCTGTCATTGGCCCCGTTTCCTTCCTCCTAGCCTTTCTCCATTCGAAATGAAGGAAGAAATTTCTTTGAAGGCTCCGCACGCTAGATGAGAGGAGCCCGAAGACGTGACCTCAACATTTTTCCTGAACTACGAATGATAGAGGCCCCTGCGTATTTCCTCCTCCGAGAAGATTGTACTTTTCCTCGAGTTTCTTATTACCATTTATGAATAGTTTACCTTTCATCCTTGAGGAGTTGTTTTGTATTGAGTGTTGATATGTTTTTTATAGTGTCTAATTCATCTTCGAGGTGTCGTTGTCTTCGCGGATCGCATACAAGCAGCAGAGTATTCTCGGTGACGAATCCTGTGTTCAAGGTCGGCGCGTGTCTCGTCCCGTTTCGCTGATTCCGTTCCCGTTTTTATGTTAAGCAGGGTCACCTCATCTATGTAGAGAAGTAAGCAAGTTACGTCAACTCAGCTTCGTCTCCTTTCTCATTCACCTTGATGGCAAGCTCTCCCGCTGCCGGAGTCCGCGCTCCCTCCTCTCTTTCTTTTCACCGCGTGAACTAAACGTGGTTTTCAGTGTTGGCCAGGCAGAGGCCCCCCCCTTTTTTGAGGACTCGTTTGTGGTTGCCCACGTGAGCATCACTCCCTTCTTCTCAATTATATGCATTCTCATATCGGACTTTGTTATCTTTGTCTCATGCCGCACCGCCCCCCGGACCTCCCCGCCGTCCCCTTGCGCGTATTCTCTGATTGTTCTAGTGTGTCGAAGAAAGCTGATCGTTTTGATGCCAACCAACTCATGATTTTCCCGACTCCTGGCGCCCCATCGGAAGTGACTTAGATTTTTGCATCTCCCCCCGTCCCCCCAGGCATGATCGCCAACTCAGCAGTCCCCCGCGAAGCGCCGCCTCGGTTTAAGTTTCTCACACACCAAACCACCGCCCTGCAGGTGAGCCCATCCCCCCTTGATGCTGGTGTATCGCTAGCCCACCTGATTCTAGACTGATCGACCCCCAGAAAGTTTTTTGGCCAGCCCGCCCCCCCCTTGAGAGTATGACCTCCCTATTCGTCGTTTCCACTCCGAAAAATAGGGCGTTTCCCGTCTTCCTTTTCTATTCTGCCCAGTTGAATTTACCATTTCTACGGGTGAAATTGCCGCTCCTTTTGATAAGTGTACTTTCCTCTAGGTGCGAATTTTTGACCGCCTATGAGGAGACTGGCTCTCTTCCCGCCAAAGGACGTCACCTACAGAGACACCCTTCTCACCTCACTAATCTAATGCTTCTGGGCCCCTCCTGGCGAACCAAGTACTTTCAAAGCACCGCCCGAACAAATATACTTTTCTTTTTGTTGGTTCTGATATTTCCCGTTCCCCCTAGCGTGGTGTTTTTTTGGCTCTTTTTTTTTGGTGTTCTTCTTCGGGATATGACTACTCCCTCTCCTGTGGTTGTTTTTATTCCCAGGCTTTTTCCTCTCCTTAGGACTTTCAGTCTGTGGTGATGTTCCATGTCCTCGAAGTATGAGCCGACTCTTGCGGGACTATTTTTCCCCCCCCCCCCCTACAGAAGCGCCCGGCGTCCCGCTGCAAACTTCACCCTTCCCAATATTTCTCCCCCTTTTTCTTCCCCATTTTTGTGAACTTTACCTTTTTGTCGTTTCGAGAATGAGCAGTCCACGAATTTCCCAGTGCTGGCGGCAAAATTTTAGGGTTCGTTCGGCCTATAGGCTGACCCCTACTTCATCACACCACTCATAGTCACCGATTATTCTTTCGATGAAGTCCACACCCTACCCAATTTAAACCCGCCAGTCGCCGCTCTTTGGTTTGGGGGGGGGTGAGACTTTCAATGCTCAATAGATCTCCTCTGGGCCGTTTGGATAGATGACAAGTACTCCGTGCCCCATTTCCTTCTTTTCGTTTCCCTTTCCCCCCCCTCTTTCCCAACCTGTTTCCCTCCCATCTTTTTCTGCTCTGTTTTAGCTCCCAGCTAAAGACTCGCTCCCACTTCTTTCGGCAAGTTTTCCGGCACCTTCATCACTAGATCCTCCCTTTTCTCTGAAGTGTGATTCGATGTTTTGTCAGTTTCCTGTCGCAACTGCTTCTCCCCCCCCCACCGGGTCGCGCGCCAGCGGCCAACCTTTCAGACCGATGTTTTTTCAGACCAATTAAAGTCTCCTGGCTTTCTCCCGCTTGCACCCAAGCAGCAGGATTCCCCCCCCCACTTTGGAGCCTAACTCGGATCAGAAAAGCCTACCTGCCCTTCACAAGAAGAATTTTGAGACGCCTCGCCATACGTTTTGAAATTGTCTGCCGGAGGCCCGACGAAAATTCTCCCTCCATAGGGTTCTTTTGGTTTCTCATCAGCGTCTTTTCCTCCGCCCCCCCTCTTCTTCAGGCCCTCCCCCTCTAGAGAGGCCCAACCCATGCAAGATGAATGGAACCTGCCACCAATTGACCTATAGAGGAAGACATCTTTCCACTCCTTCCCCCCCCCCCCACCTTTCCTCCGCACGGCGAATAGCAGTTCACGCCCTTTTCCCAGCGCATTATGGCACTCATGCACGCGCGTCTTTCTTTTCCCGCAATCGCAGTCTTGCGGCCTGCATGGGTGCATGGCCCCCGAATTTTTGATTGCTACAAAAAATTCGTGCAGCTCGGTAGAGGAAGAGCCCCGTTCACTCCCTGAGAAAACCACGGTCAGGAGATGAGACGTCCCCTCCTGGACACGAGAAGAACTGCCTCCTCCCCCCCTCCCTGTGCCCATCATCCCCCCAGCCGGACCTTGATTGTTTCCCGCCGCCGGAAAGACCTCACCACCACGACCCCGATGTTTGGGTAGGCGCACTCAGCGTCCCACCGCCCCTCAGGTTTCTACGTTGTCGTTTGCCGCCAGACCCTGCTCAATGTTCCTTGTTGTTTATCCCTTCAATGGATTCCGGTGTGTTTTCCGAACTGCGTATTGCACTTTTTCGCTTCGGCTCGATTTTTGACTTCCTGGATTTCTCTCCAAACGGGAACAGCGGAGCTCCCCCAGAAGTTTTTTTTTTTTTTTTTTAGACCGCCTGGAAGTGCGAACCCCGTCATCCCCGTCATGTACTCGCAGCTTTAATCCTCTTATCTCTTCCCCCTGCCCACAGTGCGGTGGATTATCGGCGATCTGGGGCCCCACATTCTTTACGTTGTAGCTTCTTTTTCCGTGGATATCGTTTTTGGTGTCTTTGCCTTTTCCTGAAATTCATTCGTTTGTGTCGATAACCCCCATTTGTTCATTTTCTCTTTGAATCGGAATTTTCCCCACTTACTGCTCGATCTCCTGAAGAAGTTCCCCCCCTGCAGAAGCGTTCACCTCACCATTCCATGTCGTTCATACTTACAATTTTTCCGTCGGCAACCTTTTGGGGATTGATCTGACGGTGTGTTTTTGGTTTGCCTTGGGGTGGGTTTGTGGGGGTGGTTTTGAATTTTTCCCGGATCCCTTCCCCGTCTCGTTCCCCACCACCAATTCCCAATTCGCCGAGGCAGGCCGGTTTCCGATGATCTGCGCCAAGAAGAGACAGCTTTCAGCGCGCCCCCCTTTTCCTTAAGTGGCCTAACTTTCTGAACCGCCTCAGTGCTTACAGAGTCAAGGGGCCTTCTTGGATCTCCTTTTCTAACACCCCTAGCCACATCCCCGCTTCAGTAGGTACCCATTTTTCCAGGCGGCGTTTCCCCCCACCTCTTTTTTCCCTTAAGAATTTTTCCCCCGATTCACCCCCTCCGTTGATCGGTGTCTGTCCGTGGAGAGTGGCTGTCCCCTATTTCTTCCGGCTACTCTTTGCCCCCGATGGAGCGAAGCTTTATTTCTTCCCGCTAAAATTTTTGATCCGGGCGTCGTCGTGGCGAAGTTGTACGGGCGCTGAAATGAACACAAATGCACGTTCAGTCTCTATCCCGCTCGCTTCCTTACCTTTTTCTTCAGCAACTGTTGATGATTACTGTCCGGTCTTCCGTTGTCTAGAGGCATACTAGTGTCCCCGTCCCCTCTGTACCGACCCCGGACCCCCCCCCACATGCTCCCAGTTCTTTGTATCCCAAACTCCAAGTACTCCACGCAGATGAAGAAGTCCGGTCGACTGTCGTCAGCAGCTTAAGAACGTTTTTTCCGATCAACCCCTTCTCTTCAGGTCGATACCTTCTCACCCCCCCTTGGTTGTGGATTCTTATGACGCTTCCTTCTCTTCCCCCCCCCCACCCCAGTCCCCATTTTTTACGCTTTTCCTGAAAGGCATCGTCGTCTTGCTCCATGGATTATCGATTCGGCCCATTCACCCTTAAAAGAGATCGCCCCCATATGTTGATAATTGTTCCCCTTGTGCGGTCTTAATGGCTGCACCTGTCGAAGATGTCCTACTGTATTGGTAGTGTTTTTTACCCTTTAAGAGAGTAGATCCTCCTCTATTGTCCTCACTCTTGTTGGTTTTGATCGCCCCCCTCGATGATTTCCTTTTTGGTCCCTGCCCCCCCGATTTCCTTTCTGCTTGAGACTTTGTCCTTTGACCTCTCCCTAATCCGCACCTCTACCCCCACACCATAGGTTTTCTCCTCTCGAGGTTTTCATGTCCAAGTGATTCCACCGCGTACAATTCAACAGCCCTTCCTTCCGGCAGTTACCGTTAGAAACCGTGCTTTCACTGTCCGCAATTCGTCTGTCCACCCTTTGAAGTCCCGAATTTTACATAGTTCCGCTCTGTGAGGGGCCGGTATTGTATTTGCCTAAAGAATCTTACCTACATTTGCTTTTGGAGTGTTCTGATAGTTTATCCGTTTGTTTCTTGTCTGGAAAGTTCCAGTGTGTATTTTGGCATACATTGCCTTCTTTCTGCTGCCACGGCCCCCCGCCCCCAACTCAATACCCCCAGGTTCCAAGGTCCCCGGAGATCCAGACCTTCCATTAACATATGTTTATCTTGTGGATGTCGTCCTCTGTTGTATTTATCCCAGAACGCACTGTGATCACTTTGTCGTGTGCTGCCTTAGACTCCCCTCACCCAAGTGAAGCTTCTCCTGTGCCGAACTAGCATAGAAGCGCAGCTTCACTTGTATAAGACTCCCTCTCTTGCGCAGTGTCGATGTTGCCTTTTTTTTTCAGGCCATTTCCAACATCCCTTATCGAGAACACTTTCTTTTTCCCTCGGTTTACTGAACGCGCCCTTTTCCTTTGTAGATTCCACTTTTGCTTGCCCCTAGTATATTACCCCTTTTGCCCTACCCCCCTCCGTTAATGTCGCGCGAGTTTGAGATGCGACAGTCACCAATACCCGAAGTCAGGCTTGTTTTATGACGCCCGGCGTTTCCTCAAGGTCTGACCTTGTCATTAACTTTTCGCGCTGTAAAATCTGTGCTGCTTGATGCTCTTTTCCTTCCCCCGTATTCGGCCCCCTACTTTTTGGTATTCGAGCTTCTTTTTAGGGATCTGCCCTCAGGGTGTCCAAACATCCACTAAGATAATCCCCCACACCTGGAGTCCTTGTGAAAAAAATTCAAGTCAATGTCAGTTCTTGGTTTTCCAGGTGACGAGTAGGGGTTGGTGGGCCGAGCGTTTATGTGCCCCACGCTCCCATTGCCCCCCTTTTTCACGTCTAGATGTGGAGCTTCCTAATCAGTCGTTCCTGTGTTTTGTCTCAATATTTGTGTCTGAGACGTTGAGTGTGTGGCATACACACTGAGACCGCTCAATCGAATGTTCTCTTCTGATTCCTTTTTTCCCCGCGAATGCCTTATTCTGCACTATTTACCCCTCTCCGTCAATCTTCCCCTCCCACCCAGTGTACCCAATCGTTGCAATTGGTGTACCCCCTTTTCCCGTCTTCCCCCTCCCCTGGGCCGCACAGATTCTCCTATATCACTAACGCGTTCCTGACAGCCTTGAGGACCCTATGTTTTTCCTTTTCCCTCCGCACGAACGTCTTGACTTCCATAGCCCTCGGGGCTTCTGATGCAGGATGATGCACCTCCACCTTCCGAGACGACTGCGTGATGTGGACGGGTTTTCTAGTGACCTGTCGGTCCCAGTGGGATTCCCGTGACCCCTTCTGACCCCCAGGCGCAATCATGTGCACATTTGTTTAAGCCAGCTCACCCTACCCCCCCCTTTTTGTCCATCAGACTGAACTCTCGCACCTCAGCTTTTTCCCCCACTTGGGTTGTTGCAATTATATTGAGAGAACCCCCCACACATGTTCACTTCCCTGAAAAACATTTGCCGTCCTTCGGACCTTTCTTGCTGTCAGTTTGTCCCCCCCGTCAGACCCCTTATCGTCTGCTTTTTGTTTGAGAGTTCTTAGGAAGACAATCTCCGTTTTCGTGTTGTGAGGACCTGGCTTGCTTGCTGCTGCCGCTAGGATTCTAACATTTCGCTGGGCCATTTTCCTTTCCTCTTGCGCTTCAGCTTGAGAGACTGTTGACCACAGCTTTCTGCTGTAACCAGGGGAGGCTTCACAAACGTCGCTGGCTGTAATTTGTCTGTCAAGTCCAGTCCCAAAGTATTTCATTCGACCCATGCCCATTCCCTAAAATTTGTAGCTTTCCATGATGATGGAAGAGGAGCCTCTCGCCATTTTTTCACCTGCGAACATCTATTGGTTGCTCAGTTATCCATGGGATTGACGCCGTTCTCGACTCTTCGCTTGCTTCCTTCTCTTTCCTTTTTTCCCCAGGTATGAGTTGATTTGGAAAGGTCCAGTTTCCTCTTTCCTTAATTCTGACTTCTTGGCCTGTCCCTCAAGGTGAGTGAGCGACTTGCTGTTCTCTCTTCCCAAAGAAACCGCCTCTTTATGCACTCCTTCCAGGGTAATGACTATTCATCTCCCCCTTGGCTCCCTTGAGCTTTTTCCGCTTTAGAGCCAAGGCGGCTTTTCCCCGGAGAGGCAAGATCCCGGTCTTCCCCACCGACCTATCCCTGTAAGTTCCCTTTCCCTTGGTTTATAATCCTTATTTTGGGTAGCTAGCCCCATTTTTGGGACCCGTCTGCGTCCCAAACGCGATTTCTTTTTTGTTAGGCGCTTTTTTTCCACCATCGCTTTAGGACGGGACCCAGGGGAAGAGCTCTCTCTACCATTTGAAGGCGGCTCCGTCCCACTCTGCCTTCCCCCTACCGCCCCCCAAGCCAAAAAGGAGAGCCAAATTCCGCGGATATATTCTGTTAATAATTGAGCCTGCCAGATGAAGCTTTTTCTGCTCCCTTCTTTATTGAGCCGCGGTAGCCTCCATCAGATTTGTCCACCCCCTCCTCAAGTTTCCCCTTCGTTCCCCCATCTTCCAAGGAATGTTTCGCGCTCCTTACCGCCCTCTCATCCCCCTTATAAGTGATTTATCTCCCCTATTGTACGTGCCCAGGCCCCCCGAAGTCCGATTTTTGTCTGGTTTTGACAACCTTCGCTGAGGATGAGCAGTCTATGCTTTTGTCCTCTCTGCCTTTTATTCGTAAAGAATATAGGCCGTACCGAAACCGAACATGTGGCACTTCTCCAGACTTGCTCCCCTCCGCGTTCTCCATTCATCCCGCCTCCCTCCAATAGTTAGTTCCCATGGGAATTCCCGCCCCGTTGAATGGTACCGATACGGCTTACTGTCCCTGTACTTTACTCCGCCTCTTGCTCTTCGGTCATCATAGGACTGCTGCATTCTTGGAAGAACCAATCGGCACCTATTGGAGGTATTTAAGAACAAGGGTGAGTTCCTCCGTCCGCTCCCTTATATGTCACTCGATGTGCCCGCCTGTCCCCATCTGTCCGAGGACTGCTTACAGCCCCCCTCTGCGGTAGACC
>Ga0179593_1815779_pt1 | contig 15116 bp, 19 predicted proteins | sample CZODoug2_1_08_16_FD_185931 | JGI IMG/M metagenome (GOLD analysis project Ga0179593, IMG submission 185931) | Vadose zone soil fungal communities from Angelo Coast Range Reserve, California, USA - CZODoug2_1_08_16fungal (PacBio error correction) | ecosystem: Environmental > Terrestrial > Soil >... | reverse complement strand
GTCGTGCTTCCCTACCTACCGTTCTTTTTTTTTGCATCAAGTTTTTTTACTGGGCTCTTCTGGTCACCAAGCGCCTCGTTTCTTCTCCTTTCGAACCTTTTTTACTCCGCTTTATTCGTTAATAGTTAGGTATCTGCCAAGGGGTCTTTCGCCTACGGGTCGGAGGTTCTTTTACATTCCCCGTGAAGCTCGTACTCTGCGTCCTGGATTTTTTGTCCCCTCTCAGACCGGCCCTTCCCCCGAACCTTTTTTTCTTTCTGAGCGGGAAGGACTCCACGATAGTGCCCGTACTCCCCCTCAACACACTTTTTTTTCTCTTCCTTTAAGCGGACACCCTTCTTGACGCTGCAGGCGTGGGGAGGGGTCCCCCAAATCCCTCCCCCGGAGGTCAAATGGTTTCCCTTACGTTTTGGGCGACGATGCTCGACACTTTAAGACCCGAATTTTCGTTGCTTTTTGGCCTCACTGTGTAGTAATAGTTCCCGAAAAGTGTTCCCTAGGAAAAGGTCTTTCTTCGGTTGCCTGAGATTCCCCCCTCAGAGGCTTTCTTTCCCCGAAAGAATGCGTACGAGGGCGCCCACGCAGTTTCGGCACCGGGTATTTTTTTCATCGACCGAGTTTGTCTTCCTCCACGCTTTTCCCGGATGATTCGGTGAGCGATGACTGGAAGACGTTCTTTCTCTCGTTTTTCGAGCCCCGGCTGTTCCTTTCTCCGGGGAATCCTTTTCGGACTCTTGAGAGTAGCGGTTTCCTTCATCCCATTCGGTTACAGCACCTTCTCCGGTGTTTCGGGTTGACTTGAAAGGCCCTTCTCATGATGATTAGTTTTCCCCTTAATAAGTTGGTGTTTTTTTCCATAAAAGACCCCTCAGCGTTTTTTGCACTTTTGACGCACCCCCTCAGGACCCGGCAACCGTCTTCCTGTACCGGGGTACCCCTCATTTTTATGCTTGATAAACCTCCTACTATCGAGCCGATTGCTCCAGCACTTTCTCGAGTCCTGGCTTGACGGTTGCCACACCCTCAGAGGCTCCTATGACCCCTCCCCGGCTGCACGGAACCCCTTGATGCGCTGCCCCGTACAAACCGTCTCTTCTCCCAAAATTTTTCTACCAATACATTTCTTGGCGGACGCGCAGGACCGGACTTTTCCTGACTCATATTTTTTCCGAAAGGCCATCTCCGAGTGCGAGTTCTGGCCTGTGCGTATGGAAACCTTTTTTTCCCTACAAGAGCCAATCACCCTATTTTGAAGGTCTAGCATACCTTTTCCCTTCCGAACAACCTCTTTCCCCCCCCCAAACCCCTTGGAATAGGCTTTTTTGGACTCCCACAGTCCGTCCGGCGGTGTCCAGTATGCCGATTAAGGACGCCCCCCCCTTTTCTCCCCCCAAGCATTTTCGTTTAGGCCGGTTAAACGATGTCATTTCCACTGTTCGTTAGCATTTTCTCTTTTCGTTCCGGTCTGATATGTCCCATCTTTCCGAGCACGGTTAGCCCGTTATTACTGAGCGCAAGAGAGTCTTCACTGGATCTCCCTAACAGGAGGATGCCCGACCCCCTTTTTCACATTAAGCCGTCCTGCTAGAGGGGGGTCTACGGGAGACGCCCTTTTCGGCACCTTCTTAAGTCAGTCCCCCGTATATCGCGCCGTCCCTTTCTGATGAAGTGAACGGTTTTTTTTGCCGTGTGGAAGTCTTTTTGTCAAGATGTGATCGCCTTTGCTCCCCTCTCTGACGCAGAGTACTTTTGGACTTTCAGCATTTTTAAGCTGCCCCATGCACGCTTTTTCCCTTCTTTTTACGTGGACCCTGTTCTTATGCAGGTAATCAAGACTCCCCCCTTCGTTGTGGATTTTTTTTTTGCAGCGGTGTCGTTTTTGGTAGTTCGACTTTTCGGAATGATGCCGGACGCCTGCCGGACTTTTTTCTTTTTCTTCTCGAAGACCGCAAGACCTTTGACCCTGCAAATGCTGTCTCCTTAGTAGGTGACTTCTTGGTCGGTCTAGTTTCCTTCGTAGCGGCCATCTTTTAGGTGATTTCCCCAGCCTTCTTTTTGCTCAGGAGGGCAACCCCCTTTCCCCAAGGGCACGTTCTCCTGGCTCTTTGACCGTTTAGCTCCTTTTTTTCATTCAAGGTGCCCCCCCTTGCAGAGCCAGCAACTGGTCTTCCTTTTCTATCCCGGCTCTTCGACTTCTTTAGGATCCCCGGAGGACGCCCCCCCTTTATCTAATGAGTTCTCCCCATCGGGGTTCCTGCGGTTTTTTCCCTCAGCCAGGCTAAATTCTTTACTCAAGATCCCTCCTTCATTGAAGGTACGTCAGCACTCGAGCGAGTCCCCCTCCACCGTGATGCCATCCTCGCGCGGCCCCCCCCACGAACCAGCTTTCCCCACTGTCTTCTCGCAACTTTCAGTTCGTCGAAGACAGCTCCTCCCCGCTCCTATTCCCTCGCACCTTTGGAATCCCTTTTTCAGACCGGGCGCGGTGCCCTTTCCCCCGATTAAAGTTTCAACCTTTCTTTTTATTCTTTTCCACAACGTCCCCCCCGAACTCCGGGGAACAGGATCCACCCTTTCCCGACCACCACCGGTCACCTTCGTAATTCCGGCGCCCGGCGATAAGGATGACTCCCCGGACCAGTTTCTTTCTGGGAAACTATTCTCTCTTCCATGGGCAGGCAGTCTCTCCTAGTCCAGCAACAACCTCCCCTTTCCGGAGACCTCTCTTTTTCCTCTGCAATAGCATGCAATTGTTCTTTGGCAATTAATGTAAGTCTGCTTCGCGTTTCCTAACACTTGGTCATGGAGCGATGAAAGTGTAGGTCTTCTCCTGTTTTTTTCTTTCGAAAGACTTTTCTTACAAAACATATGAGTACCTGTTTAGTCTCTCTAATCCTTTTGTGTTCCTCTTAATAATAGGTGGTGTAGTAGACCTTTCTATGATGATATTGACTGACCTTTTTAGACCGCTCGCAGCCGTGCGAATGACCCCTTCCTCTTTCCTGCAAGCGACGGGATCGGGCCCTTGACTTTTGCATTATTTTCAAGGAGAGGCAAAGCACCCCCCATTTCAATCTGAGTATAATGCCCTTTTCATGCTCTTTGGTGAGAGATCTCCCCTTTCATGAAATGTCGCCTTCTCAGTTCCCTCATGTTCTCCGTGTTTTACTTTTTTTTGAGAATGTTCTCCTCCTCTTCTAATAGGACGGTAAGTCGTTTTCTTCTTTTTCTTGGCGTTTTTCTGTGAAAGGCTGGGACGGTTTTCAGGGGCTGATTAGGCCTCCCCCTCTGAAAGACGTGTCCCCGGGAAATCGTCTGACAGGCGGCAAAGGACTTGCCCCCCCAAGTCGCCAGGAGAGGGAATCCTTTTCTTATAATTTTTCTATGAAAGTTTTATTGACTTTAGTGATTTTTTTCCTTTTGTGGCAGAGTCGCTTTTGGATAAGCGGTTTTCGCATCACCGAGGACGTATTCATCGTACCTTCCTACAAGATGTCCTTCCTTTTTATCACTTCACCTTATCATGTCTTCCTCTTAACAGCAGGAACCCCCTTATCAGGCTTTCTTTTCAGGCTGCCTGCTGCCTCGATTGCGCTTCTCCTCACACTGAATTCTGATAGTCAGAGGAAAATGGTTCTATGAGGATGAGAGCCTTTTCCTCAAAGGAGAAGAGGGTCCCCAGGGCTTTGAGCAGCGCGGATGGGTTTCTCCCGCCCCCTTCAGGCTTGCCTCCCCTTTATCTCACGACCAGGGTCTTTTCCAACCGGACGCCGCGCAAGGACCTCGGTACTTTCTCTTCAGTCACCACCCCTGATAGAGCTTCTTTCTTCCATGCGAGCCATCGCCCCCCCTCCCCCCCCCCGACGATAAGATTCCCCCGAAGGCGTCCTTCCCAAGCCAGGGTAGCACCGGTCGCTTACTTCGTTGGTTTAATGCGTGGTCTTTTTTTCCGGTAAACGGCCCTCTTCTAGATCGCCTCTTGATACCCAAGTCGATCAAACGATTCGCACCATCCCCTCGGTCACGGTGACTCCCGTGTACTATTTTCTTCTTCTTTTCCTGTCCCAAGTTCAGCAGAGTATTATCCCCTAGTGTCAAACCCTTCGGCCTCGATTAGCGTCGGGCCTTACTGAGTTTCCCTTTACCTAAGGGTCGGCGTTCCCTCACCGGAGCAGTGAAAAGGGCCCTCCCCGCGTCTTTCAGCTTTCTTTACCCCCTTTCCCCCTGTCCTGGGCCATGGCCATGCCCTTCTCTCCCCAGGCGAATCCACTTATGAGGGCAAGGAAATGCCCGTCTTACGATCTCCCCCAGGCCCCCCTTTGGCTACCTTTTTTTACTAGCCCTCTTTCCCCCCCCGAGGTTTTCCTTGGCGTGGGGAGTTGAGCCCAGACTCCCAACGCCTTTAGCCCAGCTTTTTTCACCAGTGGGGTCCCCCCCCCTTGTGTGGGCGAAATGATCGTTCCCTGTCCTCCTCATCCCTTTTCGATGGTGCCTCCCCGTGGAGTCATAGGTTGTCCATTTTTCCATCGGTCCCCTTTTCTCTCAAATAGGGTGCTATTCCCCTTTATGACCAGTGTTCTCCGGCTTAGAAATCCCCTCATACATCCCCCTAGGAGGTAGAACGGCTCCCCTCCCCTTAGGTCTGGTAGGGCCTCCACCGCGGTTGTCGTCATCCCCCCCCCCTCGGTGCATAACCATTTTCGTGACCTTTCTCGGCCTGGAAGCTTGTTGCGCACGTTTTTCGGTCTCCATTTTAACTCGATCAGCTTTCGGACCCGTTTCGCTTAGATAGTAGTTTGAGCAATCCTTACCGCATCGTTTACATACCCCTTTCTTCGCCGGTTGCCGTTTTCCAGGTTCCCCGTTTGAAAAAGCATTTTCCGTGGATATCTCTCCCTTTTTTGTGCTGAGATCCGACAGAAAAATTCTTTGCCGCTTGACGAAACTTTTTCCCCTCGTTTTCCCCGGCGCCGACCATTTCCCCAAAGATTCCCTCTTGATCAACCTCGAACTCCGATAAGCGCTTCTCCATGCCCAAGGCTTTTGTCAATTTTTCCCCCCCGAACACCCTGCTCTCCTCCCCGCTTACAGGCAGCAGACTCCCTGGCTGAACCCCCCCTTCATCCTGGTGATTTCCGTGACCTTTGCCATAACCCGTTGATCTTCGTTGGAGCCCTCTACGAGACCGGATGCTTTCCTTCTCGATTAGGCGATGGACTTTCCTTGAGGATCTCACCTTCTGGTCTTCCCTTTTATGCACACCCTTTTTTTGCCCCGTCCTCTTGTCACATTCCACCCCACCCAAATTCTTTTTGTCTGCGTCGGTCATGTCCTGTCGACCCGGCACCACAATTGTTGTTTCCCTCCCTGTCCATAGCATTTTTTCCCGCTTTTCCTCCCAGACCCTCAAACCTGCTTTTCCTTGATTGTTAGTTCCTTCCCTTAGGATCACGGCTCCTCTTGACCGGGCCTTTTCAGGGCACGATGTATCCCGATGTAATTTTTTTCCCGGGATTCGCCTCTGAAGATAGTCCTCGCCCAGTGTTCTTCTGGGAAGATCTTGTCCTCGAGTTTTGTCGGACCCTTTTCAGACGCCGCTAAACCGTGGCTAGTACCTCCCCTCCCCCGGCTAGAGCGATCGACCTGGAAAGATGGAGACTACCTTTTTCAGTTCGCTTGTGTACCCCTACACAGTCTTTCTTAAACCGTTATGACTATGAAGAGGATTTCAGTGTATGATGCCCCAGACGGGGTTCTCTTATCAGCCGTCAATCTTCCGATTGACGTTCCGCAGTGCCTGTCCCCTAGCTGAACCTTTCCCCCCTGAAGATTACGTTTCCGAATTCCTTTCTCCTGAGAAACTGATGAGTCTTGGAAAATCTTCCTTTCTTGGGCGGAGGCACTCTTGATAGTAGGATTTGGGTCTTTTTTGCTGTCGGCCGATCCTCTCTTTCTTTAAGGGTTTTTTCTTTTCGAAGACCCCCGAAGGAACTAATGAACCTCTGGCGCGTCGTCGGTGACTTTTTTCAGAGTCTTTTGTAGCTTGCCACCTTTGGGTCAGCCCCCCCCTCTTCTCCGGAGAGGCCCCCCCTTTCAAGAGAGGGTCTAGCAGATACCCTCCCCTTTCGCCGAGTTCTGCCACCCGGTTTTGCCTTTTTCGGATGACTCCCTTTCCTTTGACTTGATCCCGGAGTCTCTCCGGCGAATAGAGGGCCTCGGAAGCATACCAGAGTGCCTTGCGAGAAAGTCTCCCTCCAATCGGGGTTCATGCGGTTTTCCTTCAAGCTATGCCCCCAATTGAAGTGATCAGCGCTTTTTTCTCTGCATTAGTGAATAATATGAATACGTCATTTCAAGCCTCTTCCCTTAGGAGGCACGGTCCCCCGTGAAGCCGGACTTCTTTTACGAACCCATGAATGAGCCCCCTTCCCGGAAAGCCTTTCCCTTCAGTTTTTTCTCGACAGAGACGTCTTTTCTGGCTCTGGGTCTTGAAGACGTCAGACCGGGTCGACCGGGGACAAGGCGGTTCGAGCGACGTCCGACGGTTCTTTACAAAACCTTTCAAGACGGCCGGTCCCCCTTTCCTGGTGGTTCACCCTTTTTTCCCTCCCAGATTTGATTACAGCATAGGCGCCATGAAGCTTCCTCTCCCTGCTCCCAAATCCTTCCTTAAAGTCTTCCCTCCTTCTGGCTTCTCCTTTTTTGTTCCATAGCCGAACAACTCTTCCCCCACTTCGGTCTTCCGATTTTAACCTTTCTAGCCTCTGCCCAGTATCCCCCGTTACCTCGGGAAAATTCGCGAGCATTTTTTCAATCACATAGTAGCTTTTGGAACGTGTATTTTTCCAATGTCCGAGCTTGAGTCCCGCTCCTTCGCCTCCGTTCTACGTAAACCCCCCTAGTCCATGGTCAGGCTAGCTCCCCCTTTTTTCCCTGAAAAGGTCCTTTGTTTTTCGAAGGCTGAATTGCCCCTCTTCTTTTGAGAAAGCTCGCAGCCTCCACTTAAGAGCAGAATCCTCTCGATGTGGATGGCGGCCCCTCCTTGCTTGAATTGGCCCCTTTTGCAGGAGAGTACTAACCCCCTTTTCTGCCCTTTTTTCTTCCCCCTCCGGTCTTTTTCCTCTAGGAAGAGACGCGGAATGCCCTGATATCGAAACTCGTTGCAATCCGTCCGGTGAGGATTTTCTCTTTTTTCTAATTCAGGCGGCCTGGCGGGTATAATTGATTGTCCTTTTCAGGGACGTCTTCGGTTTGGCCCTTTTCAAAAGAATACAGGGGAAAGACCGTCTTTCGCCCGAACTCTCCAAGACCCCCTTTTTCCTTCGGGAGGAAAATTCAAACCCCCCTGCTGAGCGATTTCCTCCCTGAGCTGTAGAGAGAAGGGCTACCTCTCAGACTGATTTATTCATTTTCCCTCTTCTTTCGTTAATGGGTGGCCGCGTTTTTTTTCTCCTTGCCCGTGCTGGGATAATCCCCCTCTTTTCGGACTTAGACACGTCCCCGTACATTAATATTGACCCCCACGATGTCCCAGTCCTAATCCCTTTACAATTTTTCCCCATGTGACGCCCGCATTGACGGAAGAGCGACAGGAATGGCTTGTTCAGGCAAAGATTTTGTCTTTTTCCGGTCGCCCTGCGACTCTCTCTGACGGGATCATCCACTTATGATGCTATGCCTGCTTCCCCCGTCGAAATATGCTTCTCTTCCCGAACTTGACGACCCTCTCCCTGAGGGACCCCTTTCGTTTTGTCAAAGGTTTTTTTCCCCTCTTTTAAGCGCGGATGGGGGAGCCCCCTCTCTCCCAGGAGCCCCCTTACTCTGATCCCTTTGGATGGGATACCGTTCCCTAACTCCGCTCCCGGCCCCCAGGATTTCTTTTATTTCGGGACACCGCTCACGTCACCCGATTTTTCTCTTCTTGCGACGCATCCTTCTCCCATACGACCCCGAAGAACACCTCTCCGTCGCTGCCCGCAGCCACTTTTCTGCAAGGCCTTCTGTAGAAAAGGTAGCCCTTCCGTCTCCCTGATTGTGTCACTGTTTTCTTTAGAAAAGATGGGTCCCCTTCTGCGTCAGATAGCGCTCGTTCTGACACAAAAGTTCGTTGCTACCCCCCATTAAAGGCTTAATGTTACTTCTCCAAGTTCAGGTCTCTTCCTTCGGCGAGGGCTGCACAGCGAAATGAAGAGCGTTCCTCCCCTTCTTTCCCCCGCACCGCCTTCCCTCTGTGAGTTCGTGGTCTGATGAATGTTCCCGTCGAGACCCTGTCGGCCTCCCCCTGGTAGGCGTTACCCTTACTTCTGAAATGGCAGACACGCCTCCTCCTCCGCACAGTTTCTTCCCTCCCTTTTCCAGCTCAGTACCGATATTAACAGCCACCTCCTGCATCCCTGGCGAGAGGGCTTTTTCTTTAAATCTTTATAGTGACAAGGTGACCCCTCCCCCCGGCCCAACGTTTTTTTCTTGCAGAGTCAATCGTCATTACTTTAACTCCCGGACGCTGCGGAGTGGTTTTCTTTTTAAACTTCAACAAAGTGCAGCCACGTTCTTCCTTTCCTCCCAGGATCGTTGTTGCGACTAGGTCTCTCCGGACCCGTCGACTACTTTTTTTTCTTTTTTCCTGTTCTTTCGCTAAAGCGTTTTTGGGCGGACCTTTCCATAGGCACAGGTTCCTGACCAATAGGCGTGAGATCCCCCTTCCAGAGTTTTTTCCCAAGCATTTTCTTTCTTTCCTTCGACGCCGTGCACATTTTCATTCAGGTACCTGGGCTTTTCCCTCAGGTTGTCGTCCTCCATTTTCCCAACAGGATGGAATGTTGTGAAGTTTTTCTCCCCTCTGCCCTGGAAGAGGCCTTTCCGATCGGTGCCCCAGGCTCGGGGTCTGGTATCCCTCACCCTCTCCTTTCGGCGGGGATCGTCTCTTCTCGGGTGAGGAAAGCCAGGCATCGTTTTTAAAGCCTCCCGGGAGAAGTTTTCGGTGACTTGAATTCGAGAAAAGTTTTTTCTTTTGATATCTTCTTTCTTTGTGTTGTGAGAGAGATCACCCTCCCGCCCAATGAGTGTTTCTACCTTTCAAACCCCCCATAGGCACGGCCCCCTCACTTCAAAGATTGCGTTTCTTTGATCAAAAGATCCCTATATAGCTCTCAAGCCTCAAGATCCGATTCGATCATGTGATCTAGGGGCACCTGAACTCCGGAATGGCATCCTCCAGGAAGCGCTCACTCTGAAAGAAAATTTTTCCTGAACGAGCCACCTCCTCTGAGTGTCTGCCACCCCGGTGAAGACCACTACCTTCGGATGTTTCTTTCCCTCCGTCCGTTCCCTCCCGGGCTCGACCTTTCGCTGGCCGAAGGTGTCATCCACCATCGATTGACCCCGTTCTTTCCTTAAACCTCTGTTTGTGCTCAACAATTCCGTCTTCCAACCCCAATTCGGCGGTATTTCTTCTTTCGGCTTCTCCTCGGTTTCCCCCCACCCCCCCCCGGGGGCCCCCCACGATCTTCCCTTTGCCCGGCTTGGTCCCTTTCCTAACAGCCCGTCCCTGGTGGAAAAGACATTCTCCTTAAGGACGCCTTAATGAACGGTAGCCCCTTTTTTACCGGGCGCCTTCACGTTTAGAAACCTTCATGACTGAGCCCGTCCAGGGATTTCGCCTTTCCCCTTGTTCCGATCGTTTGTTCCATACGCTTGTTTCGACTTTGCCTTTTTAGCGGCACGTCCCGGGTTCCACCTGTGCGGTCCCTTTTTTTCCAGAGGCCCCTCCCTTCCGTGGCTTAGCTACCTCCTTCCTTTCGGCCGACGAATAATTTTGATCTCTTTGAGGGAGAAAGACGCCTCTCTTGCCCTTTGCGTTGTCTTAACGGTCTTTCAAGAGGCCTGTCCTTTTCACCGTCGTGACCTTCCTCCTTCCTTCTGTCTGAAGTCAAGCGTTTTCTTTTATCAGCCTGGGCGATCGCGTCCGCAGCTGACGGTGACCGGCCCCCTGGTCGGTCCCGCCTGCACCGCACCCTTCCCCCGACGCGAGTCCGTTCTTCCCCCCTTGCTGAGGATTCCTTCTTCAAGACGCCTTCTTTTTTAGTCTGTGCCTCGCTTTTTTTTTTTGTTCCCCCGATTCATGCTGTCCTCCTCTCTTCTTGGCGGGACTTTTTTGAGCGGGTCGAAGACCTCGGACCTCCTGCACCTTTTTTCGTCTTTCTGCCCTGGTCGGTCAGATTCCGGTTTTGGAGCTTCAATAGTTTCCTTTTCTCCCCCCTTTTCTGCTCAAAGGCCTTCAGGCCCAGTCCTTTTTCTTTATCCCTCGGTTCAAGTCGATAATCGACAGTCTCTGCCAGGTTCCTCTGAAAGCCAGAGCCTTTTCGTCGAAGTTTTCCTCATCTGTCCTCCTTCCTCCCTGACCAGCGGCCGGCCCCTTGCCCAAGGCTTTTCTCTCCTCGGCGTCTCTTTTTGGGGCGTCAATGAAGGACCTCACTTGAATTGATCAAGCGCTATGATGGCCTTTTTATCTTGACTTCATCCTGTTTCCGGTTCAGTACCTTGTCAGCAGAGGTCCTTTCTGATGTCGCCCTCCTTTGATGCATGCCTTCGAGCGCGGCACCCTTTACCGAACCCATGAATGTTTCCCTTCCTCCTTCCTCAACTTTCAGTTGTCTTCCCCCCCCACTTCATTTGACCTCCTCTTCTCCAGCTTCCCGACTTTTGGGGCAATTTTTTTTCCTGCCCGGTCAGTCTGTAGCCGGGGACCTTTGGGAGAACGGCAACGACGGCTTCAATGTTTACCACCTTTCCCTCCCCGGAAAAGATACCTTTTCTCCCCGACCACTACGACCAGGAGACCTATTTCATTATCTGACAGCTTCCTTCTCCCCCCCCCTCCTGCTGGAAACGTTCGACTCCGCCCCAGTGTCTTGGTCTCCATTCTTATCGACTAGCGTCACAACCGAGGCATCCCACCCTTTCTTCCCTCCGTGGAACTGTTGTTTTTTTTGGCTTCTTCCAGGGACATAGTTTCTTCTTTCAAGGCAGCAATTCCCCCCCACATCGGATCGGATCGCGCCGAAGTGTAGGTCGCGAGCGGTCGTGCCCTTTACGAGCTGTCCTTTTTTTTCTCGTAAAAAAAATATTATTCCTGTATCTATCTGGACTTTTCCCTGTTGGTGATGGTTGATCTGATCTAGCCTAGGGACTCATAGGTGGTGTACGTAGACTTTAAGGCGGATTCTCTTGCGACATCTATTTTTCCTCCGGACGTTTTTCCTTCCCCTTTCCCCCACATATACGAGGTGGATTTCTTTTGTTCTTCGAATCATACGGCGTTTCCCTTCCTTCACTCATTTGCTTGCGAGTCCCCGTTCACATATGAGTCCAGAGTTTCTTAGGAAGATACTAGTTCCCTGCTTCTGATCGTTTTCATGGTCGGCGAAGTTTTCCCCCCCTCACTTTGCGGAGCAATTTTCTTTTCCGCGCCGTGCGCTAGGCTTCTCCTGGGAGTAGTGTTCAAGGTGGATCATGTTCCCGCCTTCTTTTCCGTGCAGTTCTTTTTCCTTTGGGGCCGGTCGCCTCCCCTCCCGCCGTGTCCCCGGAGACCCGCCCGGTCTGACCGGGCCCAAGGAGTTTTCTGTTTCTCAGGCGCTGTCGATCTCTTCTACGCAATGAAAGTTTCCCCCCCCCCCCCTTTCGAGGGCTCATTTTTTCTTTTTGTCGGCCTTCTCGCCTCAGGGAATCGTACTCGAGGACGAGTCTCTCCCGTTACTGAACCTTCCTTTCAAGATGAAAGTCTTTATTCTGGAGAACTTACCCTTTTTTCAGTATGCATTTTCCGGACCGAGGGAGGACAGGTTTTTCGGGACTTTGACTCCGCTTCTCCTTCGCGACGACTGGATCTCCCCCATTCGCTTTTTCTGGATATGCTGTCAGAGTCCTTTTCCGTCACTCGGAGTCTAATTTTTTTCCTTCTAGGGATAGCTAAAAGCTTTCGTCTGGATTTTCTTTCCTTGGCCGACCCCTATCAGGCCGATGGACGCCACCGGAGGTACCGAATTTCTTTTGTGTAACCGAAGCCTCCTCTTGCAAGGACTGGCCTCTTCCCCGCTCACCAAGCCCTCCGGCAGCTGAGCATCGGCCTACGAATTCTCATCGAACCCCCACCCCCTTTTAGGCCGACAATCCCCCCTCCTTCTGTTCTTTGATTTCTCCTCCTCAGCAGGGTCGCCGGACGTACTCGTCGGCGCTCCTGGGGCCTGTGCCAGGCGTTCCCCGTCTCGTTCCCCCTCTCGATGATCGCTCGGCTTTTGTCCCCCCAAGTCGATCCCCCCCTTCCCGTTCTTGATCACTACACTTAAGGTGCATCATCCCTTCCTCGGCGGCTTTTTTCGGCACCAGCGCCCTTTCTTTTTCTCAATAGTTGACTACTGGCGATCGCCTCGCTTAGGTCGGTCTTCCCCGAATTTTTCTCGAGCCACGGTTTTTTCTTTACATACAGACCCTTTTTCCGACACCTGCGCTTTTGTTACTTCCCGGCGAACGGCCCCTTCCTTCCTGCGGTCATGGGCAAATCCCCAAGACCTTTGCTGGCCAGGGGTTACTCACCTACGTTCCTTCCCCCCCCCCTCCCAAATAGTTTTCCTTGAGTAATTAAGAGGCATTTCTCTTCCCCTCGTTACGCTGCGGTGGCCAACCAACAGCCTCGGCGGAGTGAGAGCCCCCCTTTTCCGGATCGGTGTGGTGAAGATGATGCGCCCGACCCCTTCCCCCTCCTCATAAAGCTTTTTGGTCTTTCCTGCGTGTAGTAATAGGTGTGCCCTTTCCCCTTTTAAATTTTCCTCTTTTTCTATGCCTTCGATCCCACCTATCGGTTAGACAGCACCCTCTTCCGGTCGCGTAAGAGGCTTGAGAAGGTATTTGCCTTACTCATCGTTCTTTTTAGTCCTCCCCCTCCCTAACAAGGATGGACTGTTCTTCCCTTGCGCTGCATGTGCTCCCCTTTTCTTTCCTGCACCCGATCGGGTCTCATCACGCCATCCCTTTTTTTCTCGTTCTCCGTTCCCCTCGGGGAGCAAGAAGACGCACTCCCCTGTCCGGTCGCCGGTTTTTTCTTGAAAGTTCCCCTTCTCCTTTAACGCATTTGTTGGCTGTATCCCTTCCTTTGTTTGTCTTATCTCTCCTCCCAGCACCATCTTCCCCTTGCCGGCAAAAACTTTTTCCCAACCTCGAATTTCTGCGCGTCTTCCCCCCTCCGACGATCGCCGAGTTTCCCGCCAAATGGCGGATCGCTTGTCTATACGGGGTCCCCCTCTGCGGGACCTGGTCGCCTTGTCTAACCTGGTCCTTCCTTTTTCTGCTTGCGGACGAAAACGTTATGAGCCAGACCGGGAAGCCACCCCCTTTTCTGATTTGTCCCGAGCCGGATGCTTTGCTGTCGCCTAAGCCTTGGTAATTCCCTTCCTCCGTTGCGCGTTCTGTTGCCTAATTGAATCATCACGCGATTGCGCGTCACCCTTTTCCACTGACCTTTTTCGGACTTTTTTCGGGCATCATCGTTTCTCCCCCTTTTGGGAACAAAATTTTTTCCGCCGGCATCGAGTTCTGATGTGGTTACCGCTGTTTCCCCCTCACGCAACTTTCCGGGTTTTCCTTGAAAGTATGCCGCTTCTCCTTGTGGACCAACGATTTTCTTTTTCGGAGTCCTTTCCCGATCGTATAACCGATATTTCCGGCCCGATCGCCCCGGTGGTTTTTTTCGTCGGTCTGAAGATGGCCCCTTCTGTTTTTCCGTACGAGAGGCCCGGCTTCCTTTCCCGCATACTGTTTTTTGCGCAGACTTCTCTCGAGTAGGCCATACGTTCCCCCTTTCTGATCGCAAGTTCTTCCCCTCTGGTTAGAAGACGCTTAAGGTTCCCTCGACAAGTCTCTTTTCTCCGGTCTGATGTTCCCTTTTTTCTTTCATTCCTTTTTTGCCCAAGAAGGAAATCCGGTGTGATCTTCAGTCTCTCTCTCCCGAAGCTGGGACTTCCGGTTTCACTTCCTTTCCAACAAGCAGATCCCGCTCCTCCTTCGAACCGGTGAGAACCTGCTGTCGCCTTTTCATTTCAAGACGAACTCTGGGCAGGATCGTCGGTTTTTTTCCGTTTTGGCGCGCCTCTTTCCGATCTCGCGCCAGCTTCTCCTTGGTCTTGGTCTACGAAAATCTTCCCTGCACATGGCCGTTTGCGTGTCAGGGGAATTTAGCCCCTTGTCGGTCAGCTTTCGTCCCTGGGTTTGGTGAGGAGCACACACTCTCTTGGCCCGACCCCCTCGTGTATCGATCCCGGCTCGTGTCCGCAAGTTTCTTCTCTGCCTTTCCGCAAGAGCCAGAAATTTCCTGTTTCACTGTTCCGCAGCTGCCATTTCCTTCTGGCAAGCCGGAAGCCTGCATCGGGACGGCCCTCTCTACTCTTTTCCCTCCTGGAGTTAAGGATGCGTTCCTTTCAACTAAAATTGTTTTCTCAGACTTGCCCTCCTTTTCCATATGAAGGTACCGGTTTTACACGTGTTAATGGGCCGAGTTTCTGCGACAGCACCGCTTCTTTCCCCCCCCCCGTGAATGTCCCCCTTCACGAAAAAATTCTTCGCACATCGGAAGGAAGTGTCCTCCTGCTCGCAAACTCAGTTCAATGAGACTCCGCACTACCACTCCGATTTTTTGTGTGCAAGTGCCTCTTTTACAGGGAGCGGTAGCCTTTTAAAAACCCCAACCCCGGTCGATCCTCCCCCCGCCCCGAAGCCTTTCCTTTGCATTTTCCAAAACCCCCCTCTGCGGGACCCTTATCTTTCACCGACCACTACGACCCGGCCCCAGATCGCTTTCTTCCCCTTAAAGATTAATTCTGATAACCAAAAGTCCTGTGGTCCCCCGGATCCCCCGATATGTTCTCATTCGTGGATGTCTCCTACCGATCCCCCCACGGGAAGGAGACGCAGATGGTTTTCTTTCTGGCGGGAATCTTGCCCTTCTCATTTCGCGCCCTGTTTTTTCTTTTCCATCCAAACATCTGGCTCTTTTTGCGCGAGGAAAGTGTCTTTGCGCGCGTCGCCCCTTTTTTTCAAGATGATCCGTTTTCCCCTTCCCACATATG
>Ga0179593_1615004_pt1 | contig 15116 bp, 20 predicted proteins | sample CZODoug2_1_08_16_FD_185931 | JGI IMG/M metagenome (GOLD analysis project Ga0179593, IMG submission 185931) | Vadose zone soil fungal communities from Angelo Coast Range Reserve, California, USA - CZODoug2_1_08_16fungal (PacBio error correction) | ecosystem: Environmental > Terrestrial > Soil >... | reverse complement strand
AACCTCCTTTCCCCGCCTGGTGTTTCAGTGTTTACATGGCCTTTCTTAGTTTCCTCCGTTCCCTCCCTCAGACGGATCCGGCGCAGGCCTACTTTTGACTCCCTCGGAACCTTATTCCTTATACTAGTTCTTCCTCCATCGAAATTCCTTTTTTTCCTCAATCCGGCTCTTCCCCGGGCCTGTATCAGTCCCGTCAGTGTTTTTCTTCTTTCTGCAGCGATCACCCCCTGACAGACTCACGGACCCTCCCTGTTCCTCCACACACTTGCATTTCACTCGTGCCACGTCGGCGATTTACCTCCTTCCCTTCTTCCCTTCCCCCCCTTTTCGGCCTTGCTTTTCAACTCGTTTCTGATTCAAAGGCCATTTGCTTGAAGCTTCCGGTAACCGGTGCAGGCTCCGAGCATCATGCTTTTTGTGCCTTTGCTGGCCCTTTCCGCAATTATACTGGCAGCCCCGATACTCACTATCCCTTTTTGATTATAGATGGGCCCGTTCACATTTTTGCGTACCGCCACGGCTTCATCGGGGTTCCTCATTACCATGGTATCCCCTAATCGCGGTCATTTTCTCTCCGGATCGCACCCCGTGCGTGGGTCGCGACTTACTAGAGGCGGGCCCCGTGCAACCCGTACCCGTTTACCTTCCGAATAGACGCACACCTTTTCCATGGCTCCCCGCCAGTTACCGAGATCGCGACCCTTAGCGTTTTTAGCGTTACATCACGACTCGCGACTGTCCCCTTTTGGGGGCTTTGCCCCGCATTAGCGCCCTATCTGTCCACACCCCCTAGAGTCCCTCTCATTCAGCTTTCTTTCACGTGCTGCCCAGCCGAGATTTGGGCCCCCCAACCCTCTAGTTGTTTTTATGCCACCAGTGTTTTTTTTTTTCCAGACACCGTCGAGCGGCTGCCCCCCAGACAGATTCCCCCCGAACTGCAGTCCTTGTCTTTCTGTAGATCCCACTGAGTCCCCTCTGGATCCTGTCTCCGTGCTATTCCGCGGCAATCATCCAGCCCATTTTTTAGCCCCACCGGCTCCCTGAGTCTTCGCTGTTTTCTCTGAGCGTCGGTGATGCTACGCATCCCGCCCTCCTGGAGAGGCATGTGCAGTCATCCACGTTCCTCTTACGGCCGTTGGAAGGGAGAGACCCCAACATACCTCCCCCCCGCCTCACGTCCTACGGCACTATCCGAACCGGCCGCGTCCCGCCTCTTCCCCGCCACCGCCCCTCGAGACTCCTCGCGGGGATTGTCCTTGGCTTGGCAAACTTGTTCTTGGGTTCCGATGGGAGACGGGTCGCGGCACAATGCCAGTATGGGTTGATGATTTCCTTTTTTTCTTTTTTTAGTCCGGTTTCTAAGACTTCTTCGAACTTTCTGCACGGGCCCCCCTTCGCCACGAGCTCCGACTCGGATATCAGTTGTCTATACATTCAGCTGATCTGGACAATAACTTCTTTTTTTTGTTTAAGCGTTCTCCCCCCCCTGCCCTCCACCACGTCAGCGCCAGTCAAAAAGGCTGTACTTCTCTTGGCGGAAGACTTTTGCTCGCCGATTTGTTCGCGAGTTCCTATCCCTTCCCCGTCTTTTTCATAGACACGGCATTCGCGGTTCTCCCTGAGCACGCGCCCGTCGGATGGCCTGGTGAAGGCTACATCAGTCGCCTCTCTGTCGCCGAGCGTTATCGCCTTTTTTCTCAAGCCTGAGCAGCTTTTGCCCCGGTTGCGGTCTTTTCCCGTCGATTATCGGACTTACCCCCCGTCTCACGCGCTCGTGCCTTCCAAAGTCAGCGTGGTAGCTGTTTTTCCCCTTTTTCCTGCGCTTTTTTTATTGACAGAAATTCCCCCTTGAGGCGCTTGTTTTTAGTCAGGAGAAGTTTCAAATCCCCCACTCGAACTTTTCCAATATTCCGCGTTAAAGTTCGATCATCTAGTAGACAGTGAGTCCAGACCTTTAGTCGTCGTTGAACGCGGCTACTGCCAACTCTTGATGGTTTTCCCAGCTTTTATATGCTGGGTTTTTTTTGTTCGTCCTTTTGTCGTACCCCTATGCTGTGTACGGTATGTGAGCTCACCGATCCCTTCTTCTCCCCACTCTTGGTTGAGAGCTCCCCGTCCGCGCTCGATCTTCCCCCTCTTACCAGCATGATTGTCCTTCTTCTGACCCTGCCCAGCCCCTTCTCCCTCTCCTCTTGACTTTCCGCCAGTCCCTCACGGAACACCGCAAGCAAAGACCATCCACCATCATTTTCGGCGTGTTCAGATTCCTCCCTCTGTCGCCCCCCCCCTAAGATTTCTCTGTTCCAGACGACCCCGTTGGCTCTTCCCGACTCTGACTGACTCGCCCGGTATTCAACTGGACGCGCTGGGTGTTGCGTCCCGTCTTCGTTTATTTGATGAATATTCAAACAGTCCGAAGTTGTACGACCACCCGACAACCGCTTTCCCAAGGCCCCGCCTTCTTAGTGCGGACCCCCTTCTTTTCCCCTTTTGCAGCTTTTGTTCCTGAGCTCCTTTAAGGTTTTCCCCCTGCTCATACGCACCAGTTCTTAGTCGAGCCCGCTCCCGGCTATAATTCCCTCTTCTTGACCCCCCTTTCCACGGATACGGCGCGACTAGCGTTTTCCAAAAGCCCCCCCCGTCTCCCCCTCCGCTCCCCCTTGGTTTCTCCCAGGGTCTATGCATTTGTGAAGGTTGTGCCGGACTCCCTCGTCAAATTTTTTTCTCCCTTATTGGTGGTCCGCCCAAAATACTTCTTTCATTACAGTCTCTGATTCAGTGCTGTGTTTAGGTTAGCTGCCTCCCCCCTCCATCTTCCCCACGCTCTCCCACTGCCTGAGATGTAGTGCCACACGCTTTCTTCTTTTTTCCTTAATTCGTCTACACACCTTTTCTCTAACTGATAGTATCCTTTTTCGTCATCTTCGTTTCTCGGTGCCGGTCTGTCGCGCGCAGGCCGGTGGTACGCTTTTCGGTACAGCCGTTTTTCCTCGGCACCGATCGTGAGCAACGGACTCCCTCTGCGCTGAGATTTCCTTCCCCCCAACGGCCGGCTTTTTCAATCCCTCTGCATGACACATTCAGGAGTTGCTTTGCATGCGAGACCCGTCCCCATCGCCACCCGAACCCCCCCCTTTCTGTCCCCCCCCCCCACATCCAAAGCCTGACACGCACTGACGTTTTTTTGGGGAGCGTCCTGCTATGGCGGGGAAAGGGGCGGCTTTCTTTCTTTTTTCAGAGCGTCTTCCTAGGACCCCTGACTCTATCTCGGTCTGAGTGATCAAGCCGCTTATTTGTCGCCCGTCGTTGGGTTTTCCCTTGCTCGCACCCTTTTTCCGTCCACCTATTACTGAAAGCAAGCCCCCCCCTTTTTCAGCGCGATTCGCCCCCTCTTCCCTGCCCTTTCTTTTACGTTTCTGTTCAGAGGTCAAGACAGTAGCTGGTCCTGCGAATCGAAGTCAACGACGTTGCGCCTCCCACTAATAGTCTCCCCGCTCTGGCTTAGTGCCTGTCGTCAAGTTGCTTTCCTTTTTTCCCTAGTCGCGTCCCTCCCCCCCCCCGGTGCTGGTCTGGGGCACACACCGTTCATTTTTAGCTCCCAAGCGTCCCTCAGCCACGACATCCAACCTGACTCCGATTCCTTTTTGTCGAGTTGGTGCGTCCTTTGGCACGGCGATCTCCTTCCCCTTTTTCATATATTTTCCCTTCGATACACAATGTTCCCACCGAGCGTTGTTGTCTCCGTCACCGAATGGTATTCAGAGAGTGTCCGAAGGTGTCTTATCTTTCCCCCCCTTCCCTCCCCCCCTTTTTACACCGGCATCCCACCATCGGGTGAAAAACTGTTTTTGCGGTTTTCTTTCATTTCTAGAGCCTATATTCGCTTTTTCCGAGGTGCGTTTACTCCCCCAAGGCCGTAGAGTATACTGACGTGACTTGTCCCCTGCCTTTTTTGCCCCCCGTTCGACCTTCGTCGTCGAACTCAGTAGACTTTCGTTTTAATAGTTTTTTTTTTTTTCGGACAGGAATTGACTTATGCGCGCATGACTTGCGCTCCTTTCTGATTGACGAGGAGGCGGTGATGATGGCGAATTCCCCCCCCCTCTGTTTCCCATAGAAACGCCCTATCTGCTTTCCCTTCTCAATTTGCCCCCCAAATTTTCCAGCGTTTGTGGATTATTGCTTCGAATATGCCGTAGGGCAGCCCCTCCGCTTTTTAGTCCCTTTTCCTTTTTCTGAATGTCTCGTGTAGCACTTAGAGTCGCGCATGCGGCTCACCCGACGCCCTTCCGACCATCTCTGTGGGCATGCGTATAAAGGGTTCGCGTCCTTTTCCCTTCCCTTTTTTTACACCTCTCATCTTTAAGTTAAGTTGGTGTTTGGGGATCCTACGTAACTTCTTTCACTGAGGTGTAGCGGGCCTTCCCAGTTTTTCCGCGGGCCTTTTTTTTCCCCTTCGACCCTTTTTTCCTTATTGACAAGTGATTTTTCCTTCCCCCCCTCTCTGCCTCTCACGTGTTCTTTTTACGGAGTTTGTCTAGCCCCCCTGCATAGGTTGATTGTCGCGTTTTTCCTACTTGCCCCGGCCTCGAGCCCACCCGGCTTCAGGCTCCTGTGGGTCCCTTCTCCTCCCGCCTTCTAACCCGAACACAGATGAACCCGCTTGCGTGCCCGGCTGGGGCCCACTCCCCACCCGGATTTTTTGATTTTTTCACCTTATTAGTGATTATTACCGTGTTCTTTCCCTTGCCATTTTGTGACTTTCTCCCCGGTCGCTGGTTAGCACGGGGCTATCCCGCTCGCCCCCGCTAGTCTCGGCAGTTCGTTCTTTTCCTTTCCTTCTTTTTTTTCGCTGCACACTTGTCTGGATGAGTCGCGAATCCCTCACACACTTCTCACGGGCCCCCACACGCACTCTGGTGGCTCCTTTGTGTCTTTTGATTTTCCTCCCTCACCCTCTACCGCTCTTTTCGGTCCCTTTAGTTCAGATGTTTTTGAGACTCCCCTTCGTGACAAGTCTTTTTCCTGTGATCCCGCGAAAGTTGATCTAGACACGTCGACCCCATCGCTCCTGTTTTTTTTTTCCCCCTTTTTGCCCCCCCCCCCGGAGAGGATTCGACGGCTTCTCGTGCCCCCCCCGATTCCTGAAGCGGTTGACGTGCTTTCTCTTCCGTCGCAGGTGTGTACTTTCTTTTTTTTTACTTTGCCTTGTGACCAAGTTGAGCACCTCCCCGGCTGAGAGGACTTTGGTGCCTGATTCAAGTGGCTGAATGCACCCTGTGCTACGCCCCTTTTTTTTTGATTGGGTCGTCTGTCCTGCAGTCTGAGCGGGCGACCAGCAGGCTTTCCGTGTCAGCGCGACCCGATTCAGTATGCTCTTGCCGTTGCCGCGGCAGACCTTTTCTGTTTCCTCCTCCCTCGGGTTCCATCTCCTAGATTCCTTCGCCGGTGGAGATCCGTTGACCTTCCCCCTTACTACTCACAATAGACCCGCAGTTGACGTTGCGCCCCCATTTCCGGTCGCCAAGCCTTCTTTCCTGTTTATGTGTTTCGGCCAATCTTGTAGTTGGTGTCCCCCTTCCTTGGTAGTGCGCTACGCCGCTTCCTCTGCCTATAGGAGGGAGCAAGGAGGGAAAGGACGCGTTTTTCTTTTAGTCCTCCCCCCCCCCTTTTTTTGTTTGTTTTGTTGAGCGAGACCTCCTTTTCCGCGGTGCGGATCTTCGGAGCCGACGCCGAAGACGTCAGCTTTTCCCCTATCTTTCTCGAGCACACCGGTCATATCGAATCCTAGTCGCCACGAGTCTCCCCCGCCGTTGCTGAACCACTCGTTCTCAGACGATGTCCTTTTTTCTTTCCAGCAACAGCCTGGGCCAGTTTCACGTACTCTAAGTGCACTTCGGTCAGGGTGCTCATTCCCACTGCCGGTAGTCTCCCCCCCACCTCCCACGCCCCCTTTCGAGGCCTCCCTCCTGGCGTAGTTTTTGACCTGTCTCTTCCTCGGGTCCCATCACACTACATGATACCCCCCAGGGCGGACGACTCTACCTGACACCGCCTGCTGTTTCCTGTCTCGGCAGCTCCGCCCTGAGGTTTTCTTCCATCGTAGCCTCGGACCTATCTTTTCCTGTTGTACCTAGTCTTGCCTGTATAGTGTACCGGCATCTAGACTCGCTGATTGTTTCCTGCGTCCTCTGTCCGTCTACCCTTTCATCTTTTCATTCCTCGCAGCCCCGCGCAAGTCTGCTTGACAGCTTGCCTTCCGTCTACTCCCTGGTCTTTCTTTTAGTGTCGCCAGCTTCCCCCTTTTCGATCGTGGTTTCTTTCTGGGCCTCTCCTTTTTTTCCCCCTATCCCGTATACCCCTGCATGTTTTTTTTCGCCCCCGTGTCCCGCACACAGCCTTCGGCGCCCCTGTCGTGGCTTGGAGTGCCTATGGCCGACTTTCCCACCACCCCGCGAGAGCGGCCTTGGGTTACACTTACTTACGTACCCTTCTCCCCTTTCCCCTTTTTTTATTCCCGCTCCTTTCCCCGCACGAGGCTACGCGCCCCTTTTTCTCGTCTGACAGAGCTTGGGCGCGCGCCCTATACTGCGGTGCACGTAGGCTCTCATCGACTCGTATGATGTGCTCCCCCCTCCCCCTTGGCTTTTCCGCGCAGTAAACCACGATCAGGAAGCGTCCTGTACTGTAGCTTTGTGTGCATTTGTGTGGACTCCCGTTCCCACTTTTAATGCCAGTTAGTTATCCCTTTACCGTAGTAACTATGCTGTGTCACTGTTTCTGTACCTCGGAGCTGAGTTATGGGAAATTACCCCTGCAGTTGCTGTGTCACAATCTCTCCAAGCCTAAGCTCTTTTTGCTTTTCTCCACGAGTTGCCCCATTTTTCCTCCCCCCCCGACTGTCGAGAGTAGCTCGGCCATATGCCTGAAAGCCTTCGGGCTCGCCGTGAGTGCGCTCTTCCCCACTTGACTTCCAGCCCCACGCCTTCGCCGCTTGTTCGAGTCATCTTTCCTGTAAATCTCGTGCTGGCGGCCCTTCCCGTGTCGGCGGGCCCTGCGAATGGACACCCCTCTCGTTCTTCCCCCGACTCTTTTCCCCTTCCCCTGGTGCATGCACTAGATCTCAGGTGACAACTTATCTCCCTCCGCCGCGACCGCTTCCATGCCCTGCCAGGATCATGCTGCTCCCCCCCCCTCTTCGATTGCGTTTGCACAGTTGTCCGGTGTGCGCTTGTATCTCTTGCACTGCCTTTTTAACGCGTGGCACATCTGCGGTGCTGCGGAGTTTTGGTCCGTGCGCACGTGCTATCCGACTTTCCATTCCCCTTTTTTCCAGCCCACTAGTTTCCCCCAGAATCGACCCATTTCGCCTTCGCTATCAGTTCGTGTGTTCTACACCTTCTCCCAAGCTGATCGTTTCAAGAATCCCTTTGCTGAGCTCCCAGTTTTCCTGCGCACTCACGCGGAATCTCTCACCATGTCCGGCTTAGCCTCCTTCGGACAATTGACCGCTTTTGTCTTCTCTGACTGAAGTCATTTAAGACTTTTTTCCTACCCTCGGCAGTCATACCCACGGAAGCTCACTTGGAGCGCCGTCTAACGAGCCGCGGGTGTTTTTCCGGGCACCTTTGAGGCTGTGGTGCACCCCCCCCTTTGTCGTGCCAGGTCTGCCAGAGGCCCCGTCAGTAGGGGGTCCCCTGTTTCGTGTCTTCGTTCAAGTCGATGCGAGTTGTCCTTGGTGCACTCCTGATCAGTCCATGCACTTTGCTGGACGCTTTTGGATCGTCACCTGCTCCCACGCTTTATTACCCAACAAGCTCCTTTCTGCCTTTTTCTCGATCCTTTCGTCGCCGCTCCCACGGTCGTCTTTGAACGCGTTGTTTCCCTACAGCCACTTTTGCCCCTCTTTGTTGAATCGGTTATGTGTTGGCGTGTCTTTCTGGTTTGTTGTATCTATGACGCGCCCCCGATTATCTAGTTTCCTCCTCGGGCACCCTTCCGACGCGTTAAATCGTGCGCTCACTCGCATACCTCCTCGGCCAGAAACCTGACCCCAAACTAGTGCACAAGCACTACACCCTCCCCAGTTACTCACCCTTTTACTACCTCAAGACAGTTTTGTTCCGCTTCGTGGGCCGCGTTTCCCCCGGGACGACAGTCGTCCTTAAGACTCAGTAACATCATTCCCCCCATGCTTTCTCTCCCTTCGGCTCTTGTTGTCATCGTTTTTTTCCGGGCTTGCGCCTACTATCGCCCCCCAAGCAGACCCCCTCCCGCCGAATTTTTTTTCCTTTTTCCCCCCACGTTCCCTCTTGCGTTCTCCGGCGTTTCCACGGCCGTACTCCCCCAATACGGTCACCCGCGCCTTGTTGGCCTCTCCTCGCGGATTTCCTGTGTTTTCCTGTGAACCCGCCACGGCCCCCCGCCCGCGATTGCCGTTGTCGGCTCGCTCCCCCACCTCTCCCCCTTTGCTTCGCCCTTTCAACCCGACCCTACTGCCTCACCGCCTTTTGCTTTGCCCTATCCTGTGCCAGAGAAGCTTTGTCCTAACTGCGTGATGTGCAAACTGTTTTTTTGAGTTTCCGGCGGCCCTTTTCTTCCCTTTGTCAGATTTTTCTGAACGGACGGTACTGTTTCACTCCCCCCCCCATTGGTATCTACAGCCTGTTTTTGAATCTCCATTTTCGATTTTTTTATGCCATTTACATGGAGTAACTTCGTCCCAGTTTTGACGTAGTGTGCTTGACGACTCCCCCCCTTTGGCATCGAACTCTCATCGGGCGCGCTTCAGAACCTTCCCCCTCCCTATGACAGACTGTGGAGAGCTATCTCCCTGAATCTGTCTCCAGGGTGTGTCTCCCCCACATCGTCCTTTTGTTCTTCTTCTGGGGGACCCGTCTTTGCCCCCCACGTCTATGGGTATATTGATCATTAATCGCGGCTCACCCGATACTGCAGTTTTTTTTTTCTCAACTTCCTGGTGGAACCCAAACCACCCCACGGCTTCCCACTAAACAACACTTTTGTGGCTTCCTGCATCTTTTAGAAGAACAGCCGCCTTTCCTCCTCCTTTTTTTTTCGATTCTTGTCCAAGCGAGGAGTAAGGCTTTTTTTTTGCAGTCGGCGCGTCCTTTTTTTCTGTCGTCGATAGTAGCTCTTTGAGGGAACCTAGACCAACGTGCTTCTATTTGTTCTTTCCTTTTCCTTGCGCGAACGGGTTGACACTCGGTGCGGCTGAAGTCCCGACTTTGTCGGGGCAACCATGCAGTTTCAGCGCGCTCCTTGCCTTCTTTTTTGATTTTTCTAGGGCCCCCTCTGTGTAGGTGAGGAACATCATCTGTTCCTTAACCCGGGAGGGTTCCGCCACAGCGCGCGGATCACAAACAGTCTTCCTAGGGGTTGTGGTTCGATGCGTCCACGTTGAGGATCCGCTGCTTTCAGTTTTCTCCAACCGTCCTCTTTTTTAATCGGGAGCATTTCTCCCCCCCTTCGAGACGTAACTTGTCATTGGCAGGTAATTCCCTCGATCCATAGTGCAACGTCCAACCCGGCCCTTTCCCCCCAGCCCGGTTACGTTGCACCCCCCCAGCCCATTTTTTTTGTGTCCATCCCCTCACGTGCGCCCCCGCCACCGTTCCGATACGTGAGACCCCTACGACAATGATTCGTTCTTTGTTTTATTTTGGTATGCCGACGTGCAGCTTTCCCTGCTCCTGCTGCAGCTCCGATTCTCAGGACTTCCTCCGCGATGCGGCCACCCGCCATTGCTCCCACCCCTATGCACCATTTTGTGCCACGACTCTTTGCAGAACCTTGCTCTTATCGGGCCCCTTCCCACAGCCTAACTCGTCCTAACTGGCGGTAGTGTCGCACACGTATCCCTGTGTGCTGCCGCTTTGTCGCGGTTCCAGTTTTTCCCCTTTTTCCGGCTGGCCCGCTCGTAAGTGAAATTTCCGGCGATTCACCCAGTGGGACTTGAGCAAAGGGTTCCCGTGACGTAAAGTTCCAGCCGGCAGCCTCTTCCCGTCCCTGCCTAGTATTTCATTACCCGTAAGGTTAGCCTTTACCCCCCCCTCTGAAAGCGTGCGATGACACCATGATGCCGCGGAGTCGAAACGTCCCATACTATCTTTGTCGAAAATTGTTAGGCTGCTGCTGGTTTGGTATCCGCGCCCGGCAACAGAGTCTCGGGATTTTACGCCTTCGTTTGGTCTGCTGTTGAGATTTCCCCTGAGGAGAAACTTATGATTAAGCATCCTTCACTTCCCTCCCCCCGCTCTGTTTCTTTGTTTTGCGGCCTGTTGGCAGATTCGCCTTCACGGAGGCGGCTCACCCTGTGACCCCATTTTCGTGCGGGTCCCAATGGACTGGTCATTGCACGTGTTTCGTTGTCTGAGACGCTGCACACTTCTCCTTTTTCTTCGCCCTTTTTTTTTTCCCTCCCCTTCAAGAGCCAGGTATGTTAGAAGATTGAAACTACTCGAAAACCCCTCCGTCTTCCGGCTCCAGGGGCAAAAGCCTCGCTTGTCTTTTGGTGCACACCTGCCTCGCTGCTACCCCTAAGTAGACTTTTCCATGTTTTTAGTGCTTTTTTGATGTTGACCACGGGTTAGCGGCACCGATCCCGCAGAAGCGGAGGCTCGTTGATTTCCCCAGCTTCCCCCGCCTTCCCTTGCCAACAACTTTCCTTTTTCCCCTGAGTAGTCCCACTCGTGCGTCCTTTTCGGAGTCGGCTCCTACCGTCGCCCGTCCCCCCTCATTTTCGAACTTCCTTTCCTTTCCAAGCCCTGTTACAGGCGCACACCTTCGTGTGCTTGTTGTCCTCTTCTCCGAGATCATGAGAGTCCGCTTTCCTCTCCCGCCTGTTGCGTCGTGCCCCCGGTTGAGCTTCCTCTTTTTTCGACTCAATGTGAAGACGCCCGTGTGCATCCAGGCAGTGCCCCCAAACTGGGTCCCGACGAGCCTCAGCCCTCTGCGCCCGAATGGCCACCCTCCCCTACCCTCGTAACCCACGGTCTTCTTTGTTTCCTAGCTGAGTAGGTTTCAATTCTTTTTTTTCAACCCCCGCTCCTTTCCTAACGCCCCGGACATCAGGGGTCCCAAATTTTCTGTCACCTTTTGCGTCCCTGCCATGTCCGAAGTAGTTTGTGGTCACGGACTTGAAGTTTTAATGCTAGATCTCGTTCCTCTTCTTCGACGTCACTTCTCTGTATCGGCGGGCTTCCCCATCCAACCTTGCTCACTGCCGCTACTCCTGACGGTGATCGGCCCCTCTCGTGACACGTTGCGGGCTCTTGACTCTTTCATGTCTTTTTTATTACCATTCCCCAATACGAAAGCGCGGATTTTTTCGGACGCCCCCTTTTTTTCCTGGAGGCTGATTGTCTGCTTTAAAGTAAGATTTCTTTTGACGTGGCTCGCGTCCTTCTCGCGTCTCCCGATCGTGGAGGTTCCGCCCCTCCGGAGCTTTTCCTGCACCTACCCGTCCCGGACCCGGCCCCCCTTTTTTCCACTGACGACTGCTTTCAGCTTCAGGCCCTTTCGCAAGCGTTTTGAAGGAGCCTTTTCGCTCCCTTGTCTCCCCCTAGTCTGATTGCCCCGTTCGCATTACGGACAAAGCGTTGAGGTGTCCGGCGCATTCCTGGTGCTCAGCCATACGGAGAGACGTAGTCAGTCCTTTCTTTGTGTCTGTTGTTCTCCTTCCATAACGATCGTTACTCCGAGGTATTTACCAAGCTCGCCCTCTTCCTGAAGGCGCTTCGCCCTGCGTGAGGACCACCGTCTTCTGCTTCCCCTTCGCCTCCCCTGTCCCAGGTCGAATCCTCCCCCCCTCGTAGTTCTCGCGCCCTCATCCTCCCGACCTGCTCGCCCTCCTCTCCTCTTATCTTCGCGCCCCCGCGTCGCGGTGATCACGCCCTCGCAGCCTTTCGCTCAGCCAAATTTGCAGCCCGTCACTGCGACACGTTTGCTCAGCAAGACCGCAAGTCATCCTGATTCGGGGCTTTACCAGATTACCAGATTTCCAGCGGTTTCTCTCCGTCTCGAGCCCTCTTTCTCGAAATGCAGCCGCCAGCTTCAGCGCAGGGACCGCTGTGTACCCTTTGGGCCCCACTTCCCCCCCCCGAGAATTTATGTCGTCTAATACCATTCGTCTGAAAACCTTGCCGCCCCACCCCCCCCACAGTTGTCCGTGGGTGAAGATGTTGAGCGGGTACTACTCGGCACCCTCCGTTTCTGTTTGATTTTTACCTTCAGACCTTTCGACGCGGTGCCCACGCTCGTGAAGTGGTTTTTTCTGCCCCGCCACACCTCCAACTTCGCCCCGCGCTCAGCCCTTTTCCACCCCCCCATTGAAGCTCGGACTTCTTTACTGAAGCTCCCATTACAGATTAAGTCCGGCGGCAGGAAACCCCCCTTTTTCTAATTTACTGTACGGCCTGTTCGGTCCGACTCACTGCCGATTTCATCTTCGCTTTTCCGAAGACGGCCTCTTCATACCACCCCCAGCCTCCCCTTTTTTTCTTAACGGTGTCTGTTGCTGGCGACGTTTCTTTTGTCTTTTGTACTATATGCACTTCGCGCCGGGCTTTCCTTCGCGTGGCCTGTTTTTTGGTTCCCTTTTTTTGACCACGCTTTTTTCTTTTACAAAGACGATCCTCAGCGGCCTCGATCCCGCCCCCTCTTTCGTTGTGTGTCAGGCTCTCCGACACCTTGTCAGTCGGGCGCTGTGCGTAATCTTGTTTTCTTCTTGGCTCTCTTCTCACAACGACTCTTTCCACGAGTTCCGCCCCTTTTGCGCGGTTTGTTGTTGTGCCTTGCACTCGGTCCTTCGTCCACCAGTTGCCCGCCCCCTTGGACTGCCTGCCGCATGTTGCTCGTGCATTGCCCTAGCTCGACAGGTCCCGTTTTTTGCTTTGCTTGTTCTTTGTGCGAGGTTGGACAGGCGCCATTTTTTTTGACTACAGAGATGCCTCCTTTTTCGCCACTTGAACTCTGTTCGCAGCGAGAGATGTGGATGGGAATTGCGTCTTACCCTTTTTTTACTGGTTGGAGACAATAGGTTGTCTTCTCTTCATAGTCTCTTTCTGTTCAGTTTGGTCCGATGCTATCGTTTTTATTTTTGTTGGGGTTACTCAACCGCCGACCACGCGTCCCAGCCCCCTAGAAACGGGTTTGTAGTTTTCTGGGTACCTACGCGTGCTATGGTGATTTTCTTTTCCAGCGAGCCTGGACCGGTGCGAAGCATGACCCTGCTGACCTTTCTGCGTTCATTTTTTTTTTTGGCACGTAGCATTCGTCCACTCGTGCAAGCCTATTCGGAAGACCGCGTCCACCACGACCTCTTTCTTTTCTTTTCCCATAACGCTGTGACCCGAGCCGCGGGCTGGCGCCCGACCTAAAAGATCAGATCAATTCATCTTTACCGTCTCCTTTCAATTTTCCGTTTTCCCCCACTTTCGTTGATCTCTGTACTAGAGCAGCAACGCTGTGAGACCCAAGCGTCGTGTTTTATCGTGGGGCAGTCCTCCTCTTCCGGTCGTTCCTGCGTTTCTTTCCACGAGCAGTCTTTTTTTTTTTTTTTTTTTTTTTTTTTCGCTTTTGTGCTCCCACTTCTTGGATGCTTATTCCTTTCTTTCTGGATCGGCCTGCCGGTCCACTTTTTTTAGATGGTCGGCTAGCTCCACTGCTTCAATTATCAGGAGAGAAAGTCCGAGGATCCGCCCCACTTTTTTTCCTTCTATTTTTCCCGCCGCATTTAATTCTTACACAATCCCGGTTGTACGAGGAGGGAGGGAGGGGAGAGGTGGCGTCTTCCATTTTTTGTTGCATTCACCCCTCGAAAACGTTGTGTACTGAGTTAAAGAAACCAGGTGATTTCCTGATAGAGTTCTGTGAATGTGCGGTTCCTTCTTGTTTGCGCTCCTGGGGTAGTTACCTCGCACGATCTTGTTAGTCAACGACATAATGGCGATTTCGGTGGCCCAGAGGGCTCTTCTGATACAAGCTTCTGACTGATCGTCCGTCTTTCTCCTTTGGTTCCTTTTCGACTCTCGTAGCGTTTCAAGGGTAGCTATCACTTCTTTTCTTACCCCCCCACACCCAAAAAGAGGCTTTTTGAGCTGGGCATTCTCCTTGGAATGCTAATTGGAGGGTCTTATTCCGTTTCCTTTTATGTCCCCCCACGTTGCAGATTAACCCAGGGCGTCTCGGAGGGACCGCTTGCGCGTAGATACAAGGCAGGCCTTCAGCCTTTTTGCGTAGTATTTTTGTGTAAAGTTTGCCGAACAGTGCCCGCTAAACCCCCTTTCTTGTCCCATAGTAAAATTTGATCGCGACACAAGGTCGCGTACTTGAGCGAGGCGTTAGCACTTCAATATATACCTCCCCCCCTCATGCGTCATACTTTCTTCGAGGGCGTGGGACTGATCTTTACTCTCCGATTTTTTTTTTTTTTTCAACTGCGAGTTTGTGAAAGGTCAGACCAGATCCAATCTTTGGGCCCTCCCACCCTTTCCCCCGATCCGGTGAACCAAGTTTTTTGTTGAACATCTCTCCGGGATATAGGACATAGCCGCCGAATCGACCGAACACCGCATCCTCCCCTCTTTGATTTTTTTCCCAGTTTTGCATTTCTGGCCAGTTCATATGTCAGTTTTGCGACCTGAGTCTTTGGCCACCCCCCCCCGGACTGCCCAGTACTGTGATAGGACCGAGGCCGTAAGCTCGCCTTTTTCGCCCGAGCTTGATTTCCCCCAGCGCCTCGAGAGGGCTGTTGCGAGCCGGTTAGTAAATAGTGTTCCCACACCCTCTCAGTTTTCGTGCGGTTTACAGTTTTCCCCAGGTCGTCACGACCCCCGGTGACTCTGCCATGTGAGTCACACCCACGGCGGACTTCCGACCCAGCACCTTAAACTTAGTCCGAGGACTTTGGGTAGTGTTTCCCAAGTTCCCCTGTGATAATTTTTATCCAATGTTGATGACGGGCAGGTTAGAGCAGCCCTATTTTTGGTTTCACGCCCCTGCGTCCTTTGCATGTTTCCACCTTTTTCCCGTTCCGGGCTGTAAATCGGGGCTAGGATGACTTTTAATTGACTAGCGGAAGATGGAAAAAGTCA
>Ga0179593_1473971_pt1 | contig 15116 bp, 13 predicted proteins | sample CZODoug2_1_08_16_FD_185931 | JGI IMG/M metagenome (GOLD analysis project Ga0179593, IMG submission 185931) | Vadose zone soil fungal communities from Angelo Coast Range Reserve, California, USA - CZODoug2_1_08_16fungal (PacBio error correction) | ecosystem: Environmental > Terrestrial > Soil >... | reverse complement strand
CGTCAGCTTCGGTTCCAACCGTCTCGAACAATGTTATCTGTTTTGCACCGGAGGTAGGTTTCACCTCCCAAGGACCCCTATCGTCTTAGTTACTTATAGCTTGACTCTCCCCCTATATGCATCCTTCGTCACTCATCCCCCTTTTTTTCCTCCGGATTTTCTTTCTTCGGTTGAAGCCACCCAGTTCGCACGCGCCAAGCGGACTTTTCCGCAGACTCCCCCAATTAGACTCTCCAGTACCTACCCCCCGTCTTCTCCCCCCCCTCCACCTCCTGATTCTCTCCACTTTCCCCCGAGACAGAGTGAGATTGGGAGTCCGAGGTGTGAGCTTCGGTCGCGCCCCTGCCACTTTCCTCTCCGCATGACGGTATAGCCATCTGAAAGGTCGTTTTCGGCTGTGAGACTGTCGACACATCGTTCATTTTAGCAAACCCTCACGAAATGTCCCCAAGGGATCGATTTTTGTTTTGTAGCCGGCGGCAATACGTTTGTGAACCCATATCTTGCAAGCCCTTGGTAGGCACGTGAACCCTTCCTCCCTCGATAACCTTCGGAACAACATTGGGGCTTTCCCGTAGGTTGTCTATTCTTGATGCAACCACCTTCTCGCCTTTTAGTCGCTTATTTTCAGGTGCCCCTTCGTTCGGGCGCATACATCCGGCGTCGTTTGAGCCGTGCCTGTAAGAACGTTTGGAAAACAACCCTCGAGAGATTCTCTATAACTAACAACCTCTCGTTGGGTCAGGATCTTTCTCGTTTTGTTTCTGAAAAACAAGGATGGCTTTACGAGCTTCCACGTTTCCCCTCAGACCAGGCCCCCCGGGGTATTGTCCCCCTCCGCTGGTGGCTTTCCGGGCTGGGTAGGCGCGATCCGGGTATGTCCGCGATGAGAAGTTCTTTTAGGCTACCGCTGGGCCCTGTCCCCAAGTTTTTCCACTTCAAAGGGCGTGCCCTTGTCGGGCGTTGCCTGAAAAAGAAAATTCAACATAGTCTGCGTTGCTTTGCCCAAGCCGCGTACCCGGCCGACGCAGGGGTTAGGGCTAGAGTGTGTGTGGCATATTTTCCCCCTCCAGTGGTGAGTTCTCCTTAAATTGTCAGGCAGGGCTAAGGATTTAGCTCCCCTTCTCTTTTTTCCCGCAGGTTTTTTTGTTCCCTCCGCCGTTTTTAATCTGCCAATGATTGAAGGAAGGCAACGATTGAAATGATCCGCGTTAGATTCTTAACAGGGGGACAACTTTTCCCACGACCCTTTTATGATCAGTTGATTGCAAACTTGGGTGAGATGTAAATTTTTTTAAGCCCTTTGTTGATTCTCCAGTTCGAGAATAACTGTTTTTGAAGCCTGCGAAGCTTTTGCTCTAGGATGCCTTCCGCGATGGTTTAACGCTAGCTGAACAGCCCCCTTTCTGGAAGGGTATTTACCCCTTAGCTTCTTGCCGACTCGTTAGGGTCCGAGGTCTTGGATCCGCCATCTTTCTGTTGCGCAAGAGTGAGGTTTTCCCCCTCCCTCCCCTGTTGGGTTACGTTGATCCGTGCCTCATTTGTTTTTCGTTAGGAATTGATTTGCCCCCCGGGTTGATCGTCCCTTCGTCTTCCTTGAACGTTGCGTCTACAACAGCCACGATTCCAGATAAGTAGGTCCTCTGTCTTATCTTCCAGGCCGTGTTCCCCGCGTTGCCTTGACCCCCCCCTTTTCCAATGCAAAGGCAGGTTTTCTTTCTCTCTATGACCTTTCCTTTGTGAGATTGTTCTCCTGTCTGGAACACTCCTTCCAGTGTTGGTAAAAGAATTTTTATTATGTATAGTCGGAGAGCATCCTACGTTTTTCCAAGCTAGGGTCCCTTTCACATTTCCGGTTCCTATGGTGTATGGTGTGAAACGTAGTCTTGACGCAGGGCATCTGTGAGTCTTCTTCCCCTGAGAATTGACACCCGTCCACACTTTCTGCTTCGTCGTCGAGCTTGCGATAAAAATTTGTTTCCTCTTGACTGGTGATACACGTCCTGTTCCTAGATCGTCTCCACCCTTGACCCCTTTTTTCTTCAGTAGTGTCTTCTTTCTTCCTGTTTTTTCCTGGTGGACACTTTTTGTCTTGTGTTTTGTTCTGGCCTTGTCCTGTGAACCACCTTTTGCCTTTGAGCCAAGTGCTCTAGAGGCTTTTTTTCTGTGCTTTCATGGTATGTGTGCTTGAATTCAATTCCCAAGGGCGTTGCCCTTGTCGGGCTTGTCCGGGACCCGTAGCGTGGGGGTTTGGGTCTCCGGGGGATGGGCGGTCGGAAAGTAATCTCGGTTTTTCAAATTGACGTGAAGACGTAGCTTAGCTCCCTCTCCCCTACTTATCCTTCACTTCTTCGAGTTTCCCCCCTTTTCCCTCTCTCCCCCCCAGTTTTATGAATACCCTTCTCAAAATGTACTTTCCCGTATCTCCCCTTTGATTTCTTTTGCAGAGGGTTTTCCTGCCAAAATCTTTGCAAACCACCGGTCACTTTACTCCCCTTTTCCTCTTTAGTTTCCTTCTTTCCAGCTCTCTTTTCAGTGGCTCTCCCCGGACAAAAAGGCGTCCCCTGGACTTCCTACCCTCGGATCTTTAGACAGTAAGTATCAGCTTCGATCGAATTTAAAGGTAGCCCTGATTGTTCATGAATGCACTCTTTCGATTCCCCTTGCCCCACAGTTCCCTCCCCAGTGATCCGGTGGTTGCACTCCTCTTTCAGAGAATGAGACCTGCTCTGCTTTTTTTCTCACTTATCTTTATCTTCGCGGTGTTGTCCCCTTTTTAGCTGGGGAGAGTTTGGACTTTCTGTCATCAACACCTTCAGAACTTTACCGTATTGACCTCCCCCTTCCCACTACGTTCCCCATGCTGGAGTTGATAGACCCCGACACCTAATGAAATGGAGATCAGCAGCTCTTTTTTTTCTTTTCTGACGACACCCTCTCCCCATTAGCGAAGTTGGATCACTCCTCAAGTGCTTTCTGACAATCCCCATTTCCCAAGGTTCTTCTATACATTCTGCTATCCCCCCCTCACTGAACTCACTCCTTTCTTTCTCTTGTTGTGGGTTCTCGAGAGACTTTTCTGACCGCAGGGCCCATTTTGTTTTGCCTCCCCTTTTAAACTGGGGATTTTTTCACTGCGCAGCCCCCTTCCCTGGGTAGAGTTCTTCGACGCAAAATCGGAGATTTTTCCTCTTTCAGGTTCTCTTTCTCAGATTTCTAACTTAGTGTTGTTCTTGTCCTCCTTTGATACACGCTGATGTTTCTTTGTCTGAACGGCAATTTTACCCCTCCCACCGCCCTTTTGCTCTTACCCAACCGCTGAGATTCAAGATACCAGGACAGCCCCCCATAACTCCAAACCACCCAAAAACAGGGCCGGGGGGGGGGGTTATGGGTTGGGGAGTGGTGGGGTGAGGTTTTGGGGCTGGGGGGTTGGTTTGTGGGGTTCGGGGGTGGTTGGGGGTGGGGGTTGGGTTGTAGCGGGAGCGGTGGGGGGGGGTGAGGGGGGGGTGGGCGGGGGGGGGGGGGGGGGGTTTGGGGGGCGTGGGGGGTGGGTGGGGGGGCGGGTTTGTTCCGGGCGGTCTTTTGGCGGGGGGGGGGGGGGGTTCGGGGGGGTGGTGGGGGGTGGGAGGGGGGGGGTGGGTTGGGGGGGGGGGGGGGTTTTTGCGGTGTTTTGGGGCGGCGGGGGGGGCGGGGCGGCGGGGCGTCCGTGGGTGGTGTGGGGGTGGGGGGTGGGGGTGGGGGTTTTGGTGTGTTTGGGGCTGTGTGGGGGGGGGCGGCGGGGTGTTTGGGGGCGGTTGGAACAATAAAAAAAACCCAACCAAAAAAAACCAACACAAAAACCACCCAAAAACACCCAAAAAACAACAAAAAACCCCCAAAAAAAAACAAAAAAAAAAAAAACACCCAACAACCCACAAAAACAAAACACACCAAAAAACAAAAGGGTGGGTTGTTTTTTGGGTGGGGGGGGGGGTGTGGGTTGGGGGGGGGTGGGGGGGTTTTGGTGGGGGTGGGGGGGTTGGGGTGGGTTTTTTGTGCCCCAATAGTTTGCCTGCGGGTGCCCATCCCTTTTTTCTTAATTTTTTTTCCCCAAATCTAGCCTTCCCCCCTCATCTACCGGGAAGTCGTCACTCTAGCTTGATTTTTAATGACTTTCACTTTCAAGGATTCGCTGTCACGTTTTTTTCGAAGTTGTCCAGTCTCCCCCGACCTTCTAGGATCTTCGTCCTAGACCCGTCGGCTCCTTGGTCCTTCGATTTGGGGCCCTTGTGTTGCTATTTAATTTCCCCCCTCCAAACGACCATCAATTATTTATGAGACTCCCCCCCCCTTAATGTTTTGAAATTTTCTTCCGCACTTGGAGGGTACATTTTTTTTTCCCATTCAGCCTTTGCGTCTTTAAGGAGTTCATTTTTGCTATAGACCTTCCCCCCCCCCCGTTATTACCTCAGGGATGTCCAATCGTATATTTTATTCCTCCGAACTCCTCTCACCCCCTCTCGTGGAAATGATCATGGTCCCTCCCACCTTTACTTATCGGTCCCATTTCCACCTTTTGGAATTCCCCCTACAGGTGCCAATATAGGGGCTCCGTAGACAAACAGTGTTTCTTTCCCCTCACTGAATCACTTAAACATGTTTCCCACCCCCTTCCCCCCCGGTGAGAGACAGAGTACCGGCCGTCGAGTAACACCCCCCCACCCCCCCGTGTTCTTTAGCCTACTCTTCCAACTTTCCTTGGCTCACATTCAATGAACATGGTCTGCGTCCCCCCTCCCTCCAGAATCGTCCCTTCGTGTTTCAGTTTCTCCTTAATTCTCCCCCGCTTAGTTCAGAATCCTTGCTTTGCCACGCCTTCTGCAGACTTTTTCTTGTGGACCCATAGACCCGTTGGACTTGACCCCCTCCCCAATACTGGTCAGTTTAGTTTCGGCTGCGCATTTTACTCATCTTCAGACCAGGCTGCCCCCCTCCACTTTTCTGTTTCGCCCTCGCCCCCCAAAAGTCCCCCCGGTATCAGCTCACGCCTTTTTTGTCGTGGGCACGTTCCTTCCCCCCATCGTTTTCACACCGTAGGTGTCTTCATCTCCTGCCATCCTCCCCACCCCCCCCCCCCCCCCCCCCCCCCCGATCCTCCTCTTGCGCGTTGTAGGAAACTCAGGCCGCCCAAAGCAGTCTCCAAAACCACTTCAGGCACGTAGCCATTTTCTTTGCCTTGAACACCCCCTGTATCGTCGCCACAAGAGGAGGCTCTTCCATTCTGAAACGCGCTTTCCGGGCGGTTACTACGGTGGTAACCTCCCCTTCAGTCAAGTGGGTAGCTTCCCTGTTTCCCCCTCGCGGCCGCTTCTAGAAAAAGGCGGCGCCTTTCTTGTGATAGGGCACTCTTACCTCATACGGCTTTAACTGTAAAGCCTATCCCCCCCTTTTCGCGCCTTCGAAAAATTTTTGTACGTTGTCATCCTTTCCGATCTCCTAGGTGCTTCCCTTCATTGGCAGTACTTCTGCTGTCCTATTAATATGCAACGGAGGCGTCAAATGCCCCCCCCCCCCAGGGCAAACACCTTTTGCTCCTGTTCGACTCCCTCACCTTATAGTCCCCCTTGTCGTATCCCCGTCTTGCTTTCAATAGGCAGCAAAATCTCAGACTCCTTTCCCTTTCGTTTGAGCGTCTTATGCTCTACCCGGTCGGCCTTCTTTTGAACTTTATGTCTTCCTCTGCCGGCCTTTCATTTGAACGGGTCTGTTCGGACTTATGTTAATTTTGCTTATCACGTCGGACTGTTTTCCCTGCCCCAGAGGAGTCCACCTCACTTTGCCCAGACCAAGTTAGCCCTTTTATTTTCCCCCCCTGAGTTTTATTTTGGACTCTGTTTACCCATTCCGCCCCGCCCTTTTAGATGTGATTTAGAGATACAGCTATGGCGTTTTTTTTTTACAACCTGGGAAGGTCCTGTTCCCGCTAACCTGTACCTCGGGCGCACGACGCCAGCAGTCCCTCCTGCTCCCCCTGAAACATCCCTCGACGACCTGTCCCTAATCCTTTTTTCTTCCTACCGCCCTCGGTGAGGTACCCCCCCCCACTACCCCCGGTTGTTTGAAAGCCTCTTTCTCGTTCCGAGTTTTCCAGTCCCTGTAGTTTTTTTCGCGACGTACGTCGTTTCCCCAGGCCAAACGCGTTTTCAACAACTACCATTGTGGCATAAGTTTTTTCCCCTCTATGCCCTTTTGTTTCGTACCCTTCTACCACGAAGTGATGGTCCCTTCCAGTTCGGCTCTGACCTAGGCATACCCTCCCCAGTACTCCTCTTTTTTAGTCCCCCGGTTCTTTTCCCTCACTTCCTTCTCGGTTCCCTTTTTCCCGATCAACGAACCTGCTTAGGTCAACTCAACCCATAGAATCATTTCCTGCTTTCTTCCTAGATTGGGTTTCTGGAGTGCAACCTCTCCCTTTTCACCAAATATCCCCCGGAGCCCAGTGTCCCGCTCCGATTCCCTTTTACCCATAAGATATTGTGTTGTTCATGAGGCGGAGATTGTTTTCCCCTTTTCTCTGCCATGCATCGGTTGCCATGGCGACTGTTTGTCCCCCAAATTCCCCTTTATTAAAAGTCCCCGTCTGATATGCTATTTTTCCTTTGCCTTTTCCTGTTTGTCGGGACTGGTCAACCTACTCCCCCCCTTTAGTCGCCCCTCCCCCTTCTCCCTTTATTTGCTCGTCTTCGTTTCCTGTCCCTTTTTTCGTCCTGAAACCCCTTAATAGCCTTAAGCCCTCCCATTTTCCACAGTCTTGGTTTGTAGAAGGAGACCCAACCCTGTTCGCAGAAGCCAACCGTACCCAGAAATCTCCCCCATGTTATCGACATTTTTTGTTTTGTTTTCTCCTTTGTTGGAATGGCACCTACGTTTCTTCTCGACACCTCTCTGAGCACCCGCCGTTGAGGTCACGCCACCTCTTCAGCGATTAACGTCCCTCCCAACGTGTGGATTCCTAAACGAGTTCGATCCTGACCCGGTTCAAAAACCGGCTCGCCCCTTTCGTGTCCCTTGATTCAGGTGCTGTTAGGATTATGGTGCACTCACTAGAAGGTCCCCCCTGGGCGCCTAGGAATGCAAGTTCCGCATTCTTTCCCCCCCCCTAGAGCTCTGCTTTCCCCCAGAGACCCATCTTTCGTGCGGCGTCCTTTGTTCCATGCGGTCCGGTCCGCAGTCCTTCCCAATGGTCATTAAGGCTCCCCACCTTTTTTTTTTTCCCAGCCTTTCTTCGTTTTGGTTGTAGGTCCTTGACTTTTTCCTTAAGACGATTAGCGGGAGTCCCTTACTCGTTAAGCTTAATAGTTTTACTTTTACCCAATCAAACTTCGCGGATGCATTTCGTTATAACCCCCACCACTTTTTCACAGCACCCCCCGCACCTACCCCCCCCGGACGCCCCCCCCCCTCCCTTTTTACCTAGGGCGAGTTATTTTTTTTTTTGGTGTATTTTCTGTGTCTTTGTTTTTCTTCATTGTTGTTTTTTCCCCCCCGAGCAAGTCCCCCCCCTGCTTTTCTAGTGTTGTGTAGTCTACACAAGTTTTTGTGCTTTTTTGGGTTACTTTGTCCTTTCCCGGCTCCCGTTTTTTTTTTTTTTCTTTGTTTTTTTTTGTTTTTTGGTGTCATTTCCAGTGAAGCCGATGCTCCACACCCCCGGCACCGTCTTTTTATATTTATATTCAGCAAGCTGGCACTTTTTTTTTTTTTTTTTTTTTTTTTTTCGCCCAGACCGTCCCCCTTTTCAGGCCTGCCCGACCCAGGGTGCGATTAACATTTCGCAGCCGTATTTTCCTTATTAGCGGCTTTTTTTTATCCACTGTCGTGGCGTTCGGTAATTTTCGTTTTTGTTTGTGTGGGGGTTTTTGTGGTTTGTGTGGTGTAGTTTTTTGGATTCCGTTTTTTTTTGCCTGTGTTGTGGCACGACGCAGTTCCCCCCCCCTTGGAGTTGCAGTTCCTTGTTTGCGTTTTCACCCCGTTGTCTATTTCATGATGATTTTCCCCCCTCCCAAGCGGATTTTTTTTTCATTACCGGGTTGCAAGCCAATGCCTATTGGCTAAGTGCAATTCATTTTGTTTTTTTCTCTTTTCGTTGAGGTCTCTAGATGTCGTTCTTCAACCGACTTCGCATCCCCCCCCCCCCGCGTCAGTATGGTTCTCCCCTCTGTTTTTTGGGTGTGCCCCCCCCCCCCCACACCCCCCCCCCCACCCCCCCCCGTCCCCCAAGATGTGGTGAGCGCACAACCCCTTTCCTCCCATATTTTTGTTTCTTGATGTTGGTGCGCGCTTTTGGCTATTGTACATACGAAGTGGAGGTGACTGCTTTCTTACTTCGTCTTTCTAGCCCTCGCGCCTTTTTTTTATTTTTTGCCTTCCCTGGTTCTCTGTCCATATGTTGTGCTCCTGCGTGTTGCAATTGAGTCTGCGTTCTGTTTAGCCTCTCTTGATTCCCTCACAAGCCATCCTATTCTGAGGAGTTTTTTTACCCCTTTTCCTTATGGAATGGTTCTCCTCTTTTGATCGATTCGTTCTCCCCACCCCCCACCTCACCTTTCCTCTTTCACCCTCCCCCCTCGCACCCCCCCCCTTTGAATTGTGCCTTTGCTGCTGGGAGCGTTTACCTTGCCTGCAACCACCGTTTTCTTTTTGAAGCACCTTTATCGGACGACCGTGATTGCACTTTTCTGGTGCCCGACCGGCAATGTGAAAAGGCGGCCCCGGATCTGAGTTCGTACGTTTGGTTGGGTTCTGGCGTCGTGCGGCCTCATCTTGATTTTGCCGGCCTTGATCCTTTCGTTTCTAACCTCCTGCGACAGCTGGATTCATATTTTGTTGGTATCTTCCATCCTTTCCCTACCCCCCTATGTCCCCCCCCCCACCCCCTGATGATCACATTTGTATTATTATTCCTTTCCCCTTGTTGTAGTTATATTACTTGTGATTCTTTTGTTTTTTTCATGTGTTTGTTTTATTGATATTTCCCCCTTTTTTTATTGGTGTTTATTTTTTTTTTTTTATAGTTGATTACCTTTGCTTTGTTTTAGGTAGCCCTCTCCCTGCATCACACTCTCTGCCCGGAGGCCCCTCCTGTCCGTCCCCTTAAACTGCCTCCTCCCTCCTTAACTATTTTTTTTTTTCCCCCTTTAGCCCCCCCCCCCCCCTCTCCCTTCCGTATCATCTTTTCTTTTCGACCTATCACCGCGCCTCCTTCATGTCCACGTGTGTTGTGCTGTTGTTTTTTTTCGGTTTTTTTTGCTTTATGCAAGAGGTATTCCATGTGCTCTTTTTTTGTATTTTTGTTGCTTTCCCGCCCTCTGTTCAATAATCTACTGTTGTGTTATGCTCTTCTTTTATTGTTTTTGTTGCTCACATGCGTTATCTTGTCCCTACCGCACGCCACACCCCCCGCAATCGCCCTTCATCCAGCGCTTCCCACACCGACGCCCCCACTGTGGCCTTCCAGCCCGCCCTGGCGCCCAGAGACCACTTGCCCCCTTTGTATTTCTATGCTTTTTCCCGAAGCCCTCTACTTTTATGTTTCTTCTCCAGCTTTGCTTCGACACCGGCTTGCAGCACACAGCGCAATCGTTTTCAAATTCATATGCCATGCTCCCCACTGTAGTTATGACTATATGTATTTCTATCTTGCACGATCTCCTGGTCCCCCCCACCCAGTTGTGTTGGATGTGTTTTTGTTTTCCCCCTCTCGCGTCCCCCCCCCGCTTAGTATATTGTCCTTCGGGGAATACCTTGACCCTTTTCTTGTCAGCACTGGCGCAGCCATCCCTTTTCTCTTGGATTTCTTTCACCCCCCCGCAAAATGCCTCTATCCATTATGGATGTAGTAGTACTCCCTCTGGCCGACTTTTCCATTTCACTCTTTCAGGTTTGGCTGTCCCTTATTCCCCCCTATAAAACGCCATAGATCGACCCCACTTTGCGAGAGATACTTCCCACTTTCCCCCCCCATCGAAGCATTGTCTCTTTGAAGCTTTCTTTCCATTTTGTTTCCCTGGCGTAATCACCATATAGTTCCCCCAAATCTCTTCTCCCCCTCCACATATAGATGATACTTCTTTCTCTACCGTGCTTCTCTTTCACTCCTCCTTTTTCCCCATAGCCGCCCTTTTCTAAGAGGCTCATTGCGTCCGTCTCTCTCCTGACCTGTGTAATTTTTTCATTGTTTTTTAGCTTTCCTTTTGCCACACGCTATCAAATCCCCCCCTTTTTCCCCTCTTTCGAACCCTGCCATTTTTCCCCCGTTCCGTCAGCACGAGTACTTGGTGGTCACAGCAGTGCTTGTCCGGAGTGCTTCCCCCCTCTTGGTCTACGCGCTTCCCGGTCTATGATGTTTATTAACTCTATTTCTTCCCGCACGCCTACTTCACAGCTTCCCCCCCCCTACCTGAGGAACATCCCCGGCCCCTTTCCCGACAATTTTCATTCCGTCCTGTCACAACATCCAGGAACCTTTCAGACCCCCCCCCCCTGGTCGTCGATTTTTTCTCCCGGCGCAAATTTCTTCGATTCCCCTTCAAGCCTCCCCCCCTCACCAACTGTTGCCAACCCACTTAACCTGTTCGAAAGATTCCCTTCTCCCCCTTTCCCTGGTTTGATCCACGACTGATTCAACTTATTCTCTTCCCAACCTCCCCCCCTTCCCCTTTTTGGTCTTTGACATTCTCAGAATATCTGGTTTTCTTGCAGTCTCCCCTCTCTCAGCACTTGCCATATTGGACCAATCCTCATTTTCCAAGCTTGTCTTTCCGAGTCTATGGTTCCCCAGACCCATGGCCTTGTCCGGTACACCATCCTTTCTTCGGCCCGGCTGCTTTGCTCTTCCTCCCGTACATCGGGTAAAATCAGTCTTTTTTTTCTTGCAGCCCTCCAAATCGCACCAGTTTTCATCTCAATCTTCTTTTCATGGGCACTTTGACCTGTCAAGTTTCCCCGTCCAGTGTGCCCCTCTCTGTCCCCCCTGATCGAACTTTTAGATTTTAGGTACTCATTCGGCAAGAAGCTACCCCCCCCCCCAATGAAGGTCCTTCGCACACCTAGTGATTTGCTTCACACCGTCATCTGGGAGCAAACTAAGCCTTTCTTAAATGTTCGGACCCCCCTCTTCGTGACGCAAGGTTCAATCAAGGAATCCCCGTTTCTTCATGATTGGTCCCAGCGCGTGGCCTCCTCCCCTCCTAGACAAGTTTTCCGGCTTTATCTTCTCCTTAATCTCCATCCTTCTGCCGACTCCACCCGCTCCCCCACCCTGTGCTTGCTTTTTTCCCCCGTGTTTCTTTCATCCCTGTCATCTAACCTCCTTCGTTCTCGTCATCGTGTTCCTTCCTCTCAGTCCTCTTCATAGCCACTTTTCGCACCGCCACCCCACCCAAACACTGTTTGAACCCTTTTTTTTCGACTCCATTTGAGCGGAACTTCCCTGCTTACTCCCCCTTCTTAGGGCACTCTGCAGCCCTCTAACTAAATGCGTCGTCCGGTTCTTTCTTCCGGACTTCACGGCAGGACTGATGAATTTCTGTCTTCCCCCTCGATGCCCGGTTTTCCCTTTGTCTTTCTTTCGGCTTTCTACGGGTTTGATTTCTCCTCCATTTTCACTTCCTTGAGAAACAGCCCCTACTGATTTGGTCCCCTCCCCCCCCGTTCGCCTTTCTGCCTTACAAATATGCTTCGTCCGTCCTCCTGTTGCATTCAACACGTACGCGCCACTCTCTTTTAGTTTCTCTACCCCCCGATTCGTTTGGACACACTCTTTCCCTTGAACGCGCGTCCCAATATACGTTCCCCGGGAGACCTGAATCCGAGAACCTTCAAACCGCTCCACATGTTTAGCCTGTGTTTCCGTTACTAGCAAAAACCCTGGAGCCCCATACCACCCTTTTGTTTAATTCGGTTATCGCGGTTAGTTTTCTTACCGGGTCTCCAGCTCGTTGGGGGTTTGTCGAGACTTATTTCCCCCCTTCCAACTTTGCTCCAACCCCCTCTTCTACATGGTGTTGGCCTTCGGCTGGTGCTGAGTCATCAAAGATTTCCGATTTTTTTCCCCTCCGTTTGCTTTCGGTGGTTCTTTCTTCCGGCATTCGACTTTTAAATGCCCCCGCACCCTCCCCTTTATGATTTTCTTTGCCCAGTACATGAGTGCAACTTTCCCGATCAACCTCCCCTTCCGCGTCACACCGCCAACTCGAGATCTAATAGCCTCTCTTTTTTTTCACACTGTTTTACTGTCGTGCAAACTATTCCTGGCAAACCTCCACCTGTATATCCGTGATACCGCTAAACTCCCTCTGTCACCTTTTTTTTGTTGTTGATCTCTAATTTCCGTCAATGTCCGCCCCCTTTTGTATCGGTTGCATTCTATCTTTTGACCGCCTGGACCTGGCGAAATGGATCCCTTTCTATATGAGATGTTCTTTTCTTCCCGGAGTTTCTCGGTAATTACACCTTCCTCCAATTGCCCGTTCTACCCTCCCCTCTATTTTCTTCAGTCGCTCCCCCCCCTTTTTATTGGCCCATTGCACTTTTTCTTCTACCTGCCGCAAGATTTCCCTTCCGCCCCCTCCCCTTTCTCTTCTCAGTCGACATTTTAATATCTCAAGCCTCCCTAAAAGTGCTTTCTTGTTTGAGCCGGGTGTGCCTGTAACCATACGTATTAGCGCACCCCTTTCTTTGAAGAGTTTTTTCTACACTCTGCCGCGATACCCGCGCGCGGGTTAAACAAAGTTTTATGGTCTAACAGTTCTTGCGACGACTCCCCACATTCTGCTCCCGTTGTATTGTTTTTTGGTGAAGTTTCTAGTAGTTTTTGTTCTTCCTTTCCTCCGCCGCGGTCGTTTTCGATGACCTGCAGGAGCCCCTCGTTCAACGAGAGCAGCTTAGAACTCCTTCTCCAGTGGCGGATGGAAGTGTTTTTTGCACCCAGGTTTTTTTTACGGACAGACTCTCCAACGGTGGTCTGAAGGCGAGTGAACTTTTTTCTTTCAGAGGGATGTCCCAGGTTTGGGTATAGATGTAGGAAGCTAAGGTCCTTCCTCTCTTTGAGACGGGACCGCCGAACGCTGAAACTTTTCCCTTTCCGGATTCAGGGCGTAGTTTCCCCCCCTTTGAAAATTCACCTACTTCGTGCCTGTTGATCTTCCCGGAAATCCGTCCTCTTACGCTCTTCTTGCTTCTTTTGCTTCATCTTTCCCTCCGAAGTGGCTTTTCTCAGCCCCCGAAGTACTCGGATGTTAGCAGTCTAACATATCTCATTGTTGCCGCGGTTTTTGGTTTTTTGCGCTTTTTTCCCTTGCCAGAGGAACTGAATGCTTTGACTTCCTTCCAGCTGCAGTGAAGCTGGGTTCCATACTCGTTCTATATGTGACCAGGGGTTGAAAACGTGGCAATATTTGTTATAGTTGCTTCAAAGGTTGGTCGTTCTTTCCCTTCTTCGCAGTCATTCTTTATTATTTATTCTACATGCATCGATAACGACTCCTTCTCTTTCTTTGTCTGAGCGGGACCGCCACGTCCCAAGACCTGTTAAAGACGCACTCACCCTAAACATTTGATTGTCTGTCCAAAATTTCTTTTTCTGTTGAACCCGATTAGATTTCCTTTCTACTAAACCTTTTTGAGCACAGCTTTTGAAACGGTGTTTCACGACACTCCCGTTACCCGTTGGTACGTGATACTTTTTTTTTATGCATTGCGGGATTTCTATACTACAAAAGCTCTTATTCCTAACTTCTTTAGCTGGATTATCTTCCCCCATCTCTCAATTGTTCCAAGATGTTGGGCCTGAAAATTGACCCTCAAGTTTAAGGGTTCTTGCTTTGTCCTTGTTTTCGATTTTTTTCTTCTGAGACAAATGCCCCCCCCTGCAGTTGGAGGTTACAGCCGTTTTTCAGGATGTTCCTGATTTTGCAGACGAATTCTGTACCAGTATTTTTGACCTGTCCCCGAGTCTTGGTTTCACCCGAGCCTAGGGGGTTAAGCGGTTCGTCCGTAATGGACTGCGCCTCTCAGGGGTGTGTTCTGATATTAGTCTCTCCATGAATGAACAAGAAAATCTTTTTTCTCTTGATTTCGTGTTTTCGTTTTCATTTTTTTCCTCTTGTGGATATAGGCCTTTTCGCTAGCCCTTATCAACTCGTCTTTCGTCTTTTTTGACCTCTCTTTTTATTTCGATCGGTTACCTTTTGTCCTTGGATTCTGATGAGGATCCTCTTCACCCCGTTTGCCGGCGGGTAAGCCAGTTAATCCTCCCTTTCCTGGGAGCGAAGTTACTTTCTTTTTTGCCCTGGAACGCCCCTTCACCCCTTTCGGCCTGGATCTTGAATCCCTTCGGTTTTTTGTAGCTTATTGGCGTCAGGCTTAATTTGAACTGACATTCTTCCTCCCCTTCTTTGAAGACCCCTGCGCCGCTATCCCCTCTGAACTACTGTCTTGCCCGGCTGAAGATTGACCCCCCCCAGTATTTGCCTCAGTTCTGGACGTCTCAAGTTCCCTCCAATGCGTCTAGCCCCTCTTCGTTCTAACATGAGTTCTTTGATATTTTTTTCATTCAATCGCAACCCGGGGCTAGTTCCCCTTTCCCTTGTCGTTCTTTGGCGCTCTCCTTGTTCTTTGAGGCCTATTTTTTCCCAACTTATTTAACCCCTCTTTGACCTCTCCGGTCTTCGAACGTCTTTCCCGATGTTCTACGACCTTTTCTAGGTTAAGGCGAAGCTGGATAGGTTCCCTCCCCCATCGGTCCTCCCCAGGATTGGGATGGTCCCCACTCCCCCCCCTCCTCTCCCCACAGGACCTTCCTCCCTTTGGGTTTTTATCTTAGCTGATCGTCCATTTTCCTTCTTCCGTTATGACTTGGGACTGAATTTCCTCACAAACCCTTTCCGATCGTTCCTTCTCTCATCACCACCTCCGTCCTTGCTTTCTTCTCTGAACAAACTCTCAATATATCCTCCGATTTGTCTTGTATTCTCTTCCTTATACCCTCTCGATCATGTCTCTGCGCCAGTTCTTTCCCTCCAATCCCCCCCCACTTTTCAAAGTTTTCTCCCTTTTTTCCCAATCATGAAATTTGA
>Ga0179593_1279835_pt1 | contig 15116 bp, 17 predicted proteins | sample CZODoug2_1_08_16_FD_185931 | JGI IMG/M metagenome (GOLD analysis project Ga0179593, IMG submission 185931) | Vadose zone soil fungal communities from Angelo Coast Range Reserve, California, USA - CZODoug2_1_08_16fungal (PacBio error correction) | ecosystem: Environmental > Terrestrial > Soil >... | reverse complement strand
GGACCAAAGCTCCCTTCGACTGTGCTTTTTTTTTCTCCTTGAGCCGCACCCTTTCTTTTTTTCCTCGCGTGCTATTCCTGGCACCGAGCAAACTTGACTGATTCCAATCCCCGTAATTTTTTTTCCTGTCGGCTTCCCTATGATTTTGTAAAGCCTCCACCTATTAGGTCCCCTCTGTTCCTGTCTCGAAATGTTTGCCTGCAACGATCCCCCTTTAACTTTTCCCATACCCGTCGCGTTCTTGCGTCTTTTCCAGATGAACCCAAGTGTCCTGAATCGTTTAATTTTTTCCGGCCATCTGGTTGTAAGGCTCCCCGTTTTCCGAGCTTCAAGCCGGTGTTACGCCCCGATTCACAAAAACTAAGAGTTGATTCTATCCCTCTCCCCCAGGAATACCCCGATGCTATTCTCCTTCGCCTCCACTTCCCCCTCTTTGTTTGAGTCCTTTTGCGAATACCGGCTTTTGCGTATCATTCTTCGCCGTTTCTTGCTTTGGACCTTCCGATCTGAGTGTTTTTGCTGCCACTGCTGTTCCCCGGAACCCAATGGGTCCACCTTTTTCTGCCCGCGATATTGCTTAAGCCTTCACATCTTTAACCTTAATCTCTTTTGGGAAGTGACTTTCAAGTTCCCGTTATCTGACCCCCCTATTTTTTTTTCCGCTCCTTATCTCCCAGATGCCGCGGTTACCCCCCCCTTTGCCTCTTTGCAGTTCGGCTCTCCTCTTTCGGCCTCTATTCCTTTTCTTCGGAGCATCTTTTTTTCCTTTTCTTTTCTCTGCCAGTTGCGACTTTGATTGCGAAAATTTCTTTCCTACCAACTTATCCGGGTCCCTGCTTGTTTCGCGAATGTCCCAGTTGACAGCATTCTCCAGCCTCCCTTTTGACAGTTTAATGCTTTTCGTGATAGCGATCAATCTTCCATCTAATCCTTTTCTTCGGAAGGAATCTTAATCGAACCCACAATACGACTGTTTCCCTGATCGGCCTGCCCTCGCGTTGGTTATTCACTGCTTCTCCTTACGCCGGCTCTCTGCTCTTTTACACAATTTTTTCTGAGGTGCAATTTGGGTCTCCCTTAAGCTCTCCAGACTCGTTAATTATCTTTCCTTCTTAGTCCACCCCTCGGGGCCCGGTTATTCTCCGCCCCCTCCCATCAGTCTGCGACCGGGTTTTATTGCCGACGTTCACCGAAAGGTTTTCTTTCCTGACCGCCTTTTGTTCTTGTCTTTTACGTTTATAGGCCTTCTCCCTTTGTTTTTGCTAAGTAGTAGAGAACATTTTTCCGCGGTCGAGGTTCCAGGTCTTCCCTCTAGGCCTTGCTTTCCGAAGCCGGTTGCACTCTCCTTGCGGTCTCCCTTTCATACTTTTTTACCTTTTCCGTACCCCGTCCTCTAGCGACCCTAGACGGCTTCCCCCCCAGAAACCTATCCCGTTTAGCAGCCGACTATGTTTTTTTTCTTGAGAATCGCTCGTCCTTTTTCTTTTTAGGAAGACTTCGCCTAATCTGGATTACGAGACCATTTGATTTTCCCCCCCCCCCCCATCGGTTGTCTTCACCATGATTTTCCCCCTTATTGGAGTTTTTGTTCCATTCCTCCCGGGAACTTGCTGCTTTTCCTTTCAAGGCCTCTTTAGCCTTGAGCCAGGGTTGTACGTATTCCCCTTTTTCCTTCCTCCAGGTTTGTAATCGATTAGTACCAGATCCTTCAACGCTCCAGAATTTTTCCTTTTCAAGGTTTTGATTACGAGAGAGTGGTCGAAGAGTCCAGCCCTAGGTTTTAAGGCTATTTCTTTGACCCCAGAGTCGGTTCCCTAGAGATGAGGGCAGATTAGGTGGGGTCGAAATTTAATACGTGTGCTAACCTAAACAGTCCCCCTAGGTCCGGTGAACTCCTCAGAGTTACGATCCCCCACTGCACCTGAGCCTCACTAGCGCATCTCCCCAGGCACTTAAATGAGGGACGATATAGGCGTCGCGGCTAGGGAATCGCTTTTCTGTGTTTCCTTAGGGGGTTGGGCCTCTTGGGGGGGACCCCGTGTTTTTTTGTCCTCCCTCCCGGAAAGCCTTGCGAGAAGCTCAAATTTTCCCTTCTTCGTGCAGGGATTCAACCCTTCAGACCGTTTCCCCTCTCTTGACACCCTTTTCGTATACCGTAGCCTCTTTACATCTAATACTTGTTGAACGGGTTTTTACCCTCACCCTTCCCCAACGTCAGTGTCACTCTAGTTTATCCGTCGTAGTCATGCGTGCTTGGGCATTCTTCCGCGGGTTTTTTCATGTCCTGTCCTTCACAGGCGTTTCAGTTGCAGCAGACTGTTCCTTTTGACTTTTGCCCATGTTGCACGCCCACGTCCTCGCTGTCATTTCGAGCCCAAGTGATTTTTGTTTGAAGGAGAACGAGGGATATTTGAGGTAGTACATTAGTTTAGAGAAGTTGCGTTGACCGTTGACCCAATTTGCGCATCCTCGTGGTTTCTTCCGTAGTGCTTTTATTTAGCTATCCAACTTAGCTGCAAAGAGACATTACTTTGGTTTTCATCCCTAGATCGCTATGCAGTCAACTGGCAAGTTTACACTTGCCGACGTCTTTCTTCTTTTTTCCTCGGGGGAAACGCTGACCTACATCACCTACGCCTTTCTGATGGATTGAGCCTTCCCATCATCGAGCTTTCCCACGTGCAGCCTTTGTCCAAGTTGTTAGTCGTTGAACTTTAGGCTTTCGTGCAGTTCCCCAGGCATGATTGAGGGTCCCTGAATTCCCCCGTCGCGCGTTTGAAGTTCTTCTTTAGTTGCGTAGCTGATCGTCCCCTGTGCTGACAATACCCCAAGTTGTTTTTGTAGTCTACTTCAAAAGAATTTCCGCGTTCTTGATCCCCCAACGACGCTTCCCTATCCGGTGTTGTTAGTCTCAGTAGTGTTTTCCGATAAGTGGTCAGTCCCCGTAGCTATACAATTTTGGACTTTCCTTTGAATTCCTTCGATGGATAGCCCTATTCTTTTTTCGCAAGCCACCTCATGTTTGGTCCTTTTCTTATGCGTATTTTTTTTGACTTCATTCCTCTTTTGGTTCTTAGAACTTCCCCGTAGGTCGTATCGGCGTCTCGTCACAAGTCAAGAAAACTTCCGTTTTCTGTGCCGCGTCCTTAATAACCGAGCCCCCTCATCCGCAGGGACCACCAAATCTCCCTGCTGCCTTCCCGCCTGGAATTCCTTCGCCCTCCTTTTGTTCCAAGCGCGGAATTATACTCTTTGTTACACACAAGTGATTTTTTTTTCTTTTACTGCTGTTTTTGAGCAACATTGCGATGTTCTATATCTCCTTGACGTTTTATTCCTCTTTTTGAGGCTGTATGAATGCCCCTCGAGTGTCGTGTTTGTTGGTCGCCAGCTTTTGTCGGTCATTCGTTCTCTTCAAATAAACCTTCGGCCCTTCGATTGTAGCACACTCGCGGTTTCGCTCAACCATCTTTTCTCAGGTTTTCGAACGGCCCCCCTCTCAGTGCTTCTTGTAAATTTTTTTTTTCCCTTTTGAAAGGTTAGAGAATACGGCATTGTTTTTTTTTCCGTTCTTCATGTTTTTAAGGTGATTATAGGAAAAATCTGACCCAGTTTGTTTTTCCGTTCCCCCTGGTGTCAGATCGTTCTTTTTTAAATTTTTTCCGGCGTCTCAGTCCCTCGTGACGTTTGAGTGACTTTGGTAGTTCTTTGCCTCTGGCCTCGCCTTGAGTGTCCCTCCACCCCTCTGCCTTGGTTTTTTTAGTTTTTCTCCCGCCGCTTTGTTTTCTTCCCTATCCCCCCGTTTTCTTCTCTTGAAGGGCGTTATACATAGTGAGGTAAAGTCTTCCCCCCCCTTCGTTAATTTTTCCCTGCCCCTTCAACTGCATTCTCTACCGCTTTTTTCTCCGGTCGGTCAGACGATCTAGAAAGTCTTTCCGAAGTCTCTTTCTTTGCTGCTCATCCGCCCTACCTCCCTTTTGCGCCCTGTTCGCTTCCCGCTCCCTTTTGCGTCCTCTCGATGTCGCCCGCCCTTGTCCAGACACCTCTTCTTCATTTTTTGTTACCCGTACGTAACTGAGATCCTCTGGAGCGAACTTGGCAACCCATCGTGTGCCACTGTGGATAACCGTTCACTCGTGCTTCACACGAGAAACGAGTTCATCCCCCTTCGCTTCGTCCACGCGGATTTCACAGATTGCGGTCTTGATCCCCTCACCCGTCATTAATGCTTTGAACCTTTTTTCCTTCCCCCCCCGCTATATCTTGCATACCCCGTTTGGTCTTTCGTTTTTTCTTCCTTTTTCGTGAGGTTTCGTGGAGCTTGTCGGCCAAGGATCCCTCGATACGCTTCTGCCGTATCCCAAGGTTTTCCTTCGAACTTTTCTTCATATTTGGTTTCGTCCCGTGTTCCTCCGTAGTGTCCCGGTTGGGGCCAGAATCCGCTACTACCCTTATCGCTGTTTGCCTAATCCCTCCGCCGCGAAGACCGCAGTCCATTTCTGCGGATTGTTTGCTTTGCACTTTTCTTTGACGGTTTCCTGTTAGGCTTTCCTTTCGGCATACGGCTCCCCCGCGAGATCTGCTATCCTCTGGTGTGTCCTTGGAGTTTTTCTTTCAACAATCGCCCGTTGCCTTCTTTTTTGTCCCTTTCGATAACCCCGACCTTTCCACGAAACAATCGGCTCGGTTTGATTGCATCCTAGTGGCGGTTTCTCTTTCGTTCATTCGCTTCCGAGTGTTTTATGGCGGTCCCCCCCCATTTCGGTTTGTATAGTGTTGAGTTTTACCTTCGGTCGATCCTTTTCCCTCCCAACCCCCAGGTCCTGAGTGCCCACTTTATTAGAAGCCAGGTTTCGCAACTCCATGGTAATGTTCGCTTTGATATAAGTTTTGATGCCCCTTCCTGTTTGCGCAGTTTCCTTCTCCTCCTCCTTTTTTGAGAGTGTGAGAATGGGCCTCCAGGGCGACCTTGGCCTCGCACAGCCCCGACTTTACGAACCCTTTCGGTTTGGCGTTTCCGCCCAAGCTCAAAACCTTTTCAGGAGTCTTGGACAGCTGAGGACCTGACCCCCGATGAGCTGTTGATCCACGGTCCACTAACCCTTCCCGTTTTTATACTCTTTGGGTGAACTCCTGTCGCCGCCAGCTTAAAGAGACGCAGCTGTGCCATATGGATGACCTCCGGCCTTTTTTAGTTTTTTATAGCAAAGGTCAGTTCCTCCTTCCTCCTTTTTACCGAAAGCTTTTTGTGCAACGGATCACTCCGGACCCCCGTGTACTCATTCCACTAGTCTTAGCTTTTTTTTTTCCCCAGCATACGAGGCTCTTTGGATGGACCGCGATCCCTTTCGTGGTACCCCAAGACTGTCCCCCAAGATGGTTTCGCGGCTGATGTTGCTGCTGTCGGTTTTCTTTTTTTACTGGCGGCGTGCCACAGCCCGACCGACGTGTTCACCTCTCCTTCGAGTCCCCAGTTCTTTTTGTGACTCCGATCCGCCCGTTGGACCAAGCTCCACGATTCAGCCCTGAATTCTCGATACGGCCACAGTTTGCCCTTTTTTTTTTTCTTATTCCCCCCCGAATAGCCTTTTTTTTTTTCCTCCAGGGTTCCTGTCATTTTTTACTGTTATTTCGTACTACTTTTTATCAAGCGTTTTTCCGTGCAACGAAGAGGACACCTCCACTCCTTCGTTCTCGTTTTCTTGTTTGCCCTTCGGCCTTTTTCCCTTCCGTCTTGATCCTGCCAGGTTACCCAGCGCTAGAATGGCAACCTTTCGTCTCCGCTGCTCTTTTTTGGAGTATTTCTACCCCCCCTCTTTTCTGGTTGAACCCCTTCTTCCTTGCCCCGAACTGTCTCTCCATGAGGCGGATTGGGATAGCCTGGGCCCGAGCCCCCCCCCCTATACAGAATTCCCTTGCATTGCTCCTTTTACCGCCGTTCCAGGTTCTTCTTAATTTCCGATAGCAGAAGTGGAATTTCAAATTTCCACCAAGTTTTCACATGTACCTCCCTCCCCCCCTACAATCATTTTTTTTTTCTCGCTTCCCCTTCATAATCGTCGTTCCAAGAGCGGGAGGCGCTCTGCACCCTTTTGAGTTCGTTTTCCTACTTTCCTGCATTCTTTGACAGACGATTTGACCAGAACCTCTGAAGATTTGAGCCCTTACCCCTCTTTCGGGCCAGAAGTTCCATTTTCCTTCTTTAGACGACGCACAGTTTCTCTAACTCTTGGGCTGGTCTCCCCTTTCTTGGTCGGGGATGAGAATTAACGGTCCAGTGTACAAACGTCTCTCAGTGATCCCTCGTTGCGCAGCGCGCCTGTCAAACTTAGCGCTCAAATCTTCCCCTTACACAACCCCCTTCCCCGATCAAGGCGTGGAGGTTTGTATCCCCGAACTTTTTGCGAACCGGTTTTGTACATCGCCGGTTCTTTGCATTGTGAGGTAGTGCTAGCCTCTCTTGACCGCCCGCTTCACCTAAGCTGTTTTTTGTTTAAAACCCTATCCCGTACTTGTTTATCATCTCCAACGAAGGTTTCTTTTTTCAAGGAGATCGGTCATTTTTGTTCCTGCACATCCTCCTTGTCACCACTCGTCTTTCCCCAATCTGGCCCGGGTATGCGTCTCTCCAGAGAGTGTGTCGGTCACCACCTGATTCCAGCGGCCGTATCATTTTTAGGATTGTCATTTTTTTCTCGACTTGTTTTATCTCCTGATATGTTCGCGTTTTGCACGTAAACCTACGTCCAAGATTATTACATTGGGGCGAGGCCTCTTTCCCTCCCGTTCATTTTCCACCATGTCTTCTTCCCTCCCCTCCATTAGTCTTCAAAACACGGACGTCCACATGAGGGGCTGTCTTCGCATACCCCCCTCTCTGTATTGCCAGTTCTTTTCCTTCCCCTCCACGCCTCTTCTTTGCATGACTAGCTATGCCCACATTGACGTTTTCTGATCTCCTACGTTTCCCCCCATTGATCTCCCCCCGCCCGATATCCGTTCTTGACCGCTCACCGGCCTTTTGCCACTTCTTGGATTATTCTCTCACAGTTTTCTTTTCCTGAAACTTTTTTTCTACGCCCTTTTTTCTTCGACGTCTTCTATGCAAAAAGTGCCTCTCCCCTGGGTCCGAATATGTGCCTGCTGCTTTCCCTGCCTCACCCTTTTCTTTCGTTGGCCTTGGTGGTCAACCTGCTTTTTTTTTTTCTTATATTTCTTTTTTGGGGCCCGGGTCGTACCGTTTTTCTTTTGTCACTACATCGACGCTCGCTGCGCGGTTCGCGCTTTCTCAACCTTTGTTGACCGCCTATTCCATCGTTTTTTTCAAGTTTTTTTTCGTGCCAGTTTTTTTCCCCCGTCACAGCATCTCTTTCGCTCTCTTTTTTTTTTCTTCCGCATGATCAATCGAACGTTCATCAAACCTTCACTCAAAAGGACCCGCTCTTCGGCGCATGGTTTCAGCAGTTCACCGCCCGTCAGCTTTAACGTTGCACACGGCCCCCCTGACTCTTCCCCCCACTTTTTTTTCTTTTGCTCAGTATTACTCCTCCTTCGAGTGCAATTGAGAGTGTCCCTTTTCCGACTCCCCCGACCCCCGCTTGCTGGGGGGTTTTTTCAACCCCGGAGAAGGTTCAGGCAAACCATGGAACTCGACGCGATAATTTGCCATGCCCTTTCTCAGGTCGCGAGGAGACGTCCGCCGGTGGATGGTGCCCCTGATCTTTGCCTTTCGTTTCACCGTTTCCGTATTTTCGTCTTCGATTTGAGACGGTTCCCGCGGGATGTGTTCCAACTTTTTTCATCTTGGCTCTTTCTTCACGAAGCGTTTTGGCGAAGCCTGTTGCTTTTTTCTTTTCCCCGTCCCCTTGTTTCCGCCCTCCTTTACTGTTCTTTCCTTTAAGCGGACGGTCCCAGTAAACCAGTCGAAGTTCCCTCTTGCCCACCTGGTCTTACTTTGTGTCAACCTCGTGTGGTCCTTTCGATCATCTGGATGCTTTCCCCCATCTGGAGGTTTTTCCCATATGTCGCCCATAAAGAGTCGATTTCTAGTGTTGGTTCTCGAGGACGCTTCTTGTGTGTTTTTTGACTGCGTTTGAGTTTCGTTTGCTCCCACTTTCGCGTTGTTCGTTTACGCCATTCCTTTTTTGTTGGAGATCTCCAGTCCTCTTGACTTTTTTTCAGAGAAAGAGTGAGAATCACTGTTCCGTTTTTTTTTCCCCTTTAGTTTTCACTCGGCTTGCGCGCTAACCCCCTATGCAATCGCGTTCTCGTATTTTGCGGTCAAGATGGATCCCCCACCGAAACTCCCCATGTTTTATCCTGCTCTCACCTTTTTTCTTCCGAGGCGAGTCCCCTTCAGTACTTTTCCAAGCCGTATGCTGAGGCACCTATGTTTTTTATATTCCTCTTTTTCTTGCTTTCCCTGCTCTCTCGTTTTTCCCACCCCGCGGTACGGCACCTCCCCTCCCATTGCCTGCAAGCATAGCTCTCATCAAATTTTTTTGTGCGGATTCACTACTTCTGTGTGAACATCTGTGTTACCCTCTCCCGCTTTTTTGTAATGTTCTATTTCAATCCTTGACTCTAGTTCAGGTTTCTCCATAACGCGGTTGACACCTTGGTAAAAGTAAATCTTTGCATCAAACCTTCGTCGACAGTCTTTTTCCTTTTACTGTCTCCCCTGATCTTTTCGTTCTGTTCCGTGTCGGCCATGAGCCTGTGCTTCCCGCTGAGACTCCGCGAGGGCGTTTTGGTTTTCGGCGTCCCACTTCTCGACCGGACTCTTGCTTTTTTTCCACAAGTTTGTCAGTGTTTTTGCCTGTTAGCGATTCGTGTCGGCGACGTTCGGCTTTTTGTCGGGTGGCCTGCCACAGGATGTCCATGGCAAGACCCTCCCCTTCAGAGGGGGCCTTCCTCTTTGAAGGGGGGGATCCTTCTTCACTTTTTCGCTTGTTCGCGCTCTAGCTTCTTTTTTTGCTTGTCCCCCCTAGATGCTATGCACGCACACCTTTGCAGCCCCTCAAACGGTCACACTCGACGCACATTGCTCAAGTCCTTCTTGTTGGGTAAATCCCCCTCATAGGGTCGGATCCTTTGAAGTGCAGAGGCCCCTTCTCACTGACTTTTTCCCCCCTAGTTTAGGCCTCTGCTTTCACAGGCAGCCGCCATTAACTCCCTTCTTTGCTCATGTGCCAGAAAGTCCCCATTTTCTTTGAGGCCCTGAAAGAAGTCGCTTTTCCTGGTTTAGGAAAAGGTTTCTGTTCGGAGCCAGTGCCTTCTTTACGTGGAATGATCGTCCTTTGAACCCCTCCCTCCTCCTTTTCAAGTCGTTCTCTCGTTACCAAATTTCATCTCGTTTTTTGAGCTTCTAAGCTTCCCTCGTTTCTTGTTTGCAAGATATTCAGTGGGGTCCACCGTTTGATCCCTCCCCTTTCGTTTTAAGCTCAGTCTTCTCTCACTTTTTCGGATGGTTTCCCAGCATTTTTCCCCCTGTTGCGGGCGTTACTTTTTCCTATGCGAGTTATTTAACATTTTCTGCGTCCCTTGTTGGTTCCGGTTTAGTTCTATGTCTGAGCAACGTCTACTTCCGTTGTTCAGATACTCACTGAATTGGATCTTCCGTCTGCACATTTCGAATCACTCTTCTTTTATTTTAGTGCCGCTTCACGTTACATCACCTTGATTGAGCCTCCATTTTTTTTTTTCCTTTTTCCCGGTTGACACACCCCCCTACTCTGTGATGATCGATTCCCAACCTCCCTGCTCCTTTTCATAGGTATCGTAACGTCCCTCTCAATTTGTCACAGTTCCGATTTTGAGCCATTTCGTATGTCTTTTTCGGCGCCCTTCTCTTTTCTTTCTTTTTGATTCCCCGTCCACCTGCCTAAGGTTAGCCCCATTAGTGTTATCTTGCCTCACGGTTTCCTCTTTTCGTTTTGTTTTCTCGCTTGCCACATTCTGTTCGATTTTTCCCTTAACGTCTTTTTCCCTCACCCTATTTTGCTCTTCGAAGCCCGCCTTGCCTCTCGTAGTTTCTTTCTTTGTTAAACGAGTACCGTATCGTTTATCTCTTTGAATCTGGCCAGTTGATGAGAATGTGGGTGGTAAGCCTGGACCCCTGTTCGAAATAACCGCCCTATGGTCCTGTGCCTCCCGCCCCCTTCCCTCTGGGTCAAGGAAAAGCCCCCTTTTTGCGCGGTGCGGCTTGAAGCCTCGATGAATGGATTTCTATCTTTTCGTTTTTGGTATTTTTTTCGTTACGTCGCTTGGATCCCCCTTTCACATCAAAAATGGGCCAGTCCTTTTAGCTCTTCCTTCTTCGGCCCGGCCGATCCGCATGTCCAGATTTTTTTTTCAAACATGGCACGTCTTCACCCACTTTTGCTTTCCTCGGAAATGCCCCCCCCCCTTCTCCCTAGCGTTCCCTTAATGTCAGACGGAGGGTTCAAGGCTATCGGAATGATGCATGAATTCGAGCTCGGTCCCCGCGGTCTGGGCCCCTCCCGGCCCCCTCACCGACACATTTTTTTCCCAGTAGGTGGTCCTTGCTCTTCGGAGTCTCAGCCGCCGGGCCCCATTTCTGTTGGTTTTTTTAGCCTCTCAGAATTTTCAGCGCAGCGGGGATTTTTCTGTGGACCTTCTCGCGTTGCCATGCGGAATCCCTCGAACCCCTAGCTTTTTTCCAGTTAGTGTCACCCCAGGTTTACTAAGGTAATTGCGCTTTCCGCTTTTGTAATGCGTTCAATTTTCTTTCGCCACAATGGTCTGTCTTCTCTTCCAGAACGTCCCTCTTCCCCATTGACCTGAGGGAGTGTACCTTTCTGCTCCCCCCTCCTTCCAAGTAACTACCCCTCCCCTTCGTTTCCTTCTATGATTAATTTTTTCTTTTTCAGTGGATTTTCCAATATCATTGAGATAAGGATGAATTACTAGCCACCCCCCCCCCCCCTCCCTTGAGAAGCCCGGCCCACTTCCAGTTGATTGTCGTGATTCTTTTTTTAAGACCGTCGTATATCCAGTGTGGTTTGGGATCCCCATACCCCCCCGCTCCCTCTGTGTTTAACATCCTCCCCTCCTCCCCGATACTCATGAAGCGTCGAAGAGATCTCTTTCCCTTCTTTGCTTTCGCTCTTTATATCCTTTTCTTAGTCGATAGGTTTCCAATGACCACTTCCCGTTTCCCATCTGCGAGGAAGCGATCTTCAATGTCTCTCTTTTCGATGTGTCTCTGCCGACCTCCTGGTCGGGCCCCTCGCTGAGCGTAGACCCCATTCTCATACAGCGACCCCCCCCAACAAGTGCGTTCCCCTGCTTTTCTCGTTTCTGGAGTTGTTGGCCGTTTTTTTTCTCCCTTTGCGCCGGCGACGTCAGTCTTTTTGGGTTCCGTGCCCTTTTTTTGTCTTCGTTTTTTCTTCTTTCCGCTCTTTTGCTCACATTTTTCACACCTTTTTCTTATTCTTCTTGGGTCAATCGCCATTCCGTCCAATCTGGACCCAGTTAGTACTCCCTTCTTTTGGCTTGTTATGATGCCCCTTTTTTTCACGAGGCAATCCTTTCCCTTTCCCTCCTCCCGTTTTTTGAGAAGCTCATGCCTGATGGCCCCCCTCCTTTTATCCATTCCTCTCTTCCCCTCGACATATCGTTTCACTTACTTAGTTTCCTTGTGACGCAACCCCCAAGAGTCTTCTGATCCCCCTTCGTGTGGATAGGATCCCTCAATGCGCTGTCCCTCTCAGTCTTCCCCAAGTCCTCCCTGGACTCCCATCCTCTCTTTAGCAGTTACCTTTTCGGAACCGCCAGCTCGTTTCAGCTCCGGATATCCCTCATGCCCGCCCCCGGTCTTCGTATTGTACTTTTCCGTTCTATTCGCCACCCCTCTTGAGTCCGACCGCTTCCTCTTTGCACGGGTATCCATCGCCCCATGACCTCGGCTTTACTACCTTCTCTTTTAGGTTCATCGTTCCTTCTCTCTTAGGAGCCGGACGCTTCGATCCCATCGGCTTCATCCTCCCAATCCGTAAATCAGAGCCCGTTTTTTTTTCGTTATTCGTCGCGGCCCGTCGATTTTTCTGTTTCTCTGATTGAGGAGGGAGCCTGGAGGAGTTAAAATTTTTCTTCTCGGCTTCCTCTCTTGCCCAATTTACCCATTCGAGCTTTTTCCTTCATGAGTTTTCGTTTCTTTAATGCAGATTCCCCGTTCTTTTCTTCAATCTTCTGGGCGCCACTCTCCACCTCCCGTTCCCCGACATGAACTCCCCGATCCCCTCCGGCCAACTTACTTTTTTTTATCTATAGTATTCTCATCATAGCGGTGATTTTTTGCAGGTTTATTATTTCCCTGCTTGACACTCTTTCCCCCCCCCTCAGACCCACTTGAAGGTAGTCTCGTCCACGCGCGTCCCCTGCGCCCCTTTTCCCCTGTTTCTGACCATCCAAACTTTGGGGATTTTCTGAGGTTCCCCCCCATCTTCAGGTTCCACCAGCCTCTTCCATTGTCCCCCTATAGTACTCTCTAAGTGGTCACCAACCCACCTTTCCTGATTCTCGGGCAATGTTTCGACCAATTTCCACCTCTTCCCCTCCTCTATGGCGAGGAGGGGGGCGTTGTGATTAGTGGGCCCCCCCTCTACTTGACGTCTCGAGTACTCCTTCCGTTGATCGTATTATCCTCTCCGCCCTAGTTTGCATATACGAAGTCCCCGACTTTCTACTTTCAAAAATCGTCTCCCCCCCAGTGGGTGTTCCTCCTAACCCCTTTTTAGAGGACACTAACTTAGGTTTTTATATGCATCTCAGTCGCTCGTTCCGCTCTGAGCTTCGTGCTTATCCACACCTGTGTGTTTCAGCCCTTTCTCAAGTCGGCCATGCGGCCCCCGATTTTTTACCTTCAACATAGTCTCCCCTAGGAAGTATCACTTGTCTGAGGCTTCGCTCCCTCCGTACCGTCCCCCCTTTGTTTCGCCGCAGTTGTCTTCGACTCCCTTTTTTTTTGCTTGGCAGCGCACCACCCCGACGTGGGGTCTTTTCGGCTCCTTTCTTTCCCTTCTTCGTGTCATTTTTTTCCCCAGTTTGGCAGGCCGCCCTTCTTCTCCGAAAAGGCGTGAGACCCTTCTTTTTCACCAACTTTTCACCACACACTTGCCGACTTTGGAGCTTTTGCCGGTTGCCTCTTTTCTATGAATTTTTACCGCCCCCCCCTTGTCCCTTTTTATGACAAGCGTTGCTCGGCCCCCCCCCTCTTTTCTTCGTGCCGTCGCCCTCTTCTTCCATCCGCGCCCCCTCATTGTTTTTGCCCTGTTTTTTTCAAGCCCACGGACAACTTCTTTCTTTGCATTACAGTTCTCCCCGATTATTTTCCTCTGTACCGTCCCCGTTCTCCCTTCCCTGCCTTGCCCTCGCGTTGTCTTCCCCAGCTCATGGCTCCCATCGTCCTTTTGCATCGGTACCCGGTTATTTCCCCCCCCTTTTTGTTACTACTTAACCTTTCCTTTGTCAATTCCTTCCCAAAAGTTTTATTCCTACTTGCACCCCCCCCCCCACCCCCCTGTTGAATTTTGTCCCTTAAGACATTCTCTCCATTAATTTTGGCGATTTACAGACTATAAGTGTGTTTCGAGGTTACCCCCACTGTACTAAAGTTTTCTTGATTGTGCCCCTCTCGCCCCGCCCTCCCTTCCTTATCCTCACCCCCTCATCCAGACCCCCTTCTTGGAACTTCCTCCCACATTGCTGGATGATGATTGCTAATACAAGAAGCCTTGAGTTAGCTGTTTTATTCCTAGTTTTTTGTTCCTGGCTCTCTGATCTTCTGACCAACGGACGGCGGTCTGATCGTCCAACTGACCCCTCAGCGAGCTTTCCCCCCACCTCACTCCCCCGTTCCTTGAGACTTTTTCTGCATCCCCCCTTTTCCCCCCTTGTAATGTATATGAAAGTAACTTCAGTGCCTGAACCTTTATTTTGATTTCGGAGGTCTTTTACGATACCCCCCGTTGGACACTCCCCCCTCCCCAAATGGTTTGAATTCCCCTGCCTTCTTCTTTCCTTTCTTAAATATTTCCCTTTTCCTCCTTCTGACTCCTTGTTTTTTGTCCCTTTTTTCTGGGTTGCTGCGCATATCTAAACCAGTTTTTTCTTCTTCGCCAATTCTACTTCTTGATCCTCTATGACGTTTCCCTTTCTTTTCGGTTTAACGTCAATTTAATGTATTTTTAAATTCCCTAGTATTTCTTGTTGACTTTTATTCTTCTGCCGCCTTTCTGCATCTCGCCCCTATATAAAGTCTTTCAAGCAGATCTATCTTCTCTCCTCCTTTCAATACCCTTGTTCCCCCTGGTGAATACTCTAAAAATTAACTCCCTCGTTACCCCGCTTGTTCCGGCACTCTTGTTTTCTTTTTTGGAGCGACCCTTCCGTCCGCGCGTTCGCCGACTGCTCGACCACGCCCTCGTTCTCCTTCACACCTACTTGATTGTCTCCTTTGGATGATCTCACCTTCGTCGATTAATTTTTTCCTCCTTTTTCTCGATAACGTCGTGTCTTTCTTCTTTTTAAGTGGACCTCTCGGCCTGACCACCCCTAGTCAAGATCCCTTGGCGCCCCCCAGCGTTGATTCTGTCCTTGCCCTGCCTGTTCCCCCCTTTTTGACCATGTTTCCCTTCCCGTGTTTCAGAGCGCCGTCGTCATCCGTCTTTCTACTTTTTTTCCCGAGAAATTTTCCCAGCTTTCTCTTTTCCCCCGTCTGTCTTCAACGGGTCCCTGGCCGCTCCTTCGGCCCTTTTTACGTATGTTCCTTTTGTTCTTACCCTTCCTTTACTGATCGTAAGGTCTTCCTTAATTAAGCTCCTTAACTTCACCTAACCTCCAAGTGCATCTCAGGATTTATCCATCATGTTTAGGCTTTCTCAACCCTTCTTTTTTTTTGGATGAGTTCTTTTCTCGATCTTTTGATGTTGAGACACCCTTTTCGGGTTCCAGGTTCGCCATAGTGGTCATTTTCCACAAAATTCTTCCCAGTATTTCCTGGGTTTTTCCCATCCGGAGCAAGGCATCCTTTCTGGTTCTTTATGAGTTCCCCCTCCCTTTGAGCTCCTCACTCTTCTCTTTCCATTGCGTTT
>Ga0179593_1624481_pt1 | contig 15117 bp, 15 predicted proteins | sample CZODoug2_1_08_16_FD_185931 | JGI IMG/M metagenome (GOLD analysis project Ga0179593, IMG submission 185931) | Vadose zone soil fungal communities from Angelo Coast Range Reserve, California, USA - CZODoug2_1_08_16fungal (PacBio error correction) | ecosystem: Environmental > Terrestrial > Soil >... | reverse complement strand
CAGCTTTTCCCCCGTCACGGCTTCGGTACCTTTTCAGTTTTCCGGAAAATGAGTTTTTTCCCTGTCGCATTCGAGTTGTCAGGAGTATTCCCCCACTATGAAATGTATTGGGCCTGAAGTGCAGCTACCCGTGCTTATGGCGTCGCCGCTTAGACTTTGCTTGTTTCTCAGGCATTGTTCCCCCCCCCCCCCGTCCGTAGACCTCCTTTGGGGCTCTATAGATTTTGCGTTCCCTTCGGATTTGTCCCCCTTCTTTGTTTCTTCTAGTTCAAATCAGAACTCCTTCATAAGAGGATTGTGTTCCTTTTTCCGAAGGCCTTGGAGAAAGAACCTCACATGGTATCTCATATTCTTTCTTTTTTTTAAGGAGAACACTTTTCCACTCACAAGACTGACTCCCCTTGCTCCTTTAAGCGCCCGGCTTCCCTTCTTTTCTTTTCATCGAACACTTTGTCTGCCGAGAGGGGGCGAATTCCGCGCGCCACTCGCTTTTGGTCCTCGGTCTTACAGCCGTCTTTTTTCCCCTCCGAAATGCGGAGCCCCTTGTCCCCCCGATTTCCCCCCGATGCCCCCCCCAATCGCAAGTCGATTTCTCAGTCTGGGTTTGTTCGCTTAGGCTTAGGATAGGATGTTTCGCAATGACCCAGACCTTTGAGATATCCCTTTTATATTACGATTGAGTATCCGAAGAAGGAAGGTTCTTCGAAGGTTTTTTCAGACCTCCAGTAACCCGAGTTCCTGAACTTTAAAACGCTTTCCTATCTGAGTAGGAAATAAGTCTCCTTTTTCTATGGAGAATTTCAAAGCTAGGGGATGTACACGAGGAAAAGGACTTGGTTGTGCCCTTTCACCATGTTTAGAGAGGCCAGTTGCGTGGCATGCCGCCCCTTATTCCGACCCAAGTTTACGCCATTTCCCCGAGGAAAAAAGCTCTCCAGATCCCCTTTCCCCTCAGCGTCCCCCGCGCCAGTTATCGATCTTATTACCTTCTCGGACAATCCCCCCTCCTCACGCCCTACGTTTTTTCTGGAACATCTCCATCCTACCCGGAGAAAACACTTCTGTGGGTTTCACGAAACACAGTCCTTTGCCGCCAGACCTTTCTCCCAATGATCTTCGAAGGCGTTTTTTTTGAGGTGCTATGAGAGATCTCCCCCCGCACGAGATATTTACCCCCCCTTTGTAACCTCTCAGGGAAGTTTTTCTCGCTTTACATTCTCCACCGCAACTCCCTTAATTATAAAGATGGCCCCCTCCGTCCGGTCCCTTCGTTAGCCCCCCTGAGTATTCGTGTCTCACCCCGACCCAGTCCTTAGGCCTAGACGCACCCTTTCCCAAGGCTTTTTTCCCTAGCAGGGGACGGCGATTTAAGTTACGAAAAACTGCTCTGGATCTATCTCCTCTTAGCCCGGGACGAAAACCTTTTCAGCCCCTCCTCCGAAGAACCACCCTTCTATTACGGGTTGAAGGTGATAAGGTTTTTTTTATTTTCGAGGACACCCTTTTTTTCCTTTCGGAGACCAAAGGGAAGATCCATAAGGCCGATGCCAAGAAATTGTCTCAAATGTTTTTCTGGCAGAAGCTTTTGACCCTGGATACCTTTATGACCATCGGTTCCTCTGTGTTCTCCCCTACGGACCTCCTCAATTCGGTCTATGCCCCCCCGAAGTAGAAGGCTTCCCTTTCCCTTAAGAAGTTCCCCACCCTTATTTTTTTAGACAGTCCCTTTGCTGGTTTCCCCCAGAATTGAAGAAATCTCTTTCTGCCCGACCGCCTACCCGCAGCTTGCTGTCACTCGCAGATGGACACGCACCCGACAGGTACCTTTATAGCCAAGGAATATCGCCTCCTTTTGGACCCCGCCTAGACACGGAGCTTTTTTCCTAACTCTTGGTTTTTTATTTCTTTTCCAAGATATTTCTCCCATTTTTCTGGACCTTCAATTCAACGGCTCCCCCTTTATTTGATGTCTTTCTAGATTTGCGCTTTTAGAGGGAACACACTGAGGGGGCCCCAGTTCAATTGTTTCACACGGCCGGTAAAAGGGGATTCCTCTATATCATCCTCCTTTTTTATGTCCTCCGGCATTATCAGCTTGATGCTTTGGTATTTTTACATTTGCCCCTATGTCTTTTTCGGAGAACCCGATCCACCATTTGATCCCCAATTTTGAGCCTTTTCATTCATTTTTTTTCCACGTCTTTGAGCAAAATTTTGACGTATTTTTTGGTCACCCCCCTTTTCCAAAAAGACTAGTGTGCCCCTTGGAACCCAAATGATCCTGATTTACTCAGTGACTTGCCTCGGATGAGATAAAGAGGAGTTGTCCCATTAGCCCCCTCTTCTGGGGAAGTTTTTTTTGGTCGCTTCCTCTTCTAGCTTCTCAGGAGGTGAAACAGCCAAGCCTTCTTTGGTCTCCCCGGTTCACCCGTCCCGTACCCCCATCCGCTTTATAATTTTTTCCACTCCGCAGACGTCTTATTCGGGAGTTACGGAGCGTCCCGTGAACCAAAGCCACTCCCCCCCATTCGCCGTTCCTCCCGCCTTTTTCTTTCCCCTGCTCTGGAGACAAGTTGGTTCTCGCCCTTTTTCGCACCAGTCGATTTCTTCAATTTCTTCCATAGAGAAGTCCCTCAGAATAGATTCGTTCTTTAGGGGCGTCGCTTTCGTCACCCCCACCCCCAGTTGTCTCAGTATTTACTAGGATTCCTGCAGAGTCCTTGTGCCCTTTCTTTTTTCTTCTTGAGCACCTCTTTGTTTCCCGAGATCTTTTTTTCAAGATGAAAAGAATTGCAGGTCGGACTCGCCAGCTTGTCTTCCAGGTATTTTGTACGGGCTCTCCCCTCCGGGCGTTCTTTCCCCTCCCCTTGTGGCCCAACTTTGTTTCATTTGAAGGGTTCCCTTTCCTATCGGCGTGTTTCCTCGCTCCCTCCCGCGCCCCAGTCGCCGAAAGCTGTTACTCGAACTATTAGGAGGCCACTTTTTCTCGGTTGTCCCCCGCCATTCCGGTGTTCGCCTCCCGGTATTTGATGTTTCCCTCCGACCCGCATTTATGGTGAAGACGGAGAGATTCTCCGCTCAGTGTAGGATTTCTTGTTCGAGGCTTTGTGCCTATCCCAAGATGTCCTTTTTAGAAAGGAGCACTCGCGGCCCTCATCGGATCTTCTTTCTTCGCAGCTTGGTGCCCCCCTGGCCCTTCGTCCCCTCCAGTAGTAAGAGCCTGACGTCGGCGATACCTACAAGCCCTTGGCGGGTTTGGAACCCCCCCCCCCGTCCTTGTACTGCCCCTTGCGGTCCCCCCGGCTGCGCCCATAATCCTTTTTGCCTTTTCTCTCGCAATTCATATCCCCCTTCGAAAGCGTGAAACGACTTTTTGCGGTCCCTACGCAGTTCTGGTCTCGGCTTCGACCGAGTAGACAGGCATGTGACCCTCACTTAAAGACAATCTATTATGGAGAGAATAGGAATTCCGGTATTCTCACCTCCCTTCGATTTTCTCCCGAGGCAAATCATAGCGATGCTTTTAAAAAGACTTTTCCTTCTCCTGCGAGTGGTTTTTTTTCATCGGTCCTTTTGAGGAGGAATTCCCTTTTTTTTTTTACTCCTCGCCAGGCTAGTCCATCTATTTTCCTTTTTTTCCGCCAAAAGTCCTCAGTGGAGATTCGCCCTTGATTCCCCCCCAATCTCACTTTCACCCATGCTTCGTTTCTGAACTCCCCCGAGATAAATTAATCCTTCTTAGTCCCTTTAGTCAGTAGGTAATCCCCTGCAGGAGAGGTGACTCATTATCTCCTCTTTTAATTTTTTTCCTATTTATTGCCCGTCCCAAAGACGCTGATTCCTTTCTTTCTTCCCCCATCCCTACAAACAATATTCCCCCCTTTTTGACCAATCCTTAGTATTCGCAGACCTTCTCGGTATAAACTCCCACTCTCTTTAATCGCTTTTGACCAACTCTCCCATGGCGATGAGTCCGAAAAAAGCACTTCTCGCATTCCTGGACGATGCTTAACCTTCTTCCCTTACCGCCTTGTCCCCCCCCAAGTCCTCCCTTTTTTTAGTGTTGATAAGGACTTGCTCCCTCCTCGTTCGTCGGAACTCTCATCGTTTCCTTCTGTTGACGAAGACGTAGTTGTATACCCCTTCCCTCCCAGGTTTTTTTTTTTCTTCTTTTATCAACGTTCCCCTTCTTTTCTTCCTAATAAGGGAACCCTGGCTCTGCCATGACTCCCCCTGTCCAATTTTCTATTCGAGTTCGTGGAGCCCCCCTCTGATGTCCTCCTGGTTTTCCATGAAGGAAGTTCCTACTCGGCCTCGTTACATTTAAACGATGATCTTCCCGTGCTTTTCTACCCCCCCTTTTCTCTCAAACTAATTTTTTTCCGAAGAGAGTTGGCTCCCCAGCCTTTGGGCCCGTTCTTTTGGAACCTTCCCCTGCTTCCCTAATCTTTAAAATTCCTTTTGTGTTTTTCTGTGGTCCAAAGGACCTCGGTGGTTCTTGTAAGCTCCTTTTTTCGGCTTTCTATCAAGATCCTTCTGCAAAGAGCGATAGATTTTGGCGTATCCCCCTACATTTCCGACCTGAGTTCATTTTTCCTCAAGGCTTCCTCCCGTGATTTATTCCTTCCAGACAGAACGCCCTCCTTAAGGATGACGTGCTTCTCGCAATATGTCTTTTTTCCGCGCGGACTTCCTTTCTCGCAGGGCTGAACCCCTCCGGCGGTTTTCCCTTCCCTGCGCACACTCCCTCCCGACGTAAACAGAGGAACAATTCCCGTAGGACGTTCGTAGTTTCTTGTTTTTCGACTAGGATTTGTATCTTCTGTCTTTCCTGGGGACAAGTCTCTCTCATTTTTTTTCTCCCTTCCTCTTTTAAATAAGATAGATTGTCTGTTATTACCTTTGTTCCCCGTCGATCTCCCCGTAACCCGGAGATGCCCCACATCTTTTACTTCCTCGGGCATCAGTCCTCCTTTTTTAGGGAGAATTGTGAACTCTCGTGTACGTACAAGGATTGGATCGTTCCCCTACGTTGCCCTCCCTAGAGAGTATTTCGCTGGACTTCGTCATCGTGCACTCTCCCAAATTTCCCATTCACGCCTTTCACAAAGCTTCCTCTCTTTCAGGTAAAAGATACCCCCTTCCCGCGCTTCCCCGAGGGCATCCTTTTCCCTCCAAAGCCTAGACCCCCTCCCCTCGATCTTCTCTAGGAATGATCCATTTACACGAAGGGTTCTTCACTTTACGTACCTCCCTCGAGCGGTGCGACCCCCTGGGGCCGAGATTCCCCTCTACGATTTTTTTCAAGACGAACTCCTGTCGAAGTTATCAGAAGTGATCTTCCCTCGGGCCCCCCTTCGTTTTTTCCTAATCATCCATCTTCAAAGGTCCACGATCTTCAAGGGGAAGAGTTTTTCTCCGTTCCCTCTGTCTGAGCCCCCCTTTCGCAAGAACTCGTTCCAGGCTGGGCCCTTTCCCCGGCAATTCCTTTTTTTAGAGGGCTTGCCTTCGTGGAAGCCCCTCCCCCTTCCTTCCTAAGTAGACCCTCAAACGCCGCTTTCTCGCTTCTCCTCTGATGAAAAGTAAGGATCTTACCCCTTGAACGGCCCTTGATCTTCAGGACTCCCCCCCTTTTTCCCCGTCACGTGTCCCCCTATCCCTTTATTACGGCTCGTCTTTTTCTTTCTTCTGGAGATTCCCTACTTGGGCAGTATGCAAAAGATTTTTTTTCTTGGAACAACGCCCTTTTCATCATTCTGGCAGCCCTTCCTATTTTTGGGACCATTCTTTTGGCGAAATGGTTCTCCTCCGGTGGCATGTGTTCCGTTTCTTCAGGCAACCCTCCTTCCCTCAGAGTGGCGTCGAGGAAACCGTCTTTCCTCTCCAATCCTTTGACCCGGCCACAGACAAGTCGTAGAGTTGTCCCGAATTGCAGGCTGCTTCTTCCTCTTCTACAAGCCCTTCCCCTTTGAGACAGATGTTTTCCTTCCATACCTCCCTTGGCGTATCTTCCCATCAATGCCTACCGATCTCCGCGCTATAATAGGGAAGTCCTTTGTCCCTTTACGAGTTTTTTTTATTCTTGATGCGCCCCTAGTATAAAGATTGCTCGTAGCATGATCTTTTTTTTCCAAGCTCTCAACACTTTCTCCAGTCCGCTATTGCGCCCTGATCGGGATGGAGCTGGCAACTTTTTTCTTCTCAATGTCATCCCTGCCGAAATTCTCCCCTCCTCCTCCCTTTTCTCATTTCTCCTTTTGTCTGACTTTTTATCACATGAGAATCGACCTTTCTTTCACATTGCGGAAAGATCAGGGCGTCCCCCCTTTTCTGGCCCAGAAGATCCATTGTTTAGCAATTTTTCTTCCTTCGTCGACAAAGCTGGTTCCACCTTCGTCAAAAGCCCCCTTTATGTAGTGGAACCCCCCAGTTCAAAGGAGGAAGGCTCGGCGCGTGAAGGCGCCTTGTCGGGATCTTTTTCTTAGGAAAGGCAGACGACCTTTCAGGTGGCTGTTCTTAAGAGAAGAGTTCCAAAGGGGGAAAACCACCCCCACCCTACAACCCACCAAAACCCACCTCTCAACCCAACCCTCCCCCAGCAAAAAAACCACAACCCCTCCACCCCACCAACCAACCCCCACACCCCCCCCCCCCCCCCCCCCCCCCCCCCCCCAACCCAACCTCCCCCAATCTGCCGACGGGTTCTTAACAGTTGTCCTTTTTCTCCCGCGATGAATCCGTTTCTTCCTAAAAACTGCGCCTTCCCCCCTCCTGAGAGCCCTTTCACCCCCCCTAAATGCAAAAGATGCCCGACCTGCCATTTTCGTAGATTCTCCTCATTGACGGTTTTTCCCTTCCCCCCCATGGAGACAATTGGCTTTTCATTCGATTTTTTGTGCGAATACTGACCCCCCCCTTAGAGGAAGATACAGACATCCTTCCGACAAGGGCGATTTCCCTTTTCCCCTCCTTAGCTGAGGTATCTTTTATTTGGCTTGGAGTTCAGTTTCGTCCTGTTCGTAAATTTTTCTCCCCGTAAGTGAGAGTTCTTCGGACGTTTCTTTGAACTTCCTCCCCCCTAGGAAGTGTCTCAACTTGGAGGAAACCCTTCTTCACTTCGGCATTTCCCTCCGAATTGACGGTTCTTCTCGCCCCCTGATTGATACCCTTGAGTTCCCCTTGGTGAAGGCTTCAGTTTAAGTCCTCAAATTCCCCTTCACATCTGTGGAAATGTTCCGGTGTCGGTAGGCGGTTTTTTTTCCTTTGAAAGCTTCCCCCCGCTTTCTGAAGCTTTCCCCTTTTTTTTCACATATTCGGCGGCCCCCCCCCCAATGTAGTAATCGGGGTTCTTTCTCCCTCTGCATGGCCACCCGGTTCCCCGCTCTCCCTTTTTCTCTGTGAACGATGTTCCCTCCCACTTTGGGTTTTATTTCCCTCTCGGCGACGCTCCCCCAGTGGTATGATGTCGGAAGGCTTTTTCTTCTTTTCTCCGATACCTCTTCCCTTCTCGCGGCCAGTTGCACTTTTCCCCTTTATTCGTAAGCCCTTTTTGAAATTCGTTCGTTAGACGTGTAATAGTCTTCCTTCGTCGACTTTTTCGAAAATGCCCTCCTTTTTTTCGTGCCTTTCTCCCCCCCCCCTTCAAATTTTTTTTGCAAAGAAGGTACCTCGTTCGCCCATTTATGGCGCCCTCATTAAGTCGATTGGTTTTTTTTTTTTTGAAGCGTTTCACCTGGGGAGGGTAAGAAGACACTTTTCTCTGGTTTTTCCCTCCCGGAGTAAGACCTGTCTTCAAGGACCCCCCCCCCTCTATCTCTTAGAGAAGGGAATGAGAGTGCTCCCTTTTCTTCCCACGGCGCCCTTCCAGTCCTTCTCAAAGACGACTCTCCCTCCAGTTTTCTCTTTTTTACTTGCGCTTGTTTGTAGGGACGTAGGGGATGGACTTGTGCGTCCTCGTTACGCGTTCCCGTTTTTCTCGGTTCCTCCTGAGACAAAATCCTCTTCCTCGCTCATACTTCCCCCCTTCCTCTCCTTCAGACTTTAATGTCGTGTATGAAAGTACCCTGGCCTCCTCTGAAGCCTTGATTCGCTTTCTTAAGCCCCTTTTTCCTTTTTTGAGACTGACACTCTGGCGGTGTGACCCTCTCTTGATAATTTTTTTTTCTTTTCCCCCCTTTGATGAGAAGAATGCTTTTTTTTCTTCACAATTTCTTTTTTCTTGATTTGTCACAAATCCCCTCCACACCATCCTTTCTATTTGGGACCACTCCCCAGTGGGAGCAAAGCTCCTTATAAAAAGATCCCCCCTGCTTGGTCACCCTTTCCCCCCCTTCCGGTAAAAATAGGTTTCTTGAGTTTTTTTCCCTTTTTTCGAGAAAGGATCGCCTCGGTAATAGCCCCATTTCCGATGCTACTGCCTTTCTTCCCAAAACCAGCCGAGATTGCTATCCCTTCCCCCCCTCGCATCTGTTGCTCGGAGAAACACTGTCCCTCATTTTCTAACCTTTTTCTTATTTCAGCCCCCTTTTCGATGATCTCTTTCTGAAGAATACGTGTGTTTTCGAGAATTTCCTTCCACGGGCTTCTCCTCCGCTCTCTGATTGGCTCAGGAATCTTCACAGGTTCCCCCCTTTCTGAGTGTTTCCCCGTTAGCCCCCTTGGTTTCCCCCAATTCTTCTGAAGAGACGAGGCTTCTTTCGTCCTTTTCAAAAGCTGCTCTTTTTTTCGGGGGCTGCCCCCCCTTCTTCATAAACTTAGGTCTGGCCTTTCCCCAAGAATTTGGGAACTTTTCTACCGATAGCTTTTGTTTTTGGTCCCCCCCCCCCCTCAAATCATTGGTGTTTCCTTCTTACAACTCACGAAGCTTCCGGTATATCAGCGGCTTGTTTTCCTTCCCTCCGCTTTGGCTTCCTCCTGCCTTTCCGAAAAGTCTCACTTTAGTCTTCACCTCCTAGGTGGATTGGCAGTCTTCCAAAGGCAAACCTTGACTCCATTGAGCTTCGAGCAAGGCTTTCCGGGTTTCCATTTCAAGTCCGTCTCTGCTTTAGATGGCTCCGTCGCGCGTCCCTTTTCCCCCTGGGTTGGCTGAACCCTCTCTTCGGGTGGGGAATGCGGCGTCCCCTCCCTTCCCCGACGTAACCCCATTCTCTCTTTTGAAAGATAAAGTTAGGGCGCGCTTTGATTTTTTTTCATGTTCGCCCCGACGCTTTTCCAGCCTTTGAGAACTCCCTTCCCCATTTCCCCTTTTCTCTATAAGATAGAGTTTCTCTCTCTTTTTCCCTTTCTTCCCCTTTTTTCAGAACGGCCTCCCTTCCATGTAAACCGGCCTTCTTCCTGACCCCTTTTTTTTCCCCCATATGATTGAATTCTTGGCTCATTTCCTTAGCATCCTCACAGTATAGTAGCCCCCCTCCTTTTGGACAAGACCTCCCTCCCTGGCGCTTCCTTCCCTCTTTATAGCACTACTTCTCGGCTATTACGACGGTCTTTTTCCCCTGCTCCTTTTCCCCCAGCTGCGCAGATCCCCCCCTCATTCCCCTTTTTGCGAGTTTCTCCCGAGAACATATTGGGCGCCCCCCCCCTCGCTTCAACCTCCCCTTTTCGCTCGTTCGCCTCTTCTCCCCAGGGTTCTTTTGATGGAAAATCGTCGCCTCCTGAGTGCGAAAACCTTTCCCTTTTGGCTTACTTTTCCGCTCCTGAGGTGGCCGCTCCTCTTTCAGTTCTATTCGTTCAGCTGTGGATGTGCTCGCAAACAGAAGGATACCTCCCCTTCCAAGTTCCCTGTCCCCCCGTTTTAGAAGTTAACTTCCGCTAATCTAATGTCATTTATCCTGGGAGTACGGCCTTCCACGTTTAGCATCTTGTCCTTCATTGAGTTATTCCTCGTTCATTTCTTGATAAAGGTCACGCGAAGAAACCTTTCCCCCCCCCTTCGTCCTTCCCGAGATCCGCGAACCCTTCCACTTGTTCCCCCTCCGAAAGGAACGACCTTGAAGAAGAAACCCTTCCTTACTCCCTTTTCCTGACGGCCTCTTCTCTTGGAGGGAGGCTTCCTTCCCCCTTGGATATCCCCCCAACGGACGAGCTTTCTCCGGTCGAGAAAAGCCTTTCTCCTTGTATATTCCAATTCTCCTTCTGGAAAATAGACCTTTGCGGCCGAAATTTTTCGGAATTCCCCCCCGGTTCCTTTTCTTTGTTCATTAAATCCCTCTTTTTATGAAGGAGTTCTTCGCCCCCCTCTTCAATATTGCTTATCCAGGACACAGGAAACCCCTTTCTCCCCGTTTTTTCCCGATTCCTTCGGAGATTACCCCCAGCCCGACCCTTCAGGGCAATAACCTACACGTTTTTTTCCTCCTCCCTCCCCCCTGGCCCTTACCCCTTCCGGCAAGCTGCAGGGAAGCATGGGCAATTTTCCCTGTTGGTGGCGTCTTCCCTCATTCTCCAGCTTTGCGACGTAGACACCCCCCTTTTTTCCTTACACGTCCCCTCTTTCTGTAGCCACAGTCCCTCAGAAATGATAGGCCCCACTCTCTTTGGCCCAGTTCTTCCCCTCCACGGCGTCTAGTTCTTTCGGAACGGGGAGAAAGATCTCTCTTTTCTCCCCCTTTTTTGTTGAGTCTTTTTTTTTTAGCCGCGTTTCTGTCCCTTCTTTTTTCCTTTTGAAGCTCCATGGGCCCGACTTCCCTTCCCCTTGCCCCCAGCAGTCTCTTGAAGCCAGGACTTGCAAAGATGGATACCCTTTTTTCCTCCTGCACAACTTCCCATGCCCATTCGATAAAGGTTTGCAGCCCTCACTTTCGGAAATTGGCGGGAGGAGATCTCCTTTCCTATTTCTCTTTCCTCTCTTGGGTGTCCTTCGGCGGGCTAATTTTTTTGCCCCTGCTTGGGACAATTTCCGGAAAAGCAAATTTTTTTTTCCTTTTTTACTTTCCTGTAAGCCCTCTTGAAGCAGTCGAAGTCTCTTCCAAACTCGAAGTCTTTTTTTTCCCGGGAGCCCTTTCCCAGGTCCACCCCTATGCCTCCCTTTCGATGGTTCCCCTACCCATTGAAGGCGAAATGTTTCTTTTTAACCAGACTGTTTTTTTTCCTTCTTCAGTAGTCCGTTGGCTCCTCTGCCCAACGTCGATGCCCTTCCCTCCATTGAAGACCCTCCGAAGCCTCTCCTCCGGACTTGGAAGAGTCTTCGGCCTTTTTTCTTGTTTCGTCACCCCTGAAAGGGAGTTCTTCCCTTAGATCCCCTTTGCGCGGAGAGAGTCGGTTCCGCTTGGCGTGGGACCTGAGGTATTCCGTAGGCCTCCCCTGAATTGGTCGGTTCGGCCCCTCAAGAATTTCAGGCATTTCTGAGAAAAGCCCGGGGCCGTCCTCCTCCAAGCCTTTTTTTTGTGGCCGGGTGACCTGGTGGACAGAGATCCTTCAAAGTTCCCCTGGGGCCCCTGGGAAATTGACTGTTTTTGAACCATAAGGCGTTTCCCTTTAGGACCCCCCCGCGAAAGCTTTTCCCTTTTCAGACTTCCCTCACATATTCGCGTGCCAAGATGTTTCTTTTTTCGTGTTCCACTTTCTCAGAAACAAATGGACTTTCTCCTTTTCCAGTAGCCCCTACCTGACTGACAGGAGTTCTGGGCTTCGTTCGAGAGGCAGACTTAAGTGGGGATGTTCTCTAGTCTGACTTTTTTCGCCTCTCCCCCCATGATCGGTCCCCCCCCCAGCGCACTTCTTCTTTCCCTTTGAAGCGGGTGACCGGGCTTCTGGCGTTGAAGAGAGTGAACTTCCCCCCTTAGAAGTCTTCCTCTTTTCCGTCGGCGTAAATCTCTCGCAAATGACGTCTCGTGCAACGCCAAGTCTTCCGAAAGAGAGGTAAAGCCCCTTATGCCCCAAATAATACCGTAGACTTTTTTGAAGCCTTCAAGCGTTTTGAAAAGACTGTTTTTTCATACTCTTCTTCCTTTTACATGTCATTGGGGTCTCCTTTTCAAGACAGGAATGATTGGTCCCCTCCCTCTACTTATTTCTTTCGACCCGACTTTCTTATTCTCAAAGGTCTTTTGCCGGTTTTTTCTAGCAAATTATTCTCCTCCCCGCCCAGACCTTTTCTTGGCACGTTCGACTTGCGATTTTTTGAGGGGGTCTGCCGGGCTTGTGCGCCTTCGCCGGCTTTCTTTTCAGCGCCTGTCTAAAGACGTTCGAGTGTTTCTTTACCCCGCCCCCTTCGGAGCCCCTTTTGAATTGTCGTTCTGGAAATTCCCCGCGGATAAATTTCCGCCTTTTTTTTTTTCTCTTCAGCCCGTCTTTTTTTTAGGGGGAGACTTCCCCTCCACTACGTTTTTTCTTACCATTATCTTGAGAATTTTTTTCCATGGCCGAGGAGACCCTCTGAGGACCCCTTTCCCACCTTCCCGGGAGGAAGAGGGAGCGGAGCTTTCCCAAATCCGTTTTCAAGAAAACCCCGGAGTTTAACTTTGAGTTTTTCCCCTCCCCGGAAAGTTTTGAAAAGCATCGACTCAAGGACAAAAGCCGGGAGTCATTTCCCCAGCGCGCATTAAAACGGTTTTTTTTCAAGGAAGGTCCGCGTTGGCGACCCAGCCCCACGGCAACTATCGACTCGGTTTCTCCTTTGGACGATGATAACCTTTCCAAGTAAGACTTTTTCCCCCCCCAAAAACGTCATGCCTAGTGTTGTCCGGCCCTTGCGCTAATAGTTTTTCCCCGGGAACCCTAATTTTATAGCCATCCGTTTCCCCCTGACGGAAGACCTTTTATTCCTAACAATCTGAACCCTCATCCTCCCCTATTTTTTAGAGAGATTCAGCTTTTATCCCTTTTGCTTCGTCAGACTAAGGGATGAAACTGTATTTCGTCCCCTTTCGGTTCACGAAGCTATCGAGTGCTTCTTCTCCCTTCGAATGTATGACTGGTTGCCAAAATTGCTTGTATTTCCAGTCTCGTCGGTTCTTCCCTTAGTGGCGAGAACCCCTGCGGATTTCCTGGGTTCTCCCCCCCTGGAATTCCCCCCATGGGACCGATCTCTCCTGACAAAGCCTTGGGAGCCCTTTTTTTTCTCCTCTTTTGGCGACCCCCCCAACATATCCTTTTCCCCCCCTTTGTTCTTCGGAGGATGGGGACCCACTCCACTCAAGATCACTAGCGGCTTTTTCTGTCTCAGCAGCAGGCTGGAGACTTTTCCATTTAGAAAAACCCCCCTCTAATGGTCTCTTTCCCTCCGCCGATAATGGATTGGAAGTATCCCCAGGCCAAGCTCGAAATTTAGCTTTCAAGAGAAAGGATGATTCCTGTGTGAATCTCCCGTCTTGACTTAGGATTTTCTTCCCGAATTGTCCGAGAGCGACCGCGGACCCCCTTTAGTCTGGGCTCACCGATCTTGGCGCGAACTGCGGCTCCCCTTCTCCCCGACCGATGGACACAATCGCAAGTACGTCCCTGCTCCGTTTTGAGTTCGCTAGGATTTCTCGGCTGTTTCGCACTTCCCCCTTTGAGAATATCATTCTCCTTTTCTCTATAAATAAGATAGATTGATGTATTACCTTTTTAGCCCCCATTCTGTCTTCCTACCTCGAAGCTACCAATCTCCTTTTTAACACGGAGTCTTCCCTCCCCATTTTCCTGTCCCCGATATGAATGTTTCGCCAGAAGTGTATCCGATTATGGGCGCCCTCGTGACCGCTTTTCTTACTTGGCTGACGTTGCATCCTGCGGCATTTTCGCTGTCCCCTTCTTATCGCAGACTTATCGGCTATTTTACTTTCTAAAAGGCGAATTTCCAAGCCTCCCCCCAAGATTCACGATCCCGACAACTGGCCTCGATTTTGAGCTTTTTACAGCATTTGGGAAGGCCCCGAACTAGACTTTCCTAACACTCCCTCGAATCTCGACGGTTTTTTTCCACACGAATTTGGTCGGCCGGAAACCCCTCGTCACATTTACCGGGAGAGCCCCTCCAAACGTCGTCTTTCCTGCGAGAGTCACCCCCCCACCGATACATGTTTCTCTATGTCGACTGTATATACTTCCCGGACGGCCTTCCCTGGCGACCTGAGTCCTGCGTCCTCTCCCCCCAAAACTAGGATATGACCCACCCGTCAAATCACGAGATGGCAAAAGGGTCCCGTTCCGTCTGAGCCTCACGAACTCCTCCTTTATAAAGCTGGCAGTTGCCCGGCAAGGCCCGTGACTGCCGTTCTTCGTTTTACAAAGTCTTTTCTACGCCTTCCCTCAGGGCACAAGCCGCCCCGTTTCCGGCCGCGATCCGCGCATTCTCTACCCCTTGACGACATTGTGACCGAAACGGACGACCCTCCCTCCGGCCGCTCAAGGATACCTCAGCTATTTTCTATTCCCCGGATCGCTTGTCCTCTTTTTTTGACTTTTTTTTTTGCCCGTACCCGAGGGAAGCATTCCGAGACAAGCTTTTTTTGGTCGACACTTAGCCGGCAAGTCATGAGGTTTTTGCCCATCAGCCGAACTGCGATTTGCATCCCCCCGGCATTGGCTGTTCCCTTCTCTCCGGAAAAGATGCCCCCGACCTCTTCCCGTGTTGGTCTTCTGAAGGAACCCTTTTCCCTTGACGGCGTCAATCTTTCCTCCGACAGTTCCACCGGACTCGAGACAGTTCGTCCCCTTTGGTTCCCGGGAACCCCCAGCGCCTTCTTTCTTTCCGACAAGCCCTTGCCCCTGCGCGAGACTTCGTCGACGGGCAATACCTCGGTTTTTCTCCCCCAGCCAAATGCCTAAAACCGTCCTTCTTCTCGGTACATTTAGAGGTCCTCCCCTGTTACACTCTAAGTCCTTTGGGCTTATGACGAAAGATATTCCCGTCCAAGGAGCTTCCTTCTCCACGCTCTCAAAAAGAGCTTTTCTTTTCCCCCTTGGCTGGAGATTTGTCGGCTTTTCCCCTCTTTTTATTATAAATGTCATCCCTCCACGTTCCGACACGGGAGAAATTCTCCTCCGGTTTGTTGTTTTGAGAGATTCCCCCCCGTGGAGGACGGAGACGCGTTGCTCCTTCTCCTCTCCCCCTTTTTCCCATGCTAAATTTTCCCTCTGAACTTCGACAGCCAAATTTTTTTTCTTTCGAGAGTTGATGAAATTGTCTCTCCC
>Ga0179593_1527668_pt1 | contig 15117 bp, 19 predicted proteins | sample CZODoug2_1_08_16_FD_185931 | JGI IMG/M metagenome (GOLD analysis project Ga0179593, IMG submission 185931) | Vadose zone soil fungal communities from Angelo Coast Range Reserve, California, USA - CZODoug2_1_08_16fungal (PacBio error correction) | ecosystem: Environmental > Terrestrial > Soil >... | reverse complement strand
TAGGACACTTTTTTTTCGTACAAACTCCTTATGGACTGTTTTCCTCTCCTACCCCCCCCCATGGCCAGTTCCCAGTGGGAATGTAACACTCCTGTTCTTTCCTAGTTTTTTCTTTCGCCTCCCCCTCCCTGCCTAAATTTGGCGTGGGAAACCTGAAAGTCTTTCACCCCCCGCCCTTTCGCATTTAGATTTTGGAGAGCTTGATCCGTTTTTATATGGCAGAGGACCCGTTTCCTTTCTTCATTTTTCTTCAATGTGGCGGTGCTCTTCAACTTTGCCCCTTGTTTATTTCAGTTTCGCCGTCAACCAGATAGGTTTTTCCCCCCCCCTCCTATTTCTTTTTTCCCCCCCCTTGCCCAACCCTTTTTTTTGCCAAACTCGCTTTTTTTCACGCGAGCTTCTGAAAGTCAACTCAGGTTTCTCCATCCCTGCCTATGAAATAGATCGCCCCTGATTTGTCCTTTTTTTGCCCGCCGCGGTTCGACCCCACCCCAGTTGTGTTTTCATATTGCTTTACAACAGGTGAACCAGACTTGGTTTTTGTTGGGGCGGGATTGGCTTTTGAACTCCCGTTTTGATTTTTTAACTCAACCTGCCGCAATTTCAAAAAAAAAGCTTTTTTGCCCCCCCCCCCCCCACCTCTTTGGTGGTGATTGCGGGTGGTTTGCCGTGGGGGATGTTTTCTTTCGCGCGTGGGTCATTCCCGCCCTTTTTCTCCGGTTCAACAGCCCTTTTCGGCCATGGCGCAGAGATTTCACTTTTTTTTAAGACTTTTTCCCCCTCCTCGTTCGTTTTTTTCCCGGCGTCTTTGAACAGAAATTCTTTTGTGTTCGAGGCGTTTCTTCCCCCCTTAACTATTTCTGCGCCAGCGATTCAAAGATCGCAAGTTTTTCATTTGTTTTCCTTTTTTTTTTTTTTCTTTTTTTGGAGACTCCCGCTGGGAGATCTCTTTGTTTTTTTCGCTTTTAACCCCTTTCTGAGATGAACCGAGTGGTTTTTGCCCTCCTTGTCACCTTTAATAGTTCTTCTTTTTTTTGTTTCTTGAGATGGATTCTTACCCTCTCTCGGTGAAAGGCCCCCCCCGCCTCTCGCCTGGTTTGTGAGATTCCCCGGCAGATCCCAGCGGTTCGTCTCCCCCCCCCGGGACGGTCTTTTTGTCTTCCAACTTTTTTTTTCTTCTTGTTCCGCTTTTTGAGCCTCCTGTGTTTTTTTTTTGATGTTCCCGGCACTTTTTCCCGCTCGAAAACCCCTCAATTTCTTTTTTTCCCCTCGGACTTTGACGCTTTCGGTTTCTTTCAGGTACTTTCCTTGTGCTGTCCCCCCCTTGTCGAATGGCTGTCGACAGTCTGTTTTTCGACCGTTGCCCTTTTGCTTGGCGCGTCAATTCCCCAAGGCCCCGCCCACCCCCCCCTTTTTTCTTTTTCCCTTGTTTTTTTTTTGTTCAATTCCAAAAACCAACGGAACATTCGCCGTGACTTCAAACGGCACCACTTGGCCTTTGTTCAGTCATTGTACCTTTTTCACTTTTTTTCCCTGTGTTTTTTCCCTCCTGCAGATATTTTTCTGCTGCATTTTCCCGCGTCCTATTGCGAGCTAGACCAAAGTTTGAGCGGTTCATGGTATTATTCTTAGCGCCTTCACCCCCCCCCTGCGCGGAGATTCAAATCTTGTTTTTTTATCATTTTTTCCTTTCCCTCTTAGTTTTCCTTCCCTGACCCCGATTTTGCGTTTAAATTGCGTTATCACAGTTTTTTGGTAGTGTCCTTTTTTTTTCCCGCGTCCCCCCCCATTGCAGTGATGCCGTCTTTTTTCCTTCCCCTCTTCCTCTCCTGCCCACTTTTCTCTCTTCCGGCAATCGCTTTTTTGAAAAGACTTTCCTCCTTCATTTCCTGGGCTTTTTTGCGAAGCCTACGAAGACGGGAACTGGCAATCTCCTCCATCCTTTGTTTTTTTTACTGGTTTTTATGCATTGTCTGGAAACAAGTCCCCGCGTTTTTTGTTTCTTAACAAACCCCCTTTTTTTCCTCTTGTTGGAGGCAGGAATCGTTTCACTTGGCCCCTATCGATCTTTCTTCCTTTTTCCCCCTCCCCCACCTGCAGCCAGACTCAATTCGGCAGTTTTCAGATTGTAGATCATTTTTTTTTTTTTTCATCCGGCCTGAATTCCTTCCTGCGGCAGTTCGTGACCTCTGAATTCATTCGTCCCCTTTCCCTTTTTTTACCCCCCTTTTACTACTTTAGTCAGTTCGTAATCGGTTGTTACCCCCCTTTTTATTCCCCCCCCTTATTATTTCCAAGTCCTTACCCCCCCCTCGGATTGGGATTTTGCTGTTTTTTTTTTTCCTGATTTCGTCCGGACTCGGCCCAAGCGGATCCCCTTCCTGGGTTTCGATGTTTTTGCTGGAAGATTGCAAACGTTCCACCTTGTTGATTTCTTCCTCCCCCACATTTTTTTTTTTTTTTGGAATCGCAAGAATTTCTCGTCAAATACAGGCTTTTTTCGGTTGTGACCCCTTTTTCTCATTCTTCTTCTCAAAAGTTTTTTCGGCCCGCATTTCCTTCGCTTGAACCGTTTTGTCTTTCATAGTTGCGCCAAAAAACGTTCCAACCTGTTATTGGTGCGCTTTTCATTTGACCTCCCTAGCTTTCCCTTCTCCCTTTTCTTTCTCACCCGGCGCTGAAGTCTTCTCCTTTTTCCACGGTTCGTTTTTTTGCCTTCGCTTAGGGAGGCTCGGCATCGCATTTCTTTTTCCAAATTGCTTTCATCGCTCCCGAGCATCCTCTTTTTTGTCTCCCTCGCTCTTTTTTTTTTTTTTATGCTGATCTTCCCTAATACTTTGCCTCTTGTTTTTCGCTGTCATACTTCAGGCGATGTCCTTCATTTTTTTGCTTTATGTTTTTTCTTTTGGGCCAGGCCTGGCAGCCGACGGAATCGCGTGCCTGTCCTGCTTTTTGCCCGGAAGATGCGTCGGCCCCCCTTCTTTGGTTTTTTACTTTTTCATAGCTGCTCATTTGTTTTTTTTTTTGACTTTTTGTCCGTTTTTTTTTATGGTGCGTATTTTTTTCTCCTTTTTTCCCTCCTCAGTTTGTTGTTTTGCTTTTTTTCTCCCAATTTTTTTTTTTTGACAATTCCCCCGAGCCACAAATTTTTGCACGATTCCTGAGCCTCCTTAGATTCCTTGACTCCTTTTTATTTCTCGTGTTTCGCATGATTCACTGCTTGGGCTGGCTGGTGCCCTGCAGGCACATCCTTTTTTTTTTCTCTTCTTGTGTCGCGGCCAGTTCAGGCCAAGGCATGATTCGATTTTACCCTTCTTTTTTTTGCTCGGATATTACGGTGAAGACAAAGCACTGTCGCTCTACCTTTGTGTATCAAGTTTTTCTGCCGCCCGTTTTTTTTCCGGCTGGGCGTCTGGGCACTAGTTCGTTGAAATCCCTCTTTGTCCGCCTCCTAGGGCGCAGGCGAGCTTGCCTCCCGCCTTCCCAACAAGTTTGGCCACCTCAAAATTGATCCGACCTTTCTCCTTGCGATGTTTCCCTTGTCTTTTTTCATTTTTTTTTTTAACTGCGGTCACCAATCCCTTTTGCCACGTTTCGATGAGCCCCCCCAGAAACCATCACGGCTCCTGTCTTCACCTGCTCCTTCTGAGACTTTTTGAAGATGTGTTCGACGCTTGATTGTAGCCCGCTGTCTTCCCCCGCCCAATTTGCGTTTTTTTCCGGTGCACCCTTTTCGGCGGCCCAGTCTTTTTTTTGCTCCCTGCCCCATTTCTTTTACAATCCTTTCTTTTCACGCTCATCGTTTTCCTGTGGTACGCTTGTAGTTGCTTTCCCATGTCTTTCTCCCTTCCAGTCTTCTCTTCAGATTCTCTTTTTGCAAAATCTCCTGAAAATGTTTGCCCTTTAGGACCCGATGTACCTCGTCAATTGATTCCTTTGTCAAGAGACTGTCCCTTTTTCCCGGCTTTTTTTCTCCCGCTCCCCTACTGCTCTGCTTTTCAGTCTTTATGATCGGATCCGGCCAATCTTGCGGGGCGCCTTTTTTCTTTTCCTGCTTTGCTCGGTGGGGTTTTTTTTTTTTTTTCGGTTTTTCCCTTTCTTCGTTCGGACAGAATTTCCACGTTCCCTAACCTTTCCATAGTTTTTCGTTCCACAACCGCATGGACTTTTTGTTCACTTTTCAAAACCGGGATTAAATAAATCTGTTTTCCTGGAGTTCCTGTTCGTTTTTTCTCCCAAGGCCTGTTGGCACCCTAATTTCTTTCCAGCGATTTTTTGTTCTCTCTTGCTTTTGTCCTTTGTCGCTTCTTTTTTTATCTTGAAGCGGCCGTAGCAGTCACGGTTTTTTATTTTTTGGGAATTGGCGTGTGCTCGTCCGACGCCCATGGCCCTGGTTCTATTACCCTTTTTTTTTTTTCCACGAATCGGCGCTCCTTAATGAGTTGGCCTTTTCCACAACCCCCTGACAAATCCCGCTCACAAAAAAAAACCCTGCCCTTTTTCCACCTCGTTTTTTTTTCCTGTTTGTTTTTTTCACTACTTCCCCCTCTTTGGTCGAATCTTAGTCTAGTGATATTCCCCCGCCACTTTTTTCCTTTGGCGGGCCTTGCAGACGAAATATTTGACCTTCACCCCCCCCCTTTTTTTTCGTTTTGCCAAAGGTTGAAAAACTGCCAAGGCCCCCTTTTGATGGGGTGTGTCCCCCCTACTGTTTGCGAATCCTGGTCTCCCTTTTCATACCCCCGTTTCCCTTGAAAACACCCCAACAAAACCCCCCCCAGCGCTGGTGATTTTTTTTTGTTTGCTGACGTGCGCATCAACTCGGCGTTTGGGGTGGGTGCTTCCCTTTCACCTACTTTCTTTCTTTCCCCACCGACCTTGCATTGGGCGCGCCCTGAGATTTCCTGAGTCAAACAGTGGCAACCTACGTGCGGTCCCCGATCTGTTTTTCACCCCGCCCTTTCGAGTTTTCCCCTTTTGATTTTTTTTCCAAAATTTCCACCTCCCGCTTCGCTGGCGGCCCCTGATTCAAAAGGATTTTTTTTTTGTTTTCGTTCTTAACCAAATGCTGGCTCTTCGTCCCTCTGGGGGCGGGCGTAACGAACCGTCTTTTTTTGACTTTGCCCTGATATTTGAACTTTTCTTTCTGCCGGGGTTTCCCGAGAATAGGTTTTGTGACCTCTCCTCCCTAATTCCCTTGTTTTTTTGTTTGAGAGAGATGATCTTTAACTCTTTCTCGGTGGAGCCCGTCCGTCTACTCTTTGAGACTCAGATCTGGTTCGTTCTCCCCCCTCGCGGACGTTCATCGCCAGCCGTTTTCCTCACCCCCCCATGTTTCACTCTGGCTGCGTCCCTCTCTGCGTGAGGGGTGCCGAACTTTATTTGAAACCCCCCCACTTTTTTCCCGTTGCGGATGAAACATCTGGGCGACCTCGGTCACTTTGTCTCATGGTCCCTGTTATTCTTCTGTTTTCTGTTTTAAAAAGGCTTTCCCGTGTCGAATCCCCACCGCCAGTTGCTCGCTTTCTTTCTTCCCCACCCGTGTCTCTCCAGTTGCGCGTTTGATGCATTGCTTTTCCCGTCTCTCTCAACGTTTGGGGGAGAACAAGGATTCCGCGCCGGTCTGTTTTTCGGTCCTGTTCTCCATTTTTCCCTCTTGCAATTGAAACTGTTGGGTCGCCCTTCGCAGCCTTGCCGCGCTTTTTTTTTAGTTATCATAGCACTGTATTCTACCACGAGGCGGCATGGTTAGTAGGATCTTATTTTTTCGCGTTTCGTTGAACCTTCTTCGATTTCATTTTGCCGGCCGAACTATTCGCGAGCCGATCTTTTTATCCACATTCCATGGGTTGCCCCCCTCCCCCCCCCCCCCACCCCCCCCACCCCCCCCCCCCCCCCCCCCCCCTTCCCCCCCCCCCCCCCCCCCCCTCCCCTCCCCCCCCCCCCCCCCCCCCCCCCCCCCCCCCCCCCCCCCCCCCACCCCCCCCCCCCCCCCCCTGTAGGCACCGGCCTTCCTCTTCCCCGTGTTTTTTTCATATCTTTCCCTGGTTTTTCTCCTCATTCCCAACCTGATATGCGCCCGCGCAACTCTTAGTTTTTTTCCGTCCCAAATTTCCTTGATTTGCGTCTTTTTTCCTGCGACGAAGGGCTGCGGTCCACTCCCCCTCATGGAGGATTCCTTCCGTTGACGTCCTGTGAGGATTGTGTTGAGTATTTTTTTGGGGATTTGTGACGTCCAAACTTATTTCGTGTTTGGAGCCAGGTTTTTCGCTTCGACCCCCCCGACTACTCCCCGCCCCGCAACCGCCCACCTGTTTGCGCCTGGACAGGCCATTTTCAGGGCGTCCCCCTGCCATTGTTGCCGATCATTGTCCATACTTCCTGCGGCTACTCCAGCGTTTTCCCCCGAATTTCCCCCGGGAAGCCTTTAGTTGCGTTTTTTCTCCGTTGCCCACCTTTTTTCAGATTATTTTCCATTGCGGATTTGGTCTTTCCTATCTTTGCTTCTATCGGCCTTTACCCTTTGAGACACAGGTTGTTTCAGCGCGGTCCAGTTGCCCAACGGGCGTACCTTGCTTCTCTTTTTTCGCAAGTTTCATTTTTGAGTTAGGCTTTGCAAGAATTCTCGCCGACTAAATGGAGGCTACCGCCACCTCCCCCGTGCCCACCTTTTTGCGGACATTTTCATCTCGTCTTGAACTTCCCTTAACCCATGTGGTCCTTCGTTATTTTTTTTCTTTTGTCCTTTTTTTCCGCACCCGTTGGCCTTTTATTGGTGCGCTCATTTGGGGAAAAGATATTCTGCCCTTCCTAGCTTTTCGAATTTTTCCCTGCCATGCTTATTGTTGAGGCGTTTGGTGCTCGCCATCATTGGTCGCCTTAGAGGATATTCGTACCCCTCATTTCTCGGTACCGACTTTCCCCTTTTGATACCTGCCGCTTCTTTTGCGATACCCTTCAGAATACGATACATGATGCTTTCTAATATCTTCGTGGACGATGTAACCTTTTCGTGCTTGTGCATTCCCCCGTGTATTTAAATCCTTGATGGATCGTGATGCTTTTGTCCCCCAGCTAATTTTAGTGATTTTCCGAGAGCTAGGCGTTTTCTTCTCCTTCCACATCTTATGAGGTCGCTTTTTTACGTTTTTTGCTCATGTCTTCCGCGGACTTATGGTCCGCCTCCCCTTCTGGATTCCCTTTTTCTTTGTTTTTTTAGATCCTCCAGAAAGTTTGCGGAACATCCCGTTTCCCGAGAGTACGTAGCCAGAGAGCCTCTTGAGCCTCCACCTTTTGTCCCCCCCTCGAGGTTTCCGCCGCTTCGTGCCTGCTATGGTGCCCAACGCGTTCAACGATCATTCAACCGTTCCTGCCGAGCCCCTTGCAGTGCCAAGCCGAAGTCTTCCAGTTGCCCACGGGCTCGATTCCCTGGTGAAGTTCCACCCCCTTTTCGTTTTTCTTTTTTTTTATTCGTAATGTGTATCGAGGCGAGAGGCGCGTAGCTTGGCCCCTCCCAGTTTCGTGTTTCCTTCCCTCCTATCCATCGTCTTCCTTTCCCGCCCCAACTTGCCTTGACTGCGCATTTAACGCCTGTTCCCCACGAACCCCGGTTTTAGACCATTCTTTCCGCGCAGACTATCCAGCCCTGGGACAACCGCTTTCCTCTTTCCGGGCCTCCCCCATTTTTTCCCACAACCCGTGGCGAATGCTGATGAGCAAACCTTGCTTACTTCCCATCGAGTGAGACTGAATTTCCTTTCTTTCCCCTTCTCCCTATGCTGACCGCTGGTTCGACGCGGCCTGGCGTAGCCCGCTGTCCTTAATGGAGTCCATTCTTTTTTCTTTGGGGGGGGGCGTTCCTTTTTTTTTGGCAACCTGGTCCTCTTCTTTGCTGCTCTCCCCCCCCCCAATTGTTTACCGCCCGGTTGTTACTCTTTCCCGGCAATAGACCCCACCCACTTCGTTGCTCGTTTGTCTGACGTTCAATAAAGCTTTTATCTGGAGGTGCAGTCTTCCCCATTGATGCGGTTTCCTCTTGTGTTTGAAAATGGGCAGGGAGGACCCTACTTTCTCAAGTTCCCTTGTTCCCTGTCTTTTCAGTTCCGCTGGATTGCTCCTAATCTGGCCAGATTCGCCCACCTGATGATCTGCCATGATATTTAATCGGGGTGGCTCTTCTCTTGTCCCCCTGCCGCATTTTTTTCTGTTTTGCCTTCCTTGGCCCGCTTTTTTTTCGTCCTGGAGAAAGACAGTCCCCCGTTTGATTCCTTCCCCCCACACCATTCTTCTAGTTTGTGCGTCCACCACCAATCTTTGAGTGTCAGGTATCCTCCACAGTCAAACGCAACGTTTCATGTAAATACTCCCGCTTCCTTTTTCCAGGTTCTCCTTCGCTTCCCCCCCCCCTTTCCGGCGTTTGGGAAAACCCTAACCCCCCCCACGCGATTGGGCATATTGCTGGGAATAGATGACGCTGCTTTTTCCGGGTATTTCTTTTGGTCGTAGGCAGGCCCGGCAGGGGTGACGCTGAAGAATTTGCGACGTTTGCAATGGTGAATAAACCGCAGTCATTCCTCCCAACCGCTCCGGTTTTGTTACTTTTTTCCCGCTTTTCTCGGCCCCCCCCAAATGTCAAATCGTCTCCATTGACCCGTGTCGCGGGCGGCTTTGTTTTGTGACGCGGCCTAAGAATTACCCTCCTGCCGTTCCGTCGCCGTCTTTCTCTGATCCCCGCACAAAGAGGGCTGCGGACATGGGACTCTTTTTCCTTCTATGTTTCATTCGAGCCCCCCTTGGTGTGTTTTTTAATTGCTTTACAAATTCGCAAAGTTTGCCCACTGAACGTGGTGCCGTGGCGGACCGGGCCGGCGGCTTCTTGATTTGTGCCCCGTCGCCTTCCCCCCAACACTTCCTTTGCTGGTGAATTTTTTGGGCTGGGTCTTTCCAGAAAACCTTCCTGGCGTGGGGATCCTACTTTTTTTTCTCATTCCCAAAACTTTACATTGTTCGCTCCCGGATTTTTGAGAGCCCGCGCAGTTCGCCTGATCTGTTTCCCCGCCGTCCGAGTGGCCCTGCAAATTTTTTTTTTTTTTTTTTAGTCGGCAGGCTCCCCCGCTTCCTCGGGGCCAAGCGTCTTTTTTCTGTTTTCTCCCAACGTTTGTCTTTTCCTTGCAACTGTTTTTTTTATCGTCCGCGGGCTTGTGTTGCACGCTTTTTTGGCAGTGTCTAACCCGGTCTTCTCTGTGAACGTCTTTTCGCCGCCGGCTCCCCCCCCGTCCCTGTGTGAAGAACTCTTTTCCCTTCCTTCTCCTGGTTTGTTGTTGTTGAGACCTCCGCTGGCTCTTCAATCGGTTGAGCCCGGCTTCCCCTCGTCTCGTTCGGCAACGTCGCTATCCTTTTCGGTTTCGTCTCCCCCCGCCTCTGACCAGTTTTGGCTCCTCCACCCTTGCGATTTTACTCGCTTGGCGCTTTTGCGACACGCGTGCGGGGTCCCTGTCACGTTTTGGAACCCCCCTTTCCCACTTTTTTCTCCACCTTTCGGCGAACCGCGTCTGTTTTGCCCGACTCTGCGCAGGTTTCGAAAATCAAAAAATTTTTTTTTTTTTTTTTTTGTCGTGTCTGCCGTTTTTCCAGTCCCTACCGCGCGTTCCTTCTTTTTCGGGTTTTCCGCTCAAACCCTAAAGTTCTGTCCCCCTATTTCCGCTCGTTCCCCACCCCCGTTCTGGCCTTGCAGCTCTTGTAACCTCAATCAGAACCACTGTGGGTTCTGTCTCTTCTCACTGTTTTTTTGCGTCTCTCTCCTCTGACTTCTACCCCGAAGGCTGCTCGTTTATTTTTACGTTTTCCACGCGCCCCCGAGGTTGCAAGCATGTTTTCGCCGATTCTGCCCTCCGGACTTGCGCTGCGCGGTTCTCCCCCCCCCCTTGCATTTTTAGTCGGATCGCGTTGTTCCTCCGCGGCACTTGCCTTTGCTTACGTCTTCCCCTCTAAAAAGGCCTCCGCCTCGTTTTTTTCCCTTTTTTCTTTTGAACCTCCCTTTTCCCTTCCCCCCCGCAAATTTCTTGATTTTTTTCCTGCGCTGATGAACTCAATGCCGGATTTACATTCCCAGTTTTGTTGACTGGTGATTCTTGTGCCCTTTCCCCTTAAAGTCCATTTGGTTCGTTGTTTTTACACAACCTTTTCCTGTGTGGGCCATCGCACTTTTTTTTTTTAGTGCTTACTTTTTCGTTGAAATGCACCCCCCACCTCCCGTCCCCGCAATTTAGCGCCCCCTGCCTTTTTCTTTTTGGTTGGCTATCCTTCAGGTTTTTCCACGAATATTCAGAGGCATTTCTGGCGGAGAACCTCCGCGGTCAATGTCTATTGTTCGCCTCCTTTCTCTTAATAGGGTGCCTTTTCGCCACTTGTCCGATTTATTTCCCTCCTTCGGCGGATTTTGGAATGTTCGCCCGTTCCTTGCCCCTCCTCTTGGACTCGCAACGGACTTTTTGTGTTTTCCTTGCGCGTGATCGTGTTCCTAATTTGTAGGGCACATTTTCGGTTCAAGCTGCCCGACCCCAGGTTCCGCGGTCTTCTCCGTTTTTTTTTTTAACCTACCGCGCTCCTCCCGCGTCCCTCCCCATGCGGCAGTCTTTTTTCCGGTCTTTTACGGCCCCTTTTTTCTTTCTCATGGAAGCCGTGCTTTCTTTGCTTTCTCCTGCCTTAAACTTCGGTTCTCCTTTCCCGCGCTTGCCATTCGGCACTGTACTATCGGTTTGCTACTCTTTCCCGCCCCCAGATTCTTGCCTTTGAGGTTTGGTTGGCTGCTAGTCCTTTGAGTGTATTCCTTTTCTCTCCTCTCTTTCCTCTGTGATTCCAGAACTTGCTTGCCCTCGTTCTTTTTCCGCGCTTCGACTTTCTCTCTCCACCGTGATTGTTTCAACCGGAATCTTTTCTCTCCTTCCTTCATGTCTTTTTCCTTTCCGAGTCGTCCAATACGTGAGATCTTTTTTGCCAAATTTCTTTCTCTTATTTTTCGGGCGGCCTTTTGAAAGATTCGTTGTTTCATTTTCTTTGGCATTTCTGCTCATTGGTTTCCTCTCCTTCTTGGTACGGCGATTTCTGAGTATCTCCTACCCTTTGTTGTTTGGCGGGTCTCCTCCCAGGTTTTTTTGGCAAAAAGCTGGAGGCCCATAAGTTCCCGTACATTCTCTCCTTTTCACCGAGGTTTTTTCCCCCGACAACGATCTTTTTTTTTTTCCTTCCTGTTTGTGTGTCACTGCCGCGCTTTCGCTGCTTGGATGGTTCCCACGCCAGCGTTTTTTTTTCCCCCCTTCTTTTTTTTTTTTTTGCATGTCCCCCGTCCCTCCTCTGCGGCCACGATTTCTTACGGTGAGTCTCCTTTAACTTCGATTTTGGTATCCTGGCCGCCTTGACTCGGTTCGGGTTTGACATTCTGCCCCTGCGCCGCGTTTCCGAGGCACCTAACTTCCCCCCCCCCCTTTTTGAGTCAGCAACCCGCCTCTCCTTGAATCTGGCTTTTTCCTCTCCATCTTTCTCGCGCCAGTCTGCAGTGCGTGGCAAAATTTCTCTTCGTTCCCCTTTCCTTCACATGTTCCCCCACAATAAAAACGGTTTTTGAATTTTTTGGCGCAGTGAGACACACCAAGAAAAAATCACTTTTCCACCTTTTTTTTTCAAGATTTTTTTTTTTGTTGCGACTCCCTTCACGGAGGTTCATTTTCTTTTAGAGCTTGGATTTGACCTTACTGCCTGTTTTTAACCTCTCGTTCCTTCTTGCTTCGCCTTCGCGGCAAACTCTTGCGTGGTTTTTCCTGCTTCTCCTCATTGTTTTTTCTTCGATTCACTTCACTCCCCCCCTTCCTTTTGCTCTTGAGGTAGCCGAGTCCTTATTCGTCCCCTGACCTTTTTTTTTTCCCCCGCTTCCAAAATCCGCGGAGGCTGGCCTTATTTTGTAACAAACCTTTTTTTTCTCGAGGCAAACCACTTGACTCTTTTTTTTATAAAGGGGTTCTTTTTTTTCCTTTCCCTTCACGATGCCCTGGATTCCTCTCCCTCCTGGTAAGTTCTTCCCTCTTCTCCTCCCATGTCTTCCATCGGGCAGGTGCGCTGCCGATTGCGTCCCTTTCTCCGTTTTTGATTTTTTTGTTGCTGGTTCGGTCGTTGGCGTTCTTGGAGTTCCTTTTTTCTCTTTGCTCCACCGGAAATAGTTTTTGCGTCCACCCCCCCCCCTCCATTTCCTTTTTTTTTTTCCTTCCTCTGTCCAACTTAATTTCAAATAAATCCTGCGAATTCCTTGTTTCTTTTTCGTTTCCCCAGTCCTTTTTTTCTTTTCCAAGGGACAAGTCCCCCTTCTATTTTTCTATCGTTTTTTTTATTCTCGATTATAGGGATTTTTTATTTAGACCAACACCCTTCAGCACGTTTTGTTGGTTCTTTCTTTTTTAGATCCGACGCCATTGGTTTTTGTGAATAACTTTCAGCTCCCAGATTCGGTCTTCCTCGATTCCTTTTGGCTTTTTCTTTTCCCCATTTTTCCCCCAAACATTGCACCCTCGCTCGGAATTTTCCTTTTCCCCCGCCGCCCTTCTGGAGATCTCCCTGTCTATGATTCGCTCTCCAAACTTCCCTCTTTTTGGGCGACCTCTTTCTGCAAGGAAGGTGAACATGTGGTTTCCTCCTTCTTTTTTTCAAGGTTCGTCTGAACAACACCTCCGAAACGTTCTTTTCCCGTGGTTCTTCGCGGGCCGCGAATTTTTTTTCCTTGTCGATTTTGGTGAGGCCCCTTGTCCCCCTACCGGCGTCCCAAGACAAACACACCGCCGTTGTGCTGTGTGTCTTGCGGGTGGCTGGGGGCCTTACGCGACACTTCCGGTTTTTCTTTTCCTCACACGAACCTCTTTTTGATATTTCGGCCCTTTTTCGTCTTGCTCCAGCTCCTGCAGCAACCTCCCCCACCGCGTGGTCGCGATCTGTTTCATCCGCGTCGTGTACAGAAATTTTTTTTTTTTTCGTTTCCCAAATACAGTGCAGGGCGCCCTCACGCTTTCTTTCCGGTTTCTCCCTTTTTTAGGTCAGGCAATGCTGGCGATTCGTCCGGTTGGTCACCTGGCACTCTTTCGCTCACCTTTTCCTCTTGAAAAGAGTTTGGCGCCGCTTGTTTTTCACCTCCCGCCATCTTTTTAATCCTCCGTTTTTGATGAGAGCCTTGGATTCTTCAAAAACTATATCGGGTCCTTTTTGCCAAGATCTTTTTCTTTCCCGGCAGATCTCCCCAGGCCTGGTTCGTTCTCCCCCCGCCCGCGTTTCCGCCCAGCATTTTTTGGCCCCCCCTTTTTTTGCGATTTTTCCTTGGTCGAAGGGCGTTGAGGGGACGCTATTGCACTCCAACCCCCCCCCCTCCCAAATTTAGTCCCTGGACCTGTAGTGCTTGAAAAACAGATTCGTTTCGCGTATTTTCCTCTCTTTTCCGCGCCTCTCCTTTTGTTTACGACAAAAAATATAATTCGGTCTGGTTTGAGTCCGCCCCGGCCGTTTTTCTGTGCGCGTCATTTCCCCCCCCCCTCACCTTCCCCCACCTCTTGGCTTTTTTTTGTTCACGCTCCAAACAATCACATTATCCCCCTGGTGTAATTCTTTTTTCCGGCCCCGAAACACCAACGTTTCATGGCCTTGTTTCCTTTACTTTTTGTTCCCCTTCCCACCCCTAACTGTTTTTTTTGTGCAGGATATGGCTGGGCCATTCCCGCTCTTTATAGACATTGCTTCTCCCCTCCTTGCTACTTTCTGTCTATTAGCCGCGTACCCCCCCACGGACTGACGGCAATGGGTTTTTTGATTCCTTTTGCCGGGGGCCGAACTTGAGCCACTCTCTTGCGTCCTTGCGTTTCCTTCCCACCATTTTTGCCATGCGTCGGAGCAGTACTCCCTTTTTTTTTTGTCCCCCTTCACTTCCCGACCCAACTTCACGATCCGCTCGTCCTTTCCTATCTTTCTTCCCAACGAGGGGGTGAAAACCTTTCCTTTTTCCCCGCCTTCCTTTGTCTTTTTGAACCGCGCACGGAAGACGGCCCCAAGGACTTGAGCAGTTCTTTTTACTCTTTTTCCGGTTGACATGGGCGGATGGGTTGCCGGAACGCCGTTCCTTTGGTCTTTTTTGTAGACCCAAAACCTATTTCCGTCTTGTTGGGTTCAAGTTGTTAATCGTCTTTGCAGAGGGACTTCTCCCGACGGGTGACCCGGACGTCCCCCACGTCCCGAAACTTTACAGGAACTCCCTCGTTGCAAGTTTTTCCCTATCTCATTGGGCTCTTTTCTTTTCAGTTAATCTTCATTCCCCTGCGGCCTTTTTCGGAAGCTCCCTTTCCGGCTTGCCCTTGTTACAAAGGGAAGTGCACCTTTATTAACGGGTTCCCTTGCGACCCTTTTCAGAATTTCCCTTTTCCTCTGGTCCATTTGGATTTCCCTCGGGTCTCTCGTCTACCCAACGGGACATTGTTGGGTGTTTGTGATGGCCCCTCTTTGTGCAAAAAGGGTGGCGTACCATTGTGACCGAGTTTCGGTTGTTGGCACCCGGAGGCTCGCAACTTTTTTCGATTTTGAACACTTTTCCCTTAAATTTTCTTCGGGGACCCCCTGGCTTTTATCCCCTTCTCTTCTTTGGCCCTGCGAGATCCTGGGAGCCTTTGATTTTTTTTTTCCTCTACCGCCTTTCACTTTTGGTTTTGCTCCGGGTTTTTTTTGTGAACAGCCTCTTGCTTTTTCTGTGGAATGCTATTTGATGTGTCCTTGCTCTCGTGAAGTCTGCTTTTTTTCCCTGCCACCTTTTTTCTTGAGTGGGGCATCCTTCTTGGCGCCATGGTCTTGATTCACAATGAATTTCTCACGTTATCACACTCTTTTGATACCATTCCCTTCATATTTGCGTCATTCTTTCACTCGTGGCCGCTTTAACTTTCTGGCTCGCGTCTCCAAGATACTTATTGATTGCTGCGGGCCACCCGCGCGGCCTTCCGAGTTGCCATCTCGTTTAAAGGATCTGTTGTCGTTTTTTCGCTCTCCTTTTCTTTCTCATATTATTTTTATTTCCTTGGTTTCCCCCTTATGCAGCCCGCT
>Ga0179593_1485566_pt1 | contig 15117 bp, 15 predicted proteins | sample CZODoug2_1_08_16_FD_185931 | JGI IMG/M metagenome (GOLD analysis project Ga0179593, IMG submission 185931) | Vadose zone soil fungal communities from Angelo Coast Range Reserve, California, USA - CZODoug2_1_08_16fungal (PacBio error correction) | ecosystem: Environmental > Terrestrial > Soil >... | reverse complement strand
TTGGCCTCGTTTCGTCATGTGACGATTCGGATGGCCTTTTCAGCCACGTTTCTTTTCTGGGTCGTTTTTTTCCCACACTTTTTGATTAGATTTCTGTCTGCAGAACATTTGGACTAAATGTTGCCGCCTCTTTTGCTGTCTTCCAGACTGGCTTAGCGACGGGAGGAATACCAATACGTTGGTAGAGGTAGGTTGTTTTCAGATTCCGATGCCGACCTTTTGAATGTGGTCCCCCCCCCCTTCAGTTTTCGTAATTCTGGAACCACAGGGTGCCCCCTGGAAGAATTTCCTAAGATGGGAGAATGTCCTGAGGGAGGGCAGTATCTCACCGCCCTTTTTTCCCGTGAATGCGCGCGATCCTGAAATGTTCCGTCCGAGTTTTTTGCACCTTATTACATTTCCTTATTGTCTCAATGACCTTAGTTCCCCCCCCAAGCAAAAAAGGCTCGATTTTCTTTTGAAAGGAAAAGGACTAACAAAGGGGTCCGTTAATGGTGTATGTGAAACGACTATCCGGGAGATCTTTTTCTTTCGACCTGGGCGTAGCTTCCGTCCCCTGGTTTTCTTTTTTCTCTCCCCTTTTATCTGGGATGTGTTTCTTTTTTGATGCTGAATGGACGGTTCTTGCACTTTTTTTTTCTATAGCCTGCATTATTCGCACCCATTACGCCCGTCCCCTCTTTTCCTCCATTCTTGTTTTTAGTAGCCCCCATTCCCCCCAAGTCATTGCTTTCTCCCTCCCGGGAGGGTAAATTTTAAATGCACAGTGAGACCAGGCCGGGGTCAGTTTTTGTAAAGTGACGGGTTTCTTTTAGATCGCACGTGGTTTTACACTTTCCCCTCTCCCCTCCCCCTCATGAAGCCAGCGCCGCTTTTTTTTCCTTTCCCTTTTGTGCTATGAGTCTTTTCCCGGTGCGTCGAGAAGTTCCGAGTGGGAGCATCACCCTGAGGTGAAGTCCTTTCCGTTCAGTTACTCAACCTTCCAACGGTCCTTCTTTTCCATTTTTTACCTGGTTATTCTTACCGTCCCGGGGCGATGGCCTCCCTTTCAATTTTGAGATGTCCCTCAATCGGATTTTTTCCCCTTAGTGGTTTTTCGGTCGTCCCACTGCCAACCGGATCCCAGGCAAAAAATACTGTACATTCATGTTTTCGTAAAGAAAAAAGCCCCCCCCCATCATTCCCGCTGAAGCAAAACTCCCCCACTTTTGCCATTTTCTTTTCTTTATCGGAACTTCTTTTCCCATTCGGGTTTCACTATTTATAAAGGTCCGGTGCCAGAACAGTTAGCTCTACATTTTGTCTTTGATCTTTGAACCCCCGCTTCTTTGTTGTTTATTTAATATACATTTCCCATTTAACCTTAATGGCTTCTTTGTGGGGAGTATTTCCAACAAGAGTCCCCTCCCCCCTTCCAGGTATCTCATCGAGCATTACTGTCTTTTTGAGGTTTTTTTCCTATTCCCTCCCCATCCCTCTTTACCATATTCCGTTTTCAGTTCGTATCACCCTCCAAAGGGTTGAAACACGCCAAAATGACGTTTTGTTAACAACATCAAACTGTCCCGTCCTTATAGGGACATTAATTCGGACTATCGCCCACACCTCTCCCAAACTTAGGTTCCGCTACTTCCGTTCTCTTACGCCAAACCCTTTTGGTATTTCCTCTTCCCCGTTCCCTTATGTTCGTCCTCTATTATATTTGACTTTCTCGACAGGACGTCAGTCTTCGTTTAAAAAAGACGCCTCTCATCTTTGGGTTTTTGTCCATTTTGAAAATGACCTCGTCGTTCGTCCTTCCTTCTCCCTGCCGCCGGCTCCTCCTGTCTATCACAATTACGACATCTCCTTTCCCCTCAGAAATTAAGACAAGGTTTTCGGAGTTATCTCCTCGGCCACTAAAGGACAAAAGTCCACTTGTCTCACCTTCGTAAAGAAAATTTCCCCCAGGACCATCTTCTGTCCTACGTCCTGAGCTTCTGGTTTTCTTCCGCAAATCTTCTCCTGCCACCTGACTGTTGCGCGGAAAACCCGGCGCCCCCTGGTAATAGTCTGTAGAAGTTCCCCCCTCCTGTCCCCCTTCGCTAGAGCTCCCCCCCTTCCATCTTTTGACCATGAAAGACCCCCTATGTCTATCACCCTATTTGAGCCGCGCGCTGCCTTTTTTGCCACTTCCCACCACTCTTGGCACCTGGCTTGCCGAATTTGTTTGACTCCCCTTCAACTCCCTATGAGAATTTTTTAGCGCGACTTCGAAAGACCATTCCCCCTACAATCAAGTTTTCCTCTCCCTAACTTTGGGGACCGCTATCGCTATGAGTCGCCCCTGTCCCCTCTCTCCGCCGCACGATAGTTGAATTCTTAAGAGGGGCAGTTTATTGTGTCAGGAATGTTTACCACCCCCCCTCAAGTTTCCCCCCTCTTTCCCTCCTCCCCCCATAAATTCCAACTGATTTGCTACTTTCCTCGCGTTTCAGTCCCTGGGGCGCTGGCGTTGGTCCCGGCTTTAAAGTCGTTTTTTTTCATCTTCTTCCAGTTACTCGGCTCCTTTGCTATCTGGCCCCTACTTCGAAGCCAGTCCAGCCTTCTTTTCTTTTTTTTTATTTTTGTTGAGCCGACCCCGCCTTGGTCTTCTGTTGCTTCCAGGTCCCTGTTGTTTTTCCTTGCTCGACACTCTTTTGACGTTTGATACAGCGAGGCGGGCAAAGTCCCCGCGGAGATTCCACGAGGACAGCCTGAGCTCCCTTTCGCCCCCCTTAGTGAATTCACCCCCTTTTTTCTCGCTCTGCCGGTCTTCTTTCTTTTATGATTCCGAATTGAGTTCTATTCTTTCCAATTATTGCGGATTTTCCTTGCGTCTATCAAATGCGAACGCCCCTTCAGGCGGAAATCTCTCTTTTGCTCCCCCTTCACCTAGAATTCCTTCAAAGGCTGACTCCGCCCTCCTTGTGGATGGTAGTGGTCTCAGTCTCTCCTTTGTTAAGCGGCTTTACCCATATGATCAAGTTCAATCAGCCCTTCAGGCGCTTCCCTAGTGGAATGTTTGGGCTAGTCACAAAATCTCCCCTTCCCGGCTTCCGATTCGGAGTGCTCTTCCATGGGGTATTTTTTTTCAATTCTTTTTCCGAAGATCGGTAAGGCGAGTGTGTTTTCATCGCGGTACTTTTGCGGGAGAGTTTACCCACTTTCATTCTAGCGCTGGTTCCAGGCAACCTGTTTACGGTGGCCCCTTCTCAATGTTATTTCCTTCAAGCCTTCAGACGTCCAGGACCTTGATTCGCGCCATGTTGAGGTGCTCCCCGAGTTTCCTCCAGGTCTTCCGCCTTGAACCCTTTGACAGGTTTTTGGTCCCCTTTTCTCTCCCTTCAAAATTGTTTCTCCTTGAGGCTGGAAAGGGGACCTGCGTTGCGGCGTGCCTGATAGCGTTCTCGCTTTCCTCATCGTTCTTTTCCCTTCTGTTATTTCCTTACCCTGTGTGGCTTGGCCGTTTTAACGAACAGGAAAGGTCTGCGCGCGCCCAGGGTTGCCACGTCAGAAGATGTTCCCTGACCCCCTTTTCTTTTATTCATCTCCCAACCTTTGGGATTAAGGAATTACGTTTGTTCGTCGGTGGGTTATCTTCCTTTATCCCCCTTTCCTTTTTGGGACTGTTTCCACCGTGCATCGTTCTCTTTTTTCCAACCCGTTTTTATACTTTTCTTTGCCCCCAGACCCTGTACGAGATGGGAGATAGAAATGAGGGGAGGGAAATCTTATACCCCCGCGAAACCGTTTCTCCCGAGTTTCTCTTTTCTTTGGCGTTTCCTCCACGCCTTTTTACCTCTACATGATTTAATGGTCTTATTAAAATCCCGAAGTCCGCTCCTTTTTTTTCATTGCCAGGCAAAACCCCTTGTTTCGTCTACTTTGGTCTGTTTCGATACGATCCGGGCTTTCTCTTGTCCCTCATTGGCGCTCGGCTTCATTTGAGGGATTTTTTAGTTCCTTCTTATTAATTTGCATTTTCTTGTTTCCCGCTCATGATTGTTTCTTTTTATCTCGGCATTTAACCTCCTCGCTTTTCTGCCAGCCCCCCCACGCCTCATTTATCCACTTCCTCTCCCCATGAAGACCCCCAATTTTTTTGAATTGCAGTCGCCCCGTTGGAAGCCGGCTTCCCTCCTAGAAGACCCTCCCTTTGGGCCCTTTTGATGACCGGTTACTCAAACCTTGACGTGCCTTCCGTGGTTGGAATTATCGAACTCCAATTCTCCAAGCGATGAGCCTTTTCTTCTTGAAATCATTTTCATCCCCTTCCAGTTGTTTTTGGAGCCTCTTCAGTTCGCTCGCGTTGAGCCTTACATTGATTAAAACAAAGGCTCTCTTCCCCTTTTTCCCTCTCCCTGTCATTGCCTTTGCTCTTTATTTGAGATGGCCTTGGAAAGGATGGCGCTTGAAACCCTTGACTTTGAGGTGGTTTACGTTTTTACCGTTCTGGCGTGTGACGGTTTTTTCTTCCGGCACGTGAGTTAATGAAAAGGATTATCCCCCCCGTTCCCCAACATAACCGTTCTTGTTGCACTTCCCCCCCGACCCCCTCCAAATTCCCACATTTAGTAATTTCATTCAGCACCACGACCCCACAGGAGGTTGAATGGGTTTCCGATCGCCCATTAGTGTCGCCTCTCCCTCTCCGTTTCTCTTTTACTGTACCCACCCAGTGCTCTCCCCTTTTTTTTTTTCTCCTACCTTTTAGCCAGCTCGGGCGTGCTTGGATTTAACTATAACTATTTGACATACCCCCTCTTATGTTTTGTGTATTCTCCCTCTTTCCTTGACACTTCCCCCCCCCTACTGCTTCCTTGTCTATTATTTTGAGCTCTGACTTTTTCCAATACCCCTCCTTATTCATTCGATCGCATTAAGTAATTAGGTACAAGTCCGTCCCCCGCAATTTTTGGCCCCCCCCCTCTTTCCCCCCCTCTGTTATCCCCCCCACCCCCCCCGTCTCTTCAAGGTCGATCGACACCACTAACATCCCGCCAACAACGGGGTGATCCCATTTCGCCCCGAAATGTTTTTGTACAATGATGTTTTTATCCGGTTCCCTCATTTTTCACCTTTTCGTGTTCGCATGACGTCTCTGCTCCTTTCTTTCCTTTTTTCCCGAAAGTGGGCCTGTTAAACGAATCCTTCGCTTTACTTGCATCGCACAGCCTCCACACGGCGCTCCCCGATTTTTTTCATTCGCCCACTTCCTTGCCTTTTCCCCCTCACGCACACGCTCAAGTGTGGAATGAGAAGTGACGCCATCGTCCCCCCCCGAAATTAACGTTTTCCTCGCTCACACCTTTTTCCCAAATCGCATTTTTCTTTTCCCACACGTGTATCCCGTATTCTTCCGTGAAGTGGGATTAGGTGAATGACTTACCACGGCTGCCATTTGTTGCGAGGAAACAGACTCTGAGCATTTACACTCCGCCCCTTTTTTCCCCATTTTTTCTGACAATCGTTTACTCTCTTCTCTCAGATCAATCTTGAAAATGTCCCTGCAAGGGTCTATTAACTTACCAGATTCTCCTTGCGTGGTTCCAAAGTCAAATTCACCCTTCCGCCCTTTTGTCACATTGTTTCCCAGAATTCAAATGATTTGATTAAATTGAAAATGGTAGAGACCTAAACTTGCCCCTCTCTTCTACTACCACAAACAGTCTTTTCCGATCATTCTTTTCCTATTTTCCTTCGCTTCTGAGTTCGCAGCGAATTCCCCCCTTTCCAGGCTACCTGCAGGCCTTCTTAATGCCTTTCAGCTTTACCTGATCCCCTTCTGGAAAAACCCCCTTCCTTCCTGGCGGACTCCGCATCTTGCCCAAGACTTCCCTTCCCCCGAATTGATTACCGCAAAGTTTTTTCCCTCCCTTTCTTTAGTTTCCTGTCTTCCTCGTTTTTTCCCTCTCTTCATTTCCTCGGTTTTTTTTGTTTGCGCCTATGGCCGACAATTTTTCGCAGCCAGAGCTTTTGGATTCTGTTTTTGTTTTCTGAGCTCCCCCCCCTTGTGGTCTGTGGCTTGCAGAAAATGTCGATTACTCCGCCTTCCCCTTTTCTTCCCAGAAACGCGTTATTCCCCGAAGATCGTTTGAATTTTTCCTCATGACAAGGACGACCCGGGAAAAAGACTGTTTATAACGTCGCTTCTTGGGTTGAAATGATGGCCGTTCCTTCCGACTTGATTTTCTTAGTTCCTGTCCTAATAATCTGCCCGTCATTAAGAATCTTCCAACGTCCTTCCACTGCCTTTTTGCGGTTTTCCTCTATTTGCTTAATTTCTAAAAGCGATACGTTCCCACTCGTCAGCCGCTTATTATTGCCCAATCTCCCTCCACCTTTTGGTATGGATAAGTCTTCGCCTTCTTTTACGGAGCCCATTCCTATCCCCTCTTTCATTCCACTCTATTGGCCAATCTTTCTAAGTTGGACAAGAGTTTGACTTTGTTGTCAACCCCCCCCCCCAATTTTCAAAGAGCTTGATTCCCTTGGTGATAGTCCCTTCTTGGCTTTCCCCTTCCACCGTCTGTTTGGACTGATTCAGGTAAGTCCTCTGGGGGTGTGCCCCTAGCGTCGTGCCATCGAGTCCCAATTGTTAACTTTCTGACCCCGGGGAGTCCGCAACTTTCACCTTGTCCGTTTTTTTGAATTGTTTTTTTCCCGCCCCCGAACGCCCCAGGTCCTCCCTTTCTTCGCGCCCACGGGGGAAAAGTTGGAAGATCCACCAAGTGTTCTTAGGAAAATTTCCCTGGCTCCGTGTCTAGTGCCTCTCCTTCCTGCATCCCCTTGCTGCGTAATTGATTTTCTTTCAAGGCCGTTCACGCGATTTTTTTTCAATAGTGTGATAGATGTTGTTCGACGGTCGTCAGTATGTTGAGCTGACGACGACTGAGGACCTTTTTTTTTCTCGTTTCCCACGGTGGCCACATATCTGGCGTCGCCCGCAGGTGGTACCCCCCCGCGGGCGGCCGAACCTGGTCTTTTTATCCATGTCAGCTCACCCCCCTTTTTGGGCGGTAGATTTTACCGTAATATCTACCCCCTTTTTTTGGGTTTCTTTTTTCGTGAGATTCCGGATTTTCTTTTCCGTCCGTTTTTTCACCCTTTTATTACACACCCCGGCTTTCGTAAGAGTGGCAGTTCGGGGACTTCCTCAGTTCCTAATGGGAGATATTTGAAGGGGTGGAAAGAGTCCTTATCACACCGACCTTTCTTCCAGGTTCATGCGCATGGGCCTTCCCCTTGGTCAAGGATCCGTTGGCCCACCTTAATCGTACCATTATTTCCTTCCCCAACCCCGCATTTATGTCCGCAAGAGATGGATTATGGTTCTCAGACTTGCCAGTTCCACGCGTATCCTTGTCTGTTGACAACACCCCGCCGATAGGGTTATTGGATGACCCGTCCTTGGTTCGAATTCTTTTCCAGTCAATGGTCTTCCTTTTTTGCTTGTCTTTACCTGATATTCTTTGGTTTTTGCATTTTTTCGGGCCTAACAGAAGGTTTCATCCCTTGGCAAGGGTTCGTTCTTTCCATCGCACAGTCTCCCCTCAGTAAATCTTCGTCCACGCCTCCTTCTTAGCAATGGTAGCCCCCTTCCCTCCCCCAAGTCCGAAAGGTCTGCCACGCCTTGGTGCCATTTATGCGAAACTAGCCCTCCTGGACGAAAAACTTTCTCCTTCCCCTTGGAACTGAGGTCCGGCCGTTTTTTTTCCTAATCCCTACGCGAACCGATGAGCCTGAGCGCCTCTGAACTCTATATTTTCCATCTAATCACGTTTGTTTTTATCTCTCTCAGTACTTTTTCCGCTTAGGTTCCTTTTTACCTTTTGTGTTTTCTCCCCCCTGGCTTCTTTAACGTTTGCATTCTCCCTTTCATCCCAACTTAAAGGCGGTCATTGTGTTTCATTTCCCCTTTTGATTCTCCCGGGGCGATGGATGGCCCTCCCCCTTTTGATGATTTGCTCCTATGATGAAAATTTGTTGACGGCGATGCGCCTGTTGACCTTTGCCCCTGAACTTGGAAGCGATGACAACCTTTTCCCCCACACTCCTGTCCCCCCCATTCCTTTTCCCTCCTCCGAAATGCCCCTTCCCTAGTCCCCTAAGGAAGCTACACTCCCAAGCAGCCAGGGATAGGACCTCTTTTCCTCCCCCTCGGTAAGGAGAAACTCTTCCTCCCTTCTAGTTTTGGGTGACAACTCCCCCCAAGTGTTTTATCCTGCAAATCTTTCGACCCGACGAGTGCATTCTTCGGTTTCCCAGAGTCATTCAGGGGAAACACACTCTAATGTAAGATTTTTGTGTGATTCTTCAAACCGCTGCCTTTTTCCGTTTCCCCTTCGGCTTTATTTGCTGGTTCTCTGTCCTACCCTCCCTTTACTACTTCAGCTCTCACTTTTTCCTTTATGCAAATCACTGCTCTTTACGTCCCCCTCTGCTGTGCACCCCTCACCCAACTGGTCACGTCGCGGACAGCCTCTCATATCCTGCCAACCACCCCCCTCCGTACCGCCAAAAGGGATCCGCTCCTTCCCTTTTATACGCCAAGGTTGGACTTAATTATGTTCCCAGTCAAATTTAGGAATTCCTTTTTCCCCTGTTCGCGGAGGACCGGTGCTCCCTGTTTTAACGTCAACCTTTCAATGAACGTCTCGTCCCTGTCACTATGCCGCGCTCCCTACGCTCTCCCACCTTTCACGCACCGCCTTCGTTCCCCTTTCCCTAATCAGAAGTTGAGGACTGACGGAAGTTTTCCTTACCCCTCCTCCTTCCCTTTTCCCTCCCGGCTCCACCTCGACCTTTAAACGCAGGTTACCCCCCAAAGTTTTTTGACGAATCCCGATGACGTGCGATTCTGGTGCGGTATCCCCTCTCTCGGTCCCCCCCCTCCCCCCCCTTTTTGCCGCGTATCCCAGCTCTTATTCACAAATTGGGTAAGTTTCCTTTTCTCACACGCGAGACACATAGCCTTTCCTGCCTTTAGCCGCAGAAATACTTGAATGAACCCCCCGATGGTTTTCTCTTTTATGTTGCGCTTTTTGTCCCCCCCCCTTCCATCCACTTGCCACTTAGAGGACCCCGTTTTCCAACTTCTGGAAATTTAATGAACTAGATTTCAAACTCGATCAGGACTGAATTGGTCGAGCCGCGTATCGCGACTCCCCCTTCCCCCCATTTTTAAGTTCTTCTCCCCCCGGCTGCCGAGTGGGACTCTTTTGAGCGCTTCTCCCTCTCTCATCTTTCCCGCGTACGGTAACCTGAAGGGTGTAGCAATGGACGCAGAGAAATTTTCCTTAATTCCCCAACCCCACAATAAGGGGATCAGTCACATATCTCCGAACCTTTACCCCCTTTCCTTTCTCCGTCCCTGAGTCGTGGGCGCCTTGCTCTTTCCCTTTCAAGATATGATTTGTTACCGATTATTTTTGCCCGCCCTCGTCGTTAATCGGCCTTCTTTTTTTTTGCCCGGACCAATTCCTTTCCACGGTCGGTGTCTTCCTCTCCTCCTTTTTTTTTTCTTTCCTCACGCTTTGCGCGCTGGCTGCAGCAATGGTGCATAGCGCACCCCGCCTTTGACACTAGAGGGCACACCCTTTGATTCAAGCAGAGTGGAGGCCGGCCATCCCTCTCCCCTTGCAGGGGTGACCAAAAAAATCTTTTTCAGTCCTTGTTATTTGTTCCTCAATGATGCCTTCCTTTCTTGCTTCATGAGTTGTTCCAATCCCTGCGCATTTTCCCTCTTCCCCTCTCCATCTCCCGAATTAAGGTACTTTTTTTTTCCTTTAAGATCGATCTGAGAATTCAACCTTCCTCCCCCCTTCTTAGTTTCTTCTTTACCTGTTGTATTTTCTCCTTTCTCAATGTTGCCTTCTCTTTGACCTTTTTTTCTTCTTTGTCCTGTCTTTTTCCAGAAATTTTGCTCGTCTGCTTCTCAGTTGCGAGGAGTGTTTTTTGTGACTTTGTACAAAATGCGAAAGCGCCGCTAGTAGGTAAGTGATTAGTCCCTCGGGGTCTGTTCCCCCCTTTTCCGTGCTGGCCATAATGTAAATCGCCCTTGGTGTGCATCGCTCTTTTTTCTCCATTTTGCGATTACCTTGTAATGCTCGTCTTTTTGTTTGATTTCCGGGAAACTTCCCGGTGGCCGGCGAAGGTGATTGCGGCCGCCCCACCGTCCTTTTTCTCCCCTGCTATAGGGATTCCTTGTGACCCGGTTCTTTTATACTTTTCTCCTTTGAGCTGAAACGTTCCGTTCAGTGTTGTCTGGCGCTTCGTTACTTCAAACGTGATGCGTATTTTCGGGGCTGGAAAGGGGAACCTCTTTCTTTTTTTGCGTCATGTTCTTGTTCTCGCGCGTTTTTTTCTTATTCTGTCATCTCTTTGTCCTGTTCACGACGATTCTTACATTTCAGGTCGTTCTTTAGGGTGCTCGTTTCTCCGAACAGGCTTCGGAATCCAGCCCAGGGTGGCAGAAGAGATTCACGACCAGTCTTTACTGGTCATTTTCCCTACCCCCCTGTTTTTCTTCACTTAAGGATCTTTCCTCGTTTTTTGCCTGGATTGGTGGGAGGATCTTTTGCTTAAGAGAAGTCCTTGAATTGTTTTTCTACCCCCCCCCGTTTTTGACGTTTTACGAGTTCCACCCTCTTCCTTTTTTTCAATCAGTTCTTTTCTATTTTCCCTCGTCAAATGAGGGGTCGGAGACGAGCAGAGTTACTCCCCTCCTTCCCTTACAGTGTTTTCTGAGATCTCTGTATTTCATGGATCTGTCTCATCCTCACCCTTTCAGTCCTTCTGTCTTTAACTAAAGTACCAGACACCCCTGCCACGCCCGGATCTTTTTGGTTCGTCCATTTGCCAGTCCAATAAAAACCCTTTGGTAGAGCTTTTGTGAAAACCTCTTAATCTTGGAGAAGGTTACGTCTTCACCTGGTCCCGATTTCAGTTCTTCTTTTGGGTATTTTGTAGCTCCTTGCTTATTCTCATTTTGCTCTTCTTTTCTGCTGCCTTCATTTACCTTTTATTTTTCCCTGTTTTTTTCCCTCGCGGCACATTCGCCCCACCCTTCCTGCCTTATCCCAGGAGCCGTCCCCCCAAGACGACGAAGACCTTCTGCCCCCCCACAAAGAAGTGACAGTTTTCGGGTACTCCTTTCCTTTCCCTTTACATACGAGCAGCCCTTCCGTGGGCCAAAGTATATTTGCAAACGGGAAAGACCTCCCCGTGTGTTTGAGACGAAAGAACTTCTTTTCTCTCCTTTTTTTTTTCCATGGGCCGCTAATTCTTCTTTCCTCCCGGGGTGGTTTTTAGTTTCTTTTCCTCGGGGGCTCTCTCATTCTTTCGATGATCTTTTTCGTGCGGCATATCACCCTATTCCTGAACGTTTGCACGTCCTCCCATGGCCCCGCCCTTGTCTTTGATCGAGGTTTTTTTCCTTAGCAACTGGACCGGCTTCCCCGGTTCGACCCCTTTTGGTTTTGCAATTTGTGTGATGTGGGTTTACTTCCTTGATAACCTAGTGAGGAATACGGCGCTTTTGCAGAGTCCTGGCTCCCTTTGAGATCCTTCTCGGATGAAAAAACCATTGTCACCCCCCCCTTCCATTCGTAGCTTCCCCCTCCCCCAATGTCATACATTGTACCTTCACCCCCCAAAGGCAGTATGGTGAATGGGCGCGCGCCTCGGGTCGCGAGTAACTTCCCCCCCCTTCTTTTCTGGTGCACCCAGTCCCCAATGAGCTCCTTTGTTTCTTTTTTTTGTTTCAAAATATTTAGCATCTCTGCTTGCTGGTCTTTCCCTAGCTTTTATTTGAACACTGGTCAGATGCTTGGTGTGGCTATTAAACTGTCCTGTTTCAGGTCAGTCCCGCTATTCCTCTCTGTCGGCCTTGTCTCTTTGGAGTTTTGTACGTCTTTTCTCCCCTCATTGCCTTCTTCTCGCATTATCGTTCTATCCCCGCCACTCACTTTAAAACCCTTCTCTCCAAATTTGGTGTATACAACCCCCAAAAATGAACGTTCGGTCCCTTCGTGGAATTTTCGACCCCTCCCTTCCCCCTTGCCCTCCTCCGTTAGTCCCCAAAGGTTGGTAATTTTCCCCTTGATGAAAGTCCAGGGATGTTCAATTCTTATCTGCAACTGTAGACGGTATCTCCCGCCTCTGTTCCGTTTACCTGAACACCGAGCCCCTCATTCCCCAGTGGTCCTTGAATTTTTGCATAGTCGTCATTATCCTTTCATTCTCCGCCAGTATCGAAAGGCAAGTCTTAACCCTCATCTCGCCCTCCAGTCCCCTCAGTCAACTTCATTCCCCTCCCATACGCAGCGTGGTCTTTTCTTTTTTTTGCTGCACTGAGGCCAGGACTTTCCTATAGCACCCCCTTTTTTGACCCCAATTAGCAACGGGTTCCCCCACTTGGGCCTTTAAATGATCTGATGTCCTGAGTCTCTTCCTTTTTCTTGTCCTGAAACTACCTTGCCGGCCCCGTTTCACTTTTGCCGCTTCCCCACCCGCTGAGAGAAGTGAAAAATGGTGTTACTCGCCCCCTTGCCCGTTTTACCCACCTTACTTATCGTTCCGCATGCAATCCACTTTCCCTCCAGCCACCTATGGTCTTAACCCGATTGAGCGTCTGCGGCTCTCAATTTGTGGACAACAAAGTCCCACAACCCTCTTTCCCAAATTAGGCAGATTGTATGCCACATTTCTTTCCCATGCCAATGATTTTCCACCCCTAGAGAGCCTGGTCTCCGGAACTGATCTCTTTCATCCCCATCAACCAGTCGTTTTTTGTTCCCCGAGATAATCGCCTGGCTTACTAGTGGGAAACGATATATCTTTTTTTTGCATAGTCGTTAGCACCGACGCAAACCCCGGCTACCTGTCAGGCTTCCTTTCCTACGGGCAGCTGAACCCCTGTCGCAATTGAATTGGAAAACTTTGAATTTCTTTTCAGTTCCCCTCCGTATATACATTCCAAATCCTAGGACGTGATAAGAATTATTTTTCGTTTAACGCCTGGGCGAATGGAGGCGTTTCGGCTTTCCGATGCATTTTTCTTCCCCCAGATTGTCTGGTGAAAGAATTTGCCCTTTCTTCTGCGGTCCGGTTGCGTTCATACAACTTTGCCTCCCTTGTCGGCGTGATTTTTTCCCTTTTCCTAATAAGTGTTTTTTGAGGTAGATAAACAGAGGCGTTGCAGAAATTTGTCGTGCCCTCCTCTCCCCCGCAGATTTATTTTTGTCCGGCCAATCTTCCCCGCGGGCCCCTATCTGTTTTCCCAGCCGGACTACGCGCTTCGCCATTGCGCGCAAAATCCCTGATTTCAGGATCAGTTATCTTTGTCCTTGTATTCGGTATGAGCGGTCGATTCATTAGTGTTCCTACTTTTGTTCCCCTCCAAATTTTTCCTCGATGCGAAAACGCCCTCAGTACTGTTTTTTTCTTCCCTCTTGTCCTTTTCTATTTCGATACGTCTGTCAGTCGACGATGATCGGGGACCCCAAGCTTCCTGATGGTGATTTCTTTGGCTAAGTCTTACTCTATTTAGCTGCTCGGACCTTTCGGTTGAACATTTCCGTTCACTTTTCCCTCCTTGGCCTTCTGTTTTTCCTTGCTTTAGTGTGGGTGACTTGTTGTCACCCCACTTGGACCTTTCCCTTTGCCTCTCTCTGTCTAATCGGTTGCTTCATTTTTACAAGTGCTAGTTCGGCGGACGATCCAGTCCCTGTTGACGTTGGTGGCATCTGGGCCGTGTCCCCCTTTCTTTCATTTAAATGCGTCGTTTTGTGATTCCGAGGCACAAGGTCCCCCTTTGTCTTCTGAGGTGATTGCTCGCCACAGAAGCTCGCTTCCTACCCCTGTTTCCCCTTCCCTGTCACCGTTGTGGACACGGGCGTACGAGTTTCTCCCCCACTTTTTCTCGTGAAAAACGTTCCTGTGAAAGTTATGCTTGAGCTATCAAATTTTCCCCACCCATGCTCCTTCCCCCTTGCGTCTCGTCGTTCTGCAAGGGGCCGTTTATTCGTCGGGAGAATGTCTTGTTTTTTTTTTGGATAGAGCTTTTTTTGCCGGGCGGCAGAGTGAGCATGGAGACGGCTCTTTTTCCTCCAAAGTTGATGGAGGGGCTCGTTACGTTGCCCTTCTCTCGGCTTTCCTTGCGGATACCAGGTGGACACCTCTCGATCACCATTTCTTTAATTTGGCATTCCGACCACCTTTGGCTTGATTTTTTCTCTCTACGTACCCCGTTTTGCGATGTCTTTGGTTTTTCTTCTCTTTCGTCCTTCCCGTGGAATTGTGGTAACCAAGGAAGTTTTTTTCACTCTGTGGCCCAAACAACAGTTCGCTTGCGGGTAGGTGCCCTTGGCGCTTCTTTTTTCTCGTATCTTCGAAAATGAAGGGGATTTAGCGTAGAGCCACCTTCCCACGTCCTGTCCCCCCTTTTTTTCGATTGAGGGAGCTCGGTCTTGACCCTTGGGAAATTGACGCGTTTCCTACTCACCACGAATTTACATATCTTTCATGTAAAAGGAATTATCGTCTCTCATCCTAGTCCAAGCGAGGTTTTTTCCTCCCTTTTTTTTTTTCCCCTTGCCTCAACCAGGGGCGCTCTCACTGTGGGTTCTTGAAACCCCGATAAGTTTTTTTTTGACTATTTCTCTGTGCTCCGAATTTTTCTGCGAGCTTCCAATCACCTGTTGGCATTTTGTCTGTGTTATTTTTAAGTTATTCTATCTTGGGATTTTTTTTGCACTTTTTATTTCTTCCTCGGCCCCTGAAGCGGTATGTTTGCCCCTGGTTTTCTCACGCGGCCTTTTTTCCTTCACTTCACAGTGCAAGTAGCCCCCCCCCCTTTTACACCGACGTTGATAAAGTTCTCTTGTCCCCCGCCAACTTCCTTTCATTGTCTTATCCGAACGTTGATGGACTTTTTCCCATTTTTTTTTTTTACCCCACTCTCCCCACTAGCAGACAGGCCCTTGGGCCATTTTTGCTTTCAGTAATTTCGTGCAACCGGTTTTCACTAGCCCCTCCCCTTTTTTTCTATAATCTAGGTAATTCCTAAGCGATTCTCTTGATACCTGATGACCC
>Ga0179593_1351409_pt1 | contig 15117 bp, 15 predicted proteins | sample CZODoug2_1_08_16_FD_185931 | JGI IMG/M metagenome (GOLD analysis project Ga0179593, IMG submission 185931) | Vadose zone soil fungal communities from Angelo Coast Range Reserve, California, USA - CZODoug2_1_08_16fungal (PacBio error correction) | ecosystem: Environmental > Terrestrial > Soil >... | reverse complement strand
TTGATCCTTAAAGTACTTCCGGACGGTCTACTTCGCATCGCCCACCTCTGCCTTTATCGACTCTTCTCAGTTCTCATTCGTTTCTATGTTTCATTTTTTGATCTGACTCCTCAGCGTCTAAATAGGAAGGTACTCATAGAAGGAGGCTTTTTTCTAGGCCCTTTCCTCCCCTTAGGAGATCCCCTGAGGAACTAACTCGCAAGGTCTCTGTTTTTTCTGAATGTTTCTCCCCCAGCACATAGACTAAAGGCAATCCACTCCGAAATCTCCTAGTCAGACCTTTCCACTCCTCCTCGTTATCGCAATCTTTAGTAGTCTAGCCCGTATTCCGGGGCGGGACCGTGGCTATCCCTCTCCGCTCCTTTCGAAACAGAAGGATGATTCGGGTTTCCCCCTCAGTCCCGACTTTAGGGGTGATCCTGTTTCTTTTACGGTCCTATCTCCTCCTAGGTTCGGCCTCTCTGGTTCCTTTCGTGTCCTCTTCTGATCTGAGTAGAGATAGTACACTCCTTGATTGCCGTCACGAAAAGTGTCCCTTCCTTCCTTTCGGTCTAGTAGATGACCCTCCTTCCTTCTGTTTACCGCCGTAATGACGAGACCTGACAGTTAAATAATTTCCCCGGTTCTGATTCTTCTTCAGACGAAATTCCCCCTCCGCCTTATCGCCCCGATCCGGACCCTTTCTCATTAACAGCCCCACTGAGAAAGATGGATTTCTTTCCTTGATTAAGGAGTATAGAGCTCTGAGCCTTGTATAGAAGGTTATCTCCAGTCGCCTGAGAGGTCTACAATATCTTTCGATGCGTCTCTCCTTTGACTTCTTTCCAAACGTGGAGAGACTGTCTTCCTTAGCAAACTTCTTTTTTTCCAACCCAGGAGTTGATTATCTTTCCTGAAGGGGCGGGGAGTATAGAAGTGCCGTTTGATCCCCAGGTTTTAGTTCCGAAGTCGATGTTTTCATCTTCGCCTCGATCCTTTTCCCCCGCCCAAGACAGGAGTTCGATACTTCTCCCAACTTGACCTTTTTGAGTGTGACTCTCACACAAGGGGGATCGGTGGTTTCCTTCTCGCTCCGTTCCGACGTGTCGAGAACAGACGTGATCCGTTTTCTTCTAGAGTTCACTCTTTTTCGGGGCATCTCGTCTTCCTTCCCTATTTTTTTATCCCTTTCTTTATCTCCTTTGCGAAGCAGACGCATGTTTTGGTTAAGCTCTCATCGACAATAAGATCCCCCATTCACGGTGATACTTCTTTTAACGGCACGGGTCCAAATCGGACAGATCTGAAATCCTTTTTCCCCCCCCTCTATGGAGATGTAGGGAGATGTTATTGCCACCCTCCCTCCGTGACAAATACAGTTTGAAGATTTTTCTTTTCTCGTCCAGACCCGCGTTCTCAGCTGAAGAAGGCTGCGAGCATGAGCGATCTCTTTGCCCTTTTAACCCCGTCTCCCTTGCGATCCCCGAGAGAAAGCAGTCGAGGTCTCCTCCGCTTTTCGTTTCATCATTCGCCCACCGGTTCCGATTATACTTTCCCCCTCATTTGGACGAGCTCTTTAATGTACGCTTCTCTCTCGTCATACGATTTCTCTTACCAAAGAGAAGCTTTACACATCTCACGCTACTTCCCATGACATCCCTTTCATCTCTCATCCCCCCCTTCCGCCCTATTCTTCTAAAGTGTCCAATTTTTTTGTTGAACTAATGGAACTGTTGGAGATTCCCAGTCCCTCCTCGCGACTTTCGCTCGCGATAGCGGTTTTCCTTCTTCAATGATGACTTCTTTTTCGCTGAATTGCGTCGGACCTGCGGACTCTCCACTATTTCTCTCTCTCCGAGCTGTTCTGCTTCCCTAGACTATTTCGCGCGCCCCCTACAGTTTAGAGATACTGTATGGTTTTTTCTATCGTTTTTTTTTCCCCAGACATCCGTCTCTTTTTTGGATATTGCAGGGTTTGATTCCCCTCCATTTTTTCTCTATCTTCTGCCCCGGTCCTTCAGCTTTCCCCTCCCCCTTTTCTCAAGATATACTTCGTCTTTTTTTTTATCCAGAGTTCTAGCACTTTTCCCCCCTTTCCTTCTCCCCCCCCGGAGGCAAGACGTTAGATAGAACGTTTCCGCACTTCTCTGTTTTTTTTGGCGTCGGATTGCGTTCGTATGCCACCTCTAGTTTTTCCCGGTTGCTTCAAGTCTACTTCGATTTGGCCACCCCTCAGAATCCTTTCTCCCTACTTCAGGTGAAGATGCCCGAGAGTCTCTTGGTACTAGATAGTTGTCCCCGCCCGACGCTGCCCCCACGTGACCCCGTACTTCCGGTTTATGATCTGGAAGTTCCCCTCTTCAGGACGAAGGAACCCATTCCATTTCTGTCTCCATCACCTTTTTTGTTTTGGTAGAGCTAATCTTTACCTAGAGCACAAAGTTTACTCCCCCCTGGCAGTGAGAGAGCTTTGGTTTCCCTCTCTGCTCGTCGCCCAACGGCACGATACTCCCCTTTTCGAATCTTACTCACCCCAGTTGAACTGCAGTACTACCGTCCGTAAATGTAGCTTAGCAGGTGTTGAATTTTCTCCCCCCCTCCATATGTTCTTCCTGAATTCCCACCGTTGTTCCTTGCCGTCACTTTACCCCCCTCTACCGGGTGCAAAGAGAGAGGCCAGAGTCCCACTCTATATTTCATCCATCACGGTTTGTTTTATCTTCCTTAACGGGCCGAGACTGAGTTTACCTTCCTTAAACGTAGCCCCGGGGAGATCCCCGACGTACCACGGGGGACTGTTCTTTTTTCTCCAACCGACTTTCCCAGGTGAGAAGTTCCGTCCCTGACGTGCCTCCCGCCCAGAGAGGAGTCATCTCACCCGATGAATTTGGTTGGATGATGTCCTCCCCCGTCCCGAGATTGCAGGTTTCATATCTCCTAGCCTGCTCGACCACTCCAACCTCCTTTTGACATGGTGATAACCTTGGCTGGTTTTCACTATCTGCCAAGCTTCTGCCGAACCCCCATAAGAACCGCGATGCCCATATTTTAGCCCCCCATGGATGTGGTTAATTTAGGTATATTTTCCCTTCAACAGATACCACCAACTCTGTTTTGTACTTGATGATAAATCATCACAAGCGGGGCTGGAAGACCCTGCTCTAGACCACCTTCTTCCCCCTGGTTGTTGTTTTTTTTTTCTTCTAGTTATCACCCTTCTCGTCTGTTTACCGATGGTCCCCCCCTAGCCTTCGATTCCGCACAACCCGACCACAGTATTTCTCGCCATAGAGCACGCTTTCGCTCCTCCCGCTCCCGAGAGCTCCCCTTTCCTGAATTCTATTGATTTCCAAGCATCCGGGATTGGGATCGGAAAAGTTTTCCATTGTTCCCGAAACACTATCCGGTGAGCCTTTTCCAACTATCTTCCCCTTCCCCTTGCGGTCCCACTGCCGCTAAGGATGATACGAAGTTAGTTCCCTCTTCCCTCTCTCAAGGGGGAGAGGTACCCTCCCTTTTGATCCCTATGTCCCCCCTGCGGCCGGAACCCCCCCCAAAGATGATACCTCTTCCTTACTCATCTATCTGGCTTGATACTACCTCTCCGCCGTCGCGACGTAAATGGTTCAACAGTGCCGCATTTCCTAGCCGTACCCTTTCTCCAACTCCTCTCCTGCTTCATCCAAGAATACCGAGCCTCTCTCTCTAGAGTTTTCTGCTTTGCCGCAGAGAGAGTTTTCCTTTAAATATTTGTCCGCAACCCACACCGTTCTCTTTCCCGGCTACTAAGTTGCCATGCGTTCGCTGGCGAACGCACTCTGCCGGTTCTTCTTTTTCCCCTGTCTCATCGTCTACTTCGTCGCGCCTTCGAGCTCTCCGCTATATCACCAATTATCCTCTCTCTGCCCTCCGATCGTCCTGCTTTCTGCCCTTCCGCAGGCGGTTTATGTCTGACGACGCGGCGCTCAGTGCTTCGCGCCGGGGTGGCTTCCCCTCCCTTTGAGTACAGCTCCTTTTTCCGGGCCATCGAGCATGGCCCGGCTCTCTGAGAAAGAACCTGGACGCTTCCCCCCCCCTTTTCCCTTGAGGTGTCTTAGTGTACAACCCTGACGCTCTGCCAAATTTCCCCCCCTAGAGGTGTCGCAGAGCTTGCAGATAGTTCTCCAGTTCAGTTTCCCCAATCCCCCGTAAAGCCCCAATTTTCTTCTGTTCTTCTCGTACGAAGCGCCCCCCCCCCCCCCCCACTTGCTTCTAGCTATCATCTCGACTTAGAATCGCGCCTTAGCCCTCGAATTAAAAGAAAACTCCCAATTGTTAGTATCCCGTTTCTTCAGAAAAAGACTCCGGCCCTTCTGCTGCCGAAGTATTCAAATCCCCAATTAGAACTGGATAAAAATTTGTTTTTCCTATTCACTTCTAATAGGGGTAGCTTTTCACTATTATAACCTCTCCTGCGTCTCTTCTATAGAGACCAAGGCGCCTTGGGCCAATACTACTCCCGATATTCCCTCAATTGAGGTAGCCCCCGCCTGTCCCGCGTATTCCCACCAGCCAGGCCCCTATTTTTTTTTTTACTCTAGCCGGTGACTGATGAGAGTTAGCTAAATCTCGGTCGCCAAATTGGCCGTTTTCCTGCCTCTCCCGGTACTCAGGCAATCCCCCCTCCCCATACTATGAGGCTGGAGGACTTTTAATTTCTAGTCAACAGTTATGCTACGCCATCGCCTCAAGAGTCGACGCCTTTCCAGCCAGTAGCCTCTCGTGCAGATTTTTTTTGTTGATCACTATTGAACTGCTAAGTCTACGATTCGCTCTTTGTGACCCTAAGACTACCTTTTAGTGGTAGCTCCGCTCGACATCAGGCAGATTCAGACTGTCATGGTTCGCGAGTCCAAGGCGACCATGAATGGCAGTCGATAGTCAAACAATTTTCCCTTCCTCTTTTCCGGATTTTCGTGGACTTTCCTTTTATTGCGTTACTACGATTATTTCGATATTATCCTACTGACACTCTGTATGGCCCTCTTGGCCCCCCTACCCAGCTCCGAACCACGTAACCATTTCCCCTTTATTGGAAGTGCGTTTCTCCCTCCGAGCACCTGAGTTTTTTGGAGTTTCCCTTCGAACTATTCTAGCCGGAACTGTTTCTTCGCCAGAGCACTCTCTTCCTTCTCAATTTAGCAGGAGGAGAATTTCCGTTCGGTCTCAGTGTCTTCTTCTTCTTCTCCCCTAATCGTTAACAGCGCCCCGTTCCAGATCGAGACTCTACTCCCCTCCGACTTCTCCGAACCAGCTTCTATTTCACTCCTCCTGCGGTTTCTCGTTCTTCCCCCGGTCTATGCCTCCCGTCGAGACCTATCTTTCCACCCCATAGCAAAATCTGAGTTTCTAAGCCCTTTCCTCTGGAGGAGATTTTCTGAGGAAAGTAATCTTCGGGCGAGTCGACTCCCCCCTCTCTTTCCCAATCCCTTTTTTTTATCTCTATTTGCTTGACGATCACTATAGGAATTCACCTTCCCCTCGGATTTCTCTCCGAGGACTCTCAGTCTGATTTTTGCGACTTTGTGGAACGGACGGGAGCTCCGCGGAACATCTGCGAAAGGCCCCCAAGATATTTTGAATTGGTCTTATTTTTACTGACAAGGGGGGTTGGCGACCCCCACTTTCTTATTACTCTAGAAGCGAAAACCTTTTTTAGCGGCTATGGTTGAGATAGCTTCTTCTCTAGGAGTCTTTCTTCCAATGACCCCCCTTTTTTCTCGCCCTCCCTTTCCCTAGTCCGTCAAGTCTTAGCTTAGAAGGCTCCATTTCAAGGAGGGAAAGGGTCGCCCTTAGTCGCAGTCTTCACTCTCCCCCCCCCGCCTTCTGGAGTGAGCGTAATACATAGGGTTCGCTCTCTATGTGACGTCAGATTCCTCCAGCCATGAAGATGACCCCCCCTCTTCTTTCTTCGTGAGAGATGTCTCTTTGATCTACTAATTGGGGACTTCCACTACGCCTTTCCTTCTTGGGCTATTTTCCTATGACCCGTCCCTCTTTTTTTCCTTCTCCTAGAACATGACAGTACCCCCTCCATAGAAGAGGTAGAGTCTTCGCTGAACGACATAAATCTACTTTCTCCCTACCCTGCTAGCACCTTGACCGTCATTTTTCATTGATCACCCCAGAATCCACTTTCTTTTTCCCTTGGAGGACTTCTAAGGAGTTTTTCGATTTGAGTCTACTTTCTATATAAGTTTTAACCACTGAGACCTTCCCCTCCCTGATCTCCATCCAGTACTTTCCTTCCTTTCTTTGATAGATCCTCTTTTTTTTTTCTGGAGATATCCCCCCGAGCTCTTCCCCCCTCCCTTTTTTCTTCCTAAACTGGAGAGTTTCTCTTCGCGGGCCGGACGTTTTCTTATTTGGCGTGCCTTCCTATTCTCAGATTAATCGGGCCGCTTATTCTAGTTTCCTTTTCTTCCCGAGCTTCTGGAAAATACCTACCAGTCTACTTTGCTCCTCTCCATTTTTCCACACTTCGTGTTACGTACTGGGCCTTGGAGTCTATGCCATGACCCGCCGCGGCGCGTCCGCTTTCCTGCTTTTCCTCTACTCTAGCCGCATAGGCCGTTTGGGGATCGAGTCGACTGATGTCTGACGATCCTTGTCCTCTCTTTCTCTCTGTTCCCGCACTGTTCTGAGCATAGAAATGACCACGAGAAGTTGTTTTTATCGTGGCGTGCCCGTGTGAACCACCGTTTGCCCTTTCACTACAGATTTCTCTTTTCGGCAACCTCGTGTTCAACATAGAGGAACGATTGGCTAGAATGTTTTTGTCTCATTTAAGACCCCAAGGGCAGCGTAGGCGATCTGCTACTGGATGGGATCGAGCCCGGTTCCTATATCTTTGCTGGTTAGGGTGCCGGAGACTGTAGCGACGCAATTACCTTTCTCCTCGGTGGCTCCGACGGTACCCATTCAGATTTTCTACCTGAAAGCCCTTGAATCTATGATGGCAGATCGGGAATTTCCAGACATTTGCGGATCTCTACTCTCCTAGAGGGTCTCCCCCTCCCTGAGACGATGTCTAGATCCGCTACTACACTTCAAGAAAAGTCTTTTTAGAAATAGAAGCATCGACGATGTGCTCACTTTCCCTTTGCTTTTCCTTCCCCGGATTCAAACTATCTCTTCGGCGTCTAACCCATGATTTTTCTGAGTTAACTCTCGCTCCTTTTACTGATTAGCATTGGTGCAGATCTTTCGGAACTGAGGAAGTGATAACCGGAGGAGTACCAAGATCGATTTTTGATTTAGCCTATTACCTTTTTTCAAAGAGCCCCCTCTAAGATCTTACCCCTGTATTCATGAATGTCTCCATATAGAACTCAGTAGAGGTTGGCGCCCCCATGTGATTCCCATAGCTTTCTAGATCTGAGAACCCCAGAGCTCTTGTATCTTCGGCTCCTAGATAGTTTTCCATAGTTTTAATGATAGCCTCGGCATTTTTTTATGAAACATCTTAAAGTTTCCCATTCTCCACTTCTCCTTTCCCGCCCCCCCCCCACCCAATATTTTATTAGGGTGAGTTTTCTTTCTCGGTTATGATCGAGCGGCTCAACGCTGGGGTTGTTCCCGTCCCCAGATCGCAGTTTATTTTTTACGTGACCCTACTAAGATCGGCCGCGTTCCTTTAAGTAGGGCTCTGAGTCATCGAATAAGGGAGCCCCCGAGATTGTGACAGTGTATCTCCTTCTTTTCCTCTATGCTCTTTTTCGGGAAAGCCAGAGAAGTCCGAGGACCAACATTTCATCCCTAATATCGGGTATTTGTGTTGAGATCCCTCATTTTATGACTCTTCCCCCCTAGACAACTCAGGTATCTCCTGGCTTAGAGGCTAGCGGCCTACAGCCCCCCGCGAAAAGGGTCCTAACCCCCCACCCCTTTCCTTTCTCTCGTTGGCTAGCTAGTCGCTTTTAGCATTTTTCTGCACCTCTGCGGCCTCAACGTGGTCGTGGGTCCGAAACAGGTCATATACTCCCCCGATCACGGACCTGCTTCGGACCCACCTTTTTCGAACTAACCCTTAATCCTCAAGTTGTTGTTTGAGATTCGATCCCTATGTGCCAGTCCCTTTGGATTATTTGTAACACTTCCTCTACCCCACTTGTATCAGTTATTCAACAGACCTTTGTTTGAGAAGTTTTCTCCAGCATTCTACCCCTCTCGGCTTAACGCCCTTCTATGAAAGGGTTTTTTTGGGTCTTTGTTTGGTAGATCTTCAGAATTTTTTTTCTTTTTTTTTCTGTTTGCTGCGCGTCACCGCCCCTCCCTGCGAGATAATGGTATCCTCGTCTGTTTTTGAGCCACCCCCTGAGCGAGACCCCATCCCCTCCTTGAGACAGATTATCCTCCCTTTCTTGTTAATTTAGATCTGGCCCCCCTTTTTCACCAGACAGAACCCCGGGGATGATCCGGATGATCACTGGCATCACCGCGGTTTTTTGCTCCTGATCCCCACCAACGGCTTGCCCTCCCTCTGCTCACCTCGCCTATGGTTTTCGAGTTTCACCCCCCCTTCTGAGATATTGCGAATGACCCCTAGTGTTTTTCCTCCTCCCCGTGATTTTTAACGACCCAGCGAGGGCCATGATCCTCCCTCTTCCAGTCGTCTTCACGCTGGCCACGGGGGGCCGAAGGAGTTTCCTCACGACTTCCGGGAGATGCAGGAAACCGCTCCCCGCCCGAAAGAGTAAAACGCTTCTGACTCTCCTCCCTTTGATCTAAGCGCAAATTTCGCTGTAACACTGTCATCCCAAACTCCGAGAGGTCCTTCAAAAACCAACCCCGCGATAAAGAGTTCCATGTCCCTCAAGGTTATCGATCTTTAGCGGTTCTCTTCTTCCCCTTTGTCTCCCCTCCATATAAGAGGAGCGAACTCAAGACGGACCCGCAGTCCCATAGAGAGCCCATCCAGAAGCTACTCCCACAACGGACCCCTGTTCTCATGATTTTCCTCGAATCTTTGCCGGAGATGGCAAGCCGAGAGCGTGTTGACGTCCAGCTCGGCGCACAAACCGAGTAAAGTGTCTGGACTACGGAGACCCAGTCTTCCCGCTGGCGAATACCCCCCTTTTCTTTCCGGCTTCTTTTCGCCTGGTGTTATAGTGCCCGTCCCCCCGGCAATCCTCCTAGAGCTCTCACCTGAGTGAACATTCCCCCGAGAGTTTTCCATCATAGATGATGCCTGTCGACCTATTATGCCCTCCCCCTTTGCGCTCAAAGACCGAACTTTACTCTTTTCTTTTCGAGACGACAAGGGTCCGCATCCCCTCCCGCGAAGCTATATCAAGTCCTCGTGCTTGTGCCCAGTCTGTTTTGTCCTGACTTTAGGGTCGCGGAGGCCCCCCAAACAATTACATATCAAAACAGTGCAGTTCCTCACTTCCGAGCTTTCGTAGTAGTCCAGTCTAATTCCGTTCCACACCCGTTTTACAGAAAAAGAGAAAAGTAGGCTTTCTAGGTGTACTCGCGACTATGTTCCTGTTATTTAGTGTTTTTAAAGAGCGCTACGTCGGTTTTCATTCCGCCCTTTAGTCGAACCCGGCCATGCATGACTGTCGGCCTCTTTTCGGGTATAGCTCCTTAAGGATTGTGATAATGCCTCCTCCAGCCCGCTCCCCGTTGTGTCTGAGCCCCGCCTTCTTTTTCTGAGCTTTGCCTGGCGGGGGTCCGCGCAAGTTCCTTGCCTTCCAGACTTTGACGCTGGTCTGACCCTCATTGGCCTATGACTTTTCGGATTTCCGAACAGCCCGGAATCTCTCCCTGTTTGATGAAGATTTCGAAAGTTCTTCCTCTCCAGTGGGAGAGACCCATCTCCGCGACCCTTTCATCTTTTATGGATGTTTCGTCCGACGGCCTGGCATGGAGGAGGACAACTTCTCTACGCCAGTTTTCTCCCCTCGAGAACACGTCCCCCCCCATTTCCGCAGAATGTGACCGTTGATACCCGATGAACTTGCTAAACGGTCTTAGTAGCGGAGTCAGCATGGGTCAGGAATCTTCTTCGTTCCGGTTTCAGAGCAGCGATGAGGTCATTAGAACGGGGCAGTGGCGCCTGTTCCGAACCTGAATGCCAGCGCGTCCTCTCCTTCCCAGCCCGGAAGCAGGGAAAGTTCTTTCCTTCACTCCATACATGCTTCTCGTACGCTTTTCGCCCTCTTCGACCCTATCTGGTCCTCTGTCATAGGGGCGTTCTCTGCCTTCCCCCATCTAAGACCCCACTGTTCATCCGGCGCACTTTCTTTTTGATTTTCATCGGCGTACTCGGTTGAGGTCCAGTTCCTCCCCTGTGAAGAATTTTTAAGTAGCGTCTTTTCTCCTCGGCGAAGGTTTCCGAAGTCTTCATTCTCTGATTCCCCTTTCTCGCGTGGATCCCTGAATTCAATCATAAGGCTGTATCTTTTCTGGATTATTCCTAGACATGAGCTCGAATATCGCCCCGTACACTCTTGCGATGATCGGGTTTTACAGATTACGATCTTTTCGGCTGCTCCTAGAAGTAACACACTCCGCCAGCATTCTTTCATGTCATAGTCTAGACACTTCCCTTGGGTCTTACGATGGACTGCGGAAGTAAGATGCCTTTGCAAGGTTTTTTCTCTATTCCCGGTGTTGTGTGAGAGAGATTGATGACCCCTCTGTACCGAGGGAGTTTCCCGTAGCAGGCCACCAAGGGGACGTTTTTCTCTAAGTATTAGAAGGATACGTCCCTGTTGTCTCTTTTCCCTTTATCGGCACCCCGCCTCTCTTTTTACCCAACGCATTCTTAGTAAGGCCCTATTAGGTCGCTGGAGATCGATCTCCTTCGCCACCTACCTCTAGGATGAGAATTAGTTGAGCTCCCCTCATGATCAATCTAAATTCCTTAGAGAATCCCTTAGACCTCCTTTTTCGCCCTCCCTCCATTCTTCCTTCTTACCGGGAGTCAAAGGGCTAACATGTTATTCTTAAGCGCACCCGCCCGTATTGACAGTAAGGAACTACTTTCTGTAGGGTCTCCCCCTGTTTTTATCTATCCTCCTAATATGCCTATTGCCCAGTTTCGCTGTCCGATTGGGAAGAGTTTTCCGTACCTTCGAGATCCGATACTCCGGCTTGCAAGGAAAAGATGCAATGCATTTTGGGGAACCCTACCGCTTGTCAGCCCCAGGTTCTTTGACGCGAACCTGCCCGTTTTACATAATATCTGGTCGGCTTCGATCTACCCCCCGGGAAAGTTCCACCCTCGATTTATGTCAAAATGCTGCGCGCTTACGTTTTCTTGTTCAAACATTGCACCTGGCATTCTCGACTGGTTCCGGAGTCCCTGATTTTTTATTTCTTTCCTTCTAAGGTTACTCCCCAAGGGAGCCTAGTTGAGCCAAAGCCTGCATGAATTGGCTTCGATGCGATATCGGAAAAAGTTTGCTCGCGCCTTTGCTCCTAACTATTTGAGATGGATCTTTCCTTACTGGGCTGGCGGGCAAGACTGAAGGAGATGCTTCTTTCCTGAGATTTGGGATTTCCGGCGCTTTCTCGGCCGATTGCCAAGAAACTCCCTGCGGAGACGCTCCTCCACACCTATCGTTTGCCCCCCTACCCCCACTTGGTTAGCGACGGAGGTCTGCGCTGACACTTCGCTTGCGATCACTACGGCGGTCCAACCTAGAGAGGTGTTTGAGGAGATTGAGGTGGTCGATTCTTGATCTCTCGGCTGTTCTCCCTGATCGACGAGTCCTTTGGTGGTCTACAATAGTAAGATCACCGCTCCCTTCTCTTTGCGGGTTGGCCTTCATGGCCCAAGACGACGAAAGAGGCAAGATATGCCTGGACTGAAGAGGTCTTTTCTTAATCAGCCTTTTGGGAAGAATTAACCTCAAATTGTCATCGGATAGTTTGAGACACTCTTTCCATGGATGGTTTCATGAGCGAAGGTGCCTAGTATTTTCTCTATGGTTATTTTCCCCCAAAGTAGGGTGTCAGCCCCCTCCGAGGCTCCCGAATTTCGAAGTATAATCCTTTCTCGACAAGAGTACGAACTATAAGAAGGTCCCTCTTGATCCCCTTGATGCGGTTCCCTCCGTTTTTGATTTTTGCTCTTCCTCTTTGCGCGCACGAGCAGTTGTCTACTCTAGACCTTTTTAGACAGCCTTTAAACCTTTTTTTCTAGGTATCGGAGCTGAACTGCCCGGTGTGTTTTTTCCTGTTTGACTGCCCCTCGGTGCCGGCGGAAGAGTCAACTCTCTCATTTTCGCGGATCTCCCTCCTGCGTCTCACTTTATCTGAGTGGGAGGGCTTCGTTGCGACCGGCATTACTTGAAAAGGAGGATTTCGTCGATCTCGCTCGTAGATTTCTCCTCTGACCCTCAGCGCCCTCAGGAGATAAATGGTCATGTACGTTGTTGACTTTTTTTTTTGGCCGCATTCCTTCAGTGGATATCACAGGGTGGCTTACCTTTCTCCACATTTTTTTAGGTCTTCTTCTTTGACCCCTCCCTCTGATACAGTTAGGGATGATACTGTGGCTAAGATGTTCGAGATTCTTTTCTTCCTTTCCCTTTTACCTTCATTTTTTCGGAAATTTTCCCCTTGGAAGTTTCGGATGAGACCCCAACCCCCCCCCCCCCCCCAACCTTCCCATTATACCACTGGGCCCTGCCCTTCTCCCGGCCATTTCTCTCCGTCCCTAGCAAAAGAATTGGTTGCGGTTTCTTCCCCCAGACCCCCTCCGGATTTTTCGCTCGCATCATAAGCCGACGGCCCCCGATTTATCTAAGTCTAAAGCTCGAGTTTTTCTTATCCTTGGAAAAGTTGAGTGATTCCTTGATTTCCAATCCTTCCCCTTACCCCTTTTGTCGATGTTTCCTTCCCCCCCAGAGTCCGTGACCTCCCTGGAAACCATCCATGGCTGCTCTCACCTTGGTTCCTCCGCTCATCGTGCTAGACTCACGAGTGTGATCCGATGTCTGCGTCCCCTTCTTTGGCTTTTTTAGTTCTTAAGCCTCCCCCAAGACCCGGTTATGACCCGCTCATTCACCTAATATAGAGTCCCGCCTCCTCTTTTCAAGCCTCTGTAGTTAGTTACCTTAGAAAACTGCACCGTCAGACCCCACTGTTCTTCTTCCGTAAACGGCTCCATTCACTATCCCCCGCGTTTGCTTCCGCCATACCTCTACTTTTTTTCGTTTAACCTACTCCTTTTTTTTAGGAAATCTTCCCCTTTTTGCTTCCTAGACTTGAGGGTCGACGAACTTAGATTACCTTTAGTTCCCTCCCAGCCACCGTTGTTTCTACTTGCTTCCATTTTTCCCTTCTCTCAATTTTCTTCTTCCCCTGACCAGCAGGGACTTCTTTTCAACGCTCTAGCTCGAAGGGTGTGGTTATTTTTTCTTAACCTTTCTAGAGTTTTATGTAAGTACCTGAGCGCTCCTCCCCCCACTCCCGATTTCTCCCCTGAGGATCACGTTTCTTGTTCTTTTCGCTTCAAACGATGCGGCGCCACCCCACTATTTTAGCTTCCTGACCCGATGATGAGTTGACTCCCAGTGGATGGGTCCCCCTTTCGGTCCTCTCCCCCGCCCCATATCTACACTGTCTTTAGAGTACGGCCTTGATCACTGACAATCACCAAGTCGATGGTTGTCGCCCTTTCTTCTCCCCCACTCTCCCAGAGCTTTCTACGCGATAACCTCGCCGTATGAGTAGTTGGATCTCATGGTTAACACCTCGGCCCCACGTTTCCCTATTTTCAAACCCCCCCTTGTCGTGGCGATCATCTCGAGAACTCCACCCGGGCGAGATCATTCAGCGCCACCTTTCCGACTTTCCGCGGCTGGCTGCAGCCGCCCTTCGCCGGCCACTTGTCGCCCCTTTTTCCCCGAACACGCAGGCCGAGGCGAGTTTAGGAACCCAATCAGACCTCGGCTGCCCACGCCGCGATGCTTTCCGTTTTCCGAGTGCCTAACGGAGCGCAATTTTCCTAGGTTTTTTAAAGCCCCATGGTTTTTCCCACCTAGGACGGCTTTTCACCCAGATGATCCATCCTCCCCCAGTCCTCCCCCCTGTATCTCTTCTTTCGACTGGATTCTGCGCAGTCCCCAATAGCGATCCTCGCCTCTCTCACTTACCTCCTGGTCGAACGGCGCAGGTCCTCGAGATCCCTCCCTCCGTGACCTTCACCGTCAGCCCCCTCTCTTAGCGCGAGTTATCTCGTGTTCGAGCAGCCTGTCCTTAAATCCTCTATTTCCTGCACCACACAAAGTAAATTGACGACAAATCGTTAGCCTTTCTAAGGGAGATGGGCGGTTAGTCTCTTTCTACCTAGAGCAGAGTCTCGTGCTTACCGGCCAGATGAAGCGCGGACTACCGCTTCAGGCTCTCCCCTTTCTCCTTTCCCTTTGCTATTTTCCTTTCTAAACGGGTCGGTTTTTTTTGAGATCTACATTTCCCATCGGCGCTCCCTCTTCTAGAAAGGGCGGATGGATTAGTCAATGCTCCCCGGTCATTGCCCTCTCCACCGCTATCACATATCCTCAAGTTTTTTAGACTCACCTGAGGTCGCTTCACACACCCCCCGCAAGATTTTACCAGCAAACTGGATGTAACCCCCCTCCGTTTTTTTTAGGCTTCGACCAAAGTGCATACCGATCCCATTTCATCAATCTCCCGCTGACGTTGAAACGAGTCCCCGATAGTCTGTCTTGCCGTGCCTAAAACCTTTTTTTCTCAGCTACTCTCTGATTATCTGCGATTATGTGGGTTCGAGTCCTAAATAACAATTGAGTCCTGGCGAGCAGTGCTCTCCTCCCTTCTAGATCTGCGGCCTCGCAGAACCCGTACCAGACCACTTCTTTGGTCACGAACTAGGAATTCCCGTTTTTCTTAAGACCTTAGGTCTACCCCTCGCCCTCCTCCATCCATAAACCCTTTGTGTGATTCCTATCCCCGAGCCTATACCGTGGTGGTGATCTCCATGATCTCCCCGAGCTGAGAGATTGGATCTTTCTCTTTTTTTCCCTTCCATACTCTTCCGCGACAAGGCCGCCCCCCCCTCTGAGCGGCGCTTCTACAGACCTATCGATACACCCCCCGCCGATCCTACACGGGCCGTTGGTA
>Ga0179593_1494559_pt1 | contig 15118 bp, 21 predicted proteins | sample CZODoug2_1_08_16_FD_185931 | JGI IMG/M metagenome (GOLD analysis project Ga0179593, IMG submission 185931) | Vadose zone soil fungal communities from Angelo Coast Range Reserve, California, USA - CZODoug2_1_08_16fungal (PacBio error correction) | ecosystem: Environmental > Terrestrial > Soil >... | reverse complement strand
GTTATGAATCTTAAAGTCTCCTTCTCTGTTCCAACGAGTTTGCGATATTTTGCACCGGTTGGTCGAGGGGCGTGGCTTTAATTGGTGCTTGTGAATTCATCCCTTTCCCCTCAGTTCCCCCTCTTTTTTCTTTACCCACTTGTTTGAGGTACCCCTTTGTAAGTTGCTTCGTCGAACATAAGTTGTTGGTCCTGTTTTTACCTTGGTCCAGCTCCGACTCCGCGTCCGACCTACGTCTGCACCCTTTGAACATTTTTCTTTTTTTTTCCTACTTGGACAGATCTACGCAGTTCTCTACGGGGCACCTCCCCTGTCTGATGCTGACGATTTGTTTTTGTCACCCCCCTCCCCAACTCAGTGGCCCATAGGCCGGTTAACCCCAGGATGCGGTCCCCCCCCCCGCTTTGTCCAACACACTTTCCCCCCCCCCACACGGCCAAGGTTCTTAGCATTTTTTTCATCACCGTTCCCCACGCTTTTCGTTTTTTTCATTTCCCACCAGATGCTCTTTTTTTTGTACCTGTGTGTTTTATACCCTGGTTACATTGACGGTTCCCCCCACCCCTGTTCTGTTTCCCAGGCTTCCTCTGTTCTCTGGATTTTCCCTGGGCCCTGGCCGTGTTGAGGGCCGTTTTTTTTGCCCTCGTTCTTTTTTCCGGTTTTCCATTTCTCTTGCCACACGGAAGGATTTATTCCGTACTTCACCGTGACTTTTTTCGTGACCTGTACGTTCGGCTGATTCCTGCCCCTTCCTCCTCCCGATTTCCTGGCTTCTTTTCTGATAACTAGCACTCTTCCCCCTACGGTTTTTTCGCTTTTGGAGATGGCCCGGTTTTGGGTCAGTCGTCGGAACACCTCTTCTCTCTTTTTTCATCCTCCTCCGATTGTTTTTTTTTGTTCCACCAGTCCCCGTCTATACTTTTTTTGTGATTTCGACACCCGCCCACCCAGAAGAGCCGCGGCCCCAAGCGCCTGGGACGGGTTTTTTTAGGCGAGTTTTCCATATTTCCCCCAATTTGGACATAATCCGGTTTTTGGGGCTCTTCGTGCACATTCATTTCTTACCATCCTTCCTTTGGCCCACTTTTGTCCCTTTTTTTCTTTCATTCCGTTTGGGTGTTAAGGTTCCCGCGGAGAACGTTGCCCGGCTCCCCCGCAGACAGGGCACCTGGGACGGCCTACCCCTCCGACGGGTCATGTTACCAGTGGCCCGGCCCTTGACGAGTAATCTGTTGCCCTGGTTGCTTGGGGCCTGACGTACATGCCTTTTGTCCTGCTTAACACCACGGACACCCCCCTCTGCCGTCCCAGTGGTGATGTTTCTTTCTCCACATCGAAAGTTTTATTCATGATCGTCCCCCTGGCCCGTTGCGTGCGCTTTCACAGTTTTTTTGTATTGTGAACCTCGCCCTACCCATGGTAGCCTCCAAACTGATGGAGATCCTAGTTCTCCCCAGACTTTTCTCTCGACCATTGATGGCTGCCCGATGGTTCGCCTTTGCGGGCTAGAAGTCTGTTTTGCCGGAAGGGCTGTATCCGCGAGCCTTCCCATCTTTCGTTATTCATTCGTTGTTTTGTCCTTTTTTGGTCGCCTTTGTTGTTTCTTTTTCCCCCCCCGATTTTAAAGCCGCGGCTCAACGTTTTTTCTCCGACGTACTACCCATGTTACCCCCCCCTTCTCCCCCCCTTCCATCGAGGGTTCCCATGCTTTTGTACTTACCCACCCACTTCTCTCCCCCACCCTGGTTCCCTGCCGTCGTCCCCACTTTCCACAGGTTGTGTTCCCTCCCCTCCTTCCCCTGCGTTTGGTAACTAGAGTTCCCGCACCCTTGTTTCAGAACCAGGGTTCCCTTTTTAACCCCGGGACCGGCCAGCCGGTGCACCTTGTCCCCCCCCTCAACGGTCTTAGTGGCCCAATTCTTTGCCTGCCCGCTGTGCTTTGTTCCCACAAAAGCTTTCAGATTGTTTCACTTCACGCCGCCCCCTGCTTCCGGCGTTTGGTTTTTTTTCATGGGTACGATACCCACGACAGACCGAATTTTTCCATTTTGCTGGTTTTGTATGTTACGTGAGGCCCTTCGGGAACCCCCCTGATGGAAAATCTGAAGCCCGGTACCTTTTCCGAACCCCATTCCTTTTTTTCCCCCCCCCCTCCTATTGCTTTCTTCTACTCGTGTTTTTCCGACTTGTTAGTTCAAATCATGGGTGTTTTTCTTGGTCCTGGGGGGTGTTTTTCACGCGAAGACATTCGACTTGCTTCTTTTGCCCAGTCTCTCCCCCGTCCCCCCACCCCCCCCTTCCCCTACACCCCCCCCTTTTGCATCTCCTGGTCAAGACAGTTTTTACCATTTTCCCTATTTTTATGTTTTTTTTGGTATTTTAATTTCTTTTTTTACTCCCCTTTTTCTTTCCCCATTTTAAAGGTTTTCCCACCTTTAGTCCCTTCCCCCCCTGTTTCTTGGCTGGTTCCCTTTGTTTGTTCCTCTTGGGCCCTGCCCGTGTTTATTTGTGGTTGTGCTGTGGCCCCATCCTTGTCACTGTTTCTTTTCTCTGTAGTCCGCGCACGCCCCAAAGTTGCCCGGACACCGCGACTTGGTTTCTGTGGCCCACTTTTTGACAGGTCCTTCGGTTTTCCTTGGTCTTTTGTCTTTCCTTTACTACCTGCCCGTCTATCAGTTTACCGTCCGCTTTTTTTTTTTCCCCCTTCGGTTCCTCTGCCTAGAAAAGGTTGTTTTGTTTCTTCCCGCTATGGGTTTTAACATCGGTAGGTTCCCCTTTCCGAGTGTTCCGGGGTGGTTTTGTGTGGCTCCTGTATCTTTTTCCCCACTTTTTTTGGCTTTTCGGTGTTCTTTTTCTTAGTTTCCCGTCTTTTACTCTTTAGGTGTTTTTCCACGTTTTCAAGTGGCTTTTCCTAACACGGTTTTCACCCCGGGGTTTTATGTGCATCCACTCTTTTTCCCACCCTTGTCCAGAGGTCCTCTGGTTTGCCCACCCTTCCCTCCGTCGGACCCTCACTGTTTCCTCGCACCACTGGGTCGACCCCCTTTGCCGGTTTGGGGTATTTTGCCCGGCCCCCCCACTTTGCAGGAAGCGATACTTTCCCTTTCGTCAACAGCGTCCTGAACGTTCCTGATTGGCCGACGCCTAGATCTTCAGCGTTCCTTAGTGCCCCCTTATTATCGCCAAGCGCCTTTTGTAGTCCTCCCTCGACGACTAAACTGACTTCCGCCCCCGCCGGATACATCAAAACATGGGTTGCACAAAAGACTGTTTTATGTCCGGACCCTTTCTCTTAGTATTTGGCCCCCGCAACTTTGGATTTTTTCCCTATAGCTAAGGATTTTTTTGAGTTTTCAACAATTGGCGTCCCCCCTGTTTCCTCCTACGGAACCCTCTGCCACATTACTGGCCCCCCCACCCCCAAACCAACATAATCCTTCTCTTCCCCTTTACCAAACCCCCCCGCTCGTGGTTCATTTTATCGCAAGGGTTTCCTTTTTTTACTTGTTTCTCCCCCCTGACTTCCCCATGTCTACTTTTCTAAAGTGGGCGTTTCTTTCGTGACCACAGACCCCCAACGGTTGGGGCTTTCCCATTTTCCCTTTGCCCACGGGTTTGACCCCCTTGTGGTTGGAACCCACTCCTTCCCCCCAAGTCATGTTCCGGGTTTGCACCTAAAGGTCGGTACGACCAACAAGCCTTAGTTTACAAAGCTTTTGGTTTGGCTTCGTTTCACCGTGACCAATGTTTTCCCAAATTTTCTCTCTCCCTCCCTTCAGTTTTGTTTTTTTTTGTTTTTGATGTGTCTCTTTTCCACCCATTTTCCCCTGAAAAAAAGTGGTCAAAACCCTTAAACCGGTGTTGGTTTCTTTCCCTTCTTTATTCCCGGTTTGCGGCTTTAGGGACCCCCCTTTGTTCACCCTTTTTTTTGCCCCAGCCCGTTCTATGGTGTTTTGTCGGCCCTCGCCGCCTTTTCCCTCCACGTTAGGACGCTGTGGCTTTGACCAACCCCCCTTTTTGACGTTTCCCCACACGGCTTGCCTTTTTTCCCCCCTTTTCTCCAGTTACCCTTCTCTGGTGGAGTAAAGGCTGAATTACTTATTTTTTTTGTGGCCCTGTTACGGTGTTTCTGCTGGTTCCTGATCAGGGGATGACACCCTGCCCCTTTTGTACTAGTGTAAGCTGCTTTTTTGGAGTCCCTTTTCCCCCCTCTGGGTTTTTTTTATTTCGGTAAAATGTGCACCCCTGTGTGTTTCTTTTTTCGGACGGTGATTTTTGTAGTTCTTTTGTTCGCTACCTGCTCCCGTGTTTTTTTTCTATCGGTCCTCTCCTTTCCCAACCCGGTCCCCTTTTCCCTTCCCCCCTCCCCCTAGTTCATTACTGTTTTGTAGAGTAACGTTCTCAGAGGTCGACACGACAGTTGTTTTTTTTTGTTGCATTGGATCACCCATTTTTTTTTTGCTTTCCTCCTTTTTTTCGCCTAGGAAACTTTTCTTCTTTCTTACTTGGGAACGTTTTGTTGCCCACCCCCCCGATGTAACAGTTCTCCCTTTTTTTCCGTTTCTGTCCAGCCCCTATGGAAACCGCCTTGTTCATAACCTTGGTCTTTTGTAGACCCTCTTTTTGGACGACTTTACGTTCAGGGTTTTTTGTTTTGCTCCCTCCCCCGCCAGCTATTTTTCCCCTCCGGGTTCCGCCAAACACCTCACCAATGCCCCCACTTTTTTTTTTTCGATCCGTGCCCTTTCTTTTTTTTTTTTTTCCCCAAGTTTCTCCATCTCCCTGAGGAGTGCACCCAAACCTTTTGAACTTGCCATTCTTCAGCACGTGCTTCTTTTCCCAATGACCCTTTTCCGGTCAGCCTCAGTCTCGAGCTTCCCTTCAGCTTCGTTCTGCTTCGTCAGTTTAACTTTCCCTAGTGGGATCCCCTCCCCCCCCCCTCCCCCCCCCTCCGTTTTCTGTTGGTTCTTCCATTTTTCCTTTCCCCGTTCCGCCATAGTCCTGCATGGTGCGGGCGTGCCCTGAGCTTGGCCCAGGGGACTTGGGCCCCCAGGTAACCCCGCCACCCTCCCTTTTTTGTACTCCCCATAACCCCCTTTGTACACCTTCCTTTTGTTTGTTAGTGATTGGTAGAGTGGGGCGCCGTGCAGTTTTTTTTTTTTTTCCGTGGTATGTTTTTTTTTGACAGTTTTGTTTTTTTTTTGAACAACCCACGTTTCACTGTTGACCGACGGTTCCCGGAAGGGGGACTAACCCGCCCTGCCACCACCCGAGGATTACTCCATTTGGTTGTCCCGCCCCTGTAAATTTTTTTTCTGTCCATCCCACTGTTTTTGTGGGTTGTCGTACGCACTCAAATTGGGTTTTCATAATCTGAAATGCTGTCTTTCCAATATTCCGAACCAGCCGACTGAGGACAATTTTCCCACCCCTCCAAAAAAGGAAGCGCGTGATCCCATTTTTTTTTTTTTTTTTTATTTTAAGCATAGCCGCGCCATCAGTTTGTGGACCCCCCCAGCACAGTCTTCCGAAATGCAGGTTTCTCTTCGTCATCATCCCTTTTGACTGAGTTTTTTTTTTTTTCCCGTAGTGCCTTTCCTCACTTGTCCCACACTAGACAAGGTTTTTCTTCCACTCCCCTTGTGTGTTCATGGGTTTGTCACCTGTGATTTTGGGGCCCCAGTTGTCACATGTACTGCTTGGCCCGGCGTTTCCTATATTGTTCTGGTGGCGATCGGCTTCCTCCCTTTCCGTGGTTGAGGGAGGGCGGGCCCTGTTGGAGGAACGCCCATCTTTTGCTTTTATCCCCGGGACAGGCCCTTTCGCCTGCTGAAAAGGGCTTTGGTCATTTTCGTCGTCGTCTCCCAAACTTTCGAGCGGTTTCCCCTGTTTTCTTTTTTCCCCCGCAGAGTGGAGCGAAACCCTCTTGACTCGTCAAATTTTACTGCTCGCCTGTCGATTTCATGCAGTGCACCCCTTGCTTATAGACTTTCTGCCCTCTTTGTTTTTCCTCATTCTTAGGGCAATGAGAGGTTGGTTATCCCTAGGTTCCCCCCTCCCCCCGTTGTGCATCGCCCGGGGTTACCTTTTCTGCGGACACCCCCGCAGTCAAACTTTTGGGGTGCCCCCTCCCTTGCCATTTTTTCCGACCCCAATGGCTTTAGGTCCCCCCAAAGATTTTCGGTCCCCCTTCCACCCGAGCGCCCTGGTGGGTGTTGGTTTTTCCCTCTGATTTTCCCCCCCCCTTTTTCCCCCCCCTTGCCTGTCTTTCCCCCCCTTGCTACGTTGGCTAATGTATTTTGAGTGCTTGGACGTCCGTTTCCGTAGTCGGTGCCTTTTGTCCCCCCCCGGTAGTCTGGCCATCCCCCACCTTTTTTTTACTCCGTTTTAAAAGAACTGTTTCCCATGGGCCGGGGGCACGTTTTTTTCCGTCAATTTATGCTCCGCCTTTCGCGCGCCGTCCTCTTGTTTTGGGTGATGGCCTTGTTTCTCTTTTGGGTTTCCCAGACGTGAAGTCCAAGGAGGTTTTTGGAGCGGGATTGGTTTGGCGGTGGACTGTCCGAAGGTTACCCCCCTTTTTCCCCTCCCCCCCCTTTTTCGTTCTTTTTTTGTTGTCTTAGCGATGTTTCGTTTTGGGGTCAGTACCCCCCGGCAGTTGGCACCGCGCCCCCTGTGCTTACGGTGGGGTCCCCTTGTGTGTCGGGTCTTTTAAAGCCTCCCCAATTCCCCCATCATCGGTTTTCGCACCTGCGGCAATTCCCCCCTGTTCTCCTGGAGCTCCGCCGTTCTTGCCCCCCAGTTTTCTTGTACCTTTCCGCACAAGCCTTGCGGGTGGTCGTCCCCCCTCCGGCCCTTCCCGTCTACCGGACGACGTTGTCACCTTGCCAGGGTTTGTCCTAAATTTTGGACGACCCGGCATGGGTTGCCCTTGGCATATTGTAGCGGAAGCCGGGCATTTTCCTGGGCCCATGTTCTGATTCACCCCCCCCCCACGTTTTCCCCCACCGGTCTGCTTGCTCTTTTGGTGAGTTTTTTCCCCTCACCGAATACTCGTGCTCCCTGTAGGGACCTTTTTTGTTTGGGGTTGACAGTTTGCTTTTGTGTGTACCCGGCCGATGATTTGACTTGCGCTTTTGCACTTTTGCCCTTTTTTCCTTTCCCAATCTTTGTAGGGACCCCTTGTTTTAGTCAGACACCTGTTTCACTGATTAGACTATGCTGCCACCTCGGTTAGGACGCTCTCGCTCTTTTTGTTTGCATTTGTATCCATGAGTTTTTTTATCAGTGTTCCCCCAGCTTAGTATCTGTCCATCGTTGTTTCCCCGGCCCCGCGTCGTGTTTGTGCTCTTTTGCCCAATGTTTGATTTTTTGCACAAACTTTTTTGGTTCTTTCCTGTGACCACGGTAGACAAAAAATCTTTTCCTCCATCTTTGACTTTCCCAACTTTTTTTTTTTTTTCTGTCCCCCCAGGACCCCCTCCACTTTATGAGAATCAGACACCCTTCAAGGGTGGGGGGGTTCTTTTTTTCTTCCCCGCCCCGGAAACTCGGGTTCCCGGTCCCTGATTCCTGTTCCTGCGTTTTTTTTTGGGTTTTGCCCCCTCTGTGATTCGGTTTCCCCTCGTTTCAAGCCCTTTTTCCGTTCCCCCCCCCCCCCCTTGGTGTCCCGCGGTGGTTGCCCTTTCCCCACGAAGGATTCCCTCCTTGCCCGAGGATTTATTTTTGTGCCCAAAACCAACAAATCTTCCCCTCTTGGGGCGGTCCTTCACCCTTGGTGCACCTTTTTTGGTTTTACGGGGCTTTTTTTTTCTTTTTGTTTGTTGAAGATTTGACCAGGAGCGCTAAGAGTAATCCCTTTTTTGTAAGTCGGGGCGGCTGTCCTTGGGGCCAAGTTCGAGTTCCCTTTTCTTTTTACAACCCACTGACCCCCCCTCGCTCATCCACCAGCCTCGGGGTTTTGGACTTGTCCCCTATTATGCGCAGTTCCTTCTCCCCTTTTTGTGTTGGTTGTCGCATTTTTTGTTGTGGCTCTTGTTCCCCGCCAGCTTGCTGCCCTTTTTCCTCCCCCCCCCCGTCACTCCTCCAACCACCACTACTTTCCGAAACCACCCAAGATTCAGGCCCCCGCATTCTACATTCTTTTTTTTTCCTCCTTTTTGGTTTTTCATTCTTGGTTTCATTGCCCCTTGTCATTCCCTGGCAATATCTTTGGGCCCACTCCGTTGCTGCCTTCTCAGTTGTTATGTTTGCCCCGGGCACGGGACCCTTCCTGCGCCCTTCCCCTTTCCTGGAGTGTTTCATTTTTTTTCCTCCGGGAATATTTTCTTAACGGTTTTTTCTCTGTCCACCTGGCAATTTCTCCAGTAAAGCGTTCCAGTGGAACCCCAGCTGTGCTCGTTTCCTGATCGGGTCTTGTATCTCTCTACTGCACGTCCATCCTGCATTTTTTTTTTTTTTTGTGCCTTGGCCCTGAACCTTCCCCTTTTTGGGCGTTTTGTGTGATGGCTCGCATGTTGTTTAACGCTTCTTTTTTTTGTTTTTTGTTGACCCTCCTTCGGCCGGTTTGGCATGGGTTTTGTTTTGGGAGTGAGCATTCGGCTTTTTTCCGATACTTTTTGGTGTATGTCTTGGTTCTGGGCGGATCTTCGTCCACTTTTCTGGACTTTTTTAGTCTGTGTCAAACGGTCCTCCAAGTTTGTCCTCTTTTTTTCCCCCACGTTTTCCCCTAGTTTGTCTGGCATTTTTTTCCCCCCTCATTTACCTACCCTTTTTTCTCGAACGATGCCAATGTAAAGCCCTCTTCACTCGTTCCCTTTTTTCTCCCCCCAAGGGTTGGAACGCCATTCCACATGGCATGTTGGTTGTTGATCCCCCCTTCCGACCCCACGTCTCGTCCGACGCGATCTACCCGTTACAAGCGGACTCTCTTAAAACTTCTTCCCCCTTTTTTTTTCTTTCCTTTTTTTTTCCCCCCTCCCCCTCCGGCCTTAAGAAAGTCGCCAGTTAAACCGCCCACCCCACGAGCCCATTTTTGTTATTCTCCTCCTTGTGAGCCTGTAAATTTTTTTTTTGTTGAATTATTACTTTTGTTAATCCTTTGGGCTGCTGGGGTGACATCACTTGGTGTTTTTCCACCCTGGTTTTCATTCATGTACCGTCTTCACCAGGATGGCCCGACTTCTGTTAGGATATCTTGTTTTTAGCGCCCAGACTTGCCGAGTCCAATGGAGTAAATTTTCCAATACCCTCCCTCTCCGCCTCAGGGGTCCCACCAACCCCCATCGTAATTCTTTTTTTTCTCTTCCTGCAAACCGCCCAGATCGTGGTCTGCTAGTTCCAAGGGTTAATTGCCTTGCTTTTCTCCCGGTTGGCTCCCAAGATCCAGGCCCATTGGTTACGTTGTCCCTTCCCTTCCATTGAATCTTTCCACATTCCCCCACCTCCCTCTCCTTTGCCACGTTGCCCCCCCCCAGGGTGGTCTTTAAACACGCCTTTTTTGTTTTCGAGACTTGCAAGTCCCCCCCTCTCGGTTACCTTGTCTTTCGCGAAATAGTCGCCGTTGTTGGACAATCTCTCTCTTTTCCCCTTATTTTGTTTTTGTTTTTCTTTTTCTTTTTTCCAAAAGGGGTCTAAATGTTCTCCTTCAACCCCCGTCCTTTAACGCGGATGTTGGTCATTGGTCCTTTGGCTACGTTCTTTGCCGTCCTTTTTTTTTCGCCAGCCCAACATGGTTTTAACCCAATTTTTTTTCAAAAGGATGGCGTTTTTCTTTTTCCCCTGGCTCGCCGCTCCCGTCTCACTGGGTTCATTCCCCCTTACGTGTCCACTCCAGACATAAACCTTGTACTTATCTGTGCTGTACCCCCACGCGTTTTTGTCGAATTTGAAGTTATCTTTGTTTTGTTTCCCCCTTGTATTGGGCGATTGTCGATTATTCAAGGGGTTTTCCGAACCCCTTGGACTTCATGTTCCTATTTTGTCGGTATTCTCCACGACCGTCTTCCATTTTTCTTGATTTTTTTTCCCCAGACAGTGGAACCTTTTTTTTACCCCCTTTTTGTTTTTTTTCTTAAAATGTGGCTTGTTCTTTATACCCTTTTTTTTCCCTCTTCTGGCTTACTTTCCCTCCCCCGTTTGTCGTTATCCCCGGTTACTGCGACCCTGTGTATCCGTTTGTTCAAGTCACAACTCCTTTCCCTTTTAAGGCTTCGAAGTTAACGTCAGTTCCTTCGTCAGTTTTACGGCAGTTGTTTTTCGGATAGGCCTTCCAACCACCTGCAGTTTTTGCTGTGCTTAATACTTTTGTCGGCGACCTGTGAGTTCAGAGGCCTTTCACTTTTCCTGTGCGGTTTTTTACCGTCCCCTCGAGTCTCTTGTTTCAGCCCCCCGTCTTTCCCGCGGTGTTCTCCAGAGGTCCATTGGCGGCCGTTCCCCCCCTGACTCTGTACGCGTTGTTCTTATCTTCCTACGACATCTACTCTTCCCAGATAAGGTAGCCCCCCCCCCACACCCAGCCCAACCCCGGCTTCCTCCTTGCCCCCTTAACCTCTTTGTACCCACTTCTCCACCCCCAAACTTTTATTTAAATTGCACCCCCCCACCCAATGGAGGACCATTTCCACTTATAGACTCCCGTTTCGGTTATTCTTATCTACATTACCCTTTTCGTCTTCCACCTCCTTCTTCATGCGTCTTCGTGTTTTTGCTTCGTACGCTACTTCCCCTGATCTTCACTTGTTCCCCCCCACAACCACCTCACCCTTCCCTTGTTGTCCCTGGGGCCCTCTTTTCCCTGTGCAAAGTTACAGTTTCCATCGCTTCTAGTTTCCGCCTCCGTTTTTATTTAGAATCTGTTTTTCACAAGGGGAATTGACCCCGTTGTCTTCCTCCTTGGTTACCGCCCATTCCACAATACTTTTTTTTTCCGTTTCCGGTTGCACGTTTTGTGCAGAGAGGGGGGTTGGCGCAGTGTGAGTTTGTTTTTTTTTGTGAGTGAGCGTTTTGTGCGGCCCCCCCCCTTCCCGTTCTGGTATTGCCGTTGCTTGGCCACCCCCCCCGCTCCCCCCCCCTTTTCCTTTCCCGGTTTTTTGTTTTTTCTACCTCTGGTCTCCCAGTCTCTTTTTTTTTTTTGGTGCTTCTAGGGTTTTCCCCTGTTTTGATTCAGGTAGGTCCTTTCCGTTGGTCCCGAGCCGCCCTGGTGACCGTTACACTGCCCCCAAACGTAACTCCGTTTCCTCGGTCTCGTCCTATTGCCCCACCATTCTTTTTCCGCAATGCCGTTTGTTGGGTTTCGTTGAGTTTTGAAGCAATGCTTTTTGACCCAGATGGTTGGGTTTGAAATGTACGGCGCAAGTCATTGTGATACCCCTTTTTTTTTTTCTTGTTTCACGGTGATTCCCCCTCACTTTGTCCCCTTTGCTTGATGGAAATTTTAGCCTCTCGATTTTCCCCCCGCTTTCCTCTCGGGCAAGAAACGGTTTCATGGTCTGGGTTTTTTCCGTGGGCTTTTGTTTGCGAGTGTTCTTTTGATTACCCGCTGTGCCTGTCCCCCTCGATTGCTTGCCTGCTTTTTTTTTTATCGTTCGCGCCAACCGTTATCGAGTTCACCTTTTTTCCCCCCGACTAAACGTGCGGCTGGTTTGACTACACCACACGATGATTCGACCCCCGTCTGTTTTTCCCACTTTCTACGGTTGGTCTCTCCGGCCCACATTTATCGACTTCTTCGGTGCCCTTTTGCAGGAATTAGTTCGATCCGGGTTCCTCTTGATGGCTTCCTCTTTCCTCCGCGTTTCAGTGTCCTTACATTTTAGCGGTTTCTTTTCCCGCACGCGTTTCCCAAAGGGGAAACCTCGCAACGGAAGGTTCGACCTTCTTCCTTTCCATTCTTAGGTAGGGTCACAGTAACCCCACCACGGAGCGCTAGTTTTTTGTTGGGTGTATAAGTTTTTCCTCAATCCCTTAAATTTTTTTTCCCTCCTTTATGAGTGACATGGTTGCCATTGATATTTTCTTCTTTTCGGGTCCGTACCCTTTCCCCTTCGTCTTGGCCGGTGGAAGTTCGCTGTCCCCCACGTTTTTTTTTTTATGATGATCAGGTTCACGTTGCGCTTTTTTTTTTCCTTTACCCTAGCAGTTAGCTGCTGCCGGCAGTTTCCTCCTCTCGATGCTTTTTTGCGATGGGGACAGTCCCAGCACGGCCCGGCTTTTTTTTGTGTTTTTTTTTTTTTTTGCGAGCTGAGGTTTACTTTTTTCCCCCTTTCTATGAAGTGTATCCCCTCCCTAGTTGTTTGTTTTTGGACCTGGTCTTCCCCTAGGGACGTGACACCACTCCGGCGCCCGCGCAACTTTTTTGTTTCTTGTCTCGGGTTTTTTCTCTCCCCCGGGAAAATCTTCCGAGTGGCGGCACCTTGTTTTTTCCCCCGGCAGCCTCGTAACTTCGTTTTTTTTTTCTCTCGCCCACTTTTTTTATCGCCCCCCCTCCCGAAGTTGGAGGCCAGAGTACCGTCCTTCCAACTCCGTCCGGTGGGGTGGCCCTTCCCCCTCCTGTTATGCACTGTTTTCCTTTTGTTGACCGGCTAGGGTTTCTCCTGAAGTTGTCAGCAGTACGTGTGATGGGTTTCATTCCTTTCTTGCACCAACCCCTAAACACCCCCTGTGAGCTGTGTCTCGTTGTGGAAGGGCCTAACCTAACTCTGTTCCCTGATGTCCCAATGTGTTCCTGGTTCAAATTGGAAGTGCTGTTCTTTGTCCCCCTAGGGTTGCTTTGTTTCCCCTGCGTGTGGTTCCGGTAACCGTGTGTCCTCTGCAAATTTTTCAGATCAGAGTGGTCTCCAGACCTTTTGTCTGACTCGAGGATTCTTGGATGAATCGGTAGAAGTGTGTCACGTCTTGTGCTGCCTGACTAGAGGAGAATTCCAGTCGTGGTCGCCTAACACCCTTTGTATGGGCGGGTTTTGTGTTTTTTTTTTATGTTATGTCGGCCTTTTGACGGTTTTTATCTTGAAACATATTTTCCCAGTAGAGGACCTTTTGTGCACATTCACTAACTTACAACTTCACCAAATTTCCGTCCCTTAGTAGATTTCCCCTGCTTGTGACCTGATTTCACGCCGTCCCCCGATTCGCAGAAACCGGCCGTTCAGTATAGACAGAACCCCCCTGGCCGAACTCCTTTTTCAAAGTTTTAACATTGGAGGATTTTGATCGCATTACGGTGCCAAGCAAGTAATTGTTCACCCTGTTACGGGGAACCTGAAGGTGCAAAATTTTCACCCAAATCTTTCTCCATGATTGTTAAAAAGAGGGACCCACAAAACCTCGCGCGCATTCTTTGAATTTCCGGATCCACCTGTCTGCCTGTTATGTTTTGGGGGCCTTTTTTTACTTTTTCGACTCTGCCACCCCGGAGTTACTTGTGTTGAGTGTGGTTGTTCCGTCCCGGATGTCTGCTTGGGAAAATTGGAATCCTGATCTTGTGTTTTACCCCCTTCCCCCCCGCTCTCACCCCCATCCCCCCCCCTATCCCAACTGGGTGGGGGGGTTCTTCTACCTGGTGCTTCGACGGGCCTGGGCTTCCAAGCCTTTTGTTTCCTCATGGGGGGGTTTGAGGCTTCATTTTTTTAGCGTGATTTTCCCTTCCCCGCCCGTCCGCCCGTTTTCCACCCCACCAAATGGTCCGGGCGACCACCCAAAAGCTCTGGCTCCGGCCGCGGTTAAACAGTCTTTTTGGGTCAGTTGGGTTACCATGATGTTTAAGTCATTTTTTAACCCCCTTGTGGTCAAACCCCCGTCTTCCTGGCAACCCACGCGCATTTCCGCCCCCTAGCTATGGTCTGTCAACGGTTGCCCACGGGGACTCCTCCATGTTTTTTTTCCCCTGGGGCTGGGTGGGGTGATTGGGCCTTTGGCGTGGTTTTTCCTCCTCCATTGGTTCTAGTTTAACCTAACCTCGCACGAGCTGTTCCGTGGGACTCCTCTTCTTTGCTGGACAGGAATTTAACTTTTCGGGTTCCCTTTTCTATACGGTGTTTTTGCCGTATCTACCTTTTCCCCAATTTCCTCTTTTTTTGATGAGGGGTTCGTACCGAAACGACAAAGGTTGGTCGTTGGGTTTTGATTTTTTACTTTTTTTTTACCCGTTAGGGGCCGCCGTCGGTGGTTTTTTTGGGTTTGGGAGGGGGCCTTAGGATTGTGGCTGGCTCCTGTCTGAGGGTTTCTTTGCTTCTGATTTCGTCCGTAGGCACTCGTTTTTGGAACTTCTGTTGGCCAAGTTTGTTTTTTTTTTTACCCCCCCACTTGCCCATCGTTTGGTGTGGGTTATCCTCCCTTTTTTTTTTAAGTCCCCCTTTTTTGGGTTGGGGCCGATCGATGGCTTCTTTCAAAAGTCGCTCTGGTTGCCTTCCAGTTCCGAGTGGACCCAATTTTTCACTTGAAGGTGGGGGATTTCCCCTTCCTTTCCCCCCGTATTCAGATTCTGCTATCTGTTAAACTTCGACCCCAGTTTCCCCTTTCCCCACCTGATTGGCCTTTTGTGTTCTCCGTCTGGATACCCTCCCCTTTGCTACTGTTACCTTTTTTTTCTTCTTCAGCCCCTCCAACAGTCGGTGTGGTTTTAGCCGACCTCCCCTCACCGTCCACAACAACGTCCCGCAAATTTTTCCCATAAACTGGGTTCCCTTGTCTGATCTTTTTCCCCCCTGCTCGATGGCAAATCACTTGTCGTTTTTGTCTCGCGTGCCCTCTTTGCCGAGTTCCCCCAAGTTTTTTCACTGGATCAGTCCCCTGTTTTTCACCGGCCCCTTCCAGGGACACAAACACCTCCCCCTCCTTTTCTACCCCCACCCTCCTTTATTGGTTCCGGTTCTTTCGGTTTTTTCTTCAAGGCCTGTTTCTTTCCCTGTTGTTTATCAAGACTCCCCCTTTTTCAGTTACTGACCCCGTCGGCGCGGACCCTACCCAACTTTTTTTACTTTTTTTGCCTTGTCCCACGGGTTACAACCAGTTTTTTTGGAACAAGCGTCCGACAGTTTAGTGCAGGACCTCCCCCCAGCCTAGGTTTTCCCCCCGGTCTTGTTTTTTTCCGCGCATCGGGCCCCTTGGTGGGGACCAACCTATT
>Ga0179593_1472961_pt1 | contig 15118 bp, 18 predicted proteins | sample CZODoug2_1_08_16_FD_185931 | JGI IMG/M metagenome (GOLD analysis project Ga0179593, IMG submission 185931) | Vadose zone soil fungal communities from Angelo Coast Range Reserve, California, USA - CZODoug2_1_08_16fungal (PacBio error correction) | ecosystem: Environmental > Terrestrial > Soil >... | reverse complement strand
TCTTTTTGCGCCTTTTTACAGACTCCCTCGCTACTCGCCCCCGTTTGCATTTCTACCCTGCCCGATGAGTCCTCCCTTGATTCCCTAGTTATCGTGCTAAAACGAGCGGGCAAGCTGTTTCTAGCTGTTTCCCCCCCTTTCAAGTATTTTGGGTCCCTTTTCGGCTCGGGATTGCTTCGTCCTTTTTTTTTCTCCCTAGAACCCTCCCGCTGCATGCCGATTTGTTTCCTCCTCCCCCTTTTTCCTTTTTCTCCCGAGCGTAAGAGATAGAAGTATGCCCTACGTATTTCTTACTTCTTTTTGCTGATCGGTCTCGTTTCGACGTCCTCAATATTTCTCGGTTTCTTAGCAGCTTCCTTTTGGCGTCCTTTCAGTTCCACCCCCCGACCAATTCTCCGAGGAGATGGTTCTTCGGTTCTTCGAGGGCCCCAATCCCCTCGTCTTTATTCGACTGCTGCATTTTTATTTTTCCCAGACCTTCTTGCCGGATACCTGTCTTATTTTTCGTTTTCTTCAGCCCCTAAGTGGCGATATCTTTTTAGCTTGTTAGAGATGAGGGGCTCCGATGGTTTTGTCCGCGATCTTAGTTCTCCTTGGACCGGCGCGGAGTGAAGACACCAGTGAGTACCCCGCTGTCTTCCTCTAAGTTCCCTTCCTCCCCCGAGATGGAGAATCTTTGCCTCTTCTCATTATCTTAGCTCTTGCTTTGACTTGGTGTACGTCCATTCTGCCTTCTTTCTCATTTTGTCCTATAGCACTTTTGTGGTTCGCGTTTCTTTTTTTGTTTTTTTTTTTTTATTTTTGATTGGATTGGTCCGTTTTTTTGTTTTTGTGATGTTTTTGGTTCGGGAGGGTGGCCGGGGGGAGTGAGAGTTTTTGGTCGAGCCCCTCCATACTCCGGCTTTACCATGCCCCTTTTCTCCGGGACGGTTTCCCCGATTTTTCCTATTTTTTCCTTTCCCCCTTTTCCCCTTCTCTTTTGAAAATTGCCGACGGTTTCTCTTTTCACTCCCAATCTTTACGTCCGTATCTGCGACCTAAGCCTCCTCCTTAGTGTTCTTAGTTCGGAACAGATCACATTTTCCTCTTCCCTTTTTTTCCCAGGTTTGAGTAGGGATACGACCCCCAAGCCCTTAGATGCGTCTCCTGTTTAGAGAGTGAGTTTCAAATTTTATTTTTTTCCCTTTAGCCTTTTCTCTTCCTAATCGACGACTTGACTATTGCCATTCTCCTCAAATTTTTTAGTAACCGAGTCAAAGGAAAGTCCCCCTCCAGCCTAAGGAATTTTGTCCGTCATTTCTGTGCCCCCCCCTCTTTTCCCTCTTTGGTTCGTCATTCCCCCCCCCCCCCACTCCCCACCCCCCCCCCCCCTTACCCCCCCCTTACCCACTGTATATTTTTAATCGCGGAGCGGGTGGGTGTCTTCTCTGATTCCTTAGTCAATGCTTACTTGTGAAGGAACGTTCCCTTCCCAAGCGCCCACGGTCCCCTTCTCAGTCCCTTTGACACCCCCCCCGGGCGAGGTCCGATGACGCTTAACCAGCTGCTCTCACTCCTCCTCTTTCCTTTGGTCAAGGGGGGTGCCTTTTTCCTTTCTTTGTCTTTTTCCTTTATCATCCGCCCTTTTTCGCGATGTTTAGCCTTTTTCTTGTTTTTCAATCCCCCTGCGGGTTTTTTGTTTTCTCCCCACCTTCCTTCTCATGTCTTTTCCCCCTATGATCTCCCAATGCTCAAGGAACCTCTTTCCCGCGCGTTTTCCTTCTCTGTTTTACCTCGTCCTCGTGAACGCAGGATTTTCTTGGATTCCCCCCTCCGTCTGAGGCAAGCGAGCGCTTTTTCTGCCTCCCCACTTACCTTTCTTCTCTTGGGCTTTTGATGGAAATGTCGAGTCCCCCAATGCGGCTTTGTTTTATCGATGTGTTTTGTTCGTCTGTCGCGCCTCCTTCCTCACTTTTTTTGTCCCCAGGCCTCTACCCCCTTCCTTTTCAAGGCGAGCTTCCCCCCTACCTCTCCTTCCTTGCCTTCTTTCTCATTATGATGGGCACCATCTAAAGTATGCTTCAGTATGTAGCGTTTTCATTCTTATCTTTTCCTCCGTTGTTTGTTGAGATCTCTTCAACGTTCGACTGAGACGCCCATCAAATGTCTGCCGCTTTTAATTTTCCCCCCTTGGAATGTTTTAATAATAGTGAGGGCGAGGCTTGTTCTCTTTTTTCTGTCACCCGGCTCCTCCTCAGAGGCTAGCTGTAACTCAAGCCGTGATTCTTTTCCTTCCCTTATCCCATCTCCGCCATAGAAGATGCAACTTCCTCCCTAACTCTTTGGTTCTCCCGCCCTTCTCAGCCAGGTTCCAGATGAATTGACTCGTACTTTGGCTAAAGCACTCTTATCTTTCCACTATTGCTTTGCCATGGCCTTTCTTCCCCTATTCTACCCCCCCCTCTCGTTCCACCTCTTCGAAGTTGTCACCCGGACTCCCCTTTCTTCCAAGGATCGGGCTCAGTTTCTTCTGCCTCATTATCTGACCCTCCCCGTAGAAAAAATATCCAAGCGGATTTTGACTACCCTCCTACTCTTTTTTTCCCTCACAGATTAAAGCCCTGTCACCTTTTTTTCCTTCCTATCCTCCCCCGGTTAGCATTGCTCAGCTGCACACCTTCAGACCCCGTTGTTTTCCTCCCCTGAGATCTACCGCTGAGGATCTAGCCCTCTGTTCCCCCCTCTCCCTTTGCGTGTCCAAAAACTCTTTCTCCTCCTTTTTTGGGTACCCTCTTCCGGTCAGGCATCAGCCACTTTTCCTTTTAGAGAGTCTGGTATTTCCACTTTGGTGTGTCGTGCCCCGCTCAGATGGAGAACTTTTCTTTCCCCTCCATCTTTCCCTCACTTTTTTCCTTTTCCGCACGTTCCCCTTTTCCATTCCAGACCACCAGAGTTTTCCCTTTTGCTTTTCCACTCCGGTGTTTTGGACTTCTTGATGGCCCCTGTGTCTTAGCCGTAAGACTTTTTTTCTCTTTTCCTTCCCTCCGACATTTTCAAGTTAGTTTGCTCAACATAGACCTTCCAAGGAGTTCCTTTCTCTCCTTAGAGGTTCTTCGAGCCCCCCCTCCTTCTCCTTTTCCCTCCCTTGACCCATTTCCCTTAAAGGGTCTGGGCCAATTTGCCCTTTTCGTACGCCGAGCTAGTTACTCCCTCTTTCCATCCTTTCTTTGGAATTCCTTGCGTGAGGTTCTTTTTTTCGTTCTTCCTTTTTTTCCCGAGGGTGTATTGTTCTAGATAACATCCTTATTTTTTGTACTTCCCTCTTCCCTGAAAACCTTTTCCTTTCAAGGGGGCTCCTATTTCCCAGCGGACAGTATATAAGCTTTCTTTTTTTTACCCTTCTCTGTCCCCCTTCCCTGCACATAAAAGCTCCGGCCGACCCCGTTTTTTCCAAGACCCCCCCTCCTTTAGCCCGCCGAAGCACTCCTACCCCACCCCCTTTCCTTTTCTATTTCCGAACAGGATGAGCGTCTCTTAATTCGGATTTACCACAATCACCGACAGGTTCTTTTTTTCCCATACTGCTCGTGCTTGACTCTCTCGCCCCCCTTACTTCGACCTCCCCCCCTTTCACCCCGTTTCTTTAGGTCGCTTTTTCTTTTTAATCTTTTTTTTTGACGCAGTTACCTTGTGGACGACGTTTTCCCTTCCCCCTCTCCACCTTGCCCTCTTCTCAGAATCCTCCCTGCCTCTACTCCCCTCTTTTTGCTACCCCTCCTCCTATTATGAGTAGAGGTCCTAGGTTCATACTACTTTTTCCTCTAGTAAGTTGGTAGTGTCCTTTTTAGATCCCCCTTCTCGCGCCCCCGGCACCCAGCGCCCTTCCCTGGCTTCCGTTTTTGAGATTGAAGGAAAGACTTCATCCTTTTTTATTGTTCTCTTCAAACGAGGCCCGAGCTTTTTCTTTTTCCCTCTCCTTCCGACGGCTCGTCCGCCTTTGCTTCCTCCCCCTCTGTCCTTTCTCTGGCTGAAGGAAGATCGATCTCTTGCTTTTCTGTCCCCAGCCTCTCCAACGAGACTCTTTTTTGCAGCGCGGCCTGCCCTTCCCTTCCCCCCCCTGCGCGCACTCCCCTTTTTCCTTCTTTTTTTCCCTCCCCGCTTCTCATCCTCCCCCCAGATTCTGTTTCCGAGCTGTTCGGCGTCCTTTCCTTTCTCACGCATCTGAGCTCCCGTCCTCTTTTCGACACCTAATTTTCCTGAACGGCAGTCTTGACTCTCCGACTGTCGTCCCCAGGCACTTGAGCGTCTCGAACGCCATATCTCCTATTTCCTCCTATGCGTTTGCGAGCTCCACGAGTGCATGGTTCCTCTTCGCGAAGCCTCCCTCCCCTTCCAGCTCCCTCTTTGTACTTCAAACCTCGTGTACGGATCTCTTCCGCGTTTTCTCACTCGCCCTGGTGCGTCCCCCTGAGGGCGATGTCGCGCGGGAGACCGTGCTTCTTTCTGTGTTTTTTCTAGGTGTCTAAAGGTACGCAAGCCGCTCCTTGGGTGGTCGTCCCCTTTTTCCGCCTCCCTTCCCCTGATCTTTTGAGTATGTCAGAGATCGTTAAGAGTAACATGCGTTTTTGTTTTTCTTCCCTTGCGTTACTGATCTTTTTTCGCTCTTCACCCTCCCCCTAACCTTCACGCTTCAGGGGACTTTTGGCAAGCAGATTGCCCGATTCCCCTGGCCCTTCCTTCCTTCGCCCTAAAAAGTCGCCGAGTTTTTTGGGTTTTCGTCGTGGCCTTTCTTTATCCTTTGTTCCACGTTCCCCAGAGATGTTTTCCGCTTTCTTCCTTTCAGCTCTGAATTTGCTTAGTCACCTTCCTAGTGGGAGGTATTGCACGCCGTTTTCGTCTCCCTCTTTTGGAGCCGAGACGCGCTGAGGTTTCTCTTCATGTCTTCTCTCCCTCGCCCGTTCCTTTTTTACTTGACGCCCTTAGGGAAATAAGCTTTCACTTCTTGTTTTCACGTTATCTTTCACCCCAGTTACCTGGAAGAAGAGAGGTTCAGTCTTTTTGGACATCGGTCAGGTGGTTCCCCGGTCATTACTTCCTCCCGTCTCCCTGAGAGTCTCTCCCCTGGCGGGAGTGCTGGTTTTTTGGGGTTGTTCGTTTTTAGTTTTTTTTGTTACGGGATTTTCGGACGGGAGTTTGTTATTTTTCTTTTTTCTTGGGAGTCCGAGGGGATTGGTTCGCCCCCTCCAGAATCCTTTTCCTCAAACCAGGGAGAGAAGGTTTTTATTTTTGAACTCCCTTCCTCGTAGGGCATCGCCTTCTTGCCCCTTTCCATATTTGGGTATAAACAAAGCCCTAAACTCCCCCTCTCCCGTCTCTCTTTTCCTCACTATGGACATCCTTTTCTCAGTCTCTGTCGTGAAGATTCTGGTAGTCGCCGACTTCCTCCCCAGAGTTTCTCACTTGCACCGCTTCGGGATTACCCCCCATCTCTCTCCGTCTTCTCTGGTGGAGATGTTGAGACTGCCTTTCCCTATGTCCCTGGCGATTCGACGACGGGCGAGACTCATGTTTCCCCATTTTTTCCCCTCCTTTCCCGAAGTACCTCTAAACAGGCCCGTGCCTCTCTCCTACTCCGGGCAGTTTTTTGTTCATTCCTTCCTCTTTTCTGCTAGGTTCGGATTTCGACTTCATCCCCCCCCCCCGATTTGGTGCTCCTTAAGCGCGATCACTCACGCACAGCGGCGGTACCCTTTTTTTGATGCTCTCCCTCTACGGCCCCACGGGAAACCCTGACTCAGTTCCCAATCTCGTTGCCTCTCCCTTTGGGCGATTTCAGTCGACCCAGCCGGTAGCCGCTTTCTTTACTCTTAGACAGGGGGGTGCTTTTTTGTAAGGCGTGCGAGCTTCTTTTTTCATGTTCCCTCCTTTGCTTCCAGCCAGGCGACAAGACGTGCCTTGTCGGTCTTTGTTATTCCTTCCCCCTCGGTTCTCCTTTTCCAACAGTTTTATTTTTGGACGCATTTGTATCTTTTTTACTCCTGACATGCTTCGCCTTTTTTCCATTATCATTGCCGCGCCCTCCGGCTGTCCCCTGATCCTTCCCCCCCTCTGCTGGCGTTCTCTTGCCTTGATTACCAACTCCTTTCCCCCCGAGTTTTCCTTTTTCGTCGACACGAGATTGATAGCAGTTTTCCTTTCCCTTTTGCCCTCCCGCGGAATTATACAGTTGCTTATTTTTTATGGTTTTGATCGTTCTCTGTGCAAGAACGCGAGTCACCCTCGGCCTCCCCCCCCCTCCTCCTCTTTTCCCTCAAGGCGAGTCTGTCGAAGATTCCCCCTCAATCCCGTCCTTTTTTTGAGACCTACTGCCCTGATGTTTTTCCCCCCCCACTCCCCCCGTGATGTTTCTCCCTTAGGAAGCTTAACCCCTCTTTACTTTTTGGACCGTTGAATAAACTGCCTTCTTTTTTCAATAATGTCGTTTTCTTGTGTTGCCTCCTCGCGAGGTTTTTTATCTCCATGTTCTGGCCGGATGGTGTAGTTCCTTCAGTCCTTTTTTCCCCTCTCTTGTCATCTTCTTTCTCTTGGCTGCAAGACGTGATCCGCTTTTTATCTATAGTCCGACGAGCGCGCCCCTTCGTCCCCTTCTTTCCCTGAGGTTTCTCCCCTCGATCAGTTCCCCAGCCGTCCCTTTTTAGCTCATCGGTTTGACGATCGCTCTATTGCTTCGCGCCTTCCCTGGTCCCAGGCAAGAACGCATATGAGGTCACCTAGGTATTTTCTTGTTCCCCCTCTTCGGAAAGGCTCTTGGGAGCATCTTGTGTCTCCTCTCGTTTGCGAGACAATGAGGACCCACCCAACATACCCATTTCCCGTTTAAAAACGGGTTACGTGTTCCCAACGCAAGAACGCACTGCCCCTCCCCTGCCCCCCAATAGTCTTCTTAGAAGTACTTCTCAAAACCTCCTCCCCCCTGCTTCCCTCTTTATGCTACCTTTCGGGATATATAAAGTCTCGTAGTACCCAGACTCTCGGTGATCTTGCCCACCTTTTCAAGAACTCGTTCTAGGGAAAGTGGGAGCTTTTGATCGGTCAATTCATTCCCCCCTAGTTTTAGGTCTGGAGCCTCGGCCATCTCAACTGTTTTACATGCGGGTCTTGACCCTTTTTCCTTCCTCCTTTTCGCCTGCGAAAGGCTTTTCCTTGCCCCTTTCCCCCCTTCCAGTAACCCTAAGGCTGACAGTTTATTGAGTTCATTTCCTTCCCCCTTGGTAAATGTGATGGGTCACAATTTCGTGTTTTTCGCCAGTAGTTATCCTTCCTTTTTTTTAGTCAGGCTTAAGGTCGTCACTGTGCACTCATTTCCCTTCCTTCTCCCCTTTTCTAAGGCAGCTTACCATCCCCTCTGATGTCGTGATTCCCCCCCCCCTGCCCCACTCGTCCCTCTTTTCAACGTTCGAGAAACGGTGATCGGCTCTATCCCCCGTGTCTAAGACTTAATAGAAGAACTCTCTCACTTCTTTTCTAGGGTCCCCCGGATAGGGGCCCCTTCTTTTGATTGTTTTTCCCTCTCTTTTTTCAACGGCTATCTGTTTAAAGTTTAGTGACCCCTTTTGGCAAGCCATAGTGCAAGCCATCGTCCCAACTTTCCCTTGGCAGGCTCCCCTGCCAATCTTTCTTCCTCCCCAGTGCTTCTACCTTCCAACTTGCAGCAAACACTGATTTCCCACACCTCACCTGTCTCCGACCTGAACTAAGAACACTTCCCCCAGAATTTCCCGAGCCCCCACCCCACCCCTGACCGTCTCCTGTAGCCCTTTCTACCTCTAGTTTTTTTTTTGCCTATCCCCCACCACTTTTCCAAGAAAGAGTTTTTTGTTCCTCTCCTGCCTGTCTGCGCCAGAACTAGTTTTTCTCCTCTTTGCAACAGATAGGTAGACTGATTTTCTTTTTTTTTCCCGCCGCCCTCCCTGGAGTGCGTGTTCGAGTCATCTTCCCCGTCCTCCCAGCTCTTATATTGATAGCCAGCTGCTTCCGGCGTGCGATACCTCTCGCCCCCTTCGAGTTTTTTATTCCCTCTCAGCATTTTTTCCGCGGACAGGCCTTTTGTCGTTTACCAGATCCCTCTTAATCCCTTCCCCCCTTACCGTTTCCGCTTTTGCGACGGTGGTGTGTTTCGGTCGGCATTTTTCTTTTAGGCGGCATTGTTTACCCCCTTTCCCGATCCCTGTCTCGGCTTGCCGTCGATCTCTCCTTCGTCCCTCCCTTGCTTTCCCCCGCTTTGTCTCTCGTTAGCTCCGATCTGGACAGGATTTTTTTGCTCCTGGGCCGACCATTTTCTGAAGCGCTTTGTTTTTGACTTGAGCCGCGCCTTCCGTAGAACTCTCTCCTCCCCCCCCGGTCCCTTCTCCGTTTTTCCTAGAGTGTTCGGGAGTTTTTACAGTTCCTTTTTTTGGTCCGTTCGCAATCCACGCTAGCGACGATTCCTCCTTTGCGTGCCCTCCTTTCTGAACCTGTTAAGAACGGGGTTATGAGTAGCTTTTTTTTTAGCTTCCCCCTTGCGGCCCCCTCCCTTATCCTCCGTTTGTTGTTTCGATTGCCTGTTCTGCTCCTTTTTTTTCTGGTGGACTTTCTTCTGATACGCCCCTCTGTCCCCTTTCCCTCTCTCGTTGACAGACCAACTAGAGGATCGCTGCTCCTTTTTAATTTTTTCCTCTATTTAAACCTTTGAATTTTCCCTTAAGTATCGTACGTAGCTTTTGAGAAAGTTGCTTTCTGTTTCTTGCTTCGGGGGGAGCTTTCCCCTGTACTACACTCTTTTGTCATTTCCTCTTTTGTCTGTCGCCTTAGTATCTCCGCAGATCGTCTGTCTCATCTCGCCCTCGATTTTACCCCCCTTTTTTTTCTGCGCGTTAGTAACTTTCCTGCTCTTCCTTTTTCTTTCAAAAGCCCCTGCACTACCCCTACCCCTATCTTTCCGTTTTGGATCTCTTTTGTCCGCGTGGAGGTAGCCTTTTTTCGGTTTCAATCTCACCCCTTTGAAGAGGCTGGTTCGTAGCGCAGGTCATCGATCTTCTGGCCACCTACCACGAGCTGTCGCGTCTACCTGCTTTATTCTTGTCCCCTGACGCTCTGGGCTACCAGGTCGTCTTGTAGTCAACAACTTTTTGGCGATGCGACGATGCCCCCTGCGGGGGAGGGCTTTCGTCTCTCCTTCCCCCCTCCGGGAAAGGGACTGCCTGCCTTTCCTCCCCCCCAGCTCCCCTACCGATGAAGCTGGACGGTTTTTCACTCTGCCTCTCCGGCTTTTCTCCGAGCCCGTTTTTCCCTTTTGATTTCCCGGTGCTGTGATGTAAGTCGGTCGATCCTTTCCTTTGATCGAAGTTCAGGGAGCTGCGGGTGTTTTTTTTTCTTTGTCGGATAGGCTTGCGGAGATTGCTGGCCTTTTCCTTTCCTTCTGGGCCTTTTTTCGGAGCGGGGCTTTCTTGAGAAAACTGCCCCCGACCCCCCTTTGGCCCCGGCGGACGGTTTCGATTGGCTTTTGAATGCCTTCAGTCGTGCTTTTTTCGAGAACTGACCTCTCTTTCCGTTTTTTCGGACCCAAAATCCCCCCCCCTCCTCCCCTCCTACATTTTTCTCTTTTCCCCCACCCAAAAGAGACGTTTCCTTTACTCGAGATTTTTCGCTTCCTTCATGTTCTAACTCACTGCGACCGCGCTTCGTGCCATGGATACCTCGTCTGATCGACTTCTCCCTTCCCTCCACTTTGATTCGGGCCTTTCTCTTCGATTTTGGCTGACGGACCTTGTTTCTCGCCCGTCCCATTTTTCTCCTCTGATGACGGGATCCTTCCCCTTCTTGCCCGCTCAATGTTGCCAGAGAGTCCTTAGCTCCGTCACCGTCAGATCACGTATTGTTTGTTACCTGTTCACCCCTTCAGTGAAGCCTAATCCCCTCATCCTTTCTCGGTTCGGATTGCGTTCAACCCCACTTTCGCGGTTTTTTCGTTTGAGATGCCCTTTTTACTCCCCCTCACGAGGACAGCTTACGTTTTTCCCTCCTGCAGTCTTACCCTCCTCCCCCGTGACTCCCCCCCCCCGCTCGTTGTTCTAATCGTCCTTCTCCGATTTTTCTCCCTGGGAGATTGTCATTCTCGCCCTTTCTCTCTTTTTTTTTTTTGCTGACTTGTGTTTAAGGCGACGAGCGCGCTTTTTTCCGTTTCATGCTTTTTCGCGTCCAGACTTCGGCTCGGGTCGCGGGACCCCGTGTTGACCTTATCAAAGCGCTTTTTATTTTTTTTGTGCATTTTTTTCCCCACCCCCCCCCGCGTCTTTCCCGCTGGCGCCCTTCCCTCTTTGCGACGTGTCCTCGACTAGTCCCTTTAGGATTGCGTTCGTTCCCCTTTTCCCCATGCCCTTAGATGGCAATTTTCCTCGGTTTGTCTCCGTCCCCTAATTTTTTAACCGACTTTTTTTTTCATCGACCGGTCTTCTTCTGGGAACTGTCGATTCCATTTCTTTCCTTTTTTGCTGTCGATGTCATCGTTAGTTTCCCTACCCTCCACTGTCTTGAGGCAGCACACGTCTTCTCCGTCCGTTTTCCAATCCCTTTTTTTCTTGTTCATCAGAGCGCTCACCTTTGCCCGCCTCGAGTCTCATCCCGACTGATGGGCCCCCCATCCCTCTACACACGTTGATGTAGTCTCACTTTCTTCCTTTTTTTCAACACTCTTTTTAATCCCCCTCGATGCTGTTTAAAGATTTCGGTCCCTTTTTCCTAAATTTCAGATTTCCTTGGTTTGCATCAGGCGGATGCCCTCATCATCTTGCTTTCTTATGGATGGCGCTTAGTCTCGTCCGTCGTCTTAATTCCGAGGCCCTTGCCTAATCGCACTTTTTTTTAGTCTTCGTCGCGTCATCCCCTAAAATTAGCACCTTTTCTTTATTCGTGCTCTTCTCTTTTTTCTCAGGCGATGATGCTAGCAGGCTAGGGACCCCGCCCTTAGTTCGCTTGCCACCTGTAAATCTGCTGTTTCCCCCTCCCCCCCCCCTCACAGACGCATGAGTTACCCTGAGTCGACTTTACTCCGCCTTTCGGCAAGGATCGCGGCGCCGCTTTTTGCCTTCTCAGATTGCCCTTCCCCTTTCAAATCCTCCCCCGAGATTGGATACCAAATTTCCCCAATTCTCCCCCCCCCCGCGCACGCATAACCTTCTTTCCGTCTCCCTTTTTTTCGTCGGTCTCGACGATAGAGCCACCGCCCCCCCCCGTTTCTTGCTCTACCTCTTTTTTGACTCTCACGTCTGGTTCGACCGGTGGCGAGGTCCCCCCCTGATTTTTCGCTTTTTTTCCCTTTTTTTGCGTGATGTTGCATCCCGCTACCAAGTACTGTCCCGGTCTGGAGTTACTCGCGATCTCAACCCTTATCCCCCCCCCCCGAATTTCACTCCCTCTGCGGGTTTTATACTTGTGAATCCCTCCCTCCTCACGCCTTCGCTCTTTGTCCCCCTTCTCTTTCGACTTTTCCGACAACAACTTTCCACGTCTCTGAGTGACCCTTTCTTGGACTTCTGGTTTTTCCCCAACTTTTATTTTCTTTTTTTTTCTTGTCTTAGGCGATAGACAAGGTTCGCCGACGGCCCTAGGGTCCCTTCCAGGTCTTGATCCCTTTTTTCACAGGAGCCTTCCGATAGACTTCGTTCGTTTTCTTTCGCTCACTGACGTGATAATTTGTGTTCCGGCCCCCCCCGCTTTCCGAAAACATGTGTCCCCGATCCTCCCCCTAGTTCCTTTTTCCTGCACGAGATCGATTCCCCCTGCTTCTTAGCTTGCCTGCCCTGGGCCGTTTTTGAGGGAGGTGTTGCATGAGAAAACTTCCCACTATTCCCTCTCTCTTTATGCTTTCCTTTTGAGGAAAGGTTCCATATTTGTTCCTAGATTTTTTTTTGAATGCGTTCCTTTCGTACTTTTGGTTCCCCCCCCTGCTCGAACTAAAAACGGCCCCTACTCCAATCCCTATTTTTTGAAGCTTGTTCAAAGACAAAGCCCATCCAGGTCCCCCTTTGCCAGAGCAAACCACGCACGAGACTACCTCCCGTACCTATCTCCCCTTCTTTCTCAGTTCCTCGAAGCCTTTCCCTTTCGCAAGCGTCCGAACATCCTATTGCTATGCCGTCATATAGGTTGTCCCTACGTCCACCTATTCCACAACCTTTTTTTATGATTTTTCAGAAAAATGTGAGTACCCGTTAGACGGCTGTCCAGCGCCCACTAGAACAAGTCTCGGTTCCTTCCTCTTTCCTATCTATCTCCCACGCGTGAGATACCATCTTTTTCTCCTCACTTGAGCCGGAGAAGATTGCTTGCCCATTCAACTCCATCCTCTCAGTGGTAGTGGCCACCCCCACGATCCCGCCCCCCCGGAGTCCCTGCACCAGATCCGCGGCCATATTTGGGGTTTTTTTCCGGCTGGTTTCAAACGAGCGGCATTTTTCCCGTTGCGCCGATCGTTCCTTTTTTATTTCCATTTTTTTTTTTTTTTTTTTTTTATTCGTCTTTTTTATCCTACTTTCCTTAGTTCGTCCCTCGAGACTGAAAACCTTAATCCTAGTTTGAACTTTTTCTTTGATGGATCCTCTTAGTTCCTTCCGACTCCCACCGAGGTAAGTTCGCCTGGTCCTGTCCTTATCATTTCGAGAGCGAAGAAATCACCGAGCCTTTCCACGCGATCTTCCGCTCCCCTCGAGCTCTCATTCCTTCCTTCTTCTTCAGTAGACTATGAACTCTAGACACGATAGTTCCCTACCGGTCGCTCCTGTCTCCCTTTTGATGACGCAGGGAAGCAAGTCTGAGTTCTTTTCGGCGTTCCCCAAGGCAACTCGTGGTCTCTTTCCTAATCCCATTAGCTCTCTTCCTCATAAAGTTTTTTGTTTAGAGCCCTGCTTTCGCTACCCCGCCCGATTGTTCTTTTACTGCGATTAATAGAAACGTTCTGACAGTTAACTCGCTTCTAGCCCCCAGAGTCGTCTCTTCGCGTTCATCTGTGCTACTCCGAGGGCCAGCTCTGCAGATCTTCGATTTCCCTTCTGCGCTAGGAGACCGTTCTGTGGGTCTCGTGGCCTCTTTTAAGGTTTCCAGGTTCAAAGCAGCTGTCATGCCGTCTGGTCCCCAGTTGGTCATAGCTCTCCGCCTGATATGGCGCTGTCCTGTCCCCGCCCGAGTCTCAACGGTTTCTTTTTTCTTGCTGTTTCTCGGCCGAGTTCTCGAGAGATCTCAGTACATCCCTCCCGGTATTCGGGAATCTGGTTTGGTTCCAGGATGACATCTCCTTTCTGTTCTTTCCTTTCTACCCCCCCGCCCAACAACAGCTCGCCGGGAGCTTTGCTGCCGGCGCTTTTGCGATGTGATCCCCCCCCCACCCTTCAGCTGTTAAGCTAGGACCTGCTTTGGATAGCCCTCCAGGCTAAAAGGTCGAGAGGGTTGGATGATGCTTCTCTTAGCGCGAGCTGGCCATTCTATTCCTTGCGTTTTCGATTCTTGCGGTCGCTATTATCTCCAAGCGTCCATGACATTTGGCTTTTTCGCGACCCTAAGGAAAGGATAGTTTTTTGCTTTTGCGGTCTCCTTTTTTTTTTACTTTCGCAGCTTCTTTTTCAAGCACGTGCGGAGTATTGTTTGTGGCCCTCATACGTTTTTTGTGCCTTGTGGTGTATAGTTTCTGAGCCTGAACTGATTCGCAGTCTCTCTCCCGCAATTCTCTTTGCAGGTACACTCTGCTGTTTGAGGGAGCTGGATTTCTTTTGACGGAGGCTTGATAGTTCCTCTTGTGTCCGGTTCTTTCGGCAGGGCGTTCTTGTGTGTTTTGGTTTCCAGGGGGGCGGAGTTGTTGATGAAACGTGATATTACGCCCTTTTTTTTTTTATAGGTCACTGCATGTTGATTGACCCCCGGTCTAGTGTGGGAAAGGCTGCGTGACTCTGTATGTTTTTGATTTCTTTTCCCCCCGGAAGGTTCTTATAGAAAAAGCCCCTTTCGAGACAGAGTAGTAGGGGGCGCCCTAAGCCCCAATAGCCCAGGAAGTTCTGCTTTCGGATGCCTTTTTCTTTTGAGCATATACATTTTTTTTAGTTCGACCCCTTTCATTGTTGCTTTTAAGCGTAGGGATCGACTCCGCCCTCTTCCCTCTCTCGTCCCGCTTGCTTGACGACATTTTGATTCCTTCCGATCCTCCATAAGGGCCTTCCATGTCGACAGTGTGACCCGATGGGGACCATACACTTTTCCCCTTTTGCACTCCTTTTTCTCCGATCATTGCCGGAAGTGTTGTTCTGTTTTCAGTCCCCATTCATTTCACTTCCCCGAGGTTCGTCTTCGTACTTCACACCGTCTATTCTAGCTTGATCGTGTGTTTTCTTTGGTTTTTTCCAGACCAGCGGAGTCGGCAGACTATGTTTCCGGACTTCCCCTTTCCTTCAATCGGACCCCTCATAAGCTCCTACACTTTGTTTTGATTCCCCCTCCCCGTGGGGTGGTTGGCGAGTTTCTGCGATGCGACACCTTCACGGGAGAAGACCCTGTTCGCTTGGGTATCTTTCTCTTTCTCCTTTTGCTCCTTTTTCGATCGCGAATAGGCGACTGATTCGACTCCCGTGAAGTTCGGCGGTCACCTTGCGGGCTGGGGTCCCCTGTGTCCCCCCTTTCTTGGGTTCTGTTATCAAACTCTCTAATTTTTCCGTTTTGTCTTTTCATTGATCTGCTGATAAGGAAGTCCCTCGACTGACTCTGCGTTTTTCAATCGATAGGTTCAACTGCCTTGTGAGTGTTCGGCTTGTCCCTCGGACGTTTCCCGCACGGGTTAAAGGCGCCTTTTTTCTTTTCTTCCCCGAGGATATCTAGTATCAGCCTTTACGATTCGTTTTTTTTCTTTAAGTGGTATCTCCGTGTTCCCTTTTACCACAAAGGTGCGGGGCTTCCCTTCCGTCTGATTTTTCGTTCGTTAGAGAACGCTGAATACATCTTTGCCCTTCGGATTCTGCTGTTCAAGTGATCTCCCTCCCCCCCCTCCTCCCCTTTCTTATCATACGCATTATTCAACCCACTGTCCTGGCAATTTTTTTTTTATTTTTTCTTTAGGAAGCTC
>Ga0179593_1636497_pt1 | contig 15119 bp, 18 predicted proteins | sample CZODoug2_1_08_16_FD_185931 | JGI IMG/M metagenome (GOLD analysis project Ga0179593, IMG submission 185931) | Vadose zone soil fungal communities from Angelo Coast Range Reserve, California, USA - CZODoug2_1_08_16fungal (PacBio error correction) | ecosystem: Environmental > Terrestrial > Soil >... | reverse complement strand
GACCACGAGCAGGGGTCGACGCCCGTGCCTTCTTTTTCTCCTTTCTCCGAGGCGACGTGGTCGAGGATGAAGGACTGCCAGCGCTTTCCTTCCCCTCTTTCTTCCCTCCCCGGACCCAATTCTCCGATTCGACAGCTGGCCGGAACGAAGAAGGGATGATCCCGACTCCGCCCTCTTTTTTCCTTTTCCTCCTCCTCCGGATAAAGCCAGAGGAAGCACGCCATCTCCCTTCTTCGAGGCTGGTCTTTTTTTCACCGCGGGCCTTCCGTATCGCGCGGCCAATGCATTCTACAGTGCGTGAACATCCCCCCTCTTCTTTTCCAGGAGACCAGAGCAGGTTCCTTTTTTTTTTTTTCTGGCAATTTCTTTCGCCCCCAGATAGTACAGCACGATCAGCACTGGCTCTTTTGGGGGGAACGAGCGCGCTCTTCCTTTGTCATCTGGCGTGAATCCCCGAGCTGTGGAGAGGCAGCGGTCTTTTTTCCCTTCTCTGCCCTCGACCAGAAATATCCCGCCGTTCCTCCCCCTCCCTTCTTTTTTCTCTGTCTACCCTTTTTCTCCACACGTCACTGGCTTAACTCAGAAGCCGTTCTGCCACTGCCGTGCGTCCCCCAGTTCCCCCTTCCTTCCCCTTTTCCCCCTCAAATCAGGGCAAAAACAAGGAAGCAGAGGGTGCTCTTTCTCCTTTTTACGGGTCCTTTCTGCCGGGTTCGTCTGCGTGAACTGGTGAATGGAGCTCCCGCCCCCCCCCCTTTCCCCCCTCCATTCTGAAGAAAAGAAAATTGAGCGCTGATTTTTCTCTTTCCCTCGGACTGGTTCTTTGTACCAAGAAGACCGACAACGGTTCCTTCCCCCCTTCTCAAGGCATGACGGTCTTTCCCCGATGCCTCAGGTCCGCAGCGACAATCCAGGCACTCGTCCCCTCATTTTTCCCCCCTCCCTCCGGGCTGTTAAGCGCGGGCCCTTTTTCTTTTGCCCCTCTTTCCGGATAGAGAGAACTCTCTTTTTCTTCCCACGAAATTCTGAAATACTCTCCTCCGACCCTCCACACCGACTGGCGGCGAGCTCTCCCCTTTTCCGCCAGGAGGAGAGATGGCTGGGGATTTTCTTTTTTTCCAACCCCTTTCCCTCAGGTGGGTAGTCCCGAGCAGTAAAGAGTCAGCCGTCCCTTTTCCTGTGCGAACAGAATATCCTTTTATGCTTCAGCTTCTGACACATCGATAAAAGAGTCCCTTTTCCCCTCTTCCCCTATTAAAAGGAGGTTACGCGATGGCCCTTTTTTCGGCGCGCAAATAATGACCTTTCTTTCCCTTTCTTTTGAGTAGAGAAATATAGACCTTCCTTTTCTCCTTTTGACCTTTTTTCCTCTGCCTGGACGCAAATGGACGACATCACTCCTCTTTCATAATGGTAGAGACGTCACCCCCCTTTCCCCCTTCCCCTTTTAAATTCACTCCCTCGCTTGGTCAAAAAAAGGCGATATCTTTTTTTCTCTCTCCCATTGAAGGAGGGAGGCGTCTCCCTTTCCAGGGCATCCCCACTCTGACAGGAGGAATAGACCCCCCCCTCTCCATCATGTAAGATGGCGCCCCCTTCTTCTTTTGGTAACTTTCCGCAAAGAAGACGTCCCCTTTCTGATAAGAATCCCTCCCCCCCTAGCTGGGGCGATACCCCCTCTCTTCCCTTTGAGGGGTTCCTTCTGAAGTGTGTGGTGAGGTAAGGAGTTCTCTGGGGAAGGGAAAAAAGCAGGTCCCCCCCTCTCGAGTGGTTCCTTTATGGGCGCCTCCGAGTTGACTTTGTCCCTTTTTCGATGACACCGTGCAAGTTAATAGATAACGTCCGTATTTTTTCCCTTTTTTCCCCTCTGACAGGGCTCACTTTTTTTTCTCTTCCTTCGTCCCGTACAGCAGGGTATGGATCGCTCATACCGTGCCCGCCCATTTTTCTTCCCTCCCCTTACCCCCTCTCCAGGACTCCCGAGACCAGCTGCTGTTTTTCCTTTTTTTTCCCCCTTTTTCCCTTTCTTCCCCCCGCCGCTCCAGCTTCCCCTTTCGGTGGCGAAAACGTACGGCCAACCGGTCGCGCCACAGGTCTTCCTTCCTTTTTTTCCCCTCGATCAGCAGATAGTAATGCCGGTCTGAAGCATCCTCCTTCTTCCCTTTCTTTTCCTGGAGATTGTGCCCTTGTTGAGTAAAAGGTCGTCGTGTCCTCCTTTCTTCAGGGGTCGTGACCCTGGTCCAGAGCGTTCACCTCTCTTTTCCCTTCTCCCTTTTCCCTGTATACCGGCCACTCCGCTGAGCGGGTGCTCGGCGAGCACGGTGCCTCTTTTTTTTCCTCCTCCGACCGGTCCGGGAAAAGTTCTTTTTTGTAAATAATGCCCTACTTTTTTTTTTTCGCGATGAGGCAGGGGGAATGTACAAGGATTTTCTCCCCCCTTTTCCCTTCCCTTGGTAGTAGTGGATGAGGACTCCCCCCTCCTTTTTCCCTCGATCCCACCAGCGAAGTGCTGGCCCTTTTCCCTTGAGGGATATGAGAGGCTTTCCCCTTACTCTTTTTTGGACATTCTTTTCCCTCTTTCCCGCGAACATGGAGTCCTTCCCTACCGGGGTAAGCAACCCCTTTTCCCCTTCCATTACTTGCCTTGGGCGTATCTTCTTCAAGAAGGCGAGTACGATCTGTTCTCCCCCCCTTTTTTTTTTTCATTCGTGCAGAAGACTCAACCACCCCCCCTTTTCCCTTTCCTTGTCTCCTTTCTTCGCGCCGCTGGCCGAGATTGGACAGAGCGCCTTTTCTTCCTTCCTCCCCCTCAGTGGTATAGGGAGTCCTGGTCCTTTTTTTTCCCAACGGTTTTTCGGGCACGGTAGGAGAGATACAGACCCTGATGGTACGGGCAGGTCCCTTTTCCTTTTTCCCCATTCTTCGGCGTGCAATGTAAGGAGAGAGTATCGCCCTCTTTTACTTCCCCCCCCCCCTTTCTTTCTCTATAGAGTCGGACCCCGGCTGAGGGATTCATAAAGTAAATCGGGTTCTTTCCTTTCCCCCTTCTCCGATTTCAATCACTTTTTTTTTCCGTCACACCCTGGCAGACAAAGGCCGGCAAGGTTCCCTCTGGTTTCCCCAGATAAAAAGGGATTTTTTTCAGACTTCCTCTTGGCTGGAGGACAGCGGACTTTTTTCCTTTTTTAAAGGCTTGGAGCTCTTTCCCCTTTTCTTTAGTTTGCTCCCCTCGACGCGAAAGTGAGGACGGGTTCTAATGAATCTTTTCATGATCTCGCGGGGGTTTTTCTTCCGTTGAAATGTAATTGTCCTCCTTTCCTCTTTTCTTTCGTAGTATTTCCCCCCTTTGCGTTTCAGGCCGAGGAAAGGACGGAGTGGAAGGCCCTTCTTTTCATCCAGATGAAACAATGCGGTCGTATCTTTTTCTTTCTTCTTTTTTTTTCTACAGGGTAATATGAGAAGAGATCCGGCGGGCCTCCCTTTCCCTGGATCGGTTTCTTTTTTTTTTCCCCTTTTGTCTCGCTTTTTTTTCCCCCTACCGGCTAGTCGTGTGCGCACAGGGGCAAGGTTCTTCTTCCCCTGGACGGCGGGAGCGGGACTTCTTTTCCCCTCCCCCCCCCCCCTTCTTTTCCATACAGACCGGTGGCCAGGCTGTTTCCCTTTCCCCTTTTCGGCAGGGAAGGATTCTGGAAAACACTCCTCGTGTTTGCTTTCCTCTCTGGACAGAGAGGAATTTGCAGAATTTAGTGTCCCCTTTGGGAAAGAATATAGATAAGGAAAGAGTTTCCCATTCTCTTAAGACCTGTTTTTTCTGCTTTCCTCTGGCGCCGCGTGAAAGGTGCGGGAAGAGTGCCTGCATTTTTTTTTTCCCTTTCCCCTTCTTTCATCTGGGGAGGAATGGTACTCCTCCCTCCTTTTTCCTCTTTTGGCGGATCCCCAATTTCCTTTCCGCTTCTCTGGCCGCCCGCCGGGACGCGCCGGATCCCCTTTTCTTTCCCCTTTCTTTGCGGCAGAATGGCCGGACGGATTTATATGTGTTTTTCTCTCCTTTTTTCCTGACTGTTTACTCCAAATTACGTCCGGATCAGGCGAAGCACGGGGCGCACCTTTTCTTTTTTTCTTCTTTGATGTAAAGGACATTACGCGGCTCCACCCCTTTCACCCCCCCCTTTCCCGCCACTTTTGGCTTTCCTTTTTTCGCCTCCCTCGGGGAAGAAACGATGCGATTTCCCTTTTTCTTCTCCGGACGGCGGAGGCGGCGGGAGACTCCTTCCTTTTTTTCTTTCTGGTCTTTTTCCTATCCTCTTTCCTCGAAGAATACGATGCCCGCCGCCACATCCTTTTTTTTTTTCCTTCTGAAAACAAGAGAATGAAAGGGCTCCCCCCTCCTTTCTTTTTTTCCTTTTTAAAGCGATACTTCCCCCCTTACTACTGTAGGCGAGGACCCTTTTCTTGCCTGGAAAGAAAAAGCAGACCCTTCCCCTCTTTTCTCTTCGCTGTTCCCTACCTATCTGTTGAGAAGCAGGGGCCGAGCGTCTCCGGTTCTTTCTGTGGTGCAGAGAGTCATAGGCGCCGTGCCGGCTTCCTCTCCTTTTCCCTTTTTTGTGAATCCTGCTCCTCCTCTTTCCTTCTCCCAGGCGGAGTAGGGATAAGACCGGCTGGCGTCACTTCCTTTTTTTTTCTTCCCTTGTGTTACCGAGCTAGGCAGAGGGACCGGCCTTTCCTCCCTTTCTTTTCTTTCGGTCCTTCAGTTCCGTTTCTCCCCCCCCTCTCGCCGGATGCCGAAGTAGAGGCCGCACGGCTCTTCCTTTTTTTTTTTTTCTCTAGATGAAACGAGCAGGTCCGAGAAAAGTGTCTTCCCCTCTCCTTCCCCTCTCCTTCTTTTCCCTCGGCGACGTTTCCCTCTCTTTCTCCGTACCGCGAGGACATGCAGGGCCAGAGGACCGAGCATCTTTCCCTCTTTCTTCGGCAGGCTGGAAGGAAGAAAGAGGGCTGACTTCCCCTTCTCTCTTTTCCTCTGAAGGCTCTTATTCCCGCCGCGACGACCGCAGCGAAGGATCTCGTTCCTCTTTCCTTTTTTTTTCCCCCAGCGGGAAGAGCCGTATAAGCGCGGAACATGAATGCTCCCTCTCTTTCCCCTCTTCCCTAGCCGTTATTCCGGGTTTCTGGGTGCTGGAGCCAGGCAGCGCAGTCCTTTTTTTTTCTTTTTCCTTCCTCCAGAATAGTAAAGAACGATCCGAATCTGGCCTTCCTCCCCTTTCTATTTTTTTTTCAGCGCCATGTTTCTTCCCGCTTTACTTCCCCGCGCTTGTGGCGGCTGCATTTTCTTTTTCCTTCCTTCCTTGCATCGCACTCGACAAGCAAATCCAGCCTTTTTTCCCCTCCCCCTGAGTAGTTCCTCGTCCCTCCCTCGCATCTTTAGGTCCCGAGGTAGGTAGCACACAGTATTTTTTTCTTTCCTTTTTTTCTCCCCCCCTGTAACCAATGGGGTAAATAGTGGAGAAGCGTGACCTTTTTCCCCCCCTCCCCCCCCCCCAGGACCTAGTTTTTTTCCCGGGGCTTCGCCTGTAAGGACGGTATTGAGTAAATTCCTTTTTTCCCCTGCTCATGAAGATAAAGGAATTTATCGTCCTCCCTCTCTCATGTTTGCTTCTTTCTCCTGCCCGCGGAAAGGGAGGGAGGAAAGCACAGAGGGCCCCCTTTTTTTCCTTTGGGTAAGACCAGCCCTTTCCCTTTCCCCTTTTCTTCCCAGGGCTCTCCTTTCCCCCTTCGCAGCGACAAATCACAGGCCACTCGTCCCCCCCTCCCCCCTTCTTTTTTCTCCAGCGACAGGGATGATTAAGCGTGTCCACTTTCCCTTCCCTTTCTTGGATCCCCTTCTTTTAGCGTCTTGCCAGAGCAAACACGAAAGGGTCTCCCTTTTCGGTCAGAGAGGGCAAGGGAAGGTTCCCCCTCTTGGTCATGGCTCCCCCCTTTCATCTCTTTATTTTTCGTCCGGTAGAAAAAAGCATGGACACAGGTCCTTTCTGCACCCCCCTTCTCTTTTTTCTTTCTCCGTCACTGGAAGGTGAGAACGCCGTCCCTTTCCCCCCTTTTCTTCTAGTGGTTTGCTTCCACCTAGATAACCGAGGCACGTTGCCCTTCTTTCTTCTGTTCCGAGATGGACAGATTTTTTTTTTTTTTGTTTTTTTTTCTCTCCGAGCCTCTCCCTAGCCGTGAGTAGGAAAAATATACGCCCCTCTTTTTTTTTTGGACCTGGCATTCAAGGACGGACTTTCCCTCTTCCCCCCCCCTTTTCTTTTTCCACGACGTTACTCCCTCCCTTCCCGGCGTGGAAAAGGACAATTTTTCCCCTTCTTCTTTCTCAAAAGGCCCTCTTTCCCTTTTTCTTTTCCTTTCTTTTCAGGTGCCTTTTTACCGGGGATGCGAGTAAGCACACCTTTTTTTTTTTTTTTTCAGCGAAAGCATGTCGATTTTCCCCCCTTTTTTTCGGTTGTCTCCCTCTCCCCCTGCCAAGCCGCGTCACGTCGAGGATCAAGCGTTCTCCTCCTCTTTTGGAATCTGGGGGATAAACAAGTTCCCTCCCCTTTTACGGCTCTTTTCTTCCGTGTGGTGCGTCTTTCCTTTTTTTCCTCTGTGGAACGCAGGTCGGAGCCGGTTTTTTTTCCCCTTTCTCCCGCCCGAGTGTACCCTTCTCTGGTCCCACATGGAAAGTTCATAGATCACGTCGGTCTTTCCTTTTCTTTTCTTCCCCCCATACGGTAGAAGGGAACAAGGGACCTCCCCTCTTTTTCTCCCTAATCGTTTCCTTACCAGAAGGGTATGGATAGCTCCTTCCCCCCCTCAGTAGAGAAGGCCCCCTTTTTCTTCTCCCTTCTCCTGTTTTTTTTCTTTCCTTTCTCGAAGCGGAAGAGATAGCCGCTGCGCTCTGGCCACCCTTTTTTTCTTTTTCTCACGTCCCGGCCAACCGGTCGCTCCCCTTTTTTTTTCTTTTTCTTCCTTGTTTTCTCCCCTCTGATCAGCAGATCGTAATCGACGTCTGAAGTGCCTCTTTTTTTTTACTTTCTCTTGGCCAGAGAGGAGAACTTGTTTTGTCCCTTCCTCTTTTGAGCCTTTTTTTTTTTCACTGGAAAAGGGAAAGCTTTTTTCTGTTCTCCCCCCAAACCACTTTTTTTCCCCCCCCCCCCCCCCCCCCCCTTCAACATTAGGTTTTCTCGCCCGGTGCCCTGTCTTTCCTTTTTTTTTTTTTTCCCTCGGTGTGCTACGGCGAGCACGGCCGAGCCTTTTCTTCCTTCTTGCGAAGCATCCACGGACTCCCCCTTTTTTTTTTTCCTCCTTTGACCTCCGGTACAGTCCCCGGCCCCTTCTCTCTTTTTTCCCTCCCCTTTTTTGAGGATCTCTCGCTGGCCGGGGGGACTGATTACTTTTTTCCTTTTCTTCCGGTTCGTTCGGGGAGATTCTCCCCTCCCTCTCGCCCCCCCTCAAAAAAAAAACTTTATTTCACTTTTTTTTTCGAACGAGGACACCTTTCTTCTACTTCCGATTTCTCCTGAATCCCCTCATGCCCAGAGAAAAATGGATGGGAGGCTTTTTTCTTCCCCACGGTAGAAGAGATGGAAAATCTCCCATCCCTTTTTTTTTCTGGGACGTCTTTCTTTCTTTCTCTCTTTCTGCTGATCATCGGCGGGCCCGTCTTTTCTTCCCTCTTCCCAAAACAGGTGCTCTACTTTTTCCTTTTTTCCCCCCCCAGACTTTCCCCCTCTCCTTCCATCCGGGGGGGGCGCAGCGTTCTTCCTTTTTCTTTTCCAGAACGCAACAGCAGATGGTCTCGGGCCTTCCTTTCTCTTTTTTTATTTTCTTTTTTGTCCTGGCCAACTTCCTGCTTTGGCGGGAACGGTATTTTTTTTTTTCTCCCCTGCCTGGCGTCGTCTGTGACCAGTAAAGCTGTTCCCTTCCTTCTCTTTTTCACCCCACGTATCCCCAACGTGATAGATGAAATGACACAGGTGGTCCTTCTCCTTTTTTTCCCCCCCCTTTTTCGAAAAACTAATGGACCATTCCCCCTTCTCGTCCTCTCCTTGCAAAATTTCGACCCTTTCCCAGTTCCGGCAAGGCACGTAAACAAGCAACGCGGTACCCCCCTTTCTCCTTTTTTCGTCTGCGGTCAGCCGAAATTATTTTTTCTCTCCCTTCCTTTTTCCCCGTTTCCCCGGTAGGATTGCAATAGGACATTTTCCTTTTTTTTTTTTCTCCGGGAAGAGGGTTTCTTCCCTTTCCTTCCTTGCGATTTCTCCCCTCCCTCTCCTGCAATGATTTAATGAGGGATCAGCGATTTTCCCCTTTTCCCCTTCGTTGATGTAGACTTTTCTTTTTCCTGGTTATTTTCTTCTTTCTCTGATGTCGGAAAGGGGAGTCCCTTTTTCCATTTTTTACAATTTTCCAAACGCACCTCTTAGTAGAGTATTCTTCTCCCCCCTTTTTCTTATTGCGAGAGCTCGGTTTTTCCCTTCTCCTTTTTTCCCTCTCGGAAACCTCCTTGTGAATCTTATCCCCTTTTTCCTCTTTTTGTCCGCGCCACGGCCGCGGGCGCATCCCCTCCTTCTCTCCCCCTTTTTCCCTCTTCGTGCGCACGGGGCCAGGGACGGAGGAGATTTACTTCTCTTATACACACCTTGACCCCTTTTTTTCTTTTTTTTTCTCCTGCGTAGCGAATCCCAGCCATCTCCAGCCGGTCTTCCTTTTCCTCTTCGGTCCCTTTCGCCGCCATCGAGTGTGTCCCCCCCTTCTTTTTTTTCTTCCTTTGCAGATTTCGTGGCCAGCCCCCTGGCGTTTTTCTCCCCTTCCCTCCCCCCTATCCGGAAGAGGGGTTCTTTCCTCCCTTTTCGGGCCGCGCTGAAAGTCTCCCTTCTCTTCCCCTCTTTCCCGCCCCTTTTCCTTTCTCTCTGACCGGAGAGGAGAAGGACAGCCCCTTTTTTTTGGTACGAAGACGGAACGTACTTTTCCCCTTTCTCCTTTCCTTTTCCTCAAACTTTTATGATTCCCTCTCTTCTTTTCTAAGGAAGACGGAAGGATCCCCATTTATTCCGCCTTCTCGTCTTTCCCTCAATTCTGGGAGGAAGAACGGGGCGGCTCCTTTCTTTTCTCCTTTTGGATACTCCCTCTCCCTCCTCCGGCGCAGTTAACAGGACTTTACTCCCTCCCCTCCTCAAGGGGAAAAAGAGGCCTCACTATTCCCCCCTTTTCTTTGCTGCTTTTTTCCCCTATTTCCCCCATTGGTAAATGGGACTCCCCCCCCTTCCTTTTTTTATTTTTTCTCCGTGACGTGTCGCCAAGGAAGTGGCCTTTTCTTTGTGCCCGTCTTTTTTTCTTCCTTGGTGACAGAACGAGCTCCCTTTTCCCCTCTTTCCGCATGCTCCGGACGCGGAGGGTGTCCTCCCCCCTTCTTTTCCCCCTGAGGGCTTCCCTCTCTTTCCGAATCCGCGCCGACGCCACAGCGCTTTCTCCCCCCTCTTTTTTTTTCTTTCTCTCCTTCCGGTCATGAGAGCGTCGTTCCCACCCCCACCCTCTCTCTTTTCTCCTATGCTGATTCTCCTGTTTTTCTTTTTTTCCTTCTTTCATGGAAAGCCAACCGCAGACCCTTCCCCCCCCCCTTTTTTTTCTCTCTGCCAGTGCTGGCACGCATATGGGAGAATGTCTTTTTTTCGTTCCAGCTTGATCTCTTTTCCCCCTTTCCTTTGACGGATGAAGAGGATACTGGAGAGGCGGTCCTTTTCTTTTTTCCCTCTCTTCCTCCGGACGGAAGGAAGAGGGAAGGATCAAGGCTCTTTTTTCTTCCCTCCCTCTTTTTTTTTTTTTTCCTCTGACGAAGCTCTTTTTCCCCTTTTTTCCTGGGCCCGGAAGGTCATAGAGTTTCCCCTTCTCTCTTTTTTCTCTCTCTTCCTAGGCGAGAAAAAAGAGAGCTTCCTTCCTTACTCTTCTCTTTCGCGGACTCTCTTTTTTTATCTCTCTTCCACGAGCAGGTAAGAGCACAGTGCGGAATCGGACGTCGTCCTCCTTTCCTTTTCTTTTTTTTTCTTCCTGCAAAGCGCGGCGCCGACCTCTTTACCTCTCCTTTCCCTCCTTTGGTACACTTTTTTTCTTATTTTCTTACGCAGAGGTGATCCGACTCTTTTTTTCCTTTCTTCCGCCCGCAGAGACCCGCCAGGCCAGGATCTTTCCCCCGTCCCACCCTTCTCCTTTTCTCCCCTTCAAGGAACATTTTTCTTTTCCTCCTTGTCCAGATGATGTGAACAGCCATTTTTCCTCTTTCTTTTCTGTAGCAAGAGAGGTGACGGGTATGAGGTTTCTGTTCCCTTTCCTTCCTCTTTTTTTTCATCGAGCTTTCATCTCCCATCTTCCTCTTCCTCTGTAAGAAGAGGGTTTGGGGTGGAACACCCTTCCCTTCTCTTTTTTGTAAGACTGGAAAAAGGCCAGCGTGACTCCCCTCGCTTGTTTTTCCTCCTCGGATCTTCTTTCCTTTTTCTCCAGCAATATACCGCAGAGTCCCGCCTCTCCCTTTCTTTCCCTTCAAGTTCTCGGTCACACGACGCGAATCGTTCGGTCCCCGCGGTCGTTTCCCCCCTTTTTTCCCCTACGCCGTTCTCATTTTTCTTTCTCCCCTCGTTCATGTCCATGTAAAAATCACTCCTTCGCCACCCCCTTCCCTTTTCCCCGGGGATTCGAATGATCAGGAACGGTTTTGAGTAACTGGCCTGTTCCTTCCTCTTCTTCTTTTCCCTTTTAATGAAGCTCGCCTTTTATCGCCCACACATATAAATCCGTCCGCCATCTTCCTCTTCTTTCTCCCGGACTTGCTTCTTTTTTTTTCCCTTCCGCTTACCGGGACAGGAGGGAAGACAGAGGCCGACACTTTTTCTCCTCCCTTTTCTTCGAACAGGAAGAAAAAAGATTCATGCTTCCCTTTCTTCTTTTCCTCAGAGCCAATCCTCCCCTCCTTTCACGCGGAGCATAGGAAACTCCCTCCCTTTTACTCTCCCTTGGCGGCGATGGGATACCCTCGTCGGATTCTATCTTTCCTCCTCACACTGGGATCCCTTCCTTCCTTTTCTTCTCTGCCAGGAGGTGGCCAAAAAATTCTATTTCTTCGTCTCTTTCCTCCGCCCGGAGGAGAGATGGATGGGATTCGATACGGCTTTATACCCCCTCCTTTCCAAAGTCTGTCTCCCCTTTTTTCTTCCTCTTCCCTGGACAGGTGAGAAAGACGTCCCTTTCCTTTTCTCCCCCTACTTCCGACGGCAGGGCGCGGACACCATTCCCTCTGCAAGTTTCCCCTTTTTCCTTCTTTCTTATGGCAAAAGATTAAGGACCGCGGATCTTCGTCCTTCCGTGAGTTCGAAGACAGATACGACCGCATGGATTCCTCTTTGAGAATGGTGTCCTTTTTCTTCCCTTCCGCGGAATGGAAGAACATGGGCCTACATTCATCTCCCCCTTTCGAGCCGAAATGAAAGGGGGACAAGGACACTCCCCCCCTTCGCCTTTTTTCTTTATCACCGGGAGATAGATGAGAGCCCTTTCTTTTTCTTCTGCGGCGTGCGACGGGCCAGTTCGCACCGGGCTCCCTCTAGTTCGCCCCTATCGAAATAGACACGCCGGTGCGTCCCCCTGACAGTGAGGGTGAAAAAAGTACGTAGGCTCCAAGCACTTACTTTCTTCCCTTCCTACTACACCGGAGATTTCCCTTTTACCCACAGGGAAAGCGGTGCGGGGTTCTTCCGGCGGTCCTCTTTTTTTTTCTCCGGGCGGCTGATGGGGCAGCTTTCACTTGCATGGTCCAGGGAGCGGGGCGCCGCCGAGTTCCAGTGATTGATTCTCCTTTTCTTTTTCCTTCTTTTCTTCTGGACTCGTGGGGTTGCCGCAAAGAGGGAGAATCGCGGTCCCTGGCCGCCAGCTTTTTTCGCGCATTCCCGGACAAAGAAGGGGTATGGATCGCTCCTACCTTTTCTCCCCCCATCAGTCCTGCCCTTCCCCTTTTTTCCCCCCCCCCATCGCGAATTAGCCAGGACTCACAGAGACAGCTTCTGTTTGGCCCTTCTTCCCCCCTGCTGCGCTCTGGAAAATCTCGGCCAGCGGCGCTCTCCTGTAGGTGCGAACTCCCCCCTTCCTCTTTTTTTTTTCCTCAGAATTCCGGAAACCTCATATCTTTTTTTTCGTACTCGCCGGTCTTAATGCATCGACAGCCGTTCGGCGATCCTCCTTTAATGGAGCTTCATCCCTTCCCCTTTTTTTCCTGCCCAGCCAGGTTCGCGGGACTGCTTGTTCTCCTTTTCCCGGCCGTCACATCGTCCATGGTAAATCCCTCACGATTTACTATTTTTCCCCCCCGGCAAACGAAGATGAGGCGGTTGCTCGGCGATGCCCCCTCCGGGCGTAGGGAGAAGAATCCCACGACCGACCTTTTGGAAACAGGTATGGTTAGTTCCCCCCTCCTTCCCATTTCCCTACATCAGGTGTTGTTGGTGAGGATCTTTCGTGCTTCCCCTTTCCCGGACAGGGTAGTCGTGATGCTGCTCCCCTGTCTCCGTGCTCGCAGAGCACCCGCGCAGCTGCTTTCCTTTGTCGACTTTCCCCTTCTCCCAGGAAGAGGTGAAAGAGCTGGACCGTGTCCCTTCTTCCCAGCGAACCTGGATGGGAGGCCCGACGACTGTACAGAACATCTCCGAGCTGGCAAAAGGCGCCCTTCTTCCTGCTGGGCGAGCTGCTTCAAGACCAGGAGATACGATCTTTTTGATCAAGGCCCTTCTTTTCGGTGCCGAATTCGTGCGCAGCTCCCAACCCTTTTTTTCTGGGACGTTCGCCAACGAGACGGCATCGCGACGCTGTTTGATATTGGCCAGAGCTAGCTTCTCTTTTCTTCTCCCTCTCTGGTCTCGGGATATGGAGATGGTGGCCTGGCCAAGTTGGGAATGAGCGACTGCTTGTGGTAATTCTGCTCTCTCTCCCTTCTTTTTTTTTTTTTTCCCGCGCCGGGCGTCGTCTGTGAACAGTCCGGGCTTGCTTTCTTCTTCCCTTGCGGCAACCCACGAGGACACTCCGGATTGATCGCTGCAAACTGGAACATGGTCCTACCCTTTTCCTCTTCGGGATTAATCACGTAAACTCGGTCTTGGGACCATGCCACCGGCGCACCGACTCTGCGTTCATTTCTTCCTGACCGCACCACCACGGGCCCGTGCCGTGCCCGTAACCCGCACCCGCCTTTTCCCCCCCAGCTACAACAGGGAAAAGATCAGGGGGACTCTTCGACTTGACGCGCTTGGAGGCCTAGGACTTGGGCCCCTCACGTATCCTTTTTCTTTTTTTCGAGTGAAACTGAGGGTCGATTCTTGGTGCCGGGAAACTCGAAGAGACGGTTTACGAGGTTTCCTTCCCGCTCCGCCGCCGATGACCTGCTCTTCTGTTCTCTCTCCGGTGATGGAACAGCTAGCTTGTTGATGTCGTTGCCCTTTTTCTTCCCCCTTCTTTTCCCAGGTAGGAGTTAGTCGGTTTTTCGCTTACCTTCCGCGGAAAGGGCCGGCGCGTTCCTTCCCTTTTTCTCAGTGCCCCATGCAGGTCGTCGATGTCTTCGGACCCCTTGTCTATGCAGCGCTCCGGCGGGCCGTCAGCTTGCAATAGCGGCATACCTTTTCCTCTCTCTTCTTTGGGACAGGGCCTAGGTTGATCCGATGGTTGACCCCTCCCTCCCCCTCCCTTGTAGTAGTGTGCCAGAAAAGGGCACACAGGACGGTATTTTCTCCCTTTTTTTCCTGCGCGGGACTACCACATTGCTTCCCCCTTCCCTCCCTTTTGCCAGGCTGTGTCTAAGCCGTTTATCTCATTTTCCTTTTTCATTTTCCACAGGGAGGCAAACAATGACCCATTTTTTCTTCCCTCTTTACGACGAGGAATTGCAGAATTTCGTGGCCAGTCCCCTGGCGGGCGTGCACTCCCTTTTCCCCTCTCCTTCCCCCTCCGCCAAGTGCCGCCAGGGCAAGAGCTTGAAGCCTTTTCCCTTCTGCGCAGCGTGAACAGGTGCGGGACGTCGTTGCTGTGTACTTCTTTCCCTTTCTCTTTTCTTTTCCTGGTCGAAGCGAACGTAAGGGCCTGCGCCCTTTTTGTCTTCTCCCCTTGGGTCTTCTGATGTGTCACGAATGGCCCGGGCCCGATGAGATGCAGACCTCTTTCTTTCCTTCTTTTAAGAATCAGCCTCTCATGGCGGGCGGCAGATGGCGGGACGGATTTCTATGGGGGTTTTCCCCTCCCCTTAGCATTAAACGCTTTACTAAAATACAGTCCGTGATCAGGCGAAAGCCTTTGGCCCCCTCTTCTCCCCTCTACTTCCTTATTTTTGATGTTTACTGGACATTCAAGCGGTTTCCCCCTTTTTTCCCTGGGAAGAAACAGGCAGTTTGGGCAGAACGGCTGCGGCGCTCACCTTTTCATTTTTTCTTACTTTACTTCTTTTTCTTTCGGGACAGAGACTTGAAGTTTGCGGTAAGCCATGCTACGGACTTTTTTCTCTTTTTCGAGGGGAGCTGCCGGGCATCTCCAGCAGCCGTCCTCTACTCCTCACAGACGCGGGGATTCACGTGGACTGGGGCTTTTTCTCCTTCCTCTCTCGTTCCCCCCCAAACCCGCGCGACCGAGGCTCGCCAGATGCTGATCGTGCATGGTCTTCTGCTTTGCTCGGCCCTTCCCTTTCCCTTTAGCACCCGCAGACCCGGCCACCGCTCTGGCCTTTTTTTCCCCCCCCTTTTTCCTCATCTGGAGCATGAAGGGGCGCGCGTATACGGTCGGCACCGCTTTTTCTCTTGGTCATCAGGCGCCCGTGCGGATGCCCCCCCTTCTTTTTCTCCTCCGCTGCTGCTCACCGAGCGACTAGCCGTGCCTGCAGTGACGAGGCAGCAGTCCCGGCGGATCGGTCTTCATCCTTCTTTTCTTTTTCCTTTTTTTCCCATCGTTGGGTTACCGACGCTCGGGCCGCGGTCTTTTTTTTTCTCTTCTTTTCCGGTCTTCAGCCCTCGACAAACGTCGCCCCCTCGCTCACCTCTTTGACACAGCTCGCCTGCTTCCGCTTCTTTGTC